>Ga0153915_10000021_pt1 | contig 155503 bp, 137 predicted proteins | sample Opewatmetagenome_2_FD_107003 | JGI IMG/M metagenome (GOLD analysis project Ga0153915, IMG submission 107003) | Freshwater wetland microbial communities from Ohio, USA - Open water 3 Core 3 Depth 3 metaG | ecosystem: Environmental > Aquatic > Freshwater > Wetlands | place: USA: Ohio, Lake... | reverse complement strand
TATGCTCTTCATGAGTAGGGGTTCCCCTCCCGGTTGATGAAGTTGTAGTTGACGTCATCCTACCCGAGGGCGAACCCCTATTCAATGAAAATCTCGTCGCTTAAGGATTTTGAAAGAGCCTCCATAGTCAACCACTTTTCCTTATGTTGACAACGCATCCACATTTATCCTTGTTATTTCTATGGGGATGTGATACAATTGTTTGTAATTGATCAGCACAGTGTTGCTGTGCTGATCAATTAGTTGATTTGAGCTTAATACGGACTTGAATCTGAAGTGAAGGAGAAAGAAATGTCTGATACAATCAAAACAAATCTGGAACGGCCGTCATCTTCCAGTATAGTCATGCACATCGAAGATCCGGTAGCGGATTACCTAAATGTCTGGCGCCACTTGGACAACGACAAACTTTCGAAAATTGCCCTCATTCAAATCGAGTACAGGAAAAACCTTTTACAGAAGCAGGTAGATTACCTCGACAAGGTGCAAGCCGTAATCAAATAGACCTTAAGCTCACTTCCTGCATAGACACAACGTACGGTCGCCTGTAAAGCGGTAGAAATGTGAATATAGTCTATAGTTGTCGTGACCATGTGACGACTGATAAAAACGATGTCCTATCCGTGTGATGCACTTCTCGTAGGCTTCGAGGGTCAGGAGAATCTCGGACTTAGATACTTGGCTTCGTATCTTGAGTTCCACGGATTCCGGACATTAGTTCTGGCTTTTAATAAAGACCGCATGCAGTCCATCGTTGACGCGGCAAAAGTGAACCAGCCTTCGATTATAGGTTTTTCGATAATTTTCCAGGTCTTCACGAGTGATTTTGCAGAGCTTGGAGCGCGGTTACGCCTTGCCGGCGTCGTGAGCCATATAACTGTAGGTGGTCATTTCCCGAGCTTTTGCCCGCGCGAAACCTTGGAAATAATTCCGGCCGCGGATTCTGTTGTACGTTTTGAAGGAGAATACACGCTGTTGGAAATGATGCGAAATTTATGGAATCCCGCAAAATGGAAGAACATTCCCGGACTCGCCTACCGTAATGGGACAAAAATTGAAGTGACGCCGGTGCGTCCTTTGATCGATAATCTTGATGTACTGCCGTTCCCGAAACGAGATGAAGCCAGGGAATTGACGCGCGGCATTCAGGCGGCCTCCCTTCTTGCTAGCCGTGGGTGTTTCAACGATTGCGTTTTCTGCAGTATCCGTCAGTTCTACGGCATTCCCGCGGGCCCTCTGCATCGCACTCGTTCCGCAGATTCTGTGGTAAATGAAATGGAGGATCTCTATAAAAAGGGGGGCGTCAGATTTTTCTTATTTCAAGATGATGACTTTCTGTTCAGAAGCACGGCCCAGCGGGCGTGGATCGTACGCTTCCTACATGAATTGGATGTGCGCGGTCTTTCGGACAAAATCGCATGGAAAATTTCATGCCGCGTCGATGATGTGGATCGCGAGGCGATGCGGGAGTGCGGAAAGCGAGGATTGGCTTCCGTCTATTTGGGGGTGGAATCCGGCAATTCGGATGGACTGAGGACGCTGAACAAGAATACGACCGTCGAACAGAACATCGCGGCCATCGAAACACTAAAGCTTCTCGACATCAACTATGAATTCGGATTCATGTTGCTTGATCCTGGCAGCACGAAGGGAAGCGTTTTTGCTAATCTTTCATTTCTCGAAAAAATCACTTCCGACGGCTCGTCTCCGATAGCGTTCAACAAAATGCTTCCCTTCGTTGGGACGCCCATATACGATCAACTTCGCTCGGAAAAACGGCTTGAAGGTTCGTTACAGGCTCCTAACTATCGTTTTTTCGATACCCGGCTCGATTGGTTCGATTTATTTCTTTCCCTGACTTTCGGCCATCACAATTTCGAACAGGATGGACTGGTAAATAGGCTTAGGCAAGCACGCCTGGATCTGATTATCATGAAACGGTTCTTCGGTGATTCCCGATCAGATGAATACCGGGCGTCATTATGGGGCCTTTCCTCAAACATCAATCAATATACGTTACGCACGCTTCGTGAGGCCCTCGATGTCTGCTTCGAAGGAGACGAAGATACCATACCTTCACGTTGGCACAAGATCGATGCGGTTCGGGACCGCTTCTATAGCGAAGAACAAAACTCCGCAAAGCAGCTTGATGAGATTCTTTGCAGGTATAGCGGGCCGGGCTTCGCTTGATGTCGATTTGCCTTGAATGAACGAGCTTCTTCTACGACAGCCTGTATAACCCTGTCCACGAGCGCCACGGGGCCATCGGACAACACCGAGGAGTAGAACATGGATGGGCTACGGTCCTCGTGGCCCCAGAACTGCGTCTGACAGCTTGTACTGGTGTCGGAGAATCCTGCGCCCGGTCGCGCCCCGGCTTGGTCTCGTCGCTGTGCGGTCGGCCTTGGCCCCTGCTGCGCTATTGCTCCGCTCAACCGTCCTGTACCTCGAGATCGATGGGGAGCGCGATCAGGCCAAGCACGGGAGCAACCGGGACGTTTCCCTGCCCTCGATCGTCTCTGAAGCTTTGAGGACTGGCGGGGTGAATTGCCGGCGACCAAGCCGACCGACTTGGTTGGCTGCGACCTGGAATAGCCAACCCGTCCCATGCCGGCCGACCCAATCCGCGAGGCCTTCTACGCTGCCTTGGAGAACATCGGCATCAGGGACCGCGAGAAGCGGAAGATCGTGTTCCACCCGCTGCGGCACTGGTACTCGTCCTGGAACATCCGGTAACTCCACTCTACGAAGGGAAGCAGCATTTGTTTCGGTGCAGAGGTAACGGTTGGGCAAATCGTCGACCTCCACTTGCTCTGAGCCGGGCCGATGGTCTACATTGACGCGCGGAGGGTGAAAATGGGAAAGTTGCTTCTTCTGGCAGCGTTCCTCGCCGCTACTCCCCTGGCGGCCCAGGAAGCCCGGAATGCGACGCTGGCCTTCTCGACGAATCTGACCTACCTTGCCTTCACGGCAATCACGATATCGCCTACGAGGGCGACGATTATCTTTCCCGTCGAGTGCCAGATCGCGCTAAGCGATACACTTGCCCTGCATCCCTCCATGGGTACGATTTGGAGCGCGAACTTTTCCGGCGGGGCCCAGAGTGCCCTCTTCGAGGTGGAATGCAACGTCGCGTGGAGGCCTGAGGGTAGGCGACTCGCAGGTTGGTACCTCTGCGCCGGTCCGGGCGTCGCGATCTCCAACTCCTCGACCCACCTGATCGTCGTCGCGAACGCGGAGTGCGGCTACCAGTGGATCCTCGGGAAAGGCATCCTCCTGGGAATAGGAGGAGGCGGACGGATTGTGATCGATGCAACGGCGGCAGAATACGACCCTCTTCCGGACTTGAAGCTGCGCCTCGGCTGGGCGTTCTAGTGTCCCGTCTTGAAAGATGTTCCATGACGCCCTTGAAGGTTCCACGACGTATCGCATGCCGCGTGATGAGGTGGAACCGGATTCGCGGGCTTGTCCGTTGACTTGGTTTCTGAGAAAATCATCCTGCGGGAATTGATTGCGAAGGAACAACACTTGTCAACAATACGACCATTTCTATATAGGATTTATAGAAGACTTCTTCATTTCACGAATCCAATGACGATGGGGACAAGGATCCTGTTGATCGAAGAAAACAAGGTGCTTTTGATCAAGCACACGTATCAAAAGGACTGGTTCTGTCCCGGCGGTGGAGTAAAAGGAAGAGAGACGTATGAACGGGCGATTCGAAGAGAAGCTATGGAAGAAGTCGGAGCAAAGGTACGTGAATTGACTCTTCTTGGTGTTTATAACAACTTCGCCAATCAGATCAATGACACGATCGTGGTCTTCGTTTCCAAACAATTCGAGCTCGGGGAATCCAGAAGCCCGGAAATCCAGGAAAAGGCCTTCTTCGATATGGATCATCTGCCGGAAGACACTTCACCGGGAATCAAGAGAAGAATTGAAGAATATCGGGCGGGAAAAGGAATGAATCACGGGATTTGGTAGACCTGGCGGGAGGCCTATAGGGAGCCGCATCCGGCCAGGGGTCCTTCGGCTGCCGTCCGATGCATGGCTTGGCGGCGCCCGTGGCGCAGGCCATGGAGTCCATCCTGCGGCTCATCTCGTAGCCTCTTCAATGAAGGCGATCACGCCGCTGGACCAGCCATGACAAAGGCTGTGCCGGAGGCGCTTGTAACAGTATTTGCCGAAATCCGCGTGCAGGTCCTTTTGTCCGGGTCTGGTGCGTTCGTCGATCCTGCCTGAGTTTCTCAGCCACTCGACGTCGAAGTCCTCCCAGAAGCTCGTCGCGCCCCTGTCCAGCATGCCGCCGTAGTACTCCTTCATCATGTTCACGGCGGTTTCCCTGCCGGAGGTCCTGCTGACGGCGTTGAGGATGAAATAGCTCATGAACGTGCTCATGCCTTTTGCCCCGCCGTCCACGAGCAGATCCCTTTCCTTGTCGCTGATTTCCCCGAGGACCCAGTACTTCAGGCCGATGATCTGTTTTTCCTTCTCGACCTCGATGGGCACCTTCAGGAGCCTGGAGCGGATCCCCTGCCAGACGGAATCGTCCCAGCCGAAGGCGCGGTAAAGCTCGATGGCGTCCTGGCAGGCCTTCAGGTTGATCGCCCTGCATCCGGCATACTTGTCCCTGGATGCATTCGAGGGCCAATCGACGAAGAATCTGTGATAGTGCATCCCGCCCGAATCATCGACGTGGCGCCCGATGAGCGTGCCCAGCTCCGCGAGATAGGGGAGGTTGTCCATGATGAAATCATCGCACTTCGTCCGATCGTGATAGTACCGCAGTATGATCACCCACCACATGGAATACATGGGGATCCCGTTCATCCACAGTCTTCGCTGGGATTGCGGGTCGAGGCGGCCGGCAGCATCCTCGTGCAGTTTGTCGCCGAGCGGCGTCCTGTCCCGCACGAAACGCAACGACCTTTCGATGATGTCCTGCCTCCCGTACAGCGTCACCATCGCCATGACTTCAGGGAACATGTCGCCGATCCAAACTAGTCGATCGCGCTTGATCCCGTCCCAGATCAGGCCGCTGCTGGCGCAAAGGTCGATGGTCCTCTTGGCGACGTCGAAGATGTCCTTGATGCGCCCGTCGTCGCCTTCGTAGGCGTAGATCTGCGGCGCCTCGTAGAGGCTGCTCACCGCCACGACATTCTTGATCCGGTACCGGCCGCCTTCCTTGAAATCGATGCGGACAAAACGGAATCCCGAGTTGAAGAAAATGCTGTCCGAATGGCGTACGAGCCTCGTGGACATGTCTCTGAGGGAATGCTCGTCGCAGGCGCCGTTCCATCCGAGCTCGGAGCAGGCCTCCGTCACCGACTCGCCGATGCGGATGCGGATCCTGCCCTTGCGATGGAGCCTGAGCGGGAGGTAGTTGGCATTGCTTCCCTGGAACAGTTTCGTCCGCCTCTCCCCGCCGGAAGGCATCTCCGTCAGGATCCGGACGCTCCCGCAGACTTCCCTGCCGAAGTCCAGGATGACATGTCCCCTGCCGTCCGCGATCATGACCTCGGACTCGGGTATGCTCACCTGCAGGATCCGCGGCTTGAGCAGGCACTCGGCGAACCGGATGCTGCGGGACGCCTCGACGATTCGCGTCGGAAACAGAATTTCCGTTTTGATGTTTTCACCCATGACAAATCCTTCCCGTCCGGCGGCGTTATTCGGGTCTGCGTTCCGGTGCCCTGCTTGCGCCGTCCACCGGCACGACAGTGAACATGCATGATCCCCGTTACAGCGTCGCGAGGATGCGTTCCCTGCTGAAGCGCGGGGAAAGCCTGCCGATCAGCAGGTAGTCGATGCCCAGGAGAACCAGGGCGAAGAGGACGACCATCCACCCCTTGAAGGTCACGAGGCCGGTCACCTGGACCACGACGAGAAGGACGAACGGAAGGACGATCACCCCGGCCGTCTGCTGGGCCTCCATGAAGGTCTTCGCCTTGAGGGAAACGGACAAGGTGACCGAAAGCCCCAGCAGCGAGACCGCGGGAGAGAGAAGAAGCATGACCGGGATCCAGATCGGGGAACGGATGGCCAGGATTCCGCCAGCGACGTACGACGCCGCGTTTCCGGCAAGGAAGAAGAGGAGGAAACCGCCCAGGGAAACGACGACCGCGGGGAAGAAGCTCGAGAGGAGCTTTGCCGTGATGAACTCCCTGTTGGTGATCGGCGTGTAGAGCAGGGTCTCCAAAGTCCTGCGCTCCTTCTCTCCGACAACCGAGTTTGCCGCGATGACAGAGGATACCATGATGGGAATCAGCAGGAAGAGCGGTATGAAGGTGTAATTGAGGAAGATGAAGAGGAACTTCAACGGAAGCGTATGGAAATCGGCGGGGATGGGATAGGACGAGAAGAGCTTCTCCAACATCGCCGTGCCGTTCATGTTGCCGATGATGGCGTCCGGGTCGATGAGAAGGAAGGCCAGAACGAACCCTACGGGCATCAGGATGCAGAAGAGGAGGGGCACGATGACCATGGGGAGAACGACCATCCTGTTTGCGGTCACCTCCCGGAGATCCTTGCGGATGACCGCCTGAATCCTATTCCACTGCATGGTTCTTCCTCCCGACATAGGCGAAGTAGACCTCCTCGAGGGTCGGTCGGACCGAAATCACCTCGGTGATGGTCTCCCCGCCGGAGATCAGCCTGGTGATGTGCCCGTTGATCTCTTCCGGCGCTTCTATCTCGAACTCATGGGAATCCCTCGGCGTGCGGATCCGGATCCTGTCCTTCCCCATGATGGAGCGTACCAGTTCCTCCCTCGTTCCGCTGCGGATCATGACGCCCGCGTCGATGAAACCGAACAGATCGCAGATCCCCTCCGCCTGGTGGAGGTTGTGGGTACAGAGGAACACTGTCACCCCTTCTTCCCTGGCGAGAGTTCCTACGAGGTCGATCACCTCCGAGGCGGATTCGGGGTCCAGGCCCGAAGTGGGTTCATCGAGGAAGAGGATGGCGGGCCGATGGAGGAGGACCCTGGCCAGGTGCAGGCGTTTCTTCATGCCCGTGGAAAAGGTCCCCATCTTTTCATCGCGCTTCTCCCAAAGCCTGAGCTTTTTCAACAGCTCCTCACCCCGTTCGCGGGACGCCTTTTCGCTCAGGTCGTACATGGCCCCGAAGAACAGGAGATTGTCGAGGGCGGAAAGGGATTCGTACATCCGGGCGTCCTCGGAAAGGGTCGCGGTCCGCTTGCGGGTCTCGTCATCGCGGGAGGAAACGCCGAGGATCGTGGAAGTCCCGCCTGTCGGAGCGAGCGTTCCGTTCAAGACCCTGACGGTGGTCGTCTTTCCCGCGCCGTTGGGTCCCAGGAACCCGAAGATCGTTCCCTCCCCGATCGAAAGGTCGAGTCCCGAGAGGGCGAGGGCGCCGTTCCCGTATCGTTTGGACAGGTTTTCCGTGATGATGGCGGCCATGCTCGTCTCCCCTTCCCGCCAGTATAAGGGAGGATGAGTCGATCCTGCAAGAAAGGGCGGGCCGTGAACAGACCGTGCGCCGTGGCGCACGGAATCCCGTACCGACGTACGCTTCAGCGACTCTGGTATTCCGTCAGGTCCTGCAGCGTGTATTTCACGATCAGCGCGCTGCTTTTCGGGGAGCTCCCTTGCGCGGACGCTCCGGGTCCGAAGGAAAGTTGGCCCTGCCCCGTCATCGCGCCCAGGGCGAATACGTGGATCGGATCGGCGCCCCCTTGTTCCGCCGCGAGTCCGTTGAACTCGGACTCGAGGCTTCCTGTGGAGACGCTCCGCGCGGCCTGCGCCACACCGTCACGGCTGTACTGGACGATGACGGCGTTCCTGCCGGGAGAGGACCCCGTTGTCCGTACGTCGGCGCCGAATGCGAAGGGCTCGATGCCGGCCATATATCCCGCGGCGATGAGTCCCGGCCAGATGAAGACGACGCTCTTGTATTCCGATTTTCCGGACCCCGAGAGCATTGTCCGGGCCCATTCGGGCCATACCATGTCGCATTCCGCGATCAGCGGATTCGCCGCCGCGGTCCCCTGGACCATGGGTCCCCCTCTCCTCGAACGCGTGCCGTGCCGTGCCTTCCACGGAACCGGCCGCGTACACGAAGCCCTCCTCATCCGTCGTCACCGAGGTGTATGCCGAACTCCGCGCTGCCGGATGGCTTCGTCTATTGACGTGGGGTCTTCCGCCGTCTAAAGTACGATTCCGTACCGTTCCATTGAGTGAAAAACATGAGGGATCTGTCCGGCTTCCGGGTCCAATGCCCGATAGGGCAGGGAGGTTCCAGCCCTCTTCCAGGCCGTTCCAAGCGGAAAAGTGGTCATGAGTGGCGCGCCGGTCCAGTACTCCATCGCTTCATGCACCGCTTTCAGAGAGGCGAAGGTTCCTTCCGTCCCCCGGGGACCGGTCCACCGGATCCGCTTTGACATGGACACCATGTCGAGGGGGTTGGCAATGAGCAGGATATCAGCGGCGGTCCTTTTCTGTGTCCTCCTGTCCGGCAATGCCTACGGGCAGTCATTGCCGAAGGACGGGAACCCGGGAACGCCGGAACGGGAGAAGGTGGTGCGCAGCCTGGTCTACGGCACCACGGAGAAGGCGACCGACATGGATCCGGCCAGCGCCTACGACTTCCACACCTGGGAGATCTTCCAGAACATCTCCACGGGTCTCCTCGCCTACAAGCCCGGCACGACCGAGTTGGTGCCCGCCCTGGCGGAAAGCTACACGGTCAACGCCAAGGGGGACGAGTACACCTTCAAGCTGCGGGGGGGCGTACAATTCACGGACGGCAGCGCGTTGGACGCCGCGGCCGTGAAGTGGACCATCGACCGCGTGATCGCCCTCAAGGGCGACCCCTCGTGGCTGGTCTCCGACTTCGTGAAGTCGGTGGACGTCGTGGACGCGAAGACGGTGAGGTTCGTCCTGAAGCAGCCGGTGGCCTACTTCCCGGCCCTGGTGGCCACGCCGCCCTACTTCCCCCTGCCTTCCAGGGTCTACCCCAAGGACAGGATCATCAGGAATCCCGATGAACTGACGGGAAAGGCCCTGGTGGGCCTGGGCGCCTACAGGGCCACCTCGTTCAAGCGCGATGAAGAGGTCGTGCTCGAGGCCAATCCCTCCTTCTTCGGCGGGGAACCCGGGGTGGAGAAGATCATCATCCGCTACTTCACGGACGCCGCCGCGATGCGCCTCGCCCTCGAAAAGGGGGAGATCGACCTGGCCTACGGGTCGATGAACCCCTCGGACATCAAGGACCTTTCCGCCAACGCCGCCCTCGTCGCCAACAGGCTGCCCGGCCCCTACATCCGCTCTCTCTGCTACGAGTGCTCGCAGGGCGCGTTCAAGAACAAAAAACTGCGTCAGGCCGTCGGCCTGCTGCTCAACCGGGTCGAGATCGCGGAGAAGGTCCTCCAAAACCAGGACAGCCCCCTGTACTCCATGGTTCCCGCCGGCATGATCTACCACAAGGATGACTTCAAGACCGCAGGGGAAGGCAACGTGGCGGCCGCTGAGAAGCTGTTGAAGGAAGCGGGCTACAGCTCCGCCAAGCCCTTCGCCTTCGACCTCTGGTACACCCCGACCCACTACGGCGACAAGGAAGGGAACCTGGTGGAGGTGATGAAGAGCCAGTTGGAAAAAAGCAAGCTGGTAAAGGTCACAGTGAAGAGCGCGGAGTGGGCCGCCTACACGGAGCAGCGGAAGAACGGGCAGATGCCCGCCTTCCTGCTCGGCTGGTACCCGGACTACAACGATCCGGACAACTACACCGCGGCGTTCGCCGGGTCCGCCGGCTCCCGCGGCATGGGGATCAATTTTTCCAGCAAGGAGTGGGACGACCTGTTCACCAAGGAGCAGGGCAATGCGGACCCGGCCGTGCGCAGGCAGGTCTTCGAGAGGATCCAGAAGATGTGGACGGATGAAATGCCCACCGTTCCCATCCTCCAGGGCGACCTGTACGTTTTCACCAGGAAGAGCGTGGCGGGGGTGAAGATCGGCCCCGCTCTGGTTTTCAACTATGACCAGCTTCAATTCACGGACAAGGACCTGACGGCCCGCCTGATCACGGCCTCCCAAGGCGGCAATGACGGGGAGATTGCCGCGCTCATCAAGGCTGGAGCGAGCATCCATGTGCAGACGGAGAGCGGCATGACGCCGCTGACCCTCGCGGCCATGTACAATGGGAACGCCAAAGCCATCTACGCTTTCATCATGGCGGGTGCGGACAGCAACGAAAGGACCGCGAGCGGCATGACGCCTTTGATGCTCGCCGCGAAGCACAACCCGAATCCGGATGTCCTCTCCATGCTTCTGAGCGCCGGGGCGGATCACAAAGCCAGGGATCTCGGCGGTTGGACCCCGTTGATGTACGCGGCCATGCATGCGCGGAACCCCGAGACCGTCTCCGTGCTCCTGAAGGCCGGTGCGGACCTCAAAGCGAAGGAGAAAGAAGGCTGGACCCCGTTCCTGATCGCGGCGGAATCCAATGCGAATCCCGACGTGATCACCGCCTTCCTTCACGCCGGGGTCGATGTCAATGCGAAGAACGGACACGGAAGGACCCCGCTCCAGTCGGCTGCCGGCTTCAATGCGAACCCCGACGTGATCTCCGTGCTCCTGGGCGCCGGCGCCGATGTCAATGCGAAGGACGAAAACGGTTCGACCGCGCTGATGTACGCGATACGGTACAACGCGAATCCCCTGGCGGTCTCGATCCTCCTGGACGCCGGGGCGGACATCAACATGAAGGAAAAGGACGGCTGGACGCCATTGATGTACGCGCTTAAGTACAACGCCAAATTCGAGCTCATCGCCAGGCTCCTGAAATCGGGCGCGGACATCAAGGCGCGGGAAAAGGACGGCTGGACGCCGCTGTTGCTGGCAGCCAGGCATGCCGCGAACCCTGAAGTGATTTCCATGCTCCTGAAGGCGGGGGCGGATGTCGAGGGGAAGAATGAATCCGGATGGACGCCCTTGTTGACGGCAGCCAGGTACAATACCAACCGGGAGGTCGTCTCCGTGCTCCTGAGGGCGGGAGCGGACGGAAGCTGGAAGTCCTCCGAGGGGAAGACCGCCTTCGACTACGCGCAGGAGAACGCCAGCCTGAAAGGGACGAAGCAGTACTGGCAGCTCAACGACGCCTCGTATCGATGATCCGGGCCAGGGCGGCCGAAGCGCCTTGAGCGTCGCGGCCGCCGGCATATGGACCGTGGGCCGCCGCGGGGGATACTCTCTGCGTGGACGCGGGTTCAGCCGCTTCAAGTGAGGACAAGATGAAGATCCTGGTTGCCGGTTGCGGTTCCATCGGGATCCGCCACCTAAGCTGCCTGCTGCAGGGCGCGGGCGGCTCCGAGATCGCCGCCTTCGACGTGAATCCCGCGGCGGGGGAGAACGTGAGGGCCGTCGGAGGCGGAATCCCCTTCTTCACGGACTATGGGGAGGCCCTGGCCCGCCGCAACGATCTGGTGATCGTCTGCACGCCGAACGAGCTTCACGAGCGGCTGACCCTGGAGGCCTTCCGTTCGGGCTCCCACGTGCTTTGCGAGAAGCCGATCGCCCACGACGTGGAATCCGGCGGGCGCATGGTCGAGGCCTCCCGCAAGGCAGGGCGGGTGCTCGCCGTCGGGTACTCGGAACGCTTCCGTCCCTCCTTCGAGTTCATCGAGCAGAAGGCGCGCTCCGGGGAGATGGGGAACCTCGTCGGCGGCCGTGCGATGGTCGGGACCTACAACACGCTGCTCTGCGCGAAGACCGATTTCCGCAGCAGGACCTACGGGGCGCTCCTGGTCGACTACACGCACGAGATCGACATGCTGGGCAGCCTGTTCGGCGAAGTCGCATCCCTCGCCTGCATGGGAAACCGCCTCGCCGCCAAGCCGATCCCCACGGACCCGTCCCTGGCGGCCATGCTGCTGCGATACCGCAGCGGGGCCGTCGTCTCGGTCCACTTCGACTACGTCCAGCATCCGCAGCGGCGGCTCATGGAGGTCTACGGGGACCGCCAGACCGTCGAGTTCGACCTGCAGACCGACTGCGTGAAGGTCTTCGACTGCGACCGTCCCGGCATCGAGCTGCGGCAGTTCGACAATGTCCGCAATGACAGGTTCGTGAAGGAGCATCGGGACGTCCTGGACGCGATCCGGCTGGGCAGGCCGCCGCGCGTCGATGGGGAGCGGGCCCTGCGGGCGCTGGAGGTCGCGGAACGGGCGATCGCGGAGCTGCGCGGCTCCCTGTGACCGTCGCCTTCCATGAAACGGGCCCAACGCCGACGCAAGGAGCCGTGCATGGAGTTCAAGGTGGCCTTCAGCGCGGCCACATGTCCAAGCGGTTCTGGACCTTTCCCTACTCCGGCATGCTGCTCCTTGCGGCGGGAAGCGAACTCTACAGGAAGGTCGACATGCAGGACTACCTCGATGCGGCCGCGGAGAACCGGAGTCCCGCCGTGCGTTTCATCGGGCTTTTCCTCGCGCATCCCTACATTCCGAGGCGCCTGGAGAACCTCAGGGAAAACCTCAGGGGACGCGCATGAAGATGCTGGGCATCATCGGCGGCATGAGCTGGCTTTCCACGCTGGAGTACTACCGCCTCCTCAATGAGGGCGTGCGGAAGGCCCTTGGCGGGTCCCATTCGGCGCGCCTGATCCTGAGCTCCGTGGAGTTCCAGGAGACGGCCGACGCCATGGGGAGGGGAGAGTGGGACGCGGTGAAGGCCGTGCTCGTCGCCGAGGCGGAGCGGCTGGCTTCCGCCGGCGCGGACGGGATCCTGATCGCCACCAACACCATGCACATGTTTGCCGACGAGGTGGAACGGGCCGCGGGCGTCCCCCTCCTGCACATCGCCGACGCCGTGGGGGAAAGGATCCGGGACGGCCGCGTGGACACGGTCGGCCTGCTGGGCACCCGATACTCCATGGAGGGGGATTTCTACCGCGTGCACCTGCGGGAGCGCTTCGGGATCGAATCCCTGATTCCCGACGCGCCGCGGCGCGAGAGGATCAACGCGATCATCTTCGACGAGCTGTACGCGGGGCATCGTGCTCGGATGTACGGAGCTTCCCCTGATCGTGAAGCAGGAGGACCTCGCGGTCCCGCTCTTCGACACCATGGCGGCGCATGCCGCCGCGGGAGTCCGGTTCCTCGCCGGAAGCTGATCCGCCTTCCGGCGGGCGGCTACCGCAGCGCCTTTTCCAGCACCTCGCGCGATTCCATCATCAGATCCCAGGTCGCGTTCTCGATCACGAAGGCGATGTCGCGGCCCTTCAGGCCCTCCAGGAAGGGACGGAAATCCACGCCGCTTCCCTTCAGGGAGACCCTGCCGTGCGGTTCCCCGGGCCTGACCCCGCTCACGTGAACGTGGGCGATGCGGGCGTCGAAGGTCCTGAGGAAGGACCCCACGTCCGCGCCGCGCAGGCCGAGATGGGCCAGGTCGACCGTGAGGCCGAGCGGGGGGAAGCGTTCCAGGGTCCCGGAGATCTCCCCTTCCTCGCTGCAGAGCTTGCCGGGCTTGCCGTCCATGTTCTCGAGGCAGAGCACGGCGGGCGTCGGCGCGGTCCGCAGGATCTCCTCCAGGGACTTCCAGAGGCATTGCAGGGCCGCGTCGCGGTCCGCCTTCCTGAAGCTGCCCGGGTGGAAGGTGAGCGGGGTGAAGCCCCATTGTTCGGCGAGCGCCAGCTCCGAGCGCAACTGCTCCACGCAGGCCCGGCGGATGCAGGGATTGGGGGAGCCGAGGTTGAAGTCCGCGAAATCCGAGTGGAGGCTGATCCGCAGGCCCTTCAGGTCCGCGGGGGGGACGTAGGGGACGTCGGCCAGCCTTTGATCAAGGACCCGGCACGGCATCTCGATGCCGTCGAGGCCCGCGCGGCGGACCGCGTCGCGGACATCCGGGAGGGACGTGACGAAGGGGTGGGCATTGCTGTAGATTCGGGCGCTCATGGTGGGCCGGGGTCCTCTCTTGCGGGCTTCAAGGAAAGCCGCCCCCTCCGCGGGGAAGGGGGCGGCGCATGGTCACTTGGATGAGGCCGCGTTGATCTTTTTCAGGATGTCGTCGAACTTCACTTCCTTCTTGTAGGCGGCGTACTGCTTCAACATGTCGTCGTAGCCGATCTGGCCCAGGACGTACTTCCAGAACAGCTCGTGCATCTTGTCGCCCATGTCGGCGCTGATCTGCGCGTACTCCGGTACGGAAACCGTCGGGCCTTCGCCCACCATGTAGTTGCCGTTCTTCGCGAACCACCCGTTGAACTCCGCTTCCTTCTCGACGGCGATCTGGCTGAGCCCCGCCAGCTTGTAGGGGAAGACGAGATTCGGATTGAGAGGCGAGGCGGAAGACAGGTGGACGCCCGACTTGTCGTAGTTGTCCACCAGCAGGTTGTTTTCCACCCTGTAGGCGAGACCCGGGATGCCCCTGTAGAATAGCATCGCCCCGTCCACTGTCATGTAGATGGTCTCGATCACCTTGTCCCACACGAACTGCGGATTGGCGGCCTTGCTCATGATGCAGAAGGGCCGGTATCCTGGGCTCATCGTGGCCCCGAGGATTCCCCCCTTGGGATTGACGATGGGCGGCACCATGGCGATTTCCGCCTTGGGGAAGTTCTTCCGCAGGTCGCCGATCAACTCCCCGTAGATGTCGGCGTGCATCATGAGGTAGGCGCCCTTGCCGGCGTAGAACTTGCTGCGGGTCGCAGCGGCCTTCTGCGGGAGCGCGTGTTCCGGGTCGATCAGGTGCTCGTCCCAGAGCATTTTCATGAACTTGGCGTAGTCGGGGAACTGGGGCGAGTCCCATCCTTCCCTGTAGAGCTTGTCGTTGGGCCGGCGCATCACCGGATCGATCGAGACGTCGAAGTAGTAGGACAGCCCGGAAGCGTAGTCCGTGTGCTCCATCTTCGAGATGTAGGGATACATCTTGCTCCCGTCGGGACAGGGGTACTCGTCCCGGATCTTCTTCAGGCTGGCGACGAGTTCATCCAGGGTCTTGGGCATGGCGATGCCCAGCTTGTTCAGGATGTCCGTGCGCACCCAGAGGACCCGCTTGGCGCCCGCGATTTCGGGGATGCCGTAGGAGACGCCGTCGACGGAATGCACGGCGAAGGCGCTGGGGAACATCTCCTTGATCTGCTTCATGCCGGATTTTTCGATGAACGGATCAAGTGGAACGACGAACTCCTGGCGGGCCAGGGCGTCCATGCTCTCCCCCCCGAACTTGCAGACGTCGGGGAACTGTCCGGCCATGAACTGGGCCATCATGCCTTCGCCGGCGTCCTTGGAGCTGACCGTCTTCAGGTCGATGTCCACCCCGCTGATGCGCTTGAACTCCTTGACCCATGCGTCCCGGACTTCCTGGGTGCTGTCGTTGTAGTTGGTCATCAGAAGGACGATCTTGTCCATCTTCGCCGCTTTGGCGGCCGCCGGCGCCGCCTGCGTCGAGGGCGTCGCCTCCTTCTTCCCGGCCGCCCAAAGACCCGCCATCGGGATCAGGGCGAGCAGGAGAACCTTGGTGAAGAACGATTTCATGTGCACCTCCTCCTAGAGATTGGATATGCCTTTCACCCCTTCACGGAGCCCAGAAGAATCCCCTTCGTGAAATACTTCTGCAAAAAGGGGTAAAGCATCATGACCGGGATGAGCGCCACGATCACCGTCGTGTACTTGATGTTGTCCATCAGCATCACATTGACGTCGGAGCCGCCCATGTCCTCCTCCTGGATGATGATGGAACGCAGGATCACCTGGAGGGTGTATTTCGTCTTGTCCGTGATGTACAGGATGATGTGGAAGTACTCGTTCCAGTTGTCCACGAAGTAGAAGAGGAAGATCGTGGCCATGACGGGCATCGAGATCGGGAGCACGATCCGGGCGAGGACCGTCCGTTCTGGCGCGCCGTCGATGCGCGCCGACTCGAACAGCTCCTTGGGCAGGTTCTGGAAGTAATTCCGCATCAGGATGAGGTTGAACGAGCTGATCCCGCCGACCAGGACGATGCTCCAGTACGAGTTCATGAGGCCCAGTTCCTTCACCAGCATGTACTTGGGAAGGAATCCCAGGTTGATCATGATGGTGAGGACCACCAGGAAGTTGAAGAATCTACGGCCCGGCAGCCCCAGGTCCGAGAGTGGATACGCGGTGATGGAGGTCATGACCAGGCTGAAACAGGTCGCCGTGACGGACAGGTAGATGCTGTTCCAAAGGGGCCGGATGATCATCCCGTGCTCGATGACGAACCTGTAGTTTTCCAGGGTGAAGTCTCTGGGCCAGAGGCGGAAGGCGGGGTCCGGGTTGGCCGAGAGGGTCAGCTGGAGAATGTAGAGCACCGGCAGGATCATGGTCAGGGAATAGAGCCCCATGAAAGCGTAGTTGCACGTGCTGAAGACCCTGCGGCCCAGGTTGGCTTTCATGGTTAGAATACCCCCTCTTCCTTCACCAGCTTCGACAGCCAGTTGGTGAGCAGAACCAGGGACAGGCCGATGACGGCGGTGAACACCGACACGGCCATGGCGTAGCCGGTCTGCATCTGCTGGATGCCGGTCCTGTAGGCGTAGGTCATGAGCACGTCGCTCGGGGTCCGCACGATCGGCGTGGTGAGGATCAGGACCTGCTTGAAGATGTCCAGGACCTTCCCGATGCGGAGGATGAACATGATGACGATGACGGAGCGGATGCCGGCCAGCGTGATGTGCCAGGCCTGCCTCCAGCGGTTGGCCCCGTCGATGGTGGCCGCCTCGTAGAGCGCCGGGTCGATGCCGGAAATGGAAGCCAGGTAGACGATCGTGCCGTAGCCCGCGTTCTTCCAGATGTCGGTGACCACCAGAAGCCCGCGGATGTAGCGGTCCGTCGCCCACCAGTAGACGGGCTTCATGCCGAGCCACTCGAAAAGCTGGGCGCTGGGGCTGGAGTTGGGGGCCAGGAGGATGTACCAGATGGCGCCGATCACGACCCAGGAGAGGAAGTGGGGGACGTAGATGATGGTCTGGATGGTCCTCTTGGCCGCCATGTTCCGCATCTCATTGAGGAGGAGGGCGAAAATGATGGGGACCGGGAACTCGAAGGCGAGCTTCAGGAAGCTGATGTAGATGGTGTTCCAGAAGGCCCTGCGGAACTGCGCCAGGCCGAACAGCTGCGCGAAGTTGGCCAGTCCGATGAAGCGGACCTTGGACGGGGCCACCTGCCCGATGTTCGTGAAGGCCCAGTATACCTTGGTCATCGGGTAGAATTCGAACACAGCGTACCAGGCCATCCCCAGGAACAGCATGAGGAAGAGACCCTTGCGGATCTTGATCCTCTGCCAGAGCCGCCGGCCGTCGGACAATTGCGTGCCCATTATCCTTCCTTTCCCCCTCCGGAGGCCGCGGCCGCGGAGCGGATCGGATCCGGAACGACGATGCCTCGTTCCCCGTAATACTCCTCCGCGCCGGGGTGAAGGGGGATGGAGACCCCCTGCAGCGCGGTGGCCAGCGTGATGGGCAGCGTTTCCGGCGCCCCTTCCCCTTCCGGCCCCTGTTCCATGATCACCTGCGTGATCCGCTTCACGATGTCCGCGCCGACGTCGGCGTGGGTGATGAGGATGCTCGGTACCGCGAGGGTCGTTACGGCACGGTCCTGGCCCGTCAGCGCTCCGGGCGGGATCTCCGCGAGGAGCCAGGAATCGTGCGAGGCCACGACGTCCGCGCCCCTCGCGGCCTCCACCGGAAGGACCTCCACGGGAAGGTCCGCGGCGAGCTCCGAGATCGCGGTCTGCGGAGTGCTCGCCAGGAAAAACAGCGCGTCGACCTCCCCGCCGCGCAGCCCATGGACGGCATTGGATAGGGAGAGGAACAGCGGCCTGTAGTCGCCTTCCCGCAGGCCGTAGGCCCGCAGCACCGCTTCCGCCACGATGCCGCTGTCGCCCCCCATGGCGCCCAGCGCGATGCGGGCTCCCCGCAGGTCCCCGACCGAACGGCGGCCCGAATCCCCGCGGACCAGGATCCACAGCATGAGGGTCTGGACGCCGCAGATGGCCCGGATGCCCAGGTGCCTCCTGGGGAAAAGGCCGTGCCCCTCGTAGGCCGCGCGGGCCACGTCCGACTGGGTGAGGCCCAGGATGATGCGGCCCTCCTCGGCGAGCGTGACGTTCTGGATGCCGCCGCCCGTGGGCTCCGGCTCGATGGCGATGCCGCCCTGCTGCAGCAGGATCCGGCACAGGTCGCGCGCCAGACCGTAGAAGCTGCCGCCGATCGACCCGCTGCCGAAGGTGTCGAAGACCACGGAGATGGACCGGTTTCCCTCGCAGATGGAGGAGAGGAAATCCAGGAGCACCTGGGCGGCCTCCTCCCGGCGGCCCCTGCGGAGCGCCTCCAGGGCGGTCAGGTGGATGCGCGCCTGGGCTTCCCTCTCTTCCCGTCCGGGCACCGCGATGGAGGAGGCGAAACGGAGGGATGCGACGGCCTCGAGGATCTGCGCGAACAGGCGGTTGCCTCCTCCGCCGCCGAGCAGGCTGTAGAAGCGCAGGATCACGGCCCTGGGATTCGCTGGGGCGCCCGGCGGTTCCGTGCTCGCCATCGCCCGGGCACAGGTTTCCATGTCCGCCATGGCGGTCGAACCGGGGTCGATCCCTGCGAGGGCTTCGGGAACGAGGATGCGCAGCATCTCGAGCACTTCCTGCCTCGAGTGGGGGGCGGAACGGATGATGGGAGGGAAAAGGCGGCGTAGATCGGAAAGATTGGGAGTATGGACTATGGTGCCTTTCCCATGCGCTATGCGCAAGACTCCGAGTGTGGCGAGGGTTTGCAGTCCTTCTCTTAGCGAAGGGACCGAGATGTTCAGGGTTTTAGCCAGTTTGGCGTGCGAAGGGAGCATGTCTCCCTCGTGCAGCCCCAGGCGTGTGATTTCGAGTTGTACTGCTTCAGCAATCTCATCTGAAAAACGACGCCTGGCCATTCTTGTTTCCTTATTGGCAGACATCAACTCATAAGATGAGTTGCAGTCTATACCATGTCTGGTGAGAGGTCAAGGAAAAAGAATCGTTATCCCTCCTTAATTATCGTAGCCTGTCGCGCTCAGGAGCCCATGCAATCGACGGAGAATCGCCGCCGTCGCGGTCCATCGAACTCCGCGAAGTAGATTCCCTGCCAGGTCCCAAGGACGAGTTGTCCGCCTCGAATGGGCAGCGTGACCGCGTTTCCGGCGATCACCGTCTTCATGTGGGCATCCGAGTTGCCTTCAGAGTGCCGGAATCGGGGATCGACAGGAACGAGCCTCTCGAAGCAACCCAGGATGTCCCGGGCCACGTCCGGATCCGCGTTCTCGTTCACGAGGATGCCGGCCGTCGTGTGGGGGGACGAGACGAGGCACAGGCCTTGCCCGACGCCCGATTCCCGTACGGCCCGGCGTACTTCTTCCGTGACGGGGACCAGTTGGCAGCGCGACCGGGTCTCGATGTCGAAATTGCTCACCGGTTTCATGGCTCCATCATAGCACGCCGAGCTTGACTTCCCGGGCCGCCGGGCCCTACCCTGGGAACCATGAACCAACCGTTCGTATTCGCCGGGGATTGCGTCGAGGAAAGCGCGGGGGACGGCGTGACGCGCAGGGTCCTCGCCCATGGGAAGGACCTCATGGCGGTGGAAGTCCACTTCGAGAAGGATGCCGTCGGGGCGCTGCACAGCCATCCACATACGCAGATTTCCTATGTCCTGGAAGGCGAGTTCGAGTTCGAGATCGACGGCGTGAAGAAGACGGTCCGCAAGGGCGATACGCTGTTCAAGCTTCCCAACGTGAGGCACGGCTGCCGGTGCCTCAGGAAGGGGATCCTTCTTGACGTATTCACTCCCTGCCGCGAGGATTTCCTGAAGAAAGGCTGACCGCCCGCTCAGGAAGCGGCCCGCGCGAGCCTCTTTCCCAGCCGGAAGGCCGCCGCCATCAGCTTCGGATTTTTCCGCGCATCCCCGATGCCGCTCAGGGAACCGTGGACGCAGCCGACGACCTCGGCTTCCAGGTAGGCGGCAGCATCCTTGAGGGTGCGGACCGCGTTCCTCCCGCCCGACGTGACGAGGTCCGCGTCGCCGTAGGCGAGGATGATGCCGATTTTCCGCCCTTTGAGGAAATCGTTTTTCGGGTGCCAGAGGGCGTACCAGCGGTCCATGCAGGTCTTCAGCTGCGCGCTCATCGAAAACCAGTACACGGGACTGGCCAGGATGACGGCGTCGGCCGCGCGCAGCTTCGGTCCCAGCGTCCGCATGTCGTCCTTGATGAGGCAGACGCCCGTCTTCAGGCAGCCGTCGCACGCGCGGCACGGCCTGATGTCCATCGAGTGGAGGCTGAAGCTTTCCACCGTGGCCCCCTCCGCCCGGGCCCCCTCGGCCGCCTCCTCCGCGAGGGTGGAGCTGTTGCCCTTCTCCCGCGGGCTGCCCTTCAATACCACGATGCGTGCGGCCATGGTTCCTCCCTTGTCGCGCCCTGGCCGAGGGTAGAACGATCGAACCGCGCGGTCAAGGCGCAAAAGGGCCGCTGGCCCTAGAACTGCTCCACCCGGGCGGGATTCACGCCGTAGGCGCGCGCCGTCGCCTCCGCGGGGAACGGCAGGTTCCCGGGGTCCAGGCCCATCCGCGGGGCCCAGTTGGAGATCTGCACCTTGCCCCCCTGCTTGTTCATGCCGAACAGCCCGCGGACGTCGTTGAGCGCGGTGTTCGCCGCATCCACGGTGGCGGAGTTGGCGAAGCCGGGCTTCACCATCACGATGGGCACCTTGGGGTCCAGGGAGACGTTCCCGTCCGTCTTCCAGTCGAAGTCCTCCAGGACGTCCAGGCCGATGACGTTCCAGGGCACGTCCGTGCTCTTGAATCCGCGTGACTTTGTGACCACGGCCGCGGCGCCGGGCGCGGTCTCCCCGAACAGGCTCCCGTTGTTGAAGAACAGGTTCCCCGTGATCTCGGTCTTCGGGCCGTCCTTCTCGCTCGGCGCGGTCCAGAGGATGGCGCCCCCCGGGTTGTGGGCGAAGAGGTTGCCCTTGATCACGAACCTCTGGGCCGCGTACTTTCCCGCCAGCTGCAGCGCGGCGGGGTTGGCCGTGGTGGGATCCGGGTTGTACGGCCAGTTCACGAGGAACGAGTTGCCCTCGAAGGTGTAGACGGCCGGGATGTTCTTGAACCGGGCCGAGTCCGCCTCCCACGCCAGGACGTTGTTCAGGATGAAGTTGTTGCGGATCACCACCTCCGCCTTGTCGGTGGCCGCGCGGATCAGCGGGGCGGCCGCCTTGTGGGAGCTGTTGAGGAAGACGTTGTCGGCGTACACGAGGCGTTCCGTCGTGAGGTAGCCGATGGTCACGGCCTGCACGCCGGCCGAGGAGTCCCGTAGCAGCGAGTTGGTCTTGCCGTCGTACTTGTTGCCGCCGCCGATGTCCATGACGAAGCCGGAGAGGTAGAACTCCTTCAGCGCGTGGTCCTTGCCTTCCATCATGAAGACCGTCCCGCCCATGCTCACGACGGTCGGCGTGCTGAAGGGGGCACGCTTCTGGAAGGAATCGTCGTATCCGCCCAGGAGCCGCAGCCTTGTGTCCGGCTCGTAGATCTCCGGGATGTGGAACGCGTCACGGCCGCCCTTGCCCTGGTATGCCCCGGCGGCCACCTTGATGTTCACCGTCATGTAGCGCTCCGCGTCCGGGAGCGTGCAGGGAGGCGCTTCCATGCCGGAAACCCTGGGCTTGGGGCAGTGCGGCTTGGCCTCGATGATCTCCACGGCCCTGTCGATGGCCTTGAAGAGGCGGGTCTCCGCGAAGACCGTCCTGCCGTCCGCCTTCGACTCCGCGTAGGCCGCGGCCGGCGTGCCGCTGGGGGCCACCAGGATGGTGACGACAGTCTCCGCATCCAGGACTATGGGAACCAGAAGGGAGGATAGGAGGGTCAGGAATGCCGTCGTGAACTTTCGCATTGGAACTCCTCCGCGTTCCATTGTAACGCCGCGAGCGGCCCAATTCAAGTTTTGGACGCATGCGTCCCGTTCGGGGCCCGGTTCAGGAAGGGCCGCCCCGCGCGCGTCGGCGCTCCGACGCGCTCCGGATCGGGATTTCCCGGCCGCTCCATCCCACCCGGCCGCGTACCCGGGTCATCCACAGGGACCGGAAGAAGGCGAAGTGGAAGAAGGCGAGGGGCGCGGGAAAGGCCAGGGCCGTCCACGGGCCGAAGCTCCCGATGCGCCGCAGCATCCAGTGGAGCTGCGCCGCGTAGAGCGCATACAGTCCCGCCGCGCCGGCGACGAACGGAACCCACTGGGCCGGCCCGGTTGCCGCCCAGGCGAGGGCCGACGGCATGAGGAGCGCGGCCGTGGTGGCCCCGGTGATCCAGGCGGAGGAGAGCATTCGTGGGGCGAGCGGCGCGTCCCCGGCACCTGAGGCCAGGCCCCGGCTCCAGCCTTCCACCATGGTCCGCGCACCGTGCGGGTACATGCGGAACGCCGCCGTGCCCCGGCCTCCCAGACGGGCTACCGGGACCCCTGCCGCCTCCGCCCTGCCGGCGAGCGCCATGTCCTCCGCCACGCTTTCCCGCACGGCGCGGTGCCCCCCGCAACGGAAGTAGTCGGCGCGTGATACGGCCAGACAGGGGCCGAAGGCGCCGGCCGCGCGCAGACCGTCCCCCATCGGCGTGAAGGCGCCCAGGGCCGCCATCATCACGACATTGCAGTAGGCGGAAAGCTTCTCGTACGGCCGCGGCACCTCGTGGTACGGCTGCACGGACACGATGCCTCCGCGCCCCTCCCGTTCGGCCAGAAGGCTCCCCAGGCCCCCGTCCTCCAGGCGCGTGTCCGCGTCCAGGAAGACAAGCACGTCCCCTCGGGCCGCTTCCGCGCCCTTCCAGCAGGCCCAGCTCTTCCCGGTCCAGCCTTCCGGCTTGGGCGGTGCGGCGATCACGGTGGCGCCGTGCGCGCGCGCCAGGTCCGCGGTGCCGTCGCCCGACGCGTCGTCGACCACCAGGACCTCCCCCGCCGATTGGCCCTGGCGCGCCAGGGATTCCAGGAGGGGCGCGAGGCGTCGCTCCTCGTTTCGCGCCGGGATCACGACGGAAGCCGGGCGGTCCGTCCCGGGGCCCGCCGCGCGGCATCGGGGAATGCGCCAGAGCAGGAACAGGCCCGGAAGCCACAGGAGGAACGCATAGGCGAGGAGGAGGGGTGGAAGCGGGCTCATACGGCGTTATAGCAGAGAATGCATGGGAAAATCCCCATGGAAAACTTGACGGGGGCAACTCCGCGCGGTATGTTCCAAAAATGGACAGGGGCGACTTCGACGTCATCGTCGTCGGGGCCGGCGTGGGCGGCCTGAGCGCGGCCGGCCTGCTCGCCAAGAGCGGCCTTTCCGTCCTGGTGCTGGACAGGAACTACATGCCCGGCGGTTCCCTGGGGGCCTTCCGCCGCGATGGGGTCACCTACGACCTCGGGGCGGCCATGCTGTTCGGATTCGGGGAGAACGGGTTCAGTCCCCACCGCTTCCTCATGAACGCCCTCGAGGAGCCCGTGGCCGTCGTGCGGCACAAGGCCCTCTACCGGCTCCACTACGGCGGGGACCCCATCGTGTTCTGGCCGGACATGGGCCGGTACCTCGAAGAGCTGACCGGGATCTTCCCCGCCGAGCGGGCGGAGCTGTACGCCTTCTACCGCGGCATCACGGAACTGTTCGAGAACGTCATCCGGGCCGACCCCGTCTACGTGTCCCCGTCGGAAATGCGGCCGGCGGACCTGCGCGGCCAGTTCCTCAAGCGTCCCCTGCAGCAGCTGGCCACGCTGCGCCTCCTGTTCACCTCCGCGGAGACACTCATCCGCAAGCATGTCCGCTCCGAGAAAGCGATCCGCTTCTTCGACAAGCTGACATCCACCTACTGCTACACCTCCATGGGGGAGACGCCCGCGATCCTGGCGGCCACGATGTTCGTCGACAACCACGCGGGCGGCAGCTACTACCCCGTGGGTTCCCCGGCGGCCCTGGCGGGCGCCCTGGAGCGCGCCATCGAACGCATGGGCGGCGTCTTCCGCTACCGGACGGAGGTGACGGGCATCCTCCTGGACGGGCAGGACCGCGTACGGGGCGTGCGCACGGCGGACGGGGAGGAGATCACGGCGCCGCAGGTGGTCTACGCCGGCGCGGCGCTGCCCCTCTACGCCAGGCTGCTGCCGGCGGACAGGGTCCCGGCGCGGGAGGGCGCACGCATCGCCTCCATGGTCCTTACGCATCCAGGTCTCGTGCTGTACGGCCTCGTGAAGGCCGACGCCGTGCCCGCCGGCACGCTGCCCGTGGAGATGTTCGTGGAAAACAAGGCGGCCCTGGACGAGAGCGAGGTCACGCTCTACCTGTCCTACCTCGAGGAGCCCAACCTCTGCCAGGAGGGCACGCACGTCTTCACCCTGATCGGTCCGTCCCTCTCCCCCTGGCCTTCGCCGTCCGACCCGGCCTACGGGAGCCCCTCCTACGGGGAGCGCAAGGACGCGGAGGCGCGGCGGATGCTCGCCATCCTGGAGAAGCGCATGCCGGGTTTCTCCCGCGGGATCCTGCGCATGGAACTCGGCACTCCGTCCACCATCGAACGCTATCTCGGCAAGCCCGGAGGCTGCGTGGCGGGCCCCAAGCAGGCCATGGGCCAGGAGCTGATGCGCCGCCCGCACGCGCGTACGCGCTGGAAGGGACTGTACCTGGCGGGCGAGTCCACCGTCATGGGCACGGGCACCCCCGCCGTGACCGTCTCGGGCATCAGCGCGGCGGACGTGGCGCTGCGCGACCGGGGCATGGCGGAGTTCCGCTGGCAGCCGGGGCAGAGGAATTCCGTCACCGTGCTGGACGGGCCTGTGGGGCGGCGTCCGGCGGCCGTGGAGGCCCCGGCGACGGCCTCCCTGTGCGGCTGGTGCGAGAACGACACCTGCCGCTCCGCCTGCCCGTACCGCCTCGACATCCGGGGCATCCTCCGGCGCATGGAGATGGGGAACCTGCCGGGAGCCTCCCGCCTCCTGGCCGGCTCTCCCGGGGGGGCGGGCCCCTGCGCCTCCTGCGCCGACCGGCCCTGCGAGAAGGCATGCCAGCGGACCCGATGGGCCGGGGCGCCGGTCCCCATCGCGGCCAATCTGGTCTGGCTCGGCGGGCGGCGCGGGACCTGATGGGCTTTTTCCCCTCCCCGGCTGCGGCGATCCTCTGGAACGTGGGGGCCTGGTTCCTCATCCACTGCGCCGCCGCGGGACTCACCTTCCTTGTGCCTCTTTCCCGCTTCCGTCCCGACGGCCGGCTCTTCCGGACTCGCTCCTGGGAACGTGGCGGCCGCCTTTACGGGAGGCTGTGCGCCGTACGCGAGTGGAAGGACCTGCTGCCCGACGGCGCGGCGCTCTTCCGCGGCGGATTCCGCAAGCGCCGCATGGCCGGCCATTCCCCCGCCTATTGCCGGGTGTTCGCCGCGGAGACCTGCAGGGCGGAGCTCAGCCATTGGCTGGCCCTGGCCGCGGTGGCGCTGTTCTTCCTGTGGAATCCCTGGTACGTGGCGCTGCTGATGATCCCCTATGCCGTGGCCGCGAACGCGCCGTGCATCGTCGCCCAGCGGTTCAACAGGCCCAGGCTCCTGCGGACGGCCTGGGCCATGGAGGCCCACTCGGCCTTCGGGCGGCGGAGAGGCTCCGGCGCGGACGCCTGAGGCCGTCACGCCGGTTTTCCTATCCGGTATCCCGTCCTTCTAGTATATTGCAATTGTTGAATATATGGAGGGAAGGGGGAGCCGCCATGGGCGCTTCTTCTCGGGGACGTCTCGCGGCGGCCCTTGCCGCCTCGGCCATGATGCTTGCCGGATGCGCCGCGGCCCGCGGCGCCGGGAACGGAGGAAACGGGATGGACGGGAAGGGATCCGACGCGGCGGCGGGGGGCCCGCAGGCCCGACTTACGCCCCTGCAGTACGAGGTGACGCAGAACTGCGGCACGGAGCCGCCGTTCCGCAATGAGTACTGGGACAACCACCGGGAGGGAATCTACGTGGACGTGGTTTCCGGAGAGCCCCTCTTCAGCTCCATGGACAAGTTCGATTCGGGCACCGGATGGCCCAGCTTCCTGAAGCCCATCCAGGCGGATGCCGTAACGGAAAGGACCGACGCGAGCCACGGAATGCGGCGCACGGAGGTGCGCAGCAGCGGCGCGGATTCCCATTTGGGACACCTCTTCGACGACGGCCCGGGCCCCTCCGGCCTCCGCTATTGCGTCAATTCGGCGTCCCTTCGTTTCATCCCGGTGGGGGATATGGAGAAGGAAGGATACGGCGGCCTCCTGGGACTGTTCGTGAAGACGGAGACGGCCATTTTCGCAGCGGGCTGCTTCTGGGGCACGGAGGCCTACTTCCGCGCGTTGCCCGGAGTCCTCTCCACGGAGGTCGGCTACTCCGGCGGAACCACGGTGGATCCCACCTATGAGGAAGTCTGCACGGGAAGGACGGGCCACGCGGAGTCCCTACAGGTGGTCTTCGATCCCTCGAAGATCGGATACGTTACCCTGCTGAAGCACTTCTTCAGGATGCACGATCCCACGTCACTGAACCGGCAGGGGGGAGACGTCGGCACCCAGTACCGCTCCGCGGTCTTCTACGCGGGCCCCGAGCAGCGGCGTATCGCGGAGGAGACCGTCGCCTCCCTGTCGAAGTCGGGGAGATACGGCAGGCCCGTCGTCACCCAGGTCGCTCCCGCGGGACCCTTCTATCCGGCCGAGGACTACCACCAGGACTATCTGGAGAAGAATCCCGGCGGATACTGCCACGTCGACCTAGGTCTCTTGAAGAAACCCCTGGATTGACGGGAATCCCGTGACCATAGGAGGATAGCCGCATGATACGGAACCTGTGGTATGCCGTCCTGGAATCGGACGAGTTGAGGGGCAAGCCGCTGGGCGTCACGCGCCTTGGGGAGCGCCTGGTATTCTGGCGCGACAAGGACGGGAAGCCCGCATGCCTCTTTGACCGCTGTGCCCACCGCGGCGCCGCCCTCGCGAAGGGCAGGGTCTGCGGGGACGTCATCCAATGCCCCTTCCACGGCCTGGAGTACGACGCGACGGGCCGCTGCGTGAAGATTCCCGCCAACCGGAAGAACGCGCCCGCGCCCCCGCAGTTCCGCATGACCCGGTATCCCACCCACGAGGCATTCGGCATCATCTGGATCTGGTGGGGTCTGAACCCGCCCGCGGACCTTCCGGCGCCCGCCTTCTTCGACGACCTGAAGGACATGAAGACCTGGAAGACGGTGCGGGACCCCTGGGACAACCACTACACGAAGGTCCTCGAGAACCAGCTCGACGTGGTCCACCTGCCCTTCGTCCACCACAACACCATCGGCCGGGGGAACAAGACCCTGGTGGAGGGGCCGGGCCTGGAATGGAAGGGCGACGCCATGTTCTTCCATTACGTCTACAACAAGGTGGACGACGGCTCCAAACCGCGCACCCCGAAGGAAGTGCCCGTGCCGGATCCGACCCATCCCTACAGACTCGAGTGCATCCTGCCCAACATGTGGGAGAACCGCATCGCGGACAAGGTCCGCGTGCTCGGGCTCTTCGTGCCCGTCGACGAGACGCATACGCTCCTGTACCTGCGCTTCTACCAGAGCTTCCTGAAGCTGCCCGGTCTGCGCGGCCTTGTCGGCGCCCTGGCGTGCCGCTTCAACCTCGTGGTCGCGCACCAGGACAGGCGGGTGGTGAACACCCAGATCCCCAAGGCGGACGGGATCGGCAAGGGGGAGTCCCTGATCCAGGGGGACTACCCGATCATGCAGTTCCGCAGGAAGAGGATCGAGCTGCGGGACGCGGCGCGGAAGGACGGGTAGGCCTCCACCGGACGCCCTTCCGCTTCCGTCATTCCGCGCTCAGCGTGAAGTCGACGGTGACGGAGTTCTCCTTGGAAAATGGACGCGTGATGATGGTCGTAGTCTGTCCCGCGTAGCCGTCGGCCGTGACGGCGATCGTGTGCTCCTCGTACCAGCTCATGTAGGAGTATGATCCGTCTGCGCCCGTGGTTCCGTTCGCCGTCGGCTGCGGTCCATAGGTCCCGTCGGATACGACGGCTCCCCGGATCGGCGCGCCCGTGTCCGCATCGACCACGGATCCCGTGACGAGGCAGTCCGGCGATGAGGAGCCGCATCCGGTCAACAATGAAACAGCGGCGAGGATGATCGCCGCCGATGCCAGAATGGCCATGGAGTCCTTGATTTCGTGTCGCAGCATGTCAAATCCAATGCAGGGGGCGTGCCATGATTCATGTTGTAAATGATTTCCTCGTAACTCATGATCGACCAAGGAAATGCTTTCCGATCGACATGCGCATTGCCCGGCGTCGCAGCGGAACGTGCATTTTTCCATACACGGAGCCTTGCTTTTAAAAACACTTCCCCGTGGTCTTTCGCGCGCAGGTGCCCTTGGAGCACTGGTAGCAGATCTCGTTGGGAAGCTCCCCATTGTCCAGGAACAGGCGCGCGTTTTCCAGCGTGGTGGACGCGATAGCCTCCATCGCCTCCCTGGTGAAGAAGGCCTGGTGGGCGGTCACCAGGACATTGGGGAAGGACAGGAGCCTGGCCAGGACGTCGTCCGTGATGAGCGATTGGGAGAAGTCCTCGAAGAAGTACTTGTCCTCCTCCTCGTAGACGTCCAGGCCGGCCCCGCCGATCTTCCCCGTCTTGAGGCCTTCGATGAGCGCCTTGGCGTCCACCAGGGCGCCGCGGCCGGTGTTGATGAGGATGACCCCGTCCCTCATCCGAGAGATGCTCTCCGCGCCGATCATGTGGCGGCTTTCCGGGGTCAGGGGACAGTGGAGGGAGATGACATGGGAGGCGGCGTAGATCCCGTCGAGGTCCGTATAGCGGACGCCCGCCTTGTCGGCCCAGGCCGCGTCCCCGTAGGGATCGGATGCCAGGACCTCCATGCCGAAACCCTTCAGGATCTCCGCCGTGATGCGGCCGATCTTTCCCGTGCCGACGATGCCCGCGGTCTTCCCGGACAGGTCGAATCCGAGCAGGCCATTGAGCGTGAAGTTGCCGTCCCGCGTCCGGTTGTAGGCCTTGTGGGTCTTGCGGTTCAGCGCCATGAGGAGGCTCACGGCGTGCTCCGCCACCGCATGGGGGGAATAGGCGGGGACGCGCACCACGTGGAGCCTGCCGTAGACGCTCTTCAGGTCCACGTTGTTGAAGCCGGCGCAGCGCAGGGCGATCAGCTTCACGCCCTGAGCGAGGAGCGCGTCGAGGACGGGCGCGGAAAGGTTGTCATTGACGAAGGCGCAGACCGCCTCCGCCCCCTGGGCCAGGGCGACGGTGTCCGGCCCGAGGCGGACCGGGAAATAGCGGATCTCGAAGAGTCCCCGGGAGTTGGCCTTGTCGAAGAACTCCCTGTCGTAGGGCTTGGAGTCGAAGAACGCGATGCTGTGCGCCATGGTCGCCTCCTGTCCCGCTAAACGTACGGCTAACGGCCGGGTACGGGCAAGCGAATCCGGAGGTTTCGGGGCCGCGGCCGCACCGCGTCGAAGTCCGGCCTCTCGGCCAGGAGGATGCGGGCGCCGGGCCCGTAGCGGTCCAATGCGCCGTCCATCGCCCCCTTCATGCCCCGATAACGTCGGAATCCCATGACGTGAGACGCATGGGCCCTACCTCTCCGTCAGCTCCCAGGCGCGGACCGCCTCCGCGAAGTCCGACTCGTCCCCGGAGGAGGCCTGCGGGAAGGAGGAAGCGAGCTCCGCGGGGCAGGCGCTCACGACGTACGAGGAGGCGGCCCAGCGCAGGAGGTCCTCGTCGTTGTGGTCATTGCCCACGGCCAGGGTGCGCGCCCGTTCGACGCCGCAGCGGGAGGCCAGCCATGCGGCCGCCTTCGATTTGGAAACGCCTGAGGCGAACACCTCGATCCAGAGCATTCCGGAACCGAACGGCGAGGTGGCGCGGATGACGCTGAGGCCGGGCAGGGCCCGCCGGACCCTCTCCAGCGTCTCCACGGCCCCGTCGCGCGGCTCCATGGCGACGAACTGGGAGGCTTCCATGGCGGGCACGGTATTGCGGTTGCCCGTGACGGCGAAATCGCGGTAGACGGACTCCCGTCTGGCGAAGTCCGCATTGGACCTTCCCGTCGGGAAAGCGATGAGGCGGTGGTTGTCCGGCACGGGCCAATGGATCATGAAGTCCAGGTCCTCCGCCGTGTGGACGGCGAAGGCGTCGCGGACGTCGGATGCGCCCATGGATACGGCGCGGATAAGGGACCGGGTGCGCCATTCCATGACGCCCGCGCCGGAGGAGAAGATGGCGTAATCGACGGGAAAGCCGCGCGGGATGACCTTGTCCAGGGAGTGGAGGTTGCGGCCCGTGGCGATGACACGCAGGATCCCCCTGCCGCCGAGACGGGTCAAGGTCTCGAGGTTCCGCGCGCTGATCCGCTGTTCCTTCTGGAACAGGGTTCCATCGAGGTCGGTGAAAACCATCCGCGGGCTTCCCATGTGGGGCATCGTAGCGGAGAGCGGCATCGGGTGCAAGAGGTTGCTTATTATTGAAAGTAACTCGATATAACAATTTTTATGATAGAAACGCATTAAAAATAACAGCGTATTTTTCTTGACATATGAAACCGACGTGATATAACCATCCAAGTGGTTGAAATAACCATTATGGGTATAAGGATTTCATGGAGAGTTTCACTCTAAACGCGAAGGTTGAAGTTCTGGGTATGACCGATGTCCTGATCATCGGTGCGGGTCCGGCCGGACTCTGCGCGGCGATAGCCGCGGCAAGGTCCGGAGTCCGCGCATTGCTGATCGAACAAAACGCCTGCTCCGGCGGCATGGCGACGGCGGGTCTGGTCGGTCCCTTCATGACCTGCTACGACAAGAGCGGGGAGCGGATGATCATCCGCGGCCTCTTCGAGGAGATCGTCGACCGTCTTGTGGCGAAAGGCGGCGCATTGCACCCCTCCGGGATTCCCTCGGGCTCCGCATTCACCTCCTGGATCGGGCCCGGCCACTCCCACGTCACGCCGTTCGAGCCCGAGGTCCTGAAGACCGTGGCCGACGGGATGCTGCGTGAATCGGGGGTGCGCGTCCTGTACCATACGCGTTTCGTCAAAGCGTTGATGGAAGGCAATGCGGTCACGGGCGCCGTGATCCACTCCAAATCGGGTCTGCAGGCGGTCCACGCCCGCGTGATCGTGGATTGTTCCGGCGACGCGGACGTGGCGGCCGACGCCGGGGCGGCCTTCGAGCTGGGAAGGCATGGAACCATGCAGCCGGCCACGATGTTCTTCCGCATCGGGAACGTCGATTCCGCGAAGCTCGAGGCGGAGATCCGTGCCAACCTCCACGCGTTCCACAGGGAGAACGGCGTGAATTACCGCTCCTTCCATTGGCGCGTCGCGGAGGCGCGGGCGGCCGGCGACTGGAACCTGGAGCGGGTGTCCATCGGCATGTTCCGCGGGGTCAAGCCCGACGAATGGAGCATCAACACGTCGCGCATCATGGGCGTCGACGGAACGGACGCGGAAAGCCTGACGGAGGCCGAGATGGAGGGCCGCAGGCAGGCGGCGGAGATCTTCTCGTTCATCAGGAAATACCTGCCGGGGTGCGGGAACGCGGTCCTGCTTTCCACCGCCTCCACCGTGGGCATCCGGGAGACCCGGCACGTGCGCGGGGATCACGTGCTGACCGTCGACGACGTGCTGGACGGCCGCGTCGCGGAGGACTCCATACTCCTCGCCGCGAACTCCGTCGACGTGCACGGGAGGTTCGGACCCCTGAGCAACGAATACCTGACAATCCGGGACGGGGAGTGGTACGGCGTCCCCTACCGCTGCCTGCTCCCCCTGGGGATCGAGAACCTCCTCGTGGCGGGACGGAGCGTCTCCGCCGAGTCCGACGCGGCGGGAGCCGTCCGCGTGATGCCGCCCTGCATGGGCATGGGACAGGCCGCCGGAACGGCCGCCGCCATGGCGGTCCGGCAGGGTCTCCTTCCGCGCCGCCTGGATGCGGCCGCGCTGCGCACTGCGCTGCGGGAAAACCGCGTGTTTCTGGGATAGGAAGGAAGGAACATGGAAACCTGCGAATACAGGAAACGGATCGGAATCTTGGGATGCCACGACGTCGTGGTGGTCGGCGGGGGGCCCGCCGGGATCGCCGCGGCCGTGGCCGCCGCGCGGGAGGGCGCCGACACCGTCCTGATCGAGCGCTACGGGGCGCTGGGCGGCAACCTCACCCTGGGGAACGTCAATCCGATCCTCGGGTCCGTCGCGCCGGGCACGATGGCCGACGAGATCATCGCGCTTCTCGCCGAACGGCACGCGGACGACGAGAAGGTCACGACCAGGAACGGGCCCGAGATCCACATCGATCCCAGCGAGGCGAAGACCATCCTGACCAATCTCGTGCATCGAAGCGGCGCCGCGTTCTATCTTCAGGCCGCCGTGGTCGACGTGCTCCTGGAGGGAAGCGCCGTGCGCGGAGTGCTCCTCGACACGCCCTCGGGGCTGCGGGCCGTCCGCGGCGGGACGGTCATCGACGCCACGGGCGACGGGACTGTCGCCTTCCTGGCCGGTGCCGGGTGCGAGGTGGGCCGCGAAGGCGACGGGGCGGTCCAGCCGACCACCCTGGAGTTCACCCTCTACGGCGTGGACGAGGGGACGGCGATCAGCTGCCACGGGGAGACCGACAGGGTGAAGCTTCCGGACGGCACGCCGTATTCCCTGCTCTGCCAGGAGGCGAGCCGCGCCGGGGAGCTTCCCGAGAACGTCACCATCGTACGGCTGCACAAGACCTTCTATCGCGGCGAGAGGAACGTGAACGCGTCCCAGGCGAACGGCTACGACACGCTGTCCCTGGCCGGGATCGCCGCGGCCGAGGTGGACCTGCGGAACCAGATCGAGCGGATCGTGGCCTTCCTCAGGAAGCGCGTTCCCGGCTACGCGGACTGCCGGGTCAAGGCGTCCGCCGACACCCTGGGCATCCGGGAGTCCCGCCGCACCGTCGGGGACTACGTCCTGAACGACGGGGACGTGGAGACGGGGGCGAAGTTCGACGACGCGGTCGTTCGCGACGCCTGGTTCCTCATCGACATCCACAATCCCAAGGGCGGCGGGCAGGCGGAAGGCCTGGCCAGGCAGGCCCGGCCCTACGACATACCCTACCGGTGCCTGCTTCCCCGTGGGGTCGAGGGCCTGCTCACGGCGGGGCGCTGCATCTCCGGGACCCACCGGGCCCATGCCTCCTACAGGGTCATGGGCATCTGCATGGCCGTCGGGCAGGCGGCGGGAACCGCCGCGGCGTTGAGCGTGAAGGATCAAGTCACCCCGAGGGCCCTCCCGCACCGGAAGCTCCAGGAGGCCCTTGCGGCCCGTGGAGCCTGAATCATCGGCGACACGGGAGGCCATGCGGCCGCCCGGAAAACAGTTCGCGCACGTATGGAAAAGGAGAGAGACATGGAACGGAGAAGGGTTTCGATGACGGTCATGGCGGCCGTGCTGGCGCTGGCGGCCGCATTCCCGCTGGCGGCCGGAGGGGGGAAGGAAAAGGCCCCGGCCGCGTCGAGCGCCGCGGCGGATCCCGCATCGCTCAAGGGGGAGCTGAAGGTCTGGACCGCCTTCGGGGCGGACCAGGGCATGGGCGACATGGTGGCCGCGTTCAACAGGGAGTATCCAGACATCAAGGTCACGCTGTCGAAGTACTCCAACACCTCGGACGGCAATATCGGCGTCGACACCACGCTGATGGCGGGAGGAGAAATCGACGTCCTGCTCAACTTCGGCGCCGCCAAGACCCAGGAGCGGGCATTGGCCGGGCTGTTCCTGGACCTGACCGACCTGTGCACCAAGGAGAAGATCGACCTGGTGAAGGAGTTTGGATCGGAATACCGGTTCAATGACAGGATCTACACCCTTCCCATGGGCGGACTCAGCTACTACGTCGCCATCAACATGGACTCGTGGAAGGAAGCCGGCTACGGCGCCCTTCCCAAGGAGTGGACCTGGGACGAGTACATCGAGGCCTGCCGGAAGATGACCAAGACGGTCAATGGCAAGAGGATGTACGGCGGCAGCGACTACCACACGATCGACTATTTCACCTACCCGGCCCGGCAGGTCGAGGGCGCCGACGTATACTACGGCAAGGACGGCCTCAGCAACTTCGACAATCCGATCATCCGCAAGTCCCTGGCGATGAAGTACCAGTGCGAGGTCACGGAGAAGATCTGGTTCCCACTCGTGGAATACCGGTCCAACTCGCTCCAGTCGCAGATGGTGATCCTCAACGGCACCGTGGCCTCCACGGTGATCACGAACCTTACGCGGTTCGTGAGGGACAGGAAGAATTATCCGATCAGCTTCAAGGTCGGCTTCGCGCCGTATCCCGTCATGGAAAAGGGCCAGAAGAACTACCTGTCCGGCGTGCCCACCTTCTCCCACCTGGGCATCACCGCCAACACGAAAAACAAGGACGCCGCCTGGGCGTTCGAGAAGTGGTTCGCCACCAAGGGCGGCGTGTACCTGACGATCGCCGGGCACATGCCCACCTGGTCCGGCACGAATATGGCCGGCGCCGTGGATCTGATCTTCGGCTCCGAGAAGGCCGCCTCCGAGCTGATCGACGTGGAGTCCTTCAAGCGGGTCGTGTTCAACTACGCCGGCCCGGCCTACAAGGAGACCAGGTTCACCGCGGTGAGCGACATCGGAGCCGTCGTCAATGACGTGACGATGCGGTACATGAACGGCAAGATCGATCTCGATGCGGCGATGAAGGAGATGAAGGAAAGGTCCGACGCCGCCATCAAGAAGGCGAAGTGACCCCCGTCCGCGCGGGATTCGATCGGGAGGCGGGCCGTCAGGCCCGTCTCCCCCGTTTTCCCCGCCATGAAAGGTGAAATCGTCATATGAAACAGAAGGGCGAAACGCTCACGGCGTACGCGTTCCTGGCTCCCGTTCTCGTGGTCTTCGCCACGCTGGTGGCCTTTCCGATCCTGTTCTCGGCCTATCTGTCGTTCACCAAGTGGAACTTCCTCTCGGGCTGGAGCGGGATCCGCTTCATCGGCCTGGACAACTTCAAGGACATGTTCACGGACAAGACGTTCCTCTGCGGGCTGCGCAACACGTTCCTGTATGCGGTCTTCTCCGTGCCGGCCTCCATCCTGCTTTCCCTCTTCATCGCCTACGTCCTCAATCGGGAGCTGTACCTCCGCAAGACCATCCGCCTGATGTTCTTCGTCCCGTACATCTCCAGCACCGTGGCGCTGGCGGCCGTGTTCAAGTACCTGTTCCGTGAGAAGGACGGACTGATCAACATGTTCCTGCAGTTCGTGATGCGGGTGGAGAACCTGCCCCGCTGGCTGGCCGACGAGAACCTGAACCGGATCCCCATCATCGGCCTGCTCATCTGGACGAGCATCGGCTTCGAGATGATCATCTACATGGCGGCCCTGCAGAACGTGCCCAAGGAGCTGTATGAATCCTCCGACATCGACGGGGCATCCGGGATGCGCAAGTTCTGGAAGATCACCTTCCCCATGATTTCCCCCACCACGTTCTTCCTGTCCATCATCCGGATCATCGCCGTCTTCAAGGTCTTCACGAGCGTCAACGTCATCACCTACGGGACATCCTCCCTGGGAAACACCTCGATCGTGATCCAGATCTACAGGGACGCCTTCGGAGGCTACAAGTTCGGCTACGCCAGCGCGGAGGCGTGGGTACTGTTCGCGATCATCTTCGCGGTCACCCTGATCCAGTTCTGGGGACAGAAGAAGTGGGTCCACTATTAGGAGGGATGGCATGAGACGGCAACAAACGACTTCCAAGACGGTCCGGACGGTCCTCATGGGGCTGCTCGGGTTCCTCTTCCTGCTCCCCCTGCTGTGGATGATTTCGTCCTCCTTCAAGAGGCCCATGGCCGTGTTCGAATACCCGTTCCACTGGATCCCGCTCGATCCGCAGTGGTCCAACTACGCGGACGTATGGATGGACAAGACGATCCCCTTCCCGAAGCTGTTCTACAATTCGCTCAAGATCTCCTTCTGGTCCATCGTGGGAGAGATTTCCATCTCCTCCCTGGCCGCCTACGCCTTCGCCAAGATGCGGTTCAAGGGAAAGAACGTGGTCTTCTTCCTGCTCCTGGCCTCCATGATGATCCCCTCCCAGGTCACCATCATCCCCCGGTTCATCCTCTTCAAGTGGCTGGGACTGTACAACAACCACTGGTCGGTCATCATCCCCTCCTGGTTCAGCGTGACGGCCATCTTCCTGCTGCGCCAGTTTTTCCAGTCCATACCCGACGACCTGGTCAATGCCGCCAAGATCGACGGCAGCGGCCACCTGCGGATCTGGGCCGTCATCATGGTGCCCCTGACCAGGTCGGCCCTCATCTCCCTGGTCATCCTGACGTTCATCGGGACCTGGAACGACTTCATGTCGCCCCTGATCTTCCTGGTGCGCAAGGAGCTGTATACGGTGTCCCTGGGCATCAATTGGTACTATACTTCCGAGGAGCAGCAGTTCAACCTGACGATGGCGGCCGCCACCAGCGCCGTGGTCCCCATCCTGCTGCTGTTCGTATTCTGCCAGAAGTACTTCATCGAAGGCATCGTCACGAGCGGTTTGAAAGGATGAGCATCATGAGGAAGAGCACCAACTCGGGAATCCACAGCGGGCGCGTCGGCAAGAAGCGCTACCCCATCGAGGAGAACCTCGCCTTCATCGCGGACCACGGCTTCGAGGTCCTGGACATCAACTTCTGCGCCGCCATCTACGAGGGATTGGAGAAGGAGGACACGACCCTCCTCGGGGACGGCTGGAAGGACAATGTCCGGCGGATCGGCAAGGAATGCGCCCGGCACGGCATGCGGGTCCGGGTCTCCCACCTGCCGTTCTACGAGTTCGGCGCGCCCCACGAGAAGAAGGAGTTCAAGCTCGATATGGTCCGCCGCGCCCTGGAGGCCTCCGGGATGCTCGGCGTGGAGTGGGCGGTCCTGCACCCTTCCCGGCTGGCGGACCCGCTCGAGGCGGAGCGGGCCACCCTGGAGTACCTGACGCCCCTTGCGGCGATGGGGGAGAAGCTTGGCGTGGGCCTCACCATTGAAAACATGGCGGGTCCGGCGGGATTCTGCTCCGACCCCGCCCGGCTGTCCCGCTTCGTGGACGGCTTCGGCACCCGCGTCGGGATCTGCTGGGACACGGGGCACGCCAACCTTGCCGGCCTTCCTCAGGCGGAGGCGCTCCGCACCGTCGGCAAACGGCTGAAGTGCCTGCACGTGCACGACAACTTCGGCAAGGGCGACGACCACCGCCCCCCCTTCATGGGCAATGTGGACTGGCGGTCGGTGATGGCCGCTCTCCGGGAGATCGGCTTCGAGGGGGACCTGAACTACGAGGTGACGGCGACCAACCTTCCGGAGGAGATGCGGGACGTCCATGCGGCGTACGTGGACCGGACGGCGGACCTGCTGATCCGGATGTTCGAAGGACGGACGGCATGACGGGGGGATTCCATGCCGCAGGCCTCCACGCCGGCGGTTTGAAAGGATGGGGTCCATGAAGAAGAGCGCGAACTCCGGCATGCACAGCGGCCGCGTCGGCAGGACGCGGTATCCGATGGAGGAGAACATCGCCTTCCTCGCGTACCTCGGTTTCGAGGTCCTGGACATCAACTTCTCCGCCTCCATCTATGAAGGGGAGGAGAAGATCGACGTGACGCTGCCGACGGACGGGTGGAAGGAGAACGTCAGGGCGATCGGGAGGGAGGCCGGGAAGCGCGGCATGCGGATCCGCCAGTCCCATCTGCCGTTCTACGAGTACTGGAATCCCGGATTGGAAAAGGCGGAGTTCATGCTGGAGATGGTCCGCCGCGCCCTGGAGGCCTCCGCGATGCTAGGCGTCGAGTGGGCGGTCCTGCACCCGTCGAGGTTTCCCGACGCGCAGGAGGCGGAGCGGGCCACGAGGGAATACCTCGACCCCCTGATGGAGGAGGCGGAGCGCCTGGGGGTGGGGATCGCGGTGGAGAACATGACCCGCAAGGGGACCTACGGCTCCGACGCGGCCACCCTCTGCCGCCTGGTCGACGGCTTCGGTCCCCGCGCCGGCATCTGTTGGGACACCGGGCACGCCAACCTGAGCGGCATCAGCCAGGCGGAAAGCCTGCGGGCGGTCGGGGACAGGTTGAAGTGTCTCCACGTACATGATAATTTCGGCAAGGGCGACGACCATCGTCCCCCGTTCATGGGTACCGTGGATTGGCGGGAAGTGATGCGGGCGCTGCGGGAAATCGGGTACCGCGGCGACCTGAACTTCGAGGTGAACGCGACCAACCTTCCCGAGCGGATGCGGGTGGTCCACGGGGAATACGTGACGCGTGCGGCGGATGTTCTCATCGCGATGTTCGAGGGGGTAGAGCCTTGACTGGAGACCTTGAGAAGAAGAGCCTCGAAGAGCTGCTCACGCCGGAAGGCTTCCCATGCTCCTGCGGCAGGCGCCACTCCTGCGGGGTGCGCCAGGTCACGGTGGAGCGGGGGGCGGTTTCCCGCGTGGCGGAAACCGTGCGGAGGTTCGGAGGGAAGCGGCCGTTCCTGATCGAGGACGGCAACACCCATGAGGCGGCCGGGGAGCTCGTGGAAAGCCTGTTGGAACGCGAGGGCATGCCCTTCACGCGCTTCCTCTTCGGCAATGAGAGGATCGAGCCCGACGAGAAGGCCCTGGGCCAGGTGATGACGGGCTTCGACCCCGCCTGCGACTTCGTCGTCGGCATCGGCACTGGGACGATCAATGACATCGGCAAGATGACGGCCCGCGTCTCCCGCCTGCCGTACATGATCGTCGCCACGGCGCCCTCAATGGACGGGTTCGCCTCCGCCACCTCCTCCATGGCGTCCCGCGGCGTGAAGGTCTCCCTGCCCAGCGCGTGCGCCACCGCGATCCTGGCCGACCTGGACATCCTCTGCGGGGCCCCGGACAGGCTCCTGCGGGCGGGCCTGGGGGACATGCTGGCCAAGTACGTGAGCATCTGCGAGTGGCGGATCTCCCACCTCATCAATGGGGAGTACTACTGCGAGCATGTGGCCTCCCTGATCCGCGGATCCCGCGAGCGGTGCGTCGCCTCCGCGGAGGGCATCCTCCGGCGGGACCCGGAGGCCATGCGGGAGCTCGTGGAAGGCCTGATCCTCACAGGCATGGCCATGGCCTTTGCCGGCGTCTCCCGGCCCGCCTCCGGGATGGAGCACTACTTCTCGCATCTGTGGGACATGAGGGGCCTGGAGTTCCATACGGACTGCGACCTGCACGGCATCCAGGTGGGCGTGGGGACCCTGCTTTCCCTCCGCGTCTATGACGGGATCCGGGCCCTCACCCCCGACAGGGGGAAGGCATTGGCCTACGCGGAGGCTTTCCGCTTCGAGGACTGGGCGCTGACCCTGCGCTCCTTCCTGGGATCCGGCGCGGAGGAGCTGATCCGCCAGGAGGCCGGGGAAGGCAAGTACGACAGGGGGAAGCACCGGGCGCGTCTGGAGGTCATCCTGGGGCATTGGGGGGAGATCCGGGAGATCATCGGGCAGGAACTGCCCGCAAGCTCCGGGATCCGGGACTTCATGGCCGCCCTCGGGCTGCCCGTGGACCCGGAGGAGATCGGCATCTCCAGGGAGACGGCCCGGCTCTCGTTCTTGGCTACGAAGGATATCCGTGATAAATACATAGCGAGCCGGCTGCTCTGGGACCTCGGGGTCCTCGAGGAGTTCGCCGAAAGGATCTGACGCATGGAGGAACGAAGGGGCCGGATGGTGGAGCTGATCCGCCAGAGGGGCCACGTCACCTTCGCCCAGTTGAAGGAGAGCTTCCCCGACGTCTCCGAGATGACTCTGCGGCGCGACCTGGAATCGCTGGACCAGTGCCGGCGGATCGTGCGCGTCCACGGCGGGGCCCGGTCGGTCGATACGGTGGTCGGCAAGGACGACCTGTTCTGCAACCGCGCCACCACGAACATGGAGGCGAAGATCCGGATCGCCCGCAAGGCGGTCCGGCTGCTTTCGCCCAACACGTCCTTCTTCATCGATTCGGGGACCACAGTCACCGAGTTCGCCCGGATCCTGCCGGACGAGCACTACCTGATCTTCACCAGCGGCCTCACCTGCGCGATGGAGCTGGCGCGTCTCTCCCAGCCGATGGTGCACGTGCTGGGGGGGCGCCTCAACAGCAACAGCCTCAGCGTCAACGGCCATCCGAGCGTCGGTTGGATCGAGGACATCCATTTCGACATGGCCTTCTTCGGGGTCACCGGGTACACGACGAAGCTTGGTTTCACGACCAGCGTCATGGAGGAATACGAGCTGAAGAGCGCCGCTTTGCGGAAGGCGGAGAAGGTGATCCTGCTGATGGACTCCACCAAGATCGGCGTGGAGCGTACATTCACCTTCGCCCGGCTGAAGGACGTCCATGTCATCGTAACCGACGATATGCTGGATCCCGCGGCCGCGGCGGAGTTCCGCGCGAGCGGGATCGAACTGATTTGAGCCGTTTCGAGGGAAAGGCAGGTACGGCATGAAGGCAGTGGTTCTTGAGAAGAAGGGCGTCATCAGGATACGCGAGGATTTCTCCATCGAGGAGCCGATGGGGCCCGACGACGTGAGGATCGCAGTCAAGCACGTGGGGATCTGCGGCAGCGACGTGCACTACTACGAGCACGGCGCCATCGGCCCCTACGTCGTGAGGGAGCCGATGGTGCTGGGCCACGAAGCCTCCGGGGTCGTGCTGGAAACCGGGAAGGCCGTGACCCACCTCGCGGCGGGGGACCCGGTGTGCATGGAGCCCGGAATCCCGGACCCGAAGAGCCGCGCCTCCCGCATCGGCATGTACAACGTGGATCCCGCCGTGCGTTTCTGGGCCACCCCCCCCATCCACGGATGCCTGCGGGAGAGCGTCGTGCATCCGGCGGCCTTCACCTTCAAGGTCCCGGCTTCCGTCTCGCTGCCGGAGGCCGCGATGGTGGAACCCCTGGCCATCGGCATGCACGCGGCGACCAAGGCCATGATCCGGCCGGGCGACGCGGCCCTGGTGCTGGGCGCGGGGACCATCGGGGTCATGACGGCGCTGTCGGCGCTGGCGGGCGGCTGCAGCAGGGTCCTCGTGGCGGACATGAAGAAGCCCAAGCTCGATCTGCTGGCCGGGATTCCCGGCATCGTTCCCGTCCACCTCGGTTCCGCGGACCTGGGCCGGGTCGTGGCCGCGCAGACGGACGGGTGGGGGTGCGACGTGGTGTTCGAGGCCTCGGGAAGCGAGAAGGCCTTCGGGTCCATGTTCTCCCACGTATGCCCCGGCGGGCGGGTCGTCCTGATCGGGATCCCGGGCGCCCCCGCGCCGTACGACGTGCCGGCCGCGCAGGCCAGGGAGGCCGTCACCATCCCCATCTTCCGGTACGCGAACATGTACCCCAAGACCCTTGCCCTGATCGCATCCGGCAAGATCGACGTGAAGCCGTACATCTCGGCTTCTTTCCCGTTCTCCAAGGCGGTGGAGGCCTTCGAACTCGCGGCGCAGCAGAAACCGGACGTCGTGAAGATCCAGATCGACCTGTGAGGAGGCGCCGGGGCGGGAGGCGGATGTCTTCCCGCCCCTGCCGGACGGTCCTTGAGCATTCCCGCTTTCGTCATTACATTTCCTCATCCATGATCCCGAGACTGAAAAACCCGGTTCTCTTTTGGACGCTTCTCGTCCTGGCCCTCGTTCCCGTATCCGGTTTCGGCGCTTCCTCCACCGCCGAAGGTCAGCGGACCCTGCTCGCCTCCTGGAGCTGGAAGACGGGCGACGATCCGTCCTTTGCCGCTCCCGCCTTCGACGACGGCTCCTGGGATACGGTCGTGCTGCCCAAGGCGCTGAAGCCTGGCGCCCCGGAGACGGTCTTCTGGATGCGCACCCGCGTGAGACCGGGGGGCGCCGTACCGGCGGAGGGGCTCTGGTTCCTTTCCGGCAAGTCGGGCGTGGCTTTCGAGCTGTACGTGAACGGAATCTACGTCGGCTCCCGGGGCAGCCTGCCCCCGCGCTACGCGGTCGGGTTGACCCATTCGGCGGCCCTTCACGTTCCCTCCTCCCTGCTCGTCGGCGGGGAGGCCGTGATCGCGCTGCGCTGCGCTTTCCGCGGTTCCTCCGCGAGGATCCTGGCCTACCGCCTGGGCGATGCGGAGACGGCATCCTATGAACAGGGCACCGTCAACTTCTGGAACAACGGCCTGTACGTCATCCTGGCGGCCCTTTGTCTTTTCCTGGGCGTCTATTTCCTCTTCCTGTACCTGTTCAACCGGAGCGAGGAGGCAAACCTCTGGTACGCCCTGACCCTGCTTTTCGTCGCGGTCTACTTCTTCGACATGGGATCCGACACGGCCTTTGCCGGCACGTTCCTGATACGCGCCGTATCCCGTCCGTCGCTGATGCTGTCCATGCTCTGCCTCGTGCCCTTCTTCATGAGCTTCTTCCGGCTCAACGAGAGCGGGAAGCTCAAGCTGGGAAGCCTGGGGATCGGGGCCGTCGTGCTCCTTCTGTCCCTCGTCCTGGGGCGCGACGAGAACACCTTGAATCTCGTCTTCTCCCTGTCCCTGCTTCCCATCCTGGCGTCCATCGGTTTCGGCACGGCCACCAGCCTCCGCGCCGCCCGGTCGGGAAACCGGGAGGCCTGGCCCGTGCTGGCGGGGATGGTGGTCGGCATCGGCCTTTCCTGCTACGACGTGTACTTCCAGGTCGTCGGCCGGGAGCCCTTTGCCTGGCTCCAGGGCATCGCCTTTTTCCTCCTGAACCTGGCCATCTTCATCGCCCTGTCCATGCGCCAGGCGCGCCTCAAGGCGGACCTGGAGCGCAACGCGAAGGAGGTGGAGGCGAAGACCGCGGAGCTTGTGGATACCATGAAGCGCATGGAGGAGGCTGGCGTCTCGGCCGCGACGCTTGCCGCCCAGCTGGACGCCGCCACCCAGACCGCGGCCGCCGCCGTGGAGACGGCCGCGGAGCGCAGCCGCCGCATCGAGACGGACACGGACGGCCAGGCGGCGTCCGCCCGGGAGGCGGACAGGCTGGTGGGGGAGTTCATCGCCTCCATCGAGCGGATCAACGGGAGCCTGGAGGAGCAGAACGCCAGCGTGGAGCGTACGGCGGCGGCCGTCGCGGAGCTTTCCGCCGGCGCCGAGACCGTGGCGCAGAACATCGAGGGCGCCGCCTCCTTCGCCGGGGGACTGGCGGAGAAGACGGGAGCCGGGGAGCGCGTCGCCCTGAGCCTGGCCGCGGCCATGGAGCGGATCTCCGCCTCCACCAGGGGCATCGGGGAGGTGGTGGAGGCGGTCAACGACTTCGCGGAACGGACGAACCTGCTCGCCATGAACGCGGCCATCGAGGCGGCGCACGCCGGGAACACGGGCCGGGGTTTCTCGATCATCGCCGGTGAGGTGAAGAAGCTGGCCCAGGCGCAGTCGGAACGCGCCGGGAGGATCAAGGTCATCGTGGGGGAGATCGGAGGCAAGGTGGCGGAGGTCTCCCGGAACGTGGACCTTGTGCGCGCCAGCCTCCGGGAGATCGCCGCCGGGGCCGTCGAGGCCGCGGGCCGCATGGACGAGGCGCGCGCCGGCACCGGGGAACAGAAACGGGCCAGCGCCGACATCAGCGGCGCCATGGAGGCCCTGGCTTCCGCCGGGATCTCCATCCGGGAGGAGTCGGCGCGCCAAGCCGCCTCGTCCCGGCGCGTCCGTTCCGCCGTGGCCTCCATCGTCTCCGGATCGGAGGCTGTACGCGCCTCGACGCAGGCCATTACCACGGAGAGCAGGGAACTTGTCGCGGCCGTGAGTCACCTGCGGGAGCTTTCCGCCAAGAGCCGCAGGATCACGGCCTCCCTGGCGGCGCTGCGCAAGTAGAGGCCGCTGTCCGCGCCCGGGGCCGCTAGCCGCGCCTGGGGCCGCTATCCGCGCAGCGGCGGGTCCGGTGGGACGTCCACGGGCCTTCCCGTGCGCGCCGACTCCCTCATGGCCAGGGCCACGGCCAGCGAATGGCGGGCGCTGCGCAGGGAGTTGGGCGACTGGCGTTTGGCGGCCACGCACTCGAGGAACTCGTCGATGCCCCCGCCGGCGCGCTTCCTGTCGCAGGCTGTCAGGGACTCCGGTTCCTTGGAACCCTCGCGGTGCAGGCGCAGCCGCGTCTCCTCACCCTCTCCCGTCATGACCAGGGAGGCCTTGCTTCCGATGACCTGCGTGTAGTGGTCCCGGATGCAGCAGACCGAGTCGCCGATGGCGCCGATGGAGCCATTGGCGAAATCCACGAGACCCAGGACCACCTCCTCGCTCCCGCCTCCGGGCACCGTCGTCGCCGTCCGCGCGTAGGCGCGCACCACGGGGCCATTGATCCAGGAGAGGAAGTCCAGGTCGTGGCAGGCATGGTGGACCGTCCAGCCCCCCGACTCCTCCGGCTCCTCGACCGCCCTGTGGCGGGCCCCCGCTTCATGCAGCCCGAACGCCCGGGTCTTGCTGTGCCGGACGGACAGGACTTTTCCCATCCCGCCCGATTGGACCAGGTCCCGGATCTTCAGGTAGGCGTCGATGTAGCGCATGCTGTAGTTGACCACCGTGGTCACCCCGGCCTCCTCCACGGCCTCGATCATGCGGTCCGCGTCCTCCAGGTCCAGCGCGATGGGCTTTTCGCAGAACACGGCGATCCCCCGGCGCGCGGCGCGGACGGCGGCTTCCGCGTGGTTGGCCGACGTGGAGGTCACAAGGACGAAGTCCAGCTTCATGGAAAGCAGTTCGTCCAGGTCGTGCGTGACGGCCAGGCCGTAGGAGTCGCGGGCCACGTCCAGGTTGGCCTGCCCGCGGTTGCAGGCGGCCACGATGCGCGCGCGGCCCCGGTGGACCTTGTCGATGTGTTGCGTGAGGTTCTGCCCCACATTGCCGAATCCGACCACTCCGCCCTGCAGCATGCTTCCTCCCGTCGCGTCGGTTCCAGTGTAGGCGAGCCGCCGCCGTTTGGTCAATGAAGGCCGCGCGGCCTCCCGCCTATTTCAAGCCGTTCCGCTCGTCCCTGGCGAGCTGGGACCCCAGATCCGCGGCCTTTTGGTAGTGCCGTTTCCCGGCCTCCACGTCGCCCAGTTTCACGTAGGAGCGGGCGATGCCCATGAGGATCTCGATCTCGCCGTCCTTCCATTTGCCTTCCCCGTATTTCCCGTAGACATCGAGTGCTTCCTGGTACCGCGTCAGGGCCTTCCCGTAATCGCCCATCGCGTAGAGGATGTTCCCGGCAAGTCTCCTGCTGGCGGCGTCATTGGCGAAGGCGGCGATCGGATAGGAGGCGTCCTGCAATGCCAGGTCCAGATCCTGCTTCATGGAAAGCAATACGTAGGCCCTGTTGTTGTGGGCCATGACGTGTCCGCCGTCCAGTGCGATGCAGATGGAGTAGAGTTCATAGGCGGTCCGCAGCTCTTCGGGCGACGCGTTCCAGGACTCGATCTTCTCCGCGTGCTTGAAGATGGCTTCCGGGGACGGATTTTCCAGGCCGACCGTCGCGCCGACAAGGGACAATCCCCTGTCCAACAGGCCAAGCCGGATCCAGGCGTCCGCCTTGAGGAGCGCCAGCGGTTTCGTGATCGGAAACCTCTTTTCGTAATCCTCAATGCCCTGCAAGGTGGCCGCGTAGTCCTTCTCGCGGAACATCAGGGAGATCATCCTCTCCCGGATCCCCCTGTCGTCGTCGAGCTTCAGGTACTCGGCGTATGCCTGCCAGGCCTTCCCGTACTCCTTGGCCCCGACGTATTGATTGGCCGTCTGCAGGATCTCGTACTTGTTCGACGGTCGTTCGGGCGTCGTCGCGCAGGAGGCCAGGACGACCGATGCGAGGAAGAATCCGATTGCTTTTTTCATGGGACCTCCATGATGCGGATGCGGTTTTGGATGGACGCAGAATAGGTGTTTGCCGCCGATCCTGTCAACACGGCATGGCCCGGGCCACCGAAAAAAAGGCCGGCCCGGAAGTCCGGGTCGGCCTCGTTTCGGGAGCGGATGCCCCGATCAGGGGAACTGGGCGAGAAGCGCGCTGGTCATGACGCTGTCGTAGCTCGCGAGCAGCGTGGAGGGCGCGTAGGCGCTCTTTCCGGTATAGAGGGTTTCCAGCTGGGTCTTGGTGTCCGCCGCGCTGGTCAACAGGGTGGAGATGTCGGCGAAATACGGGGGAAGGTTGGCGGAATTATACGTCGCGAAGGCCGCGGTCTTCTGGGAGACGGAGTTTCCGGTGGCGCTGTTCCAGTACCAGACCTGCATGTCCGTCAGGTTGATCTGGACGTCGCCCTTCTCCGTGTCGGGCGTGGTATCGTCGTTGTCGTCCGTGCCGCTGCTGTTCTTGTAGTTCACGTTCTCAAGCCAGTACTCGTAATACGTCCAGGAGCTGAGGGTATCGGCGACGTAGGTGCCCGAGTCCGGAGCCGTGGTGGCGCTCGTCCACGAATTGGAGGTGGAGTCCTGCCAGCTGTAGTAGGTGGCGATCTCCTTCTGCTTCACCTGGAAACCCGTGTACGTGGACCTCAGGGGAAGGAGGTTCTTCAGGGTGTAGGACTTGTTCACGTAATAATCGGTGCCGAAGTAGGTCTCGGCCGTGGGGACCTCGTAGCCGAGATAGTAGGTCATGTCGCAATACCAGTCGCCGCTGGTTGTGTCGGTGCCCGAGCTCCAGGCGCTGGTCCAGTAGACAGCGTCCCCGGTCTGGATGGACCAGGTGGAACCGGTATCATTGGTCGTGTCGTGGTACACCACGGCCCAGCCGCCGAAACTAGCCGGGGTGAAGGTCGTCCACGATGTGCCTCCGTCCGTCGAGTACTGGTAGGTCGTGGACGTGCCATAGGTGGTCCTCAACATGAACGAGGAAGGCTTGGTCCCAAGGAGGGTCTTCAGGTTGAGGGGGCTATAGGACGCGTAATCCGCGATCCAGCTCCAGTTGCTGGCCGCGGAAGCGGCGCCCTGCCCGTAGCCCTGGTACACCAGGTTTCCGCTGCCGTCGTAGTACTCCACGTTGATGGATGAGCCGTAGCTGTCCGAGGTATAGGCGGAAACCACGCCGCCGAAACTGTCGTTGGCGTAGCCGATCTCATTGTAGGAATAGCCGTCCCCTTCGTCGAGGTAGTAGATGGAGTAGCTGCCGTCGGAATTGGGGATGACGACCTGGGAGTATTTGCTGGTGTAGGAGTAGGAGGAGATGGTGGCCGACGTATTGCAGGCTTCCATCAGCGCGTTCGTGTTCAGGTCGTTCTTCGAGTAGTACTTCATGTTCATGGAAGTCGCGGTGCTATAGGCATACGCCTCGACGATCCCCGCGCTCGTGATCGTGAAATACACCTTGACGGGAATGCGGTCATAACTGGCCCAATCTGTGGAGCCGTAGGTGAAGTCGGGGAAGTTCATGCTCCAAAAGCAGGACAGGGTCTTTCCGTCATCGGACAGGGTGGACTTGAACTTTCCCGAGTCGCTGACTGTGACGTCGGTCCCGTCGATGGAGAACGTGAGGGTTCCCGTGTCGATGGTGACGCCGGATGCCAGGGTACCGTCCGCGATGGAGGGAACGGTCTGCAGGGCATTGAGGAGGATCACCGCCGTCGAGTCCCCGTCCAACAGGTCCTTGAACTTGTAATACCCCTCCGCCTTCAGGCTGGGGAGGCTCACCGACGTCAGCGTCGCCACGTCGCCAACGCCCTTGGTGATCTTTTTGATGGAACTGGAGCTTGAGGAAGTCTCCTCCTTGAGGCTCTTTGGCAGGGTCACGGTTCCGAAATCCACGCTTTTGATGACCGTGCCGGCCTTTGAAAGGTCGAGGCTCGACGAAGTGCTGGACGTGTCGGTCGTGCCGCTGGAGGTGCCACCGGACGAGCCGCCGGTCGGATCACAGGCAACGAGACAAGCCATCGCCGCGATGGCAAGCAGAGCAAGAATCTTTCGCATGAGTCCTCCTGTAATGCAATTTGTGCATAGCAATATAGCACCCAATATCTATTTGTCAAATTTGCGTTAATAATGTTAAATAAGTTAAATTTGATTCGCACGCGGGATTCATACCCCGCAGCTTGCTGCGAGGTTGTTGATTGTCGCTATGTTAACATCTTCTCGGCGTGGGGAATTTCGGCTTCAGCCGCAAGATCGACTGCACCATCATCGGGAGCCCGGTCAACCTCGCGGCGCGGTCCCGGTCGCACGCGCGCGTCGACGTGCGACCCGAGTCCCTCGGCGCGGAGGACAGGCTCATGCTGGCCCTGCTCGACGGCCTGTCCCTGGCCCCCGCTCCCCGGGGCCGAGACGCAGGCTCAGGAGACGGCGCCGCGGCCACGGTAGAAGAACAGGCCGCTTTGCGGCGCGTTTTCAAGGTCCACGCGCACGCCGCGTTCCATCAGGATCCGGCCCGTTTCCGTGAAAACGCGGCCCGTGTCGGCGTCCTCCACCTCATAGGCCGCCTCCGGCTCCAGGCCGCGCAGCCTGAAGTCCGCGGAACGGAACGGGGACTTCATGCGCCGCAGCGCGAGCAGGAACCCCTCCTCCAGGTCCGGCCTGTGCATCTGGTAGGCGGCCCAGGCATCCTCGGCCACCGTGTTCGGCGTGAGGGGGTAGTAGTCGCCGTGGTACAGCGGCCGCATGCGCCGGAACTCCGCGAGGCGCTTCCTGTGCCAGTCGTACGGGTAATCCTCCTGGATGGGGGAACTTTCATAGGAGAACAGGCTGAACTGGATGGCGGCGGCGAGGTGGCTGCGGAAGTTGTAGGTGTCCCCGGCGCGGTGGCAGAAGCCGCTCACCCCGGTGCCGCTGAGGGGCACCCACAGGGAAAGCCCCATGCCGTGCACCTGGGCGCCTATCGGATCCGCGTCCCAGAAGCACTGCACGTCGCTGCGCCACAGGGGGATGCTCCGGCCCATGGTCTCCAGGTCGATGCGGCGTCCGCCGCTCGCGCAGTTGTCGATCACAAGGCCCGGATGGCGCGCGAGCAGCTCGTCCCAGAAGGCGTAGAGGCCCTCCACGTGGCGGATCTCGCTCATGCCCTGCCTGTCCTCCGCGTCGTGGGCGCGCCAGTAGGGGAGGGGATCGAAGTTGAAGTCCTGCCTGTAGCAGGAGACGCCGTGCTCGTCGATCATGCCGCTCACGGCGTCCGTGAGCCATCGGCGCGCCTCGGGAAGGCCAAGGTCGAACAGCAGGTTCCGGCCTTCCAGGCGCTCTCCCAGGAACCATTCCGGGTGTTCCATGGTCAGGGGCGTGCCCATCATGGCCCTTTCCGGCTCGAACCAAAGCAGGAAGCCCATGCCAGCGGCTTTCGCGGCGTCGGAGAGGGGCCGCAGCCCTTCCGGGTGCGCCTTGGGGTTGACCTGCCAGTTGCCTACGTGCATGGCCCAGTCCCCGCTGAACTCGTCCGGGGAGAAGCTGGACTCCGGGCCGTACCATCCCGCGTCGACCCAGTAATAGTCGTAACCGAGCTTCTCCCGCGCGTAGACCCCGATGCGCTTCCTGTGCTCCACGCTCCTCATGCCGCCCCAGTGCCCCGCCGTGAGCGGCCCCTCCAGGCGCCTGCCGTTCGGGTACGGCGTGTGGTGGAGCAGCACGAAGCGGCGCAGCGCGTTGTGCGCCTCCTGGCGGTCCCCCTCCCAGAAGAGAAGGAGGATGCGCGGGGTGCGGATCTCCTCCCCGGGATGCAGGCGCAGCCGGGTCCGCTCCATGCCGGCCCGCAGCTTCAGGCCGTCCGGTCCGCTCGCGTCGAGGACCGCCTCCCACTGCCCCGTCCAGCCGATGCCCGCGATCAGGCCGTGCTCTCCGGTCTGCAGGTTGAAGAACGGTAGCCAGTCATTGGAGGACCTCCCGCCGCCCGCGGCCATCCGCAGCAGGGTCCCGGGGTCCATGGGATCGCTCTGGAGGAGGAAGTCGTCCACCCGGCAGCGGGAGCCCCGGCTGCGGTGGAGGAGGGTGCCGGCGCCGACGTTCCAGCAGGCGTCCAGCGCCCGGATGTCGGAAAGGAGCGGGGAATCGGCCGTCCCGCCATTGCGGAGGTACGCCACCCATTCCACGGCCGGAAAGCCTTCGAACTGCCGGATCTCCGTGCGCAGCTCCAGGCCCGTGGCCGGGTCCCGCAGGATCCTGCGGAGGACCGTGACCCCGCCGGCGAGCGTCTCCGGGGCGGCGTGCGCCGCCGTCCAGTGCGGGAGCAGGTCCGCGGAGTCCCGTCCGTCCACGAGGAGCCGCACCGGGCTGCCGAGGGGGAGCGGCTCCGCCGCGAGGTCCGTGCGGCCCGGGCGGATCTCCCGCCCGTCGGCCAGCGTGAAGCAGGCCTCCGCCCAGTCGGCGTGCGCGTAGCGCACGAGGCCGTCCGGGACAACGGCCCGGAGGGTCACCGCGCGCGTGTCCGGCGGCAGGTCCACCTCGGCGGACGCGGGCGCCTCCCCCAGGCCCAGGGCGGGGCTGCGCCAGAGGACCCGGTCCGCGGCCTCCACCGTGAACGCGATCCGTCCGCGCGGACGGGCCCTGCGGGTGTCCGGGCTGTCGTCCAGGCCCACAAGCGCCGAGAAACGCCGTACGGCGCCGGAGGAGCGGAAGACGATCTCGCTGTCCGCATGCGTGCCCAGGCCGTGCCCGTAGGTCCTGCCGGCCAGGCACAGCGGCTTGCGCTTCACCGAGCGGCCGCGTTCCAGCCTGCCGGATCCCTGGCGCAGGAGCTCCAGGCTCCAGCCCGCCGCCTCTCCGGCCGCCGCGCGGGCCCAGTCCGATGCGAACCGTAGCGTCCCTTCCGTCATCCTACGACCTTTCCGCCGGTTTCTGGGGGGCCAGGAACGCGGTCTGACGCGCGATGAAGTGCGTCCTGATGGTGTCCAGCACGTACGTTTTCCCCCCGGCCTTGCGCCCCCGCGGGGCCGGCTGTCCGCGATTCGGCTCCCTCCCCGTCGCGCCGATGCCTTCCTCGATCAGCCGATCCATGTGCCGGATGGCGGACTGGGCGAGGTCTCCAAGGGACTGGTGTACGGAGGAGAGGGCCTTGTAGGAATACTGGGTGGCGTCGTCGTTGTCGAACCCGATCACGCCGATGTCTTCCGGGATGCGCACGGAGAGTTCGTAGAGCCGCTTCATCAGGCCGAGGGCCAGCTGGTCGTTGTAGCAGACCACCAGGGCCGGTTTCAGATGGGAGATCGGGTCCCCGGAGTTGTAGCCGCCGTCGTACTGGTTGGACTGGATGTGCACCACCGTGGTCCTGCCCGCGTGGGGCGTCCGGGCCACGGCCTGGTTGAAGGCGACCAGGCGCTCCTCCCCGGGGTCGTCGCTGGCCGTGAGGAAGACCAGGTGGGAATAGGAGGGGGCCACGAGGGAGAGGGCTTCCAGGATCCCCTGCTTCCTGTCGATGTTGATGCAGGGGACCGTGGCGCTCGTGTAGCCGATGAGCACGAGCGGCACGGACAGGCCGCGCATCAGCTCCAGGTTGTCCGGGCTGGGCGGGTTGAGGAGCATGATGCCGTCGCAGATCCTCTGGTAGAGCTGGAGGAGCGTCCTTTCCCTTCCGGATTCATGGAACGTGAGGCCGAAGACGGTCTGGTAGCCCGCATTGGCCGCCTCCATCTGCAGAGAGGAGAGCTTCTTCGAGTTCACCTGGGGGATCAGGTCCCATCCGATGAGGCCCAAGAGGTGGGTCCTCTTGGTCCGCAGGCCCCGGGCGATGAGGTTGGGCGAATAGCCGAGCCTGCGGATGGCGTCGTTGACCCGGGCCGCCTTCTCCGTGGAGATGTGGGGCGCGCCGTTGATGACGCGGGAGACCGTGCGGATGGAGACGTGGGCCTCCGCGGCCAGATCCTTGAGACGCACCATTATTGCCAACGATATCACAATCGTGCCATTCCTGCCAAGGAGTTGACAGCGCGGCCGCGCTGTCCGTAGTATCCCGGAGGAAACCATGACGATACGAAGCGAGAAATCCGACGAGACCCCCCTGGTGCATCTCCACTGCGCGGGACCCCGCCTGCGCATCCTCCAGATGACGGACCTGCATTACCATGACTTCCTCCCGGACCGCTGGAAGGAGCTGCTGGCGTTCCGGGACCTGATGCGGACCGAGGCCCCCGACCTCCTCGTGAACACCGGGGATTTCTTCCAGCAGAGCGACCTGCGCATGGCCACCACGGTCTGCACATGGTTCGACCGCCTCCTGGCAGCCCGGTGCCCCTGGTGCCTGGCCCTGGGCAACCACGACCAGGACGCCGACGTCCCGGATCCCGAGGCCCGTCTGCTCGCGATCGAGGAGATGCTCTCCGCCCTGCCGTCCTCCCTGTTCCGGCGCTCCCACCGCTACATGCAGGCCCTCCCCGGGCCGGACTACGAGGCGGAACTGGAAGCCGCGCTGAAGCGGGGGGACTGCAAGATCCCGCTGCGCGAGGGGCGTCCCGCATGGGACGGGTTCCTGGGCGGCAACTACGCGCTCCTGGTGGAGCACGGGCAGTCCCTTGCCTGGGAGATTTTCGTCCTGAACTCCAGGTCCTATCTCCATGTGCCGGGGAAAGTGCGGGGGTGGATGAAGGGCCTCCACACGCCCGGCTGTCCGGCCGTGGTGTTCCTCCACGTACCTCCGCGCGCCTACGCGGCGCTCATCGAGACGGGCGGCTACCTGGGACAGGCGGCGGAGAAGGTCTGCTTCGAGGCGGAGGACGGGTCCTTCCACAGGTTCCTCATCGAGGAGATGCGGGACGTGGTGGCCTGTTTCGCGGGCCATGACCACGTCAACGACTGCGCCGGGCTCCACGACTCCGTCCTGTACGCCTACGGCCGCAAGTCGGGCACCAATGCCTACGGCGGCTACGTGAACGTGCCCAAGCCGCGCGACGTCGAGCGGGGAAAGCTCATCCGCATGGGCGCCACCGTCATCGAGCTGGACCTGACCGCCTCCTCCTCCCGGGAGCCGCTGCGGGCCTCGGGCCCCACATGGTCCTACAGGGGCCTGTCCCTCCGGCACCTCACGATGCCTCCGGACCTGTATCTGCGGGACCGGTCCGCGCTCACGGAATCTTAACGGAACCTTCACGCTTTCCTGCCCCTTCGCGCCCGAAGATCCCCGCCGCCGTCCTTCATGAAGGTTTTTCTTGACGGCTGTTGCTTCGTCTGGTAGAATGATTGCCAACGATGGCAAAATGTTCCATTGCGGCCATCACCAAATGGGCAAAAAGAGGAGGTGGGTCATGAAACGACGGTTCCTGTCTCTCTCCCTGCTGTGCGCCCTCTCGGTCGCGCTGCTCCCCGCGGGAGGCAAGCAGGAGGCCAAGCCCTCGGTCGCGCCGGCCGGGAAGCCCGCGGCGGGCTCGACGGCCACCGCGACGGCGGCGGTGAAGTCCGGCAAGTACGGGGAGTCCCCCGCTTTGGCGGCCCTCGTGGCTGCCGGAAAGCTGCCCGCCGTCGACAAGAGGCTTCCCGCCACCCCGCTGGTACAGCCCGTGGTGGAGAAGATCGGGAAATACGGCGGCACGTGGCGCAGCGTCTGGAAAGGGCCCTCGGACAAGTGGGCCATCGGCAACCAGGCTCCCGAATACCTCCTCATGTGGAGCAAGGACGCGAGCAAGCTGGAACCGAACCTCGCGGAAAGCTTTGAAACCCTCGATGCCGGTTCCCGCTACGTCTTCCACCTGCGCAAGGGCGTGAAGTGGTCCGACGGCGAAGAGTTCAATGCGGAAGACATCATGTTCTTCTGGAACGACGTGCTCAACGACAAGGAGATCAATCCCTCCCTGAAGTCCTGGTGGTTCATTGACGGAAAGGCCCCGGAGGTCACGGCGCCGGACAAGTACACGGTGCAGATCAAGTTCTCCGGTCCCTATCCGATGTTCCTGCCCATCTTCATCACGGAACAGAAGGAGTTTTTCGCGCCGGAGCACTACATGAAGCAGTTCCACGCGAAGTACGCGGACAAGGCCAAGCTGGACGCGGCGCTCAAGACGAGCGGCTTCCAGAACTGGGTGCAGCTGTTTAACGCCAAGGGTGGAAGCGCCCCCTACATGTGCCCGGGATGCCCTGCCGTGATGGCCTGGTATCCCGCGGAGATGAACAACACCAGGTTCACCATGGAGAGGAACCCCTATTACTGGAAGGTGGATCCGGAGGGCAACCAGCTGCCCTACATCGATAAGATCTATTTCGACTACGTTTCCGACAACGAGATCCTCAAGGCCAAGGCCATCGCGGGGGAGCTGGACTGCCAGTTCCGCAACGTAGGCGGCGATTTCACGCTCTATAAGCAGAACGAGCTGAAGGGCGACTACAAGGTCTACGAATGGAAGGCCCCGGAAAACGGCGGCGCCGGTTTCATGCTCAACCAGACCGTGAAGGATCCCGTGCTGCGGGAGCTGTTCCAGGACGTCCGGTTCCGCCAGGCCCTGTCCCTGGCCATCAATCGCGAGGAAGTCGTGCTCACCCTCGGCAATGGCAGGACGACGGCCCGCCAGGCCTCCATCGTGAATGGCGCCGCCTTCTACGACCCGGAATGGGAGCAGGCCTATGCCGCCTACGACGTGGCGAAGGCCAATGCGCTGCTGGACGAGCTGGGCCTGAAGTGGGACGCCCAGCACAAGTTCCGCCTGCGCAGGGACGGCCAGAGGCTGAGCGTTCTGCTGGAGGCGCAGGGGACCGACAAGCCCGGCGATCAGCCCCTCCTGATCGCGGAATACTGGACGGCGGTCGGGGTCGAGACCCTGCCGCGCGTCTACGAGCGCTCCCTGTACGAGAAGAAGATGGCCGGCAACGACCTGCAGATCGGCCAGTGGAGCTTCGGCACGTCGAACTTCACCGTCGACGCGCGCCAGATCGTGCCCATCAAGCCCGGGACGGAATGGTGCAACGACTACGCGCTCTACTACGAGACCCAGGGCAAGCAGGGCACCAAGCCGGAAGGCGACGTGGCCAGGATCATCGAGATCTGGGAGAAGCTGAAGGTGGAGGCCGACCAGGCCAGGCGCAATGAGCTGGCCAAGCAGATCGTGGACCTGCACAAGAAGAACCTCTGGGTCATCGGGGCCATGAGCGGGGCGGACAGTATCGGCATCGTGAAGAACCGCGTGCGCAACGTTCCCAAGGTGGCGATCCTCGGGGACCTGCTGCGCCAGATCGCCGTCGGAAAGCCCCAGCAGTTCTACTTCGAAGACTGACGCGACCAAGGGCGGGCGGCTCCATGGATGCCGCCCGCTTCCTTCCAGACTGTCGACGAGGAGAGGATTTAGCGGATGTGGACCTATGTCGTGAAACGCGTCTTACTCATGATCCCCATGTTCTTCGCCATCTCCCTGCTCACCTTTTTCATCATCCAGCTTCCGCCCGGGGACTACGTGACGGCCTACATCGCGTCGCTGCGTTCCGCGGGGGACAGCGTGGACTCCAACCTGGCGGAGCAGCTGCGCTACCAGTTCGGCCTGGACCAGCCCTTCGCGGTGCAGTACTGGAGGTGGATCACGGGCGTGCTGCGGGGGGATTTCGGCTTCTCCCTTTCCTGGGGCAAGCCGGTGGGGCAGTTGATCTGGGAGAGGGTGGGACTGACCTTCGTCGTCTCGTTCTCCACGATGATCTTCTGCTACGTGCTGGCCATCCCGATCGGGATCTACTGCGCCACCCACCAGTACTCGAAGGGCGATTTCATCTTCGCCTTCTTCGGCTTCCTGGGCAAGGCCACGCCGGATTTCACTGTGGCCCTGGCTCTCATCCTCTTCTTCAATTTCGCCTTCGGATGGAACATCGGGGGCCTTTTCTCGCCCCAATACGAGACGGCGCCCTGGAATCTGGCCAAGGTGTGGGACCTGTGCAAGCACATGGTGATCCCGCTGCTCGTCATCGGACTGGACGGGATCTGCGGGACCATGCGCGTGATGCGTTCCCAGCTGCTCGATGAGCTGCAGAAGCCCTACGTGGAGATGGCGCGCGCCAAGGGCCTGAAGCAGCGCAGGCTCATCGCGAAGTATCCGGTGCGCGTGGCGCTCAACCCCATCCTCTGCAGCATCGGCTGGCACCTGCCCGGCCTCATCTCGGGCACGACGATCGTCTCGATCGTCCTGAACCTGCCCACCACGGGCCCCCTGCTCCTCAACGCCCTGATGCAGCAGGACATGTACCTTGCGGGGAGCTTCCTCCTGATCCTGGCCACCCTGACCCTGATCGGGACGCTCATCTCCGACCTGATCCTTGCATGGGTGGATCCGCGCATCCGCCTGGGGAAGAACGCATGAAGCCGGAAGAACTGGAAGAACAGAAACACGACGCCGCCGTGGAGCCTGGCTCCTGCGCGGAGGCGGAGGAGACGGTCCCGGTACCGGAGATCTCCGTGAAACCGTCAGGGAAGTACAGCGAGGAAGAGCTCTTCATGGCTTCCCAGTGGAAGCTCATGTGGATCAAGTTCAAGAGGCACAAGCTGGCCAGGGTGAGCGTCATCGTGCTGCTCCTGCTCTACCTGGGGGCGGTCTTCGCCGAGTTCTTCTCCCCCTTCGATTACCAGAAGAGGCACAACCTGCACATCTATTGCTCCCCCTGCCGCATCCATTTCGTGGGCGAGGACGGGAGGTTCCACCTTCTGCCGTTCATCTACGGGGTGAAGCAGACGGTGGACCCCGTCACGTACAAGAAGGTCTACGTGGAGCAGAAGGACCGCGTCTATTCGCTGCGGTTCTTCGTGAAGGGGGAGCCCTACAAGATGTGGGGCCTCTGGACCATGGACGTCCACGCATTCGGGTTCCGCGCCGCGGACGGATCCCTGGGCCCCGCCTACCTGATCGGTGCCGACAGGCTGGGGCGGGACCTCCTGTCGCGCGTCGTCAATGGGTCCCGTCTCTCACTCACCATAGGACTGGTGGGCATGGTGATCAGCTTCGTCATTGGCCTGATCCTGGGCGGCCTCTCGGGATACCTGGGCGGGTGGGTGGACAACCTCATCCAGCGGATCATCGAAGTGATCAAGAGCTTCCCAAGCATCCCGCTGTGGATGTCGCTTTCCGCGGCCATCCCGGCCCGATGGGACCCGCTCCTGGTCTATTTCTGCATCACGATCATCCTCTCCTTCATCGGCTGGACGGGGCTGGCGCGGACCGTGCGGAGCAAGTTCCTGGCGCTCCGCGAGGAGGACTTCACGATGGCCGCGGAGGTCATGGGCGCCGGGGACATGATGATCATCCGGCGGCACCTGGTGCCGGGGTTCCTCAGCTACATCATCGTGTCGCTTTCCAGCTCCATCCCCGGCATGATCCTGGGGGAAACATCCTTGAGCTTCCTGGGCATCGGGCTCAAGGACCCCCTGGCCAGCTGGGGCGTGCTGCTCAAGGACGCGCAGAACGTCTCGGAACTCCTTCTGCATCCCTGGATCGTCACTCCGGTCTTCTGGGTGATCGTGGTGGTCCTGGCCTTCAACTTCCTGGGCGACGGCCTGCGCGACGCGGCCGACCCCTACAAATGATTCGGGATACGCCATGAACGAAACGCGGGAAAACATCATCGAGATCAGCGGCATGAACGTCTTCTTCAACATCCTGGAGGGGACGGTCCACGCGGTGGAAGGCATGGACCTGAAGGTGAAACGGAACAAGGTCCTGGGCGTGGTCGGGGAGACGGGCAGCGGCAAGAGCATCACGGCCCGCGCCGTCATGTGCGCGGTACCCAAGCCGGGCGTGGTGACCGGAAAGGTCCTCTATTATCCCGCGGAGGGGCCGGACAGCCGGGACGGGATCGACATGGGGAAACTGGCCATGGACAGCGAGAAGGCCAGGAGCATCCGGGGCAACGACATCACCCTCATCGTGCAGGAGCCCGCCACCTCTTTTTCCCCGCTCCATACCGTAGGCAGCCAGGTCATGGAACCCCTCCTGGTCCACAAGGGGATGGGAAAGAAGGAGGCGCGGGAGGCGGCCATCGAGATGCTGGCGCGGACCGGCTTCCCCCAGCCGGCCAAACGTTTCGACGAATACTCCTGGCAGCTTTCGGGGGGCCTCAACCAGAGGGCGATGATCGCCATGGCCCTGGTGACCCATCCGAGGATCCTGATCGCGGACGAGCCGACCACGGCGCTGGACGTCACGATCCAGGCCCAGATCCTGGACCTGATGGAGGAGATCCAGGCGGAGTTCGGCATGACCGTGCTCCTGATCACGCACCACCTGGCCACGGTCTCGGAGATGGCGGACGAGGTGGCGATCATGTACCTCGGGGAGGTGGTGGAGACCGCGCCGGTCGCGGAGGTCTTCTCCCGGCCCCTGCACCCCTATACCACGGACCTCATCCGTTCCATCCCGGAGATCGGGAGGAAGGGGCGCCTGGAGGTCATCAAGGGGATCCCTCCCATGCTGCTGCGCACGCCTTCCGGATGCCGTTTCGCGGCCCGATGCACGCGCTGCATCGCGAAGAAGTGCGAGACCCAGATTCCGCCCATGGTCCAGGCGGGGCCGGATCACCAGGTGCGCTGCTGGCTCTACGGAGAAGGAAACACGAGCGGGGGTAAGAATGGGAATGGCTGACGCGACGGGGATGGGACGGTCGGACATCCTGGCGGTGGAGGGCCTCTGCAAGCATTTCACCGTCACGAAGGGGTTTATAAAGAAGAGGACCGTGAGCAACCTCAGGGCGGTCGACCAGGTCAGCTTCCGCGTGGCCCGCGGGGAGACGCTGGGCCTCGTGGGGGAGTCCGGTTGCGGCAAGAGCACCCTGGGCCGGTGTCTCGTGCGCGCCTATGCCCCCACGGCGGGGCGGATCCGCTTCCGTTTCGCGGACGGGACGGAAACGGACTTCTCCGGCATGAACCGTAAGCAGCTGCGCCCTTACCGCAGTTACTGCCAGATGATCTTCCAGGACCCCTACGGGTCCCTGGACCCCCGCATGACCGTCCTCGACGTCATCGGGGAGCCGCTCTACATCAAGAAGACGGATCGGGACCTGATGGTCCAGCGGGTGCGGGAGCTGATGCAGGTGGTGGGCCTGAACCCCCAGTACATGAACCGCTATCCCCACGCCTTCTCGGGCGGGCAGAGGCAGCGCATCGCCATTGCGCGGGCCCTGGCCACCAGTCCGGAGTTCATCGTGGCCGACGAGCCGGTCTCCGCCCTCGACGTCTCCGTGCAGGCCCAGGTCATCAACCTCCTGGAGGACCTGCAGCGCGAGTTCCACCTCACCATCCTCCTGGTCTCCCACGACCTGAGCGTCGTGGAGCACGTCTCCAACCGGGTGGCCGTGATGTACCTCGGCAGGCTGGTGGAGCTGGCTCCGACGCGGAAAGTGTTCTCCCGGCCCCTGCATCCCTACACCGAGGCGCTCCTGGGGAGCATCCCGCGCATCTCCAAGGACGGCCGGAAGCACCGCGTGCGCCTGGAAGGCGAGGTGGGCAGCAGCCTGAACCTGCCGCCCGGCTGCCCATTCCATCCGCGCTGCCGTTATGCCGCGGAGATCTGCCGCAAGGAGGCGCCGGAAGAGCGCATCCTTGAGGACGGCAGCATCGTCAGTTGCCACAAGGCGGGCGAGCTCTCGCTCCAGCCCTACGCCGTCTGAGGGGGAGATCTTGGCCGCATCCGTAAATACAGTCCATCCCATCGGCATCAGCCTGGGCAGCGGCCCGGTATCGGCGCTTCCGGCCCGCCTGGCCGAATGCGCCGCACTGGGCCTCCGGGGCATCGAGATCGGCGGGATGACGGGGGACGTCATCATCGACGGCGCCCTGCAGAAGGGCGTGATGCGGGAGATCCGCAGGATCTGCGCGGACCACCCGTTCCGCTACACCGTGCACTGCAATGACGCGCAGAAGCTGCGCGATGACCTGTACGCTTCGGTGCACCGTCGGGTCTGCCTGGCCGGCCTGGACCTGGCGGCGGAGATCGGTGCGGAGGTCTTCGTGGCCCACTACTCGGCCCGGTCCGCGGACCCCGTCATCGAGGCGCGGTTCGAGAGGACCATGCTCGAGATGGCGGACGCGGCCGCGGAGAGGAAGGTGATCCTCGGGGTGGAGAACATCGAGAACGAACCGATAGAGAGCGTCCTGGATTTCCTGGAGAGGAGTCCCCACCCCGCCATGGCGTTCACGCTGGACTTCGGCCACGCCTGGCTCACCCACAGGCACTTCGGCGGCTCCATGGAGGCGCAGCTGGAGCGGGCGCGCCCGTTCCTGCGGCACATGCACATCCACGACAATGCCGGCCGCTACGATCCGGACCGCCTGCAGAACAGGCAGAAGCCCCTGAGGGACCGCCTGCCCCTCGGGATCGGGGACCTCCATCTCTGCCCGGGGTGGGGCAGCATCCCGTTCCCGCGCCTCCTGCCCCTGACGGGCAGCGGGTACCGCGGGATCTACATGATGGAGCATTCCGTCGGCACCGACGCGGCTTCCATGAGGGAGGCCATGGACCTCATCGAGTCATGCCTTTCCTGATCCCGCGGGTGCCGTGCGCCATTTTTCTGAAGTCTGATTCATCGATGTCGTGCGTTTCCATGGTGTGTCACTTGAAGAAGGAGGTAGGTAAATGAAGCGAAGGATCCTATCAGCGGCCCTGCTGTGCGTCCTCGCGGCGGCCATGCTGCCCGCCGGAGGCAAGCAGGAACAGAAACCGGCGGTGGCGCCACCGGCAAAACCCGCCGCGGCCGCGGCCGCGACGAAGACCGGAAAGTACGGCGAATCCCCCGCCCTGGCCCAGCTCGTGGCCGCGGGGAAACTGCCGTCCGTGGAAAAAAGGCTCCCGGAGAATCCGGCGGTCATCCCCGTGGTGGAAAAGATCGGCAAGTACGGCGGTACTCTGCGCACCATCTGGAAGGGGCCGTCCGACAAGTGGGCCGTCGGCAACCTCTCCCCAGAGTTCCTGCTCCTGTGGGCCCAGGACGCCTCCAAGCTGGTCCCGAACATCGCGGAGAGCTTCGACGTCCTGGAAAACGGCGCCCGCTACGTCCTGCACATCCGCAAGGGCGTGAGGTGGTCCGACGGGGTGGAGTTCACCTCCGAGGACGTCATGTTCCAGTGGGAGGACATCCTCAACAACACGGACCTCAACCCCGCCCTCAAGTCCTGGTGGCTCCTGAACGGCCAGCCGCCCCAGATCACGGCACCCGACAAATATACTGTGCAGATCAAGTTCCAGAGCCAGTACCCGCTGTTCCTCCAGATCTGGGTCACGGAGCAGAAGGAGTTCTTCGCCCCGAAGCACTACCTGCAGCAGTTCCACCCCAAGTACGCGGACAAGGCCAAGCTGGACGCGGCGCTGAAGGAAAGCGGCTTCCAGAACTGGACGCAGCTGTTCAATGCCAAGGGCGGCGTGTACCCCTGGATCTGCGTGGGCTGCCCCGCGCTCGGGGCCTGGTACCCCGCGGAGCTCACGAACACCAGGCTCACGCTGGAGCGGAACCCCTACTACTGGAAGGTGGACCCGGAGGGGAATCAGCTTCCCTACATCGACAGGATCTCCGTGGATTACGTGAGCGACAAGCAGATCATCAAGGCCAAGGCCATCGCCGGGGAGCTGGACTGCCAGTTCCGCGACATCAGCGGGGAAGACTACACGCTGTACAAGGAAAACGAGAAGAAGGGCGACTACAAGGTCTACGAGTGGCGGGCCCCCGGAAGCGGCGGCACCGGCTTCATGCCGAACCAGACGGTGAAGGATCCCGCCCTCCGGGAGCTGTTCCAGGACGTCCGGTTCCGCCAGGCGCTGTCCCTCGCCATCAACCGGGATGAGATCCTGCAGACCCTGAACCAGGGCATCGGCATGGCCCGCCAGGCCTCCATCGTGAAGGGCGCGGCGTTCTACGATCCCGAGTGGGAGAGCGCCTACGTCGAGTACGACGTGAACCGGGCCAACGCGCTGCTGGACGAGCTGGGCCTGAAGTGGGACGCGCAGCACAAGTTCCGCCTGCGCAAGGACGGCCAGAGGCTGTCCTTCCTCCTCGAGGCCGCGGGGTCGGGGGAACCCACGGACATGAACGTGCTGGTCAAGGAATACTGGGCCGCCGTCGGCATCGAGGCCCTCCCCCGTGTCTATGAGCGCTCGCTCTACGAGAAGAAGATGAGCGGCAATGACCTGCAGATGGGACAGTGGGCCTTCGGCACGGCCAACTTCATCGTCGACGCCCGCCAGATCGTGCCCATCAAGCCGGGGACGGAGTGGTGCAATGACTACGCGCTGTACTACGAGAGCGCCGGCAAGTCCGGGACCAAGCCGGAAGGCGACGCGGCCAGGATCATCGAAATCTGGGAGAAGCTCAAGGTGGAGTCGGACCAGATCAAGCGCAATGAGCTGGCCAAGCAGATCGTGGACCTGCACAAGAAAAACATCTGGATCATCGGCACCGTGGGCGGAAGGCCCAGCATCGGAATCGTGAAGAACAACCTCCGCAACGTGCCCAAGGACCTGATCAATGACGACCTCCTGCGCGCGCAGGGCAACGCCAAGATGATGCAATTCTACTTCGACAGGTAGTGCAACCGACGGACGGGCTGGCCCGGGAGGGCCGCCCGTCCCCTTTGACCTTGCCGTCCCGATGGGCTACAGTGCCCGACTCCGGAGACAATGCATGGTCAATCTATCCAACATCCGCGTCACCTTCGGGGAACGCGTCCTCTTCGACGCCGGGGATTTCCTCCTGCGCCCCGGGGACAAGGTGGGCCTCGTGGGACCGAACGGCGCGGGCAAGACCACGCTGTTCAAGGTGATCGCCGGCCTCGAGAAACCGGATTCCGGCACGGTCTCCATGGATCCCGGCACCGTGATCGGCTATTTTTCCCAGGAGGTGGGGGAGATGGCGGGCCGCAGCGCCCTGGAGGAGGTGCTGGCCGGCGCGGGACGCGTATACGGCCTCGGCCTGGAGATGGCCGCCCTGGAGCACCGGATGGCGGACCCGGACGGTCCGGGGCTGTCGGACGCCGAGATGGACCTCTACGGCACCGTGCAGATGGAGTTCCAGCGCGCGGGCGGGTATGAGCTGGAAAACAGGGCCGAGGCCATCCTCACGGGCCTGGGGATCGGCAAGGATCGGTTCCATCTTCCCGTGGAGAGCTTCTCCGGGGGCTGGAAGATGCGCATCGCCCTGGCGCGCATCCTCCTCCTCTCGCCCGACGTCCTCCTCATGGACGAGCCGACCAACCACCTGGACCTGGAGTCGATCGTCTGGCTGGAGCAGTGGCTTGCCGGTTTCCGGGGCGATCTGGTGATGACCAGCCACGACAGGGAGTTCATGACACGCATCTGCGGCCGGACGGTGGAGGTCGCCTCGGGGGCCATCACGACCTACGCGGGCGATTACGATTTCTACGTCAGGGAACGGGCCGTCCGCCGGGAGCAGCTCGTCGCCACCCAGAAGCGCCAGGCGGCGATGCTCGCCAAGGAGGAGGAGTTCATCGCCCGTTTCGGCGCGCGCGCCTCCCACGCGGCCCAGGTCCAGTCCCGCGTGAAGATGATCGAAAAGATCGAGCGGATCGAAATCCCTCCGGATCCCAAGGAGATGAAGGTCCGCTTCGCGCCCGTGGGCCGCAGCGGGGACATCGTGGTCCGCATGGAGGACCTCTCCAAGGCCTGGCCCCTTCCCGACGGCTCCCTGCACCCCGTGTTCCATGGCCTCACGGGCGTCGTGAACCGGCTGGACAGGATCGCCGTGACGGGCGTGAACGGCGCCGGGAAATCGACTCTCCTGAAGGTGATCACGGGACAGGCGGAGGCCTCCGGCGGGACCTGCTCCCTGGGCGCCGGCGTGAGGCTGGGGTACTTCAGCCAATACTCAAGCGACGTCCTGATCCCCGGCCGCACTGTGTACCAGGAGGTGGAGGAACGCCTGCCCAAGGCGGGGGAGGGCGTCATCAAGAACGTGCTGGGCGCCTTCCAGTTCTCCGGCGACGACGTGGACAAAAGGGTGGCCGTGCTTTCCGGCGGGGAGAAGAGCCGGGTGATGCTCGCCTGCATCCTGGCCCAGCCCGTCAACTTCCTCGTCCTGGACGAGCCGACCAACCACCTGGACATCGCCAGCCGCGAGGTTCTCCTGGAGGCCCTGCGGGAGTTCGAGGGCACGCTGATGATCGTAAGCCACGACAGGTATTTCCTGCGCCACCTGACGAGCCGCGTCTTCGAGATCCGCGAAGGGACCCTCAGGGTCTACGGGGGCGGCTACGGGGAGTACCTGGAGCGGATGGCCTGAATCCCGCGCTACGCCGCCTTGTTCCTTCCGTGGACACGGACGGCCATCCGGTAGACTTCGAACAGCGACACGATCTTGTCGGACACGCTCACCGTCCAGCTCTCGGGATGCCGGGGGATTCGGGGCGTGAGCGGCCACATGTGGCGTTCGATGCAGTCCCGTTCCACGCCGGAAAGCGGGCCGAAATCCGCCTCCGCATTCCTGAGAGCCTGCTCCGCATGGCCGAACGGGTGCCTTTTGCCCGAGTCGGGACCGGAGATGCGCCAATCATAGAGATAGTAATCGTGCAGCAGGGCGCCGTGCACCGTTTCCTTTTCATTGAGCCCGAGCGCGTGCGCGAACCGGTAGGAGACCTTGGCCACCCTGAGGGTGTGGTCATAGACGGACAGGTCGTGGTGCGGGTATTCCTTCAGCCGCAGGAACTCGGGCGATTCCAGGATGTCCCCGGCCAGGGAAACGAATTCGCGCATGCGCCGGGCCTTCCGATCCGATAGGCGCGGGAACACCGTGAGGCGTGGCTTGAGGGCTTCTTCCAGGCGCTTCCGCAGCCGATCCGGGACTTCGGGCAGCCATTGGGCGAAGCGGACCTTCAGCCCGGGGAAGGCGCGCAATGGCTTCAGGAACCTGTTGAGCTCCTTCTGCAGCCGGGAGCCGGAATCGAGCAGCGCCTTGAGCTGGTCGCTCTTCCTGGCGCGCTCCTCGATGGAGGACAGGAAGCGGGAGAACTGCATGTATGCCTTGGACGAATGCCAGGTGTCGACCGCGAAATACGCGGCGAGCGCCCCCGACAGGAAATAGACGGACCTGAAATCGAGCCTCGCAACCATGCTTTCCACCCACGGCCTGATGACCAGGAGCAGAAGCAGCGCCATCCCGATCCAGGCGCAGGAAATGAGGAGGCACACGCGGCCCTTGAGATTGAGGATCTTGTCCGAATAGTCCCACAGCTTCAGGCCGAACGCCTTCTCGAACAGGACCGAGACCGAATACTCGAGGACCGTCGGAATGACGCAGGGGACGATCCACATGAGGGCGAAGGGCGCCCGTGCGAGAAGGTCGTGCGTCACGCCGATGAACAGGGCGCCGAATCCATAGATGGGGATGAACGGTCCGGACAGGAACCCGGAGTTCACGGGGTGTCCCTCCTCCAGGGTCCTCAATGAGGATTCCATGATCCATCCCAGGAACGCGTAGCAACTGAAGGACAGGAATACGAAAAGGACGGAGTCGAATGCCATGGTAGCTCTCCCGTGCCGAATGGACGTACGATACGATTAAAGCGTATTTCGTACTTATTGCACAGAAGATGCCAAGGACATGGACGGAAGTCAATACCGGGATTGCCGGATGGAACGGGCCTGCAGGTTCGGCCTCAATGCCCCGTCTGTCCTTCGGGAACGGTCCCTCCAGGTCGGCGGGAAGGCTCCGTTTCACCGGGACCGTCCCGCGGATCGGTCCGGACGCCAGGTGGAGGATTGCCGCTTCCGTCCGCCGTGAACAGTCCTTCCACATCGGCGGGCAGGATCCCCTTCACCGGGACAAGGCCGTAGATCGGCTTGAACACCTCGCGGATGATCGTCTCCTTCCGCTCGGGCTCGAGCATGTCGAGGTAGGGAATGGCGTGCTGGTAGATCGCCTCGAGCAGATAGAGCCCGCTTTCGACGGGAACGACGCGCGACGGCACCCCCTTGAGCGCTCCCGAGTGCACGTAGCCCTTTTCCCGCACGAGTCCCAGGCAGAAATCGAACACGGACCTGGTGATTCCCTGCATGCCGATGTCCGGCATATAGAGGGAGGGAAGGTCCTCCAGCGTCGCCTCTCCCCAGGCACGGGGCACGATGTCCAGATCGCATGCGTAGCGCGCGTGTTCCGGGACGCGCGAGGCGCAATACTCCGCGAAGGGGCGGTTCCCCGCCGTCGGGGCGGCGTAGCTGGAGACGTCGACGTCGAGCTTCCCCAGGAGGTCGTCCCTGCCGGACGAGGTCAGGCGGTCCACCAGCCAGAGGGCCATCGTGGAGGCGAGGAGCCCTCCCAGGCTGTGTCCCGTGAAGTGCATGACGCACCGTCCGTCGGAGCGTTCGAGGATGTCGATCAGCTCCGCGGCGAGGCTCCGGCCCTCCCCCTTCGCGCCGGATGCGGGACACAGGTCCCGGCGCAGGCAGACCGCCGTGGCGGTGCCCTCGGAAACGAGGGCCTCCTCGGGCGCGGGTCCCGCCTGGACCTGCCTCCAGGGGACCTGCTTTTGGACCATGAAGTCCTGGAACAGCCATTCCGCGGGGGAGACCGGGTTGGTTCCGCGGAAGACGACGTGGAATTCGCCCGAGTCTAGGTCGCGGCAGATGAACGCCAGGGCGTCGCTGGGCGTCGGGATCTGCACCGGCGATTCCTGCCACGGATGATGGACGGCCGGGCCCCACACGATCTCCTGGCGCGGAAGCATGAGCGCCATCAGGCCGGTGACGGCCTCGACGATCCGGACGGGGTCCGTGTGCTGGAATCCGGCGAGGGATATGAAGGACAGCTCCGCCGTCAGCCTCTCCCCGGTCGACGGGGCGACGGAGGCCTCGGGATCGGACCGCAGGGGCCTGGCCTTCCCTCCTGCCATCCCCGAAGCGCCCTGAGGGGACGGCGTCGAGGCGCAGGCGCAGAAGGCGAGGCACGTCGCGACGATGAGGAGCGGCCGTATCTGGATTCCCATGCCGCATCAATATGAAGCATTCCATCTCCTTATGCAATTAAAATCAAACCGAAGCTGCCGCCGCGGCCCCGGTGCGATATTGCCGCGGCCCCGGCGCGGTATTACCGCGGCCTATTTGACCGCGGCGTCCCATCGCGCTACATTGCCTGCCCATGGCATTGAAATCCACGATCCACAAGGCGGAGCTCGAGATCGTCGACATGGACCGCAACTACTACGCCACCCACAGGCTGACTCTGGCCTGCCATCCCTCGGAGACCGGGGAGCGGCTGATGATCCGGCTCCTGGCCTTCGCCCTGAACGCCGATGAACGCCTGGAGTTCGGCAAAGGCATCAGCGAAGCGGACGAGCCTGACCTGTGGTTGAGGGATCTCACGGGGGATGTCCGACTCTGGATCGAGCTGGGGCATCCCGACGAGAGGGTCATGGCAAGGGCCCTCGGCCGGTCCGAAAGGGTCCTGGTCTATACCTATTCCATGAATCCGGAAAACTGGTGGGATCCCATCAAGCGCCGCTTCGAGAACGAGAAGAAGCTTGGCGTCTTCAATGTGGGTTTCCGGTCCGCCAAGGACCTGGCCCGCATGGCGGGCACAAACATGAACCTGCAGTGCTCCATCCAGGACGGCGAGATCTGGTTCCGCGACGACAAGGATGGGGCCGTGCGGGTGGAGATGGGCGAGGCGGGAAAAGGCGCTTGACAAACGTGCTTTCGACTGATATGGTATTGGAAGATTCGACTGTCCGATGCCACTGACCTCCTCGCTGCAAACCGGTATTATCATGCTGGCGGTAGTAGCGGGGGTGTTGGGAAGGATAACCCACCATCCTCATGGATGGTTTTTTTTTGACCGCGAAGCCGAACCATGGCGGCGTCGCGGAGCCATCCCGGCTCCTTGTGTTTCGCAATCCGACCGCGGACGGAAATATATGGTAGAGTCCCGCGAAAGCGGGGAAAGGAGGCAAAGCAGATGAAGATCGAACATGAAATGCCGGGCCTCGAGGGGTCTGGCATCTAAGACAGCCGAATCTGTCTGAGGCCGTCCCGACGGGGACGGCCTCCCTTTTCTGCGGGAACAATCGGATGGAACGACACGGACTCTCCTACGCGGAATACCGGGGGTACTACTGGCGCGTGACCAGCAGACACGGGATTCCCGGGATTTTCCAATGGGACCGGGACCTGGTGGATTCAATCTGGGATCCATGAACGGAGTCGTGCTCCAGCTCTACGTCCCCGTCCCGCTGACCCTGTTTCTGGTGCAGACGGGACCGGTCCGTCTGCGGATCTGGGGCCAGATCCAGAATCACTTCTTCGGCTCGGGCAACTGGTTCTATTCGATCGGAGGGAAAATGGCTGTGGACCTGGAGATCCGTCAGGGACCTTGGGGGTACTACGGGGAGATGATCGGAGGAGGCGGCAGCGGGCAGGTCCTGATCGGGCTGCGGTTGGGCGCCGCCTTCCATCCGTAGGCCCATGAATCCGACAACCACGGTTTCCTGCGGCCCGGAAGGCCTCGACGCCGCCCTGCGGCGCGGCGACATCGCCGTCATCGTCGACGTGCTCCGCTTCAGCTCCACGGCCACCACGGCCGTGGCCAATGGATTCGCCGTGCGGCCCCGATCGAGGCCGCCGGAGGGGGATGCGCCCCGCCGCATGGGCCTTTCGCCCCTCGACTACCTGGACCCGAAGGATCCCGGGGAGGTCCTCCTCGTCTCGCCGAACGGGGCGTTCCTCGCCGAGAGGATCGGGGTGAACGACGCGGGTTTCATCGGCTGTTTCCTGAACGGGCGGACCGTGGCCCGCATCGCCTCCGCCGTCGCGCTCAAGGAGGGGCGGAACATCACGCTGGTGGCCGCCGGGGAGATCGAGGAGGACCTGAGCGACGGGGTGCGCAGGCCGCGGTTCGCCGTCGAGGACTGGCTGGGCTGCGGGCACATCCTTTCCGGGATGAGGATGGAGCGGAGCGCGGAGGCCGAGGTCTGCGCCAGGACCTACGATTCCTGCAAAATGGCCCTCGTGGACCTGGTCAAGGGGAGCCTGAGCGGGCGATACCTGATCGGACGGGGCAAGGAATGCGACATCTCGCATTGCCTGCAGCGGGACATCTACGATGTCGTCCCCGTGGTGCTGGACGGGGTGATCGTGAGGCAGAAAGAGGAGCCGTACGGATGAGCGTACGTCCCCAGAAGGCCTTCCTCCGCCCTACGGGATCCTTCCCAGGAGGCGCAGCAGGCCGTCCAGGATGGTGAGGGGGTGCGGCGGGCAGCCCGGGATGAACAGGTCCACGGGCAGGATGTCCGTCACGCCATTGCAGACCTGGTCGCTCCCGCGATGGGGACCGCCCGAGATGGCGCAGGCGCCCACCGTTATCACCAGGCGGGGCGAGGGGATCGCCTGCCACGTTTTCTCCAGGGCCAGGCGCATGTTCTTCGTGACGGGGCCCGTGACAAGGACGCCGTCGGCGTGGCGGGGGGATGCGACGAACTGGATGCCGAAGCGGCCCATGTCCCACCCCACGGTTCCCAGCACGTTGCAGTCCGCCTCGCAGGCATTGCAGCCTCCGGCGCAGACCTGGCGCAGCTTCAGGGACCTCCCGAACAGGCGGCGCAGTTCCTTGGACAGGACCTCCGCGCGTGGCATCTCGTCGCGACCGGCCAGCAGGTCCTCCCGGCGCCTCGCTGCCAAACGGTAGTCGGCACCGAAGGAGACGGCCCCCGTGGGGCAGGAGGCGGCGCACTCGCCGCAGAACAGGCAACGGCCCAGGTCGATCCTTCCTTCGGGGAGGAAGGCCTCATTGGGGCAGGCGGCCAGGGCCGGGGCAAAGGCCTCCCGCGGCAGGGCGCGGTCCACGATGGGCCTCCCGCGGAACTCCGGCGGAAGCGGAGGCGGACTGCCGTGCGGCCAGCGCATCGTCCGGTATCCCTGGTGGAGCCGTTCCCTGAAGGCGTTCAGCATCTTCGCATTCCCCTACAAATCATGGCCGCAATAGGAAAGGTTGAAGCTCTTGTTGCAGAGCGGGAAGTCCGAGATCGGCTGGTCCCGCAATGCCAGGGCCAGGCCGAACCAATTGTGGAACGAGGGGTCCACCACCTTGTACCAGGCAAGCCTCCCTCCCGCATCCGTGGCCGCCGTATGACAAACCTCCCCGCGCCAACCCTCCGTCAGGCTCACGGCGATCCGTTCGGGGCGCAGGGGGGGCAGGGCGGTGCGCACGGCGCCCGCGGGAAGGCTCTGCAGGCTCTCCGCCAGGAACGCGAAGGACCTCTGGACCTCCAGCCAGCGCACATAGGCGCGGGCGAATACGTCCCCCGTGTCCCAGACGGAAACGGGCACGTGGGTGAAGCGCCAGATCCCCGCCGGCAGGTCGCGGCGTACGTCCCTCTCCACGCCGCAGGCACGCGCCGCGGGACCCACCAGACCGATCGTCTCCGCGGTCTCGCGCGACAGGGCGCCCGTGCCCTCGAAACGCGCCGTGGCCGAGGGGGTCTTCCAGAGGAGCTCGCAGGCGCCGCGCGCGTCCTTGAAGGCGGCCCGCATGCGGGAGACCAGGTCGCGGAGCCTGGCTGCGTCGATGTCGCAGCCGGTGCCGCCGGGCCGCACGAGGCCCCGGCCGAAGCGGTTCCCGCAGAGCTGCGCCGTCATGTTCAGCACGTCCCCGCGGATGCGGCCGCAGAAGGAGGCCGTGGGCAGGAACGCGACGTCCCCGGAGATGGCGCCCAGGTCCCCCACGTGGTTGGCGATGCGTTCCAGCTCCAGGGCGATGCCGCGGATGGCCTGGGCACGCGACGGGACCTCGATGCCCGCCAGCGCCTCCAGGGCCTGGCAGTACGCGGTGGCGTGGGCCACGGTGGAGTCGCCGGCCAGGGTCTCCGCCAGGTGGATGCCGCGGACATCCGGTCCACCGGCAAGCCGGCGTTCGATGCCGCGATGCTGGTATCCCAGGGAGATCTCCAGGTGCATCACGTTCTCCCCATGGCACTGGAAGCGGAAGTGCCCGGGCTCGATGACCCCCGCGTGCACGGGGCCCACCGCGACCTCGTGGACCTCCTCGCCCTCCACGCGGAAGAACTCGGTGTCCCCGCAGGCCACGGCAGTAGCCGTGCCTGAGGCCACCGCATTCGCCGCGCCTGGGGCCACGGCAGTAGCCGTGCCTGAGGCCAGGGCGGAAGCGGCGGACTGCGGGAAGCGGACCGGTTTCAGCCACGGATGGCCTCGTGGGACCACCTTCCATTGCTCGTGGATTTCCCGCTCGAAAAGATGCGCCGCCGTCCAGTCGGGCGTGAGCGAGGGGAAGGAGGCGCCCACTTCCGTGGAGAAGACCTGCAGGACGGCCTGGGAGGCCGGGCTGAGAACCGCGTAGAGGCGCAGCAGGCCACCCGTGGCGGGCTGGCCGAACAGGGAGCACAGATGGCTGCCGTCCCGGGAGGCTTCCAGGATCCGGCCGCGAAACTCGTCCCACCAGAGCACGGGAACGTCCCGCAAGGAAGCGCTCGCTCCGTTGTCCAGCGCAAGGAGCCTGGTTTGCCTCATGTGGAACCTCCCAGGAGAAGGGCCGCTTCACGCAACACGTCGTCGAGGAAGGGCGGCATGACGAGCCCCAGGGCCGCGACCATGGTGAGGAGGGCGATGGGCGCGATCAGGGAGGACAGGGGTTCCCGGATGCGCGGCCTGTCCATCTCCGGGGGGGCGCCTTGCGTCATGCCCGTGACGGCCGCGGCCATGCCGATGAATACGGCCGTCAGGAGCAGCAGGTAGAGCGTCACGACCAGCCAGGAGCCCGAGGAGACGGCCGCCCGCAGCACGGTGAACTCGCTCAGGAAGGCGCCGAAGGGGGGGGCTCCTCCTATGGCGAAGAACCCGGCGATCCAGAGGCCGGCGGACCACGGTTGGGTGGAAAGGAGGCCGCGGATCTCAGCCACCTTTTTGGTCCCGCAGGCGGCCAGGATGTTTCCCGCCGTGAGGAACAGGGCCGCCTTGGCCAGGGAATGGTTCATGGCGTGGAACAGGGCGCCCCAGTTGCCCAGGCCTCCCAGGCCCACGCCGATGGCGAGGATCCCCATGTTCTCCACGCTGGAGTAGGCAAGGAGCCTCTTGAAGTCCGGCTGGCCGATGATGAAGGCGGCCGCCCCTCCCATGGAGACCAGGCCGAAGATGAGGAGCAGCTCCCGGCTGAAGGGGCCGATCCCGGCGGCCACGCAGACGGCGTGGATGCGGAGGATGGCCAGGAATGCGCAGTTGAGCAGGGCCCCGGACAGCAGCGCGGAGACCGGGGAAGGGGCTTCGCTGTGCGCGTCGGGGAGCCACGTGTGCATGGGCACAAGGCCCATCTTGGTCCCGTAGCCCACGAGGAACAGGATGAATGCGGCCTTCAGCCAGGACGTGTCCAGGCTGCCCGCGCTGGCCAGGAGCGCGTCGAAAGTGAGGGGCACCGGCTCTCCGCCGGATGCCGCGGCGGCCAGGAAGAAGGAACCGAGCAGCGCGATGGCGATGCCCACGGAGCAGATGAGGAGATATTTCCAGGCGGCTTCCAGGGACCTGTGGTGGCGGTGATAGTGGATGAGCGGTGCCGTGACCAGCGTGGTCGCCTCGATGGCCACCCACATCAGGGTGAAGTGCCGGGAGATCGTCACGAGGCTCATGGTGGACAGGAAGAGGAGGAGGCATGCCGTGAAGACCGCCTCCGGGGCGTTGGAGAACAGGAAACCCTCTTCCCTGTCCGCGTGGGTCCCGTCGCTTTCCCTGCGGAGGAAGCCCACCGTGTAGACGGAGACCGCGAGGAACAGGACGTTCGTCACAGTGAGGAACAGGAGTCCCGTGGCATCCAGGCCCACCCAGGCTCCCATGGCCGTGAAGGAGGCGCGGTCGGCCCAGCACCAGGCGACGAGGGCCGTGTGGAGCGCGGCCGTGAGGACCAGAAGCGCGCGGCGCACCCTGTCGGCCCGGATGAAGAAGGCGATCAGCGCGGCCGCGGCGGGGACGACTACCAGGAGTAGGATCATCGGCTTCATCCCTTGAGGTTGGTCAGGCGGTCCGAGTCGATGTGGTCGAATTCGCGGCCGATGTGGTTGATGATGATGCCCATGACGAACACCCCGACGAAGACGTCGAGCAGCGTTCCCATCTCCACGAGCAGGGGCTCCTGCTCCGCGAGGGCCATGCCGAAGGCGGAGATCCCGTTCTCCATGGCGAGGTAGCCCAGGGCCTGTACCAGGGCCGACTTGCGGCCCACGATGATGAACAGCCCCGTGAGCGCCATGAAGAGGGCCCCGGCCACCAGGAGCCGCGGGCCGTGGGACCCCGGCACCGGCAGCCGGGAGGCGAGCCATAGGGACAGCACGAGGAGCAGGACGCCGACGGCCAGGGAGGCGGGGTAGCTCACGAACGGCTCCACCTCCCGGCGGACGTTCACGGAGCGGGCGGCCCGCATCAGGAGGATGGGGAACACGATCCCCTTGAGGCTCAGGCCGAGTGCCGCCTGGAGGGCGAGCCTCCAGAGGGGCGCCTCGGAGCCCAGCACCAGGGGCAGGACGCCCAAGAGCACGCCCTGGACGGAAACGGCCGCGATGCAGCTCACCAGGCGGCTGGAGCCGAGGAGCCAGAGGTCGGTGAGCACCAGCACCACCAGGTAGCCTTCGATCCACATCGTCATGCCATCCCCCTCGTCATCATCAACGCCAGGGACAGCGCGGCCATCGCGGCCGCGCAGATCAGGAGCTGCGGCACGCGTACCATCTTCAGCCTGGCGTTCAGGGATTCCACGATCCCCGTGACGGCCGCGAGGCACAGCTCGCCTCCGACGAGGAGGACCGTGTCCCAGGCCGCGCTGCCCGTGGACGGAAAGAGCATGCCCGCCACGACGGCGCCGAGCACCCAGAGCTTCAGGGAGGCTCCGTACTGGATGAGGCCGAAGTCCGGACCGCCGTGGTCCAGCACCATCACCTCGTGGATCATGGTGAGCTCCAGGTGGGTGTCCGGATCGTCCACCGGCACGCGCGCGTTTTCCGCGAGGTACACCACGTAGGCCGCCCCGGCCGCCAGGAGCAGGGCGGCGCCGGACCCGGCTCCGTAGAACGCCCCGCGGACGGGCAGGAACGCGGAGAGGGACAGGCTCCCCGTGTCCCGGGCCACGGCCGCCAGCGCCAGGAGCAGGGCCGGTTCCGCCAGGGCGGAAAACCACGCCTCGCGGCTTGCGCCCATGCCCTCGAAGGCGGACCCCGTATCCAGCGCGGCCAGGACAGTGAAGAAGCGCATCAGGCCCAGCAGGTAGGCCAGGAGGATCAGGTCCCCCTCGAAGGCCAGGAGCGCGGGCGTCCCGCCCCAGGGCAGCAGGGTGAGGGCGCAGGCCGCGGCGGCGGTCCCCACGACGGGGCCCGCGCGGAACACCCATCCGACGGTACGGCTGTATACGGCGCCCTTCCGCAGCAGCTTGGCGATGTCGCGGTAGGACTGCAGCAGGGGCCGGCCGCGGCGGCCGGCGAAAAAGGCCTTGACCCGGTTGATCAGGCCGGGAAGCAGCGGGGCCAGGAGGAGGGCGAGAAGGATCTGCGCGGCGGGCAGGAGGATCTTCGTCATGGCGTCAACCCAGCTTCCAGACGAGCAGGATGAGGAGCGTGGCGGCGATGTAGAGCACGTAGAGCTGGAGCCGTCCGTGCTGCACCACCTTCATGCGTCCCAGAACGCGCGCAATGGCGGAGAAGACCGGCAGATACGCGCGCTGCATGAAGGCGTCAGGAGTAGCCGAGGAGAAGGCCGCCTTCACGGGAAAGGGATCCCGGACGGCCGCGCGCTCCGTGCGCGTGCCCAGGGCCCAGGAGAACATGGACACCAGGGGCTGGCCGAAGGAGGAGGCGGTGTACTGCATGCGGGCGGTCGGCTTCACGTAACCGCAGTCCCACGTCCCGCTTTCCTCCACCTTGCGGCCGGAAAGCAGCCTGACCCGCAGCAGGAGCAGGAAGGCTGCGGCAGCGGCCAGGACCGCGGCCGCGATCGTGACGCCCCGCGCGATGAGGCTTGCCGGTTCCAGGAGCAAAGCCGCCTCGGCGGCCGGTATCCTCCCCGCCCATGCGGCCAGGGGGATCATGGCGGGAATCACCACGGGTGCCAGGAATCCAAGGACCGCGCAGCAGGCGGCCAGGAGCAACGGCGGCAGGACGAGCCTCCAGCCGCCCTCATGGGCTTCCAGCGCGGAGCGTGGTTCCCCCAGGAAGGCGGCGCCAAAGGCGCGCGTGAAGCAGGCGGCCGCCAGCCCCCCGGCCCCGGCCAGCGCGATGATGGCCACGGCCGCCGGGACTGCCAGGGAGAAGTCGGGTGACATCACGGAAGTGAAGGCGCCCAGGTAGAGGAGCAGTTCCCCCAGGAATCCGTTGCAGGGGGGGAGGCCGCAGAGGGCCAGGCATCCGACCAGGAAGGATGCGCCCGTGGCGGGCATGCGGCGCAGGAGCCCGCCCATCCGTTCCAGGTTCCGGGTCCCCGTGGCGTGCACGAGGGATCCGGCGCCGAGGAACAACAGCCCCTTTCCCAGGGAATGGTTGAGCACGTGAAGCAGCGCGCCGCCGAAGCCAAGCAGGGAAACGACGGGGGCGCGGCCTCCCATGCCCAGGACGCCCACGCCCAGCCCGAGGCAGATCAGGCCGACGTTCTCCACGCTGGAGTAGGCGAGGACCCGTTTCAGGTCCCGTTGGGCCAGCGCATAAAGCACGCCCAACACCGCGGAGGCGGAGCCGACGCCCACAAGGACCCATCCCCACCAGACGGGCGGCGGCGCCAGGAACGTGAGCGTCCTCACGATGCCGTAGATGCCGGTCTTGATCATGACGCCGCTCATCAGCGCGGACACGTGGGACGGGGCCGCGGGGTGCGCCTCGGGAAGCCAGACGTGCAGCGGAATGAAGCCCGCCTTGGTGCCGAAGCCGACCACGGCCAGGAGGAAGGCCGCGGAGGCGGCCGCGCCGCCGATGCCGGAGAACCGGCTGAAGTCCAGGGCCGCGGCAACCGCGCCAGGGGCCGCGGCGGTCACCGCGCCAGAGGCCGCGGTTGTCACCGCGCCAGAGGCCGCGGCGGTCGCGCCTACCGCATCGATCCCGCGGGCGCCGAGGAGCAGGAAGAGGACCAGGAGGAACATGGTCCCGATCTGCGTGGCGGCCAGGTAGGTGAGGCCCGCCTGGCGCGCCTCCTCCTTCTCGGACTCGAAGGTCACCAGGAACCAGGAGGAAAGGGACATGATCTCCCAGGAAAGGAGGAACAGGACGCCGTTGCGGGCCAGGACCACCAGGACCATGCTGGCGGCCAGCAGGTCGTAGAACAGCCACGAGGCGCCCAGGTTCTTCCTTCCGCGCCAATGGCGGAGGTAGCCTGCGCCGAACACCGCGGCGACGGCCGTGAGCAGGTAGATGGGGAGGCAGAAGAAGGCGGACAGGCCGTCCAGCGCCACGGAGAAGGAGGCGCCGACCGCGGCGTTCCACGGCAGGGACAGGGACGGCATGTCCCCCGTGAGGAGGGCCCGGACCGTGAGGGCGAGGCCCAGGAGCCCGGAGAAGGCGGCACCGCCGGCGCCCAGCGCCTCCGCGAGGGCGTGACGCCGGCCGCAGGCGAGGGCGAGGAGGCCCATGAGGCAGAGGAGCGCCGGCGGAACGAGGAGCATCGTCATGAGGATTTCCCTCCGTGGGCCGTCTCCACGGCCGCGTCCGCGGCGCGCGCCGCATCGAGGATGGCCTCCCGGGAGGCCTGGCCGGCGATGGCCTCCCGCAGCGGGGTGCCGCGCAGCGCGAAGGTGAGGCGGGACAGGAGATGCAGATGGCTGCGCACCGTGGGGCTCACCAGGGTGAAGAGGGTGTGCACGGGTTTCCCGTCCATGGATTCGAACGGGATGGGGGATTCGAGGAAACAGAGCGTGATGGAGGGTTGGGGCAGGTGCAGGACGATCGGATTGCGCACGTGGGGGATCGCGATGCCGTCCCCGATGCCCGTGGATCCCAGCGATTCCCTGGCCAGGATCACCTCCAGCAGGTGGCTGCGGTCCACCTCCTCCGGCAGCTGCATGAGTCCCACCACGGAATAGAGCACGGACTTCTTGTCCGTTCCGGAGACGCGGTAATGGATGCCGCCCGACCGGATGGCCTCTTCCAGGCCGGGCAGGACCTCCCCCTCCTCCGCCGACTCGCGGAAGATGTCCGGAGAGACGTTGATCCGCTTCGCGGTGGCCCATTCCAGGAGCTCCGCGCGGTTGAACCGATAGATGTCATTGACCCTGTAGGCGGGCAGTTCCCCCGACTTGACCCATCGGTATATCGTTTTTTCCGAAACCATCAGGAGTTTCGAAGCCGTTTTTACGTCGATTTGCATGTGGCACCTGACCAAAAGAGTTCTCAAACGTGGACAATCCCGGATTATTGTCCAGGATTGTCCATTGGTCAAGCGACTGCAAGAAAACCGCGGTTGCCGTGGGCACCCGTGAGGCGGCCCGTTTCTACTCCTTGAGCGCGCCGATCATGACTCCCTGCACGAAGTAGCGCTGCAGGAACGGATACACCGCCAGGATGGGGAGCGTGGCCACGATGATCGTGGCGTACTTGATGGTCTCCCCGATGGGCTCCTTGTCCGATGCCGCCGCTTCCGTGGTCATGTTCTCCGTGGTGGAGGCGATGAGGATCTCACGGAGGATGAGCTGCAGGGGGTATTTCTCGCGGCTGCGCATGAAGATCATGGCATTGAACCACGAATTCCAGTGCCCGACGGAATAGAAGAGGATCATGACCGCCATGACGGCCATGGACAGGGGAATGTAGATCTGGAACAGGATCCGCCAGTCGCTGGCGCCGTCGATCTTCGCCGACTCCTCCATGCTGTCGGGGACCTGGGCGAAGGACGTGCGCATCACGATCAGGTTGTAGCTGGAGATGGCCACCGGGAGGATCAGGGCCCAGATCTTGTCCGTCAGGCCCAGGGAGCGCACGATGAGGTAGAAGGGGATGAGGCCCCCGGAGAAGAACATGGTGACCACGATGAGGAACATGATGAGGTTGCGCAGCATCAGGCCCTTGCGCGACAGCACGTAGGCGCCCAGGGAGGTGAGGAGCAGGTTGAGCGTGGTTCCCGTGACCACGTAGAGCAGGGTGTTGGCGTACCCTCCCAGGATCATGGGGTTCTGCAACACCCGATTGTAGGAGCCGAGGGTGAATCCCAGCGGGTACAGGAGGAATCCCATGTGCTGGCCCATGCGTACCGGGTCGCTGATGGAGGCGAACAGGACGTAGAGGAACGGGTACAGGGTCACGACGACGACCAGGAGCATGAAGACCCCGTTCAGGCCCATGAACACGATCTCTCCGGCGGAGTTTTTCCTTTTCATCGCTTTTCCCCTAAAACAGCCCGGTCTGGTTCAGGCGTTTGGTCAGCCAGTTCGACACGAGGAGGAGGGCGAAGTTGATGATCGAGTTGAACAGGCCGACCGCCGCGGAATAGCTGAAGTTGAACTCCAGGATGCCCCTGCGGTAGACGAAGGAGGAGATCACGTCCCCCGTCTCCAACGTGTTCGGATTCACGAGCAGCAGGACCTTCTCGAAGCCGATGCTCATCATGGTGCCCATGCGCAGGACGAGCAGGATGGTGATCGTGGGGAGGATGCCGGGGATGGAGATGTTCCAGATCTTGCGGAACCGGCCGGCCCCGTCCATGTCGGCGGCTTCGAAAAGCTGCGGGTCGATGGCCGAGAGGGCGGCCAGGTAGATGATGGAGTTCCATCCGGTGGTCTGCCAGACGTCGGAGATGATGTAGATGGGCTGGAACAGCTCCGGCTTGAGCAGCAGGGAGAAGCGCTCCCCGCCCAGGGAGGCGATGATGTCGTTGATGAGTCCCTGGCGTGAGGTGAAGTTGATGACCAGGCCGCAGATGACCATGATGGAGATGAAGTGCGGCAGGTAGCTCACCGTCTGCACGAAGCGCTTGACCGAAGTGACGCGTACCTCGTTCAGCAGGATGGCGAGGAGGATGGGCAACGGGAAGCCGAAGATCAGGATGCCGAAGTTGATCAGGATGGTGTTTCGGAAGATCCGGATGAAGTAATAGCTTCCGAAGAAGTCCTGGAAATGACGGAGGCCCGCCCAGGGGCTGCCGAGAATGCCCTTCATCGGGCTGAAGTCCTTGAAGGCGATGAGGGCGCCGTACATCGGCCCGTAATGGAAGAAGAAGTAATAGAGGAGGACCGGCACCGCCATGAGGTAGACGGTGCGGTGCAGCGAAAGGTCCCTGGCGAGTGCGGGCCAGAACGGTTTTTTCGGAGTGTTGGTCATAGGTCTCCCGTACGGGACGCGGCCGGACGAATCGCCCCGTCCGGCACGCACCCCTGTTCCATCAGCGCTTGTTGTAGCGTTCGAGGGCCGCCCGCCTGAGGGCGGTGGCCTCGTCGATCTTCAGCTTTTTCACCTGCGCCACGTAGGCGTCCCACTGGTCCAGGCTGGCCTGGCCCATGATGAACTTCACGAACATCTCGTCCGTGTACACGTTCACCTCGTTCATGATCGACGCCAGCTTCGTGCTCTCTTCCGCCGTGGCGGCGATGCGCGGCATCCTCCAGGTGAAGTCGGAGGAGGCGCCCCAGATCTTGGCCGTGGCGACCTGATCGGGGTAGGCCATGAACTGCTCGAAATACTCGATCCTCTGCACGAACGGACCGTCGTAGTGGGACCGCATCCAGCGGCTCATCGCCACGGACATGGAGTAGTTCGGATCATGGGTGATGATGTCCGTGTACTTGGGATAGCCGTTGACCCAGTTGAAGCTCTTCCCCTCGACTCCGAAGTTGAAGAGGATGTCCCCTTCCTTGCCGTAGCCGTAGTCCAGCAGCTTGGCGCTGACGGGAACGTTCTTGTTCTTCGGGGTGATGAAGGCGGAGGAGGGGATGTGCGCGTCCCAGTCCTTCTGGCCGAAGCGGCTCATCTGGCCCGCCTTCAGTACGGGATCCGGCACGCCGACCAGGGTGAAGGACGGGTTGGTCTTCTTCAGGTTGTCGTAGAAGAAGCCCATGCCGCCGCCGACGTTTCCGATGAAGGCGCCGACCTTGTTGGACATGACCTTGGCTCTCCAGGTCTGGGTGTCCTGCACCGGGAAGTCCGGATCGATCAGGCCTTCCTTGAACCACTTGGCCATCGTGGTGAGGAAATCCTTCCACCCGGGCTGGATCGGGCCGTACTCCACGTCGCCCTTCGCGTTCAGGTAGAACCCGCGGCTCACGTCCCAAGCGCCCGAGAGGGATCCGCCGAAGAACAGGTCATCCCCGTCCTGTCCGACGCCCTTCTCGCGGAAGCTGAAGGGATAGGCGATGCCTTTTTTCGTCTTGAAAGCCGTCAGGGTGGCATACCAATCGTCGATGGTGACGGGCGATTTCAGGCCCAGCTCATCCAGCCATTCCTTGCGGAATATTGGGCCGTTCCAGACGGCCAGAGCGGGGGCTCCGCGGATGAACGGGAAGCCGTAGAAGCTGCCGTCGTCGATCTTCGCCTGCTTGGCCCATTCCGGGTGCGCCTTGTAGAGCGCCGAGAGGTTGGGGGCATACTTCTCGAAGATCTCATTGTGCCGCTGGGTCACGCCGTCCGCGATGGCCTTGGCCGGTCCTCCGGGATAGGTGCCGTAAAGATCCCGCTCCATGATGTCCGGCAGGTCCTGTGAGGCCACGATGAGGTTGAACTGGTCCGCCACGTTGCTGGAAGGGGCATGCAGGAACGTGATTTCCACGTTGAGCCGTTTCTGCAGTTCCTTGTACAGGTCGCTCTCTCCAAGGTTCTTGAAGATGGGCGCCAGCTTGTCGGCGTTCAGTTCCTTCCAGTATTTGATCTTTACGGGCTGTCCGGATGCCGCCGCGCCTTCCGTGGACCCCTTGGCGAACGCCGCTCCCGTGATGCCCAGGGCAAACAGGGCAGCCAGGAGCAATACCATGACTCTCCGCATAAAAACCTCCTTCATGAAATGATGGGACGAATGACTTATTGTAGAATCCGCCTTTTTTTCCCGTCAATCGCTGTTTTTTCGAATCGATAGCCGGAATTGCAAACCATGGCGCCCTGGCGTATCATGGGGACCATGCGCCTTCCGATCGGCAGGCGGAGCGTTTTTTTCGCCTGGCTCCTGTCCTACGGCATCCTCTTGGGCCTCCTGCTCGTCATGAGCCTGGTGGTCGACCTGCAGGCGAGCCGCGCGCTCATCCGCCAGATCGACAAGGTCCGGACCACGACCCTGCGGCAGGCGGCCGACGCCATCGGGTCCAGGCTGGAGGACCTGGAACGTCTGGACCTGGCCATCAGCTGGAACTCCCGGCTTATGAGCTTTTCCTACATAGAGGATCCGCTCCATCCGGCGGACCACTATCCCCTTACTCTCCTGCAGCGTGATTTCCTCGTCTACATGTTCGCCTACCCCTTCGTGCGCGAGTTCTACGTCTACTTCCACAATTCCGATCTCGTGCTGTCGTCGCAAACGGCCTGCGGGTCGGAACTGTTCCACGAGTGCTACGTGAAGCGCGACGTTCCCTCCTACAGGGACTGGATCTCCCTCATGAAGGGGGATTCCGGTCGGCGATTCGTGGTCGTCGGCGATTCGATCGCCTACGTGAAGTCGCTGCCCGCGGAGCGGTTCCTGCCCGTCAATGCGACGCTCGCGATCCTGGTGGACCGTAACTGGCTGACGGGGATCCTTTCCACCCTGGCGTGGGACGACCAGGAATCCATAGTGATCCTGGACAGGGACAACAGGATCGTGGCCCGGGCGGGCGACGGCGCCATCCCGGTGGGCCTGCGTTTCGAGGACATGGACGATCCGAAGACGCTGCGAGCCTATCAGGACAAGGGGCTGCTCCTGGCGTCCGTCAGCCTGCCCGTCTCGGGCTGGAAGGCCGTTTCCGTGCTTCCGGAGAAGGCGTTCATGCGGCCCGTGACGTCCCTGCAGACCTTCACGATCCTCAGCCTCCTCGCATGCCTGGCGGCCGGGGGCCTCATGGCGTTCCGCTTCGCCAAGGGCAATTTCGAACGCATCTCCGAAGTGGCCAGGGAGATGGCGGATCTCGCGGGCATCCGGGTGGACGGCGGGAACGAGTATGCCATGCTCCGCGACGCGGTCTCCGCCACACTGAGCTGGAAGGCCAAGATCGATTCGGACCGGCGGCAGAACAATGCGGCCCTGAGGCAGATCTTCCTCCGCAGGCTCCTGCGGGGCCGCTTCGAGAGCGCGGAGGAGGTGCAGCAGTCCCTGGCGGAATACAGCATCGCCCTCCTGTCCCCGTATCTCGCGGTCTTCATCGTCCACCCGGAAGGGCTTCCGGACCACGCGGCGCATTCCCTGGAGACGGGGCGCAGGCTGGCCTCCTTCATCATGGGCAGCGCGGTCGAGGACATCCTCGGCAAGGTCCACCGCGGCTTCGTCACGGAACACGACGACATGCTCGTCTGCATCGTGAGCCTGCGTTTCCTCTCCGCCCTGGAGTGGAACAGGGACCTGGATGCGATGATCGCGGAGACAAGGAAATACCTGGCGGACAGCTTCGGCCTCAGGACCACCGTCGGGCTGAGCGGGGTGGGCAGCGGGATCGAGTCGCTGCCGCAGTCGTTCCAGGAGGCTCAGGACGCCCTGGAGTACAAGCTGGTGGTGGGATCCGGGACCGTCATCCGCTACGGGGACGTGCGGAACCGCAAGTCGCTCTACCGCTGTCCCCTGGAGATCGAGCACCAGCTGCACAATGCTGTCCGCATCGGCGACGAGGCCAGGGCGGAGGAGATCCTGGCCCAGATCGTGGAAAAGAACTTCCATGAAGGAGAGCCGTCCATCCAGGGCCTGAAGTGCTTCCTCTTCGACATGATCAACCTCCTGTCCCTCGCCGTTTCCAATGCGGAGGAGCCGCGGCAGCGGGACCTCTCCGAGATCATCCAGCCGCTCATGCGCCTCAAGACCGCCGACACGACGCTGCCGGCGTTGGAACAGGAGGTGCGGCGTGCGGTCCTCGCGATGTGCCGGTCCCTGAGGGACGTGCGGAAGGACAACCACCTGGCCTTCGAGATCCGCGAGTTCGTGCAGGGAGCCTACGCGGACCTGAACCTCAGCATCGGCCTGATCGCGGACCGTTTCCGCATGGGCCAGGGCTACATCTCCAGGCTCTTCCGGGAGATGACCGGCGAAGGGTTGTTGGACTACATCGCGGAGGTGAGGATCGCCCACGCCAAGGCCTTGATGGACCGGGGAGGCACGTCCCTGCAGGACGTGGCGACGGCCGTGGGCTACACCAGCGCCAATGCGCTGATCCGCGCCTTCAAGAAGCACGAAGGGGTCACGCCCGGAAAGTACCGGGAGGCCGGGGTGAAGGGCGGGTCCTGAGCGGGCTCACGTCACGCCCTGAGCCCTCGCCTTGACACGGCCGGCGGAATCGTCCATTTTCCTCCGCCAAGAGGAAACGACGATGGATACCAATGGGTGTTGGCAGGGGCTCGGGTCCCTTCCTTTCCTGGCCAGGATGCAGACCAGGTCCGTCTGCCCGGAGAATCCGACGGGCGCGAAGGGCCGTGGCGGGATGGCGGTTCCGGATCTGTCGGATCCGGCCCTGCCTTTTGCCGCCGCGGCGCGCGAGCTGGGGCGCGGCTGGAAGGTCAGCCCGTTCATCAAGCCCAAGGCGGGGGAAACCGCGACGATCATGGACGTGGACGGCCCCGGCGTGATCCAGCATATCTGGATCGTCTCGGAGCGGGATTTCAAGGGCAACGGCCGCGCCGGAGTCCTTCGCTTCTACTGGGACGGGGAGGAGACCCCTTCCGTGGAGGTCCCCCTGACGGACTTCTTCGCCATCGGGCATGAGCGCTTCGCGCCGGTGAACTCCCTCGCCGTTGTGGCAAACCACAAGTCGGCGCTCAACTGCTACTGGCCGATGCCCTTCCGCAGGCACTGCCGCATCACCTTCACCAACGAGAACTACTGCGACATGTCCCTGTTCACCTACCAGATCACCTATGCCCTGACCGACGTGCCCCAGGACGCCGGCTACTTCCATGCGCAATGGAGGCGGGCCGTCACGGACCGCGCCAATCCCGACTACGTCATCCTGGACGGCGTGCGCGGCCGTGGCCGCTACGTCGGCACGTTCCTCGCCTGGACCCAGCTTTCCGACGGCTGGTCCGGGGAAGGGGAGATGAAGTTCTACATGGACGGGGACCGCGATTTCCCCACCATCTGCGGCACCGGCACGGAGGACTACTTCGGCGCCTCCTACGGCTTTCCCCGCCTCTACTCGGGCCCGTACGCAGGATGCACCCTTGCGCCCTTTCAGCCGGCCCAGGGGGAGGACCTGACGTTCTCCGGGCCTCCCAAGTGGAGCCTGTACCGCTGGCACATCATGGATCCCGTCTGCTTCGAGAAGGATCTGCGCGTGACCATCCAGGCCCTTGGATGGTGGATGGACAAGAGCAACCGGTATCAGCCGCTCGCCGACGACATCGCCTCCACGGCCTACTGGTACCAGACGGAGCCCCACGCCGCATTCCCGGCGCTGCCCAAGCAGATGCAGCGGATCCCGCGGTGAACGAGGCGGGCACGCTGCGCGCTTCCGCGCGGCGCTTCGCCTTGAGCCCGCCCCGGGGGGCCCAGGGAAACAACCTCCTGCGGTCGGCCGTGGGAAGCGTCGCCTCGGACCTGGAGGCCTCCGTCCTGCTCCTGTCGGACGGGACCTGCGACTGCTGCCTGATCGCCTCCCACGTCCCGACGAACAAGCCCTGGATCAACCGCATGATCCGGGAGCGGGCCGCCGGGGCGCTCGGGCTTCCCGTGGAACGGGTCCTCCTCTTCCATTCCCACAACCACTGCGCGGTCGCCCTGTCCCGGGAGGCGTTCACCGCGGGACAGGAGGAACGGGGCGCCCCGGGGGACGCCCCGCTCACCGAAGCGGGCGCGTCCTTCCTGGAAGGCCTGGAGCGTGCGGTGGAGCGGCTGCGGGCGGACCTGGAGCCCGTCACGGTCTCCTGGGCCCTGGGGCGCGAAGGGAGGATCACCTACAACCGCAAGGGCCGCCATGACGACGGCGCCACCTACTTCATGCGGGAGGAGGACCGCGTACTCCTGGGGGAGGATTTTCGGGGCGAGATCGACGATGAGGCCCCCGTCGTCGCGCTGCGCCGTCCGGACGGAGGCGCCGTCTGCCTCCTCTGCTCGTTCGCGGGCCATCCGGTCACCGCGTTCCACCCGGAACGCCCCGTGGTGTTCGGCGAATACCCCCAGGTCGCAGGCGGGATCCTTTCGGCGAGCGGTGCGGGCGGCGGGGCTCCCGTGCTGTTCCTCCAGGGGTGCGCCGGAAACCTGAATTCCAAGGGCTTCCTCTCCGGGGACCTGGAGTGGGCCCGGAGGAACGGGGAGATGCTGGGCGGGACCTTCGCGCGCGCCGCCGGGCATCCGACCCCCTCCTCCACGGACATTCTGGGTTTCGCCTCCTCCACGGCCCGCGTCCCCTACGCGAAGCTTCCGACGCTCGGGGAACTGGAGCGGGAGCTCGCGGAGATCCGGGATTTCCGCAGGCGGGCCCTGGAGGGGGCGGAGGACACCCTCTCCTGCGTCGGCTTGAACTTTCCGCGGGCGTTCACGCCCGGCTACCGGGCCGCCCTGGTGGACGGCATCCAGCCGTGGACCGAGTGGGCCATCGGGGTGGTCCGGGAGGGCCGCGGGAAGGAGCTGCCCCGTCATCTGGAGGTGGACGTCTTCGTTGTCCGCCTGGGGGACGTGGCGGTCGTGGGACTCCAAGGGGAGCCCTTCATGGGCATCGGCAGGCGGATCAGGCGGGAATCCCCGTCCGCCCTCACGATCTGCGCGGGCTACGTCAATGCCGGATACGGCTACATCCCCGATGGCCCCAACACGGGTGACCGGGAATACATGAGCTCCTTCTACAGGTATACCAGGTTCCGGCCGCCGTTCCGCAAGCCGGGCGGCGATGCCCTGGCGGTCGAGGCCGGGAAACTGCTGCGCCGCCTTTACCGGAAGCGTTAGGGCCGCGGGGCCCGCTTGGGCGCGATCTCCTGCGGTTCGGGGCCCCAGTCCTCGGGCCACCGCAGGGCGCCCAGGTCCTCCAGCAGCGGGTGCCAGATGTCGGTGGGCTGGAAGATCACCTCCCTGTTGTTCTGACGGTCCAGCTCGGGAGGGAGGGGACGGATCTCCGCGGGGACCCCGATGACGAAGCTGCGGGGCGGGACGTCCTTGGTGACCAGGGCGCCCGCCGCCACGAAGCTTCCCTCGCCGATCGTGACGCCGGGCAGGATCGTGCAGCCGCCGCCGATGACCACCTCGTCCTCCAGCGTCGCGCCGCGCGGCGTGTGGAACGCCGCGTAGCGGCATGCGTACTTGTCGTTGAGGAAGGTGACGCCGGGCCCCACGAAGACGCGGTTGCCGATCCATGTGCGGGAAGGGATGTAGACGTCCGTCATGATGCGCACGCCGTCCCCCATGCGCACGATCCCCTCGATGCAGGAATGGTTGCAGACGGTGCAGTAATCCCCGATCCGGACCCGGGCGCGGATCACCGCATAATGGCCCGACTGGAAGAAATCCCCGATGGAAACGTCGCCATAGATGATCGTGCCCTTCCGCAGGATGCCGCCCTTGCCCACGTGGGCCTTCCCGCAGTCCCCGTGATACCTGTAGCCGACCTCGACGTCCGGCTCCACCAGGGTGCCTTCGCCAACGACGGCGTTCTCGAAGTCCATGCCTTCACGGGCCATGCAGGTCCCTTGATTCCCCATCGTTTTTCCCCCCGGTCCTTCATTCGTTCCACTTCAGCATGGAGCGCATCGCCCGCTCCACGCCGGCCCGCACGGATTCGCGGGCGGTTTTCTCCGCCAGGTCGGCGTCCCGCGAGGATACGGCCCCGGCGATCCTCCTGTGCTCCCCGATGATCATGTCGAGCTGGATGCGCGGATCGTCGCGCGTCATGCTGGAGTACTGGATCTGCGCGATGTAGAGGCATTCCTGCAGCACGTTCCTGTGCGGCAGGAGGATGCGCTCATTGCGCGCGCCACGGGTAATGGCCATGTGGAACTCGAAATCCTTCTGCCATTGTACCTTCTGGTAGAAACCGGCCTTCAGGTCCTCCAGGTCCTTCAGGATCATGCCGAGGTATTTGATCTCGACCTCTTCGGCCCTCAGCGCGAACAGGCGTGCCGCCATTCCGTCCAGGTACTCGCGGAACGTGAAGATGTCGACGAGGCTCTGCTCGGTATAGGACCGCAGCTCCAGCCCCTTGTTGCCGGTTTTCACCAGAAGACCTTCATGATAAAGCCGTTGGAAAGCATCACGGATGGGGGCCCGCGACAGGCTGAATTTCTCCGCGATGGCCTGTTCCACCATCCGGGTACCGGGCTTGACGGGCTCCGTCAGGATCCATTTCTTGATGCGGTCGTAGGCAGTTTCTTTTTCCTTCATAATTTTTCTCCCATTTTATGATGTTGACAGCGAACTGTCTACCGATTATGATTGTATACAATGGGCAACAAATAAGTACAATATACTACGAAAATACAGGAGGTTCTGGATGAAAGGAAAACGCGTTCTGTCCCTTGCACTCGCCCTGCTCCTGGTTTCCGCCGCCGGTTTTGCGGGTGGAAAAAAGGAGGAGAAAAAGGATGGGGCTGCCCCCGCGGCCGTGAAAGCCGAAGCTGCCTTGAAGACGGGCGGCATGGACGAGTGGGCCACCCCGAAGGCGTATGAGGCGGCCACGGGCAAGAAGCTGCCCGCCAAGTACAATGAGGCCCCAGACCTCGCCAAGCAGGCGGCGGCCGGCAAGCTGCCTTCCGTGGAGAACCGGCTTCCCAAGGAACCGTTCGTGGTGCAGCCGGACCAGGAGATCGGCGTCTACGGCGGCACGATGAACCTGCCGTTCACCACGTGGCAGCGGATCCGCAATCACCGCAAGGAGAACCTGGTCGGCCTGAACCCCAAGGACGGCCAGACCACCGTGGCCAGCGTCGTGAAGTCCTATGAGGTCAGCGCGGACAACAAGGTGCTCACCTTCCACCTGCGCGAAGGCATGAAGTGGAGCGACGGACAGCCGTTCACCACGGAAGATCTCCAGTTCTGGTACGAGGACATCCTGCTCAACAAGGAGCTCACGCCGACGCCCGGTTCGATCTACTTCCGGGACGGGGAGATCGGCGTTCTGAAGGCGGTGGATGCCTACACCTTCACCTGGAGCTTCAAGAAGGCCTATCCCCTGTTCGCCATGTACCTGGGGGCCTACGACGGGCCGCGGGACACGGTGCTTCAGCCCAAGCACTACCTGAAGCGGTTCCATTCCAAGTACGCCAACAAGGCGGACCTGGATGCCGCCATGAAGAAGGGCAGCTACACGGTCTGGACCGACCTGTTCAACCACGAGCTGGACTGGAACAACCCGAACGTCCCCACGCTGTCCCCCTGGATGCCCACGGGATGGCAGACGGAGGCGGTGCAGAAGTGGGTGCGCAATCCCTACTACTTCCGCGTGGACACGGCGGGCAACCAGCTGCCCTACATCGACGAAGTGCTCTCCATCAAGGTGAGCGACACCCAGACCGAGCTGCTGAAGACCCTGGCCGGCGACTTCGACTACAACGGCGTCGCCCCGGCCAACTTCGCCGTGGCCATGGACAGTATGAAGAAGGGCAACTTCAACATGGACCACTCTGCGACCTGGATGCCCAACTCCTACTGCAACATCATGTTCAACTACACGATCGCGGATCCGGCGGTGGCCAAGCTCTACAACGACGTTCGGTTCCGCCAAGCCCTGTCAGTGGCCATCAACCGCGAGGAGATCAACAAGGTGGTCTTCAATGGGACGATGACCCCCTCCCAGGTCGCCCCCGCCGCCGGGGCCCCCTACAATGGGGACTCGGACAAGTTCAAGGTCTGGACCCAGTATGACCCGGCTCTGGCCAACAAGATGCTCGACGAGATCGGGCTCACCGCCCGGGACGCCGAAGGATACCGCCTGGGCCTGGACGGCAAGCAGCTGCGGCCCGTCATCTACGCCAACATCGGCTGGCCCACGGAGACCGGGGACGTCATGAACCTCGTGGCCGGCAACTGGCAGAAGGTGGGCATCAAGGCCATGGTGAAGACGGAGGCCGGCCAGCTGTGGGTGGCGCGGCACAACAACAATGAGCACGACATCTCCGCCCGCGCCTCGCACTTCGGCGGCGGCCCCGTGCACCCCTCCCTGAACGGCAACACCTTCGCCCTGGGCGGCGTGCAGTGGGGACCCGAGTGGGCCAAGTGGATGGACACCAGCGGCAAGCAGGGCTCGGAGCCGCCCGCGGACGTGAAGAGGCTGCGCGAGCTCAAGGAGCTGGTCCTGGGAGAGCCTTCCAAGGCCAAGCAGGACGAGTACATCAATGAGGCCTTCAGCCTGCACATGAAGAACCTCTGGACCATCGGGATCGTGCGCGATGAACCCCTGCGGAACCAGCAGCGGACCGTGTCCAACCGGCTCGGCAACGTGATGCCCGTCCAGTTCGGGGAGCCCGACAACGGATACTTCGCCTCGTTCTACATCAAGCAGTAAAACGGCGCCCCGCGCGCCGAATCCCGGGGGGACGCGGACCGCGTCCCCCCTTCCTGGTGGGGAGACCGCATGATCAGGTTCGTGGCTCGCCGGATCCTCTATATGGTCGTCACGCTCATCCTGGTGTCGATGATCTCGTTCCTGATCATCGAGCTGCCGCCGGGGGACTACCTGGACGCGTACGTGAGCAACCTGATCAACCAGGGCGGCTCCGTGGACCAGACGCAGATCGAGGCGCTCAAGTCGTACTACGGCCTGGACAAGCCGACCTACGTGCGCTACTTCCAGTGGATGAAGGGCATGTCCCACGGGGACTTCGGCCGTTCCCTGCAGTGGAACCAGCCGGTGATCAAGCTGATCGGGGAGCGGCTCCCCTGGAGCCTCTTCATCTCGCTTTCCGGCCTCATCGTGGTCTATCTCATCGGCATTCCCGTCGGGGTCTATTCGGCGACGCACCAGTACTCGGCCGGGGACTACTTCTTCACGTTCCTTTCCTTCATCGGCGTCGGCGTACCGACCTTCCTCATCGCCATCATCTGCCTGTGGTTCTACTTCATGGCCACCGGAAACGCGGCCGTGGGGCTGTTTTCCAGGCAGTACATGACGGCGGCGTGGAGCCTCGGGAAGTTCTGGGACCTGCTGAAGCACCTCTGGCTTCCCGCCTTGATCACGGGCGTGACGGGCACCGCGGGCCTCATCCGGACCATGAGGGCGAACATGCTCGACGAGCTGCAGAAACCCTACGTGGTGGTGGCCCGGGCCAAGGGCCTCTCCGAGAGGCGGATCCTGTTCAAGTATCCGTTCCGCATCGCGGTCAATCCCATCATCGCCACTGTGGGTTGGACCCTTCCGACGCTCGTCAACGGGGAGCTTCTCACCTCCATGGTCCTGGGACTGCCCACGATCGCGCCGATGTTCCTGGACGCCCTGCTGTCCCAGGATATGTTCCTGGCGGGCAGCGTCGTCTTCATCCTGAGCGGTCTGACGATCATCGGCACGTTCGTCTCGGACCTGCTTCTGGCCTGGGTCGATCCGCGCATTCGCGGCACCTATTGAGGGGATGGGCATGAGGCAAGCATCGAAGCGACAGCGCGGATCGGAGGAGGGCAAGGCGGAGGACCGCTACTCGGTCGCCTCCCAAGGGCAGCTGTTCCGCTGGAAGTTCTTACGCCACAAGGCGGCCGTGGTCTCCCTCGTCGTCCTGGTCCTGCTCTACCTGATCTGCATTTTCGCGGAGTTCTTCTCCCCATCGGACCCGAACATCAACAACGGGGACCTGATCTGGGCGCCGCCGCAGCGCATCCGCATGATGCACGAGGGCCGCCTGCACGCCCCCTTCGTCTACGGCCTGATCCAGAAGCAGGACCCGCGGACCTACCGGACGACTTACACGCTCGAAACCACGACGCCGCGTACGGTGCGCCTGTTCTTCCTGGGCGACCCGTACAGGTTCTGGGGGATATTCCCCGGCACGCTGCACCTCTTCGGCGCGGAAGGGGGCATCCACCTCTTCGGGACGGACGGCATGGGGCGGGACCTGCTCACCCGCTGCCTCTACGGCGGGAGGCTCTCCCTTTCCATCGGCCTCATCGGGGTGCTCATCAGCTTCTTCATCGGGATCTTCTTCGGCGGGATCTCCGGGTACTTCGGCGGCCATATCGACAACCTCATCCAGCGCCTCATCGAGTTCATCCGTTCCATCCCCACCATGCCTCTCTGGATGGCCCTGAGCGTGGCCCTTCCGCCGCACTGGCCGCCGGTGCGCGTGTATTTCGGCATCGTCGTGATCCTCTCCCTGGTGGGCTGGACGGGACTGGCGCGCGTGGTGCGCAGCAAGTTCCTCGCCCTGCGGGAGGAGGACTTCGTGATGGCCGCGCGCCTGTCCGGCGCCGGGGAGGCGAAGGTCATCTTCCGGCACATGCTGCCGTCCTTCAGCAGCCACATCATCGCCAATCTCACCCTCTCCATTCCGGGCATGATCCTGGGAGAGACCTCGCTCAGCTTCCTCGGCCTCGGCCTGCAGCCGCCCGCGGTGAGCTGGGGCGTGCTGCTCAAGGATGCGCAGAAGCTGCAGGTGCTGGCGCATTCCCCGTGGCTCCTGATTCCCGCCATCTTCGTCGTCGTCTCGGTGCTGGCCTTCAACTTCGTGGGGGACGGCTTGCGGGACGCCGCGGATCCCTACGCGAAGGTCTAGGAGGACCGAGCCGTGGAGACGAAACCTCAATTGCTGGACATCCGCGGCCTGCGGACCCATTTCCATTCCAAGGAAGGGACCGTGAGGGCGGTGGACGGCGTATCCTTCTCGATCCGGCGCGGCGAGGCGCTGGGGATCGCCGGGGAGAGCGGGTGCGGCAAGAGCGTCACCGCGCAGTCCATCCTGCGCATCGTCCCGACCAACGGCAGGATCGAGGAGGGGAGCATCCTCTTCCAACGCGACGGCGGGGTCGTGGACATCGCGAAGCTGGATCCGCGGGGTCCGGAAATCCGTTCCATCCGGGGCGCGGAGATCTCCATGATCTTCCAGGAGCCCATGACGTCCTTCAGCCCGGTCTACACCATCGGCAACCAGATCATGGAGGTCATCCGCCTCCATCAGAAGGTGGACGCCAAGGAAGCACGGGCGCGCGCCATCGAGATGCTGCGCCGGGTGGGCATGCCCAAGCCGGAGAAGTCCGTGGATTCCTATCCCTTCGCGCTGAGCGGGGGACAGCGGCAGCGCGCCATGATCGCCATGGCCCTCTCCTGCCAGCCGCGCCTTCTGATCGCCGACGAGCCCACCACGGCCGTGGACGTGACCATCCAGGCGCAGGTGCTGGACCTGGTGGAGGAGCTGCAGGCGCAGTCCGACATGGCGCTCATGATGATCACGCACGACCTGGCCGTCATCGCGGAGCTGTGCGACCGGGCCATGATCATGTATCTGGGCCGCAGCGTCGAGTGCGCCTCCGTGGAGGCGCTCTTCGACAGGCCGCGCCATCCCTACACGGTGGGCCTCCTGAACTCGGTTCCGCGCCTCGGGGAAGGCGGCGGGCAGCAGATCGATGCCATCGAGGGGACGGTGCCGAGCCTGTACCGGCTGCCGACCGGATGCCCCTTCCACCCGCGCTGCCCGCGCTGCATGGGCGGGGTCTGCGACCGCGTCTTCCCGGAGCCCGTCGAGGTCTCGCCGGGACATTCCGTCAGCTGCCATCTGTACGCGGAGGAGGGGCGATGAGCGAGAATCGGGGGGACGTCCTCCTGGAGGTCCAGGACCTCTGCAAGCACTATCCGGTGACGAAGGGGGCCTTCAAGCGGGCCGTGGGCGTCGTGAAGGCCGTGGACGGAGTGAGCTTCGAGGTGCGCCGCGGGGAGATCCTGGCCCTGGTGGGGGAGAGCGGATGCGGGAAGACCACGACCGGCCGCTGCATCCTGCGTGCCATCGAGCCCACTTCCGGATCCGTGCGTTTCCGGCTCGAGGGGGGGGCGTTCGACATGGCCTCCCTGGACCGCAGGGCCCTCAAGGAGGCGCGGCGCCACATGGGCCTCGTGTTCCAGGACCCCTACTCCTCGCTGAATCCGCGCATGTCGGTCCTGGAGATCGTGGGGGAACCGTTCGTGAACCACGGCATCGCGCAGGGCCGCGGGGACCTGGAGGACCGCGTCGCGGCGCTCCTGAAGAGCGTGAAGCTGGATCCGGAATACATGCACCGCTACCCGCACGCCTTCAGCGGCGGGCAGCGGCAGCGCATCGCCATCGCGCGCGCCCTGGCCCTGAATCCGGAGTTCGTGGTGGCGGATGAACCGGTGTCCGCCCTCGACGTTTCCGTGCAGGCGCAGATCCTGCAGCTGCTTCGGGAGCTGCGCGACCAGTTCCATCTCACCTACCTGTTCGTGGCCCACAACCTGGCGGTGGTGGAATACATCAGCGGACGCGTGGTCGTCATGTACGTCGGGAAGATCGTGGAGATGGGCGACACGAAGGACATCTTCTTCCGGCCCAAGCATCCCTACACCGAGGCGCTCATGTCCGCCATCCCCAAGGCGCAGCCGGAGCTCCGCGAGGGGAAACGGCGCATCGTGCTCAACGGGGACGTGGCGGATCCGGCCAACCCCCCGACGGGCTGCTATTTCCACCCCCGCTGCGTGTATGCGGAGGAGATCTGCCGCAGGGAGGCGCCGGCGCTCGCCGATCGGGCCCCGGCAGGCGGATCCCCGCACATGGCCGCCTGCCACCTCGCGGACAGGCTGTCCCTGATCGGCGTGCCGGAAGGGACGCACCGGGCCAAGTATCGCCTCGATGTCGGGGAGCCGGGACCGGCACGGTAGCTGGGAAGGACGTCATGGAAACCCCGGGGGAAGGCCCGACTTTCGGCGCGCGCATTGTCCGATTCCTGGTACGCTTCCCGTTCGTGCGCAGCGGACCGGAAGACGGGGAGCCGGGTCCGCGCCGGGGGTTCCCCGTCCTCGCCGTCGCCCTGGTCGCCCTTTTCGTCATCGGCTACGTTCTCGTCAACGATTTCGGCGTCGGGAAGGCCCGGGCGGGCGGAGCCGCGGCGGCCCCGGCTTCCGTGGAGCTTCCCTATCCCCTGTCGCTCCGAAGGGCGATCGAGGCGCGGGTCGGGACGCGGACCGCCTCCGGCCGTCCGCGGGTGAGCGGCGTGTCCCTCTCCGGCCGGGATCCCGGATGGCCCGTCGTTTCCTTGGTTTCCGAGGAAGCCCTCGCCCCGACGGTCTCGATGGCGCGCGAGGCGGTCTGCGCCGCCTTCGGGGACGACCGGCCCGAGACCGTCACAGTGAACGTGGCCCGGCCGACGCCGACGGTCTTCGGCTTTCCCCGCATGAAACAGGTGTTCCTGCTCTCGGTTACGCGCGGCACGTTCCGGAAACGGGATTGGACGGCCCTTGCCCCCCTTGATATCCTGGAGGGGGCCGATTACGTGGATCTGGCGGACGGATGGGAATGAGGAGGACGGCATGGATCTGACACGGATGGACCGCAAGGTCGGGGCGGAGCACGGCGTCGTGGCCAGCTTCCCGGAAGAGTTTTTCGGCTATTTCGGCTGGCCCAGCATCGCACGGATGGACGACGGGACGCTGGTGGTCGCGGCCTCCGGCCTGCGCAACGCGCATATCTGCCCCTTCGGCCGCGACGTCGTCTGCACCAGCGCCGATGAAGGAAGGCATTGGAGCTCCCCCACGGTGGTGAACGATTTCCCCCTCGACGACCGCGACGCGGGCATCCTCTCCCTGGGCGGGAAGCGCCTTCTCGTCTCCTGGTTCAGCACCGACGCGAGGAAAAGCAGGGTCGGCGCTGAATACAGGTCGAACGGCGACGCGGAATGGGTGGCCCGCTACGAGAACGGGTTCTCGAGGATGACCGACGGGAACGCGGCCCGCTGGACCGGTTCCTGGGTGCGCCTGAGTTCCGACGCGGGGGAGAGCTGGGGCGCGCCGATCAGGGTCGACCTCACGGCGCCGCACGGCCCCGTACGCCTCAGGAGCGGGAAGCTGCTCTACTTCGGCAAGGAGTTCCTCATGGACGGGAAGGGACTCCCGACGGGCCGGAAGGGCATCGCCGCGATGACGAGCGCCGACGGGTCGAAGTGGAAACGGCTCGGGACCGTGCCCCTGTACCCGGGGACCGTGGAGGGACAGTACCACGAGCCCCACGTCGTGGAGCTTCCCGACGGAAGGCTCCTGGGCCTCATCAGGATCGAGAACGAGAAGGGCTCCGACGCGCTGAAGGACGCGGGTCTCACAGTCTTCTCCCTCATGCAGACGGAGAGCGCGGACGGCGGCGGGAGCTGGTCCCCCGCCGTCCCCCTCGGCTTCCACGGTTCTCCCCCGCACCTGCTGCTGCATTCCTCCGGAGCCGTCGTCTGCGTCTACGGCTTCCGCCAGGAGCCCTACGGCGAGCGGGCCATGGTGAGCCGCGACGGCGGGAGGAGCTGGCGCTACCACTACATCCTGCGCGACGACGGCCCCGACCATGACCTGGGATACCCGGCGAGCGTCGAGCTCGCCGACGGAAGCCTCCTTACGGTCTACTATCAGAAGATCCGCTCGCCGGAGGAGAAGTGCAGCCTTCTCTGGACCCGCTGGAAGCTGCCGGACTAGGGGCGGGGCCGAGGGGCAAAGTAGGTTCCCACCTTCTCGATGTAGTCCGTGACGATCCCGTCCACGGGCGCCGCGGCGTACCTGCGGGCGTCCTCCTCCGTGTCCACGATCAGGTAGAAGCGGGCGCCCGCGGCGTGCACCCTCTGCAGGAACGCTTCGGGGTAGCCCCAGGCGAGCCACAGGTAGCCCACGGGCATCGCGATCACCACGCCCTCCAGCGTGCCGGGAACGCCCGACAGGCCGAAGGTGAGCGCGTAGGGAAGGAACCAGTCCATCATCTGCTTCCGCGTGACGAGGAACCGCCGCACGGGGCTCTCCCGCCTGACGGCCTCATAGCACGCGTCGGGTCCCCAGTAGTAGATTCGTTTCTGCTGATCCTCCGGAAGCGACAGTACGAGGGACAGGAACGCCCGCGCCGTCTCCATGCTTCCGTCCTTGTGGTCCACGAGGAACGAGGCCCGCGGGAAGGCGGTGAACACCTCCGCCAGCGTCGGAAGCAGGCCGACCCCCTTGCCCCGCAATGGGTGGGTCGCCCCGTCGTCCGCCGTGTATCCGTAGCCGAGGTCCAGGCTTTTCAGGTACGGAAGCGTGGCGTCCTCCACGCGGCCGCGCCCGTCGGTCCGGCAGGAAAGGTCGTAGTCGTGCATGGCCACCAGCGCGCCGTCCGCCGTGCGGCGCATGTCGATCTCCACGATCGTGGCCCCCATGTCGATGGCCGCCCCGATGGACCGCAGGGTGTTTTCAATATAATCGTGCCGCGGCGGGTAGATGTGCACCGCCTCGCAGCCGGTGCCCGTGTCGTAGGTGCCCTGTTTCCAGTTCACGTGCACGCCGCGGTGGGCGAGGATCCCGAAGCCGGGGCTTCCGGTCTGGGCGGCGCAGAGCGCCGCGGGGAGAAGCATGGCCAGGAAGGCGATGATCCGTATGTCGTTTCGCATGGGAAGGAACATGGCCCCGGGGACCGCCTGGGGGAATGGTACTTTGGATTCATTCGCTCAGAAGCAGGGTGATCAGCTCGGACCGGCTGGAAAGGCCGGCCTTCCCGAAGATGCTGTGGACGTGGTTCTTCGTCGTCGCCACGGAAATGTAGAGCGCCCTGGCGATCTCCCCGTTGCTCTTTCCCGCCAGGATGAGCTCCAGGATCTCCCCCTCGCGCGCGGTGATCCCGTAGGTTCCGCGGAACTCCCGTAGGCGGTCCCCCGGAATCCGCGTCCGGCGGAGTCCCGCGCGGGAAGCGAGGATCATGGCGAGGCAGAGCAGGAGGTAGGAGGCGACGGACAGGGGGTAATGCATGCCCAGGCGTTCCGTTCCTTCGAAGAAGCGTACCTTGAGCACGAGGACGTCGACGGCTCCCGTGACGGGCAGGACGAGGGGCATGGCTCCCAGCAGGGTCCATTGGATGCGGGAGGGATCCGCCCTGTCCGCCGTCCGTGCCGCCCGCACGATGCGGACCGATGAGGCGATCACGGGGAGGAACAGGAGGGCGAGGAGGCCGAGCTTCACCCAGTAGAGGGCGGGCACATGGTGCCCGAAGAGGAACTGGGAGAACTTCAGGGACGCGAGGCCCAGGGCGCAAAGGGCCGTCAGGACCTCCGCGGACCGCAGGAGGCCGCTTCCTCCCTGCCGCGGTCCCCGCGCCGACTCCAGGAAGAAGTACGCGGCGGCACCGGTGGAGAGGATCGCGGCAGCCTCGAGGCATGCGTAGGGGATGCCGTCCGCGTGCCTCACGTTCAGGATCAGGTACTCCCCCGCATACCAGAAGGCCATGAAGAGGCCGGCGCCCGCAAACACGGCCGCCATGCGGGCGAGGCGCGGAGAGGAGATCCGCTTTCCCTGGACCCGCAGGAGCGCCGCCAGGAGGAAGCTCCCGGCGCATGCGAGGACATAGGAGGCGAGAAAGAGATGCTTCATGTTTCAGTCGAGGAGGAACCGGCCCGCGGCCCCGAGAAGCCTTCGGATGTGCGTCCTGGTGATTTCCATGGTCTGCGGCGGGAGGGCCCGGGGATCGAACCAGCCCACGTCGAGTGTCTCCTCGCTTTCGGGGCGGGCGCTTCCTCCAGTCACCCGCGCCTGGAACACGAAGTCCAGGTAGCGCAGACGGTCCCCGTTGGGGTACGTGATGACGCATTCCGGCCAGGTCGCCACCGAGGACAGCACGGCGCCGCCGACGCGGTAGCCCGTCTCCTCCTCCGCCTCGCGGACCGCGGTGTCCCCCACGCGCTCCCCCGGCTCGAGGCATCCCCCCGGATGCGCCCAGAGTCCATTGTCCCTTCGCTTCTGCAGAAGGATCATCCCGTCGTCGTCCATGACGAGGGTGGAGGCCCCTATGCCCAGGATCCAGTCGGTTCCGATGAACGGCCTCAGATAATGGTAGAAGGGCCGCGGATAGAGCCTGGCGCCCAGGTCCGGATGTTCGTGCAGGACTCCCGGGGTTCCGCCCGAAGCGCTTTGACGCAGGACCCACCGCTCGCCTTCGTCCGGCTCCCTGAAGGCGGGACCGACCTCCCCCGGGAGCCGGTAGAGGAAATCGACGGTGTGGAGGTTCCGGACCGGGTCCGCATAGGTGAAGACGCCTTCGAAGGACGGCGTGACGCCTTCCGCGTCCGCCGCGGCCCGCAGGGCATCCACGGCATGGGCCACCGTCTCGAAGAGGCCCATCGGATGGCGGAGGAACCTGCCGTCCCGCGATACCAGGGACACCTGCGGGTTGATGAGGCGGAGATCCGGGACGCGGGGCCGCAGGGCGCCGGTGTAGTCGGCATTGGGATCGGGAAGCATGGACTGGGTTATAGCATGGAAGGGGGGTGCGGAGGCACCCCCGATCGGGACGGGAGCGCTATCCCCAGAGCGGGTCCGGATAGGCGCCGCCCCGCACCAGGGACCGGATGGCCGCAACCACGATGGGCTTGTCCTCCCGGTTGGTGACGCCGATCCAGGAGGCCGAAGTGGGCAGAACCTTCACGCGCGCCTTTCCCTCGCGGAGGAGGTCCCCGACGGCCGTGGGCAGGTAGAACTCGCTTTTCATCTCGCCCCCCCGGGCGTCCAGGAACTTGCGGAACAGCCTGTCCAGGTGGGCGAAGGCGGACGGGGTGAAGCCCCAGTAGTTCATGGAAACGGTGGCGTCGTCCCTCAAGGCCCTGCAGGATCCGTCCGCCTCCCGGTTGCGGATTCCCGTCTCCGTCCGTTCGATCGTCGTCAGCTCCTCCACGGAGACCAGATACCCGTCGGCGTCCGTCGTGCAGACGCCGCGCGACACCGTGCCGTGCTCCGACAGCGTGTGGTCCAGCCGGAATCCGACCATGGCGTAGGAGTCCCTGCCGCCGGATGCCGGAGGCGGATCGGAAAGGAAGCCCGCGAGGACGCGGAAGGACTCCGCGCCGTAGAAGTCGTCCGCGTTGATGACGGCGAACGGGCCGTCCACGCAAGCCGCCGCGCAGAGGGCGGCGTGCCCCGTGCCCCAGGGCTTGGTGCGGCCGGCGGGTGCCGCGCGGCCGGGAGGCAGCGAGTCGATCTGCTGGAGGGCGTAGCGGACCTCCGTGCGGCCCTCGAAGCGCCTCCCGAGGATGCGGCGGAAATCCTCCTCGATGTCGCGCCGGATGACGAAGACGACCCGGCCGAATCCGGCGCGCAGGGCGTCGAACACGGAATAGTCGAGGATCACCTCTCCGGCGGGACCCATCGGGTCCATCTGCTTCAGGCCGCCGTAGCGGCTTCCGATGCCCGCGGCGAGGACCACGAGCGTGGGGGACTTGGCCATGGGAACCTCCGTGAAACCGGGCCCATGATAGCGGGAGCGCGCCGGGATGGCAACGGGGCGCCCCCCTGGCGCAGCCGGCGGAACCCCCTCTACTGCGCCGCCAGGGGGTGCGTTCCGTGATCCAGGCGGGAGCTGTTCGTCGACGATTTCCTCATCCATGCGACGACGGCGAGGTTGGCCCTGCAGAAACCCGTACGGCGTGAGGCCTGCTTCCGCTTCGCCGCGCCCTGGGAGGGCACGGGCTGCGGGTATCCCGTGCTCCTCGCGGCGGACCTCACGAGTCCCGACGGGACGGTGCTGTACAACGGGGAGGCGGAACGGAAGAAGCATCCCGTCTGCGCCTGCTGCATCGAGAGCCCGGACGGGATCCGCTGGAACCGGCCGAAGCTCTACCGCTGGACGCCCCTGTCCGACGGACCGCTCCCCATCACGGGCGCCTTCGACTCCTCCAACCTCGCCTTCTGGGACGCGACGCGGGGCCGGTACTGGGCCTACGTGAGGAACTTCCACAACGTGCCGGGGGAGGACGTGAACAAGGGGGTGCGCGACATCGGCTGGCGCACCTCCCGGGACTTCAGGACCTGGGAGGGGCCGGAGCTGCTGGATTTCCGCGGCGCGCCGGACATCCCCCTGTACGTGAGCGCCGTCACCCAGTACTACCGCGCCCCGCACCTGTTCATGGGCTTTCCCGTGCGCTACGTCGAGAAGGAGTCCTGGTCCCCGGCCTTCGACCAGCTCCCGGACCCCGCTGGAAGGACGTGAAGGAGCTGCGCCGCTATACGATCCGTCCCGACGGGTTCATGGCGCTCTCCGCGGACGCCAAGGGACACGAGACGGTGACCAGGCCTTTCCGCTTCCAGGGAGGCAAACTGAGCCTCAAAGTCTCCACGGCCGCCGTGCATGGAAGACTGAATACCGCGGCTCCCGCACGGGCCATCTCGGACGCGGTCGTCATCGCGCATACTGGACCTGCGAAGACCGCATCACTTGATCCCGGAAAAAGCGGCTGAGATCCTTCGGTGTCCGCATGTCGACGGGCTGCCCATCGAGCAGCGCGGACAGCTCGGCTTCCATCCCGGCCAGATGGAGGAGTCCGGGTTCCTCTCCGGGATCGAACTCGACAAGAATATCGATGTCGCCGTCGGGACGAGCGGTTCCGTCAAGTCGAGAACCGAAAAGAGAAAGCCGTCGAATTTGCCATGTCAGAAAGACCGAACCATGGCCCATGTTGCAGCCGCTCCTACCCGTGGAACCGGAAGGAATACAGGTCCGCGTCGCTCATCTCGATCTCCATCGTTACGGGCTTTCCGGCCAGCGGGGCCACGGAGCCGCCCTCGAAGGCCACGTCCCGGTCCAGGCTGTCCCCGAAGATCTCCATGGAACGCAGGTCCTTTCCGCCTCCCGTGAGGCGGATCCGGACCCAGCCCGCGGCGGAACTCGAGAAGTTCAGCGACAGGCGGCCGCCTTCGAAGAGGAACGGCCGGGTGACCACCCTGCGCGGCTCCCGGGGGGCATGGCGGGAAACGAAGCCGTCGACGCGGATCGTGTAGCGCCGCAGCTCCGTGGGCTTCATGGACCAGTGGTTGTCGAAGGCGTACATCGAAAGCTCGTTCGGCGCGTGGGGCAGGCAGCTCGCGGTCTCGATCATGCCGTAGGCCGGGTAGCAGTCGCCGTAGACCCAGTTGTACTCGCGCTCCGGCCCCGGGGTCATGAACGCCTCGTCCCAGCGCTTCCATCCCATGCCGTCGCGGGAGCACATGAACAGGCAGTCGGTGACAGTGAGGCCGTAGCGCGGCTTCACCCCCATCCTCTTCTTGCGCCGCTCCGCTCCGGGAAGCTGGTCGTAGTTGGGCGTCCACTCCCTTCTTTCCACGTAGCGCGACGGGAAGCCGATGAACATGTGATCGGCGCGGTAGTAGGGCTGGACCAGGTTGGTGTAGAGCGGGACGTCCTCGCCGCCGCCGAAGTCCAGCAGCTCGGGCACGCTCCACTCCTTGAAGTCTTTCGACGTCATCCGGCGGATGTCCCGGATCCCCCGGTTCAGGTCGTTTCCGGGCACATTGTGGAAGTCCCGGACGTAGCACAGGTAACGGCCCGCGTGCCGGTCCCAAAGGCCGATGTTCAGCGTGTCGAACTTGCCGCGGTCCGTCATCCGCCACGCCTTGCGGAAGCGGATGCCGTCCGCGCTCGTGAAGCACCAGAGCCAATGGTCGTTGTCGTCGAGGCCCACCCCCTTGTAGCGCTCCTCCGCCGGGCAGTCCGGGTTGGGGTCCTTGAACACGGAGAAGTTGTCGAACTTCGCGTTGTGGTGGTCCAGGATGATGTTGTTGTCCCTGGAGGCCTGGAACTCGCAGAGGCCCAGCCTGGGTTTGGTCCAGCTCTTCCCGTCCCGGCTCTCGGCGTAGCAGACCTGGATGGGCCTCGGAACGTGGACCTTCACCTCGGGATCCATGGTCTCCCAGCCGAGGTAGTACATCCTGTAGAGGCCGTCGTCCTTCAGGATGCAATGGAAATCGCACCCGTCGCCTTCCCAAGGCTCGTCGTGCCGGAGTACGACCTCCCCGACCCGGGGCTGGTGGATCCTGGACTCCGCCGTGGTCCTTTGCGCGTCGACCAGGAAATCGTCCCAGAACAGCTCGCGCCTGCTTCCGATCGCCATCGCTTCCGTCATACGGCCTCCGTTTCGAACGCCCAGACCGTGGCCCGTTCCATGTGGAGCTTCACGGAGGACTGCGGCCCGTCCGCGGGCCTCTGGATCGCCTCACCGCCGCGCCAGGCGACGGGCGCGGAAAGGCTCCCGCCCGTCAAGGCCACGCTGTCTTCCAGGCCGCGGCCCGCGATTCCCGGCGCCTCGACGCGGATGGAGCCGCCGGGTTCGCATTCGTAGTTCAGACGCAAGCGGCAGCGCGGTCCGGCGTGCTCGAGGCGCAGCTCCAGGATGCCTTCAGGATCCGCCCGGTAGCCGAAGAGGCGCCACTTGGGCCATTCGACGAATGTGATCCTTCCGAAGCCCTGCTCGATCAGGTGCTTCCTCCAGCGTTCCAGGACCTTCCACTCATTGGACACGTACCAGCCGTGGGTCTCCCGCGCGCCGCAGACGTAGAGCCGGTGCATGTCCCCGGCCTCGATGGGCGTCGAGGCCGTGTACAGGCCGCCGCGGGCCCAGGGGAACGCGTCGCAGGCCACGAAGTCCCGCCTTCCCGGCGCGTGCTGCCAGCAGTCGCCTGGGCCCTCCTGGAAGGCCAGCGTCACGCCCGTGGAGCCGAAGACCCCCGCCTCTGCGCCGGGCTTCGCCGTGCGGGGCAGGGTGTGGCGGAACTGCCAGACGAAACCGACGGTGCCCATCGCCGCGGGTTGCTGCGCCATGCCGTAGTAGTCGCCGCTCGCGAATCCGCGCGCGGCGGCGGCCACGTCGTCGAAGTCGTCGGGCACCAGGGCCCGGTGCGCCTCCGACCAGGCGCCGCCGCGCAGCTCCGCCTGCCAGAGGGAACGGCGGGGGATGGCCCGATAGCGCGGATTGAGCTTGAGCGCCACGAGGCCCCGGTTGCGGCCCGGGTGATAGACTGCGGTGACGACGTCCCCTCCCGGCCAGGTGGGTTCCGTGGAGTCGAGGCTCCAGGAAAGCCCGTCCGCGGAGTGCGCGGTGTAGTAGCCCGCGGACCGCAGGCCCTGGGGGGCGCCCGCGTAGCGCGGACCCGTGTAGCCCACCGCGCGGTAGCGGCGGTCCCCGGGCGCGTCCGGGTCGATGAAGACGGACGGCGAGTGGAAGCCCATGTCCGTGAGGTTGTTGTCCCCCGGCCCGTAGCTGCAGAGCCCCAGGTCCCTCTTCTTCCACGCGACGCCGTCGTGCGACTCGGCGTAGCCGACCAGGGCCACGTCCTGCCCCGTCCAGTCCCTGGGCCACGCCTGGTACCACATGCGGTAGGTGCCGCCGTCGTGCAGCACGGAGCCGTAGATCGTGACGCCGGTCCCGTCGACGAAGGAGTCCCCGTCAAGGACCGGCTCCTGCCGGACCGAGGGCCGGCCCTGCACCCAGACCATCTTGCCCTCGAGCGAGCCGATGCACAGGCGCGATTCGAACAGCAGTTCCATTGCGTCCTCCCCTTCAACCTTCGATGTCGCCCGTCGGGTTCAGGCAGGAGATCTCCTTGAACCCCCAGTAGGCGGCCGGATCGCCGTCGTTCCTGAAGAGCGCGGAGTACAGGTGGGCCCGGCGGGCGCGCAGCTTCAGGCGGATGACGGTCCTCTCGATCCCGTGGAGATCCGGCTCTCCCTTCCAGCGGACCTCGTGGGCCCTCGCGTTCCCGTGGAAGGACACGCAGTCGGCGAAGGAGAATCCGGGGATGGCCTTGCCCTTGGTGTCGCAGATCTCGGCCGCGACGCTTCCCTCGGCGGCCTCGGCGTTCAGGAACAGGCGGCCGTCCGTGACCATGAAGGGCCGCGTCATGAGCTCCGCGGCGTCCTCGCCCGCGGCGAGCTCCACGAAGCCGTCGGGCCGGAGGCTCGCCAGGCCGATGCACTCCGGCCCGATCGATTCGTAGGGGATCTTGAGGGGCCCGGAATGGCCGTAGGGGGATGCCGAGTAGTAGAACAGGACCCTGTCCGGCCTGTAGACGGCGGTGGAGGAGGGCATGAGGCAGCCGGAATCCCATTCGCCTGGTCCGCCGACGGGGATGAACTTGCGGCCCTGGCAGGCGCGGTGCCAGCAGAATCCGTCCCGGCTGTAGGCCAGCTGCACGTCCATGGTTCCGGCCATCTTCCTGTAGTCGGGGTCCTCCGTATAGTCGGAGGTCTCGTACATGGAGATCCAGCCGAGCGTGAAGGATCCGTAGGGGGTCATCTGCATGCCGTACATCTGCGTGCCGCAGGGGTCGTTCTGGTCGGGTTCCAGGACCATGACGGGCCGGCTCCAATGGAGGAGGTCCGCGCTCTCGCTCCCCCAGACGCGCCTGTCGGGCACTCCGGTGCGGAACGAGGCGCGGTACAGGAGCGTGGCCGGGTCGCGGTAGAAGCCGATGTGGCAGTCGCTGCGCACGTCGATGACGGGCTTTCCGTCGTGGAAGGGACGCCAGTGGATCCCGTCCGGGGAGAGGTGGATCGTGACGCCGTTGCCATTGCGGTAGGGCGCCATGGCCAGCTTGAAGCGCGCGGCGGGATCCGGATCCGCCTCGTCGATGAGGACGCTCGGTCCGTGCACCCCGATGTCGTTGTCCAGGACGATGTTCGTGCCGGCCACCACGTCCAGCGCCGGCTTCTCCCAGCGGATCCCGTCGCGGGAGGTGGCAAGGCAGAGGTAGGAGAATGCGCTGCCCTTGTCCGACTCGTGGATGCCCGGCGCGTAGTAGTGCGTGGAGTACCACGTCCTGAACAGGCCGTCCCGTCCGTCGAAGCGCGCGGTGCCGTAGTAGTGCAGCCGCTTGAACTCGTGGGCAAGCTCCGGGCGCAGCAGGGGGTTGGCGGGATGCTTCTCCGGCTGCCCGAGCCTCCGCTCGAATCCCCTGACGTTCTCGTACGGACGATCGTCGAAAAAGAGGAATTTGAGCGGTTGGTTCATCGGGCTTCCCGTTCCGTGTCGGACAGGTGGCAGGCGACGAAGTGCTCCGGAGAGCCCTTCATGGGGCGCAGCTCCGGTTCCTCCGTCCGGCAGCGGTCCGTGCATTTCCAGCAGCGCGGGTGGAAATGGCATCCCGACGGGGGGCTCGCTGGGCTGGGCACGTCCCCTTTCAGGATGATCCTCTGTTTCTTGCCGTCCAGCCTGGGGCTCAAAATCGCCGACAGGAGGGCCTCCGTGTAGGGATGCCTGTGGTCCCGGTACAGCTCCTTGGAGCCGGCCAGCTCCACGACCCGTCCCAGGTACATGACGGCGATCCTGTCGCTCATGTATTCCACGACGCTGAGGTCGTGCGCGATGAAGACGAAGGTGAGGCCCATCCGCGCCTGGAGGTCCTTCAGCAGGTTGAGGACCTGGGCCTGGATGGAGACGTCCAATGCGGAGACCGGCTCGTCGCAGACCACCAGCTCCGGCTCGATGCTGAGCGCCCGCGCGATGCAGATGCGCTGCCTCTGGCCGCCCGAGAACTCATGGGGATAGCGGTACATGTAGTCCGCATTGAGGCTCACCGATTCCAGGAGGGAGGCGATGCGTTCCCGCCTTGCGGACTCGTCCTTCATCCCGTGGACCCGCAGGGGCTCGTCGAAGGAATCGAGGATGGTCATCATCGGGTTCAGGGACGAGTAGGGGTCCTGGAACACGATCTGGATCTTCCTGCGCACGTCGAAGCCGTCCCGCCTGTCCAGGGACAGGAGGTCCTTCATGGTCCCGTCCGGGAACCGGTAGCGCATCCGGCCCGCGGTGGGCTTCTGCAGGCGCACGATGCACTTGCCCAGGGTGGTCTTCCCGCACCCGCTCTCCCCCACCAGGCCCAACGTCTCGCCCCGGCGCACGAAGAGGCTCACGTCGTCGACGGCCTTCACGGCGCCCACCACCTTGCGGAACGCGCCCCGCGTCACCGGGAAATGCTTCCTCAGGCCCTCGATCTCCAGCAGGACCGGCTGTTCCCCGCTCATCGGCATTCCTTTCCCCGGTGCATCCAGCAGCGCACGACGTGGCCGTCCCCCCGGTCGACGGCCTCAGGCTCCGCGGCGCAGCGGTCCGCCGCGTGGTCGCAGCGCGGGGCGAACGCGCAGCCCGCGGGGAGGTCGAAGGGGTCCGGCGTGGACCCCCGGATCGACTCCAGCCGCGCGTCCCGGCCGATGCCCGGCACGGGCACCGATCTCAGGAGCGCCCGCGTGTAGGGGTGGAGGGCGTCGCCAAGCACCTGTTCAACGGTCCCGGTCTCCACGATCCTTCCCATGTACATCACGGCCACGTCGTCGGCCATGTCCGCGATGATGCCCATGTTGTGCGTGATCATCAGGATGGAGGTGCCCAGCTCCTTCTGGACCCCCTTCATCAGCTCCAGGATCTGCGCCTGGATGGTCACGTCCAGGGCGGTGGTCGGCTCGTCGGCGATGAGGAGGGCCGGATGGCAGATCATGGCCATGGCGATCATGGCCCTCTGCTTCATGCCCCCGCTGAACTGGTGGGGGTAGTCGTCGAAACGCGACTCCGGCATGGGGATGCCCAGCTGCCCCAGCAGGGCGACGGCCCGGCGGCGCGCCTCGGCCTTCGGGATCCTCTCGTGGGCCTGCAGGTTCTCCACGATCTGCCGTCCGATGGTGTGCACGGGGTTCAGGGACGCCATGGGGTCCTGGAAGATCATGGCGATGGACCGTCCCCGCAGGGAGCGCATCGGCCGGCCGAACGGCTGGAGGGCGCGGAGGTCCACGTCCCCTTCGGCGTCATGGAATGTCATGGACCCGTCCACGATCCGCGCCATCTTGGGGAGGAGCCGCATGACGGAGAGGGCCGTCACGCTCTTGCCGCAGCCGCTCTCGCCCACCAGGCCCAGGGTCTTGCCGCGGCGGAAGCGGAAGGAGACGCCGTTGACGGCCTTCACGGTCCGCTTCTCGATGCGGAAATGCATGTGGAGGTCGTCCACGGTGAGTATGGAATCGTTCATTGCTTTCATTGCGTCGGGTCCAGTACGTCCCGCAGGCCGTCGCCGAAGAAGTTCACGCTGAGCACGTACAGGGAGATCATCACGCCCGGCGGAACCCAGAGCCACCAGGCGTCCGCGATCACGTCGATCTGCTTGGCGGCGTTGATGATGTTGCCCCAGGTGGGGATGCTGGGCTGCACCCCGAGGCCCAGGAAGCTCAGGCCCGATTCGGAGAGGATGTAGCCGGGCATCGACAGGGTGATGCCGACGATGATGGGCCCCAGCGTGTTGGGCAGGATGTGGCGGAACATGATGGAGGCGTTGCCGATGCCGAAGGCCCGGAGGGCCTCCACGAAGCTTTCCTCCCGGAGGGTGAAGAAGCGGGCGCGTACGATCCTGTAGGTGCCCATCCAGCCCGTGACGGAGAAGATGAAGATGAGGTTCCACAGGCCCTGGCCCATGAAGACGATGAGGATCAGGATCAGGATGATCTGCGGGAAGGTCATGAAGATCTCCGAGATCCGCAGGAGCACCTTGTCGAGGCGGCCCCGGATGTAGCCCCCGAGGCTCCCCAGCACGATGCCGATCGCCGCCCCTCCCAGGGCGCCGGTCACCCCGATGAGGATGGAGATGCGGGAGCCGTAGAGCAGGCGGCAGAACACGTCCCGTCCCACCTTGTCCGTGCCGAGCAGGTGCCGCCCGCCCGGAGGCTCCAGGCGCTCCGCCAGGTTCACTCCGTCCGGCCTGTAGGCGGTGAGGAGGGGCGCGAAGACGGCGCCTGCCATGATGAGGGCCATGAGGGTGAAGCCGATCATGGACAGCTTGTTGCGCCGCAGCTTGCGCCACTGCCGCTTCATGAGGGAGTCGGCATCATGCTTCCTGCCCGGACGGGCACGTACGGTTTGCATCGCGTTTCCTTCCGTCTATTCGAACCGGACCCGGGGATCCAGCAGGGCTGTGAGCAGGTCCGCCAGGAAGCTGGCGAACAGGATGAAGACGGCCGTGATCATCGTGGCGATCATGACCACGGGGTAGTCCTTGCCGGAGACCGCGTTGACGATCGTGCTTCCCATGCCGGGCCAGGAGAAGATGGCCTCGATGATCACTGTGCCGCCCACCAGCATCGGGAGGCGGAAGCAGAGCAGCAGCACCACGGGGGTGAGGGCATTGCGGAAGGCGTGGTGGATGATGACCCTGTGCTCCGGGATGCCCTTGCTGCGCGCGGTCTTGATGTAGTCCTTGTTCAGCACGTCCAGCATCGTGCCGCGGGTGTAGCGCATCAGGGCCGCGGTCAGCGCGACGCCCATGACGCAGGCGGGAAGGAGGATGTGGGAGACCCTGGCCCAGAGCCCTTCCTGGCCGTACTCCAGGCGTCCGCCGATGGGCAGCCATTTGAGGCGGATGGCGAACAGGAGGATCGCCAGGATCCCGATGAAGAACTCGGGCACCGAGATGCCGAGCATGCCGACGGCGGTGTTGAAGTAGTCGATGGGGGAGTTCTGCCTGATGGAGGAGAGGAGGCCCAGCACGATGCCGAGGACCGTGGAGATGGCGAGGGCGCTCAACGCCAGCTCGAAGGTGGCGGGGATCCTGTGGGAGAGCACCTTGGCGATCGAGGAGCCGTCCACCATGCTGTAGCCGAGGTTGCCCTTCAGGACCTCCCCGAGCCACCGCACGTAGCGCACCGGCAGGGGATCGTCGAGACCCATGGCCTTCCTGTAGGCGTCCAGGTCGACCTTGTTGGACATCAGCATCTCGGGGTCCATCATGTAGGTGAGAGGATCCCCCGGGGTCAGCTCCAGGCCGCAGAAGATGATGATCGTGATGGCCAGAAGCATCGGGATGATCGTGAGAAGCCGCCGCAGCATGTAGCCGAACATGCGATAGGTCCCTCCAAACGGGGGCCGCGGGAGTGACCCGCGGCCCATTGTCGGTTACGGAACGATCTTCCAATCCTGGAGCTTATAGTCGTAGTTGAACCACTCGTTGCCGTAGATGGCCGGCTTGGAGAGCTTCTTGTTCTCGATGATGTACATCTGCAGGGCGAAAAGCGGCATCTGGTGCAGGTTCTGGTTCTCCCACTCCTGGATCTTGGCCACGATGGCCTTCCGCTTGGCCTGGTCGCCCTCGCGGTACATCTCCTCCACCAGCGGGTCGATGAGCTTCTTGTCCCCGATGCCCAGTTTGAGGCCGATCGAGTTGCCCGTGTGGAAGGCGCCGTAGACCTCTTCCAGGGACATGGCGGAAAGGCCGGCGTACATGAAGTCGTAGTCCCGGGTCTCGTAGATCAGCTGCAGAAGGTCGCCTTTCAGGAGCTTGGTCTCCACCTTCACGCCCGCCTGCTCCCAGTAGTACTTGATGGTCTCGATGAGGTCCAGCGTCTGCTGGTCCGTGTAGTAGTAGGCGAGGCGGATGGTGCGGGACATGTCGTAGCCGGATTCCTTCAGGAGCTGCTTGGCCTTGGCGGGATCGTAGTTGTACTTCTCCGGCTCGTTCGTGTACCAGACGGAGGAGGGCGGCAGCTTGCTGTTGAGCACCGTGGCCTGTCCGGGGAACAGCTTGGTGGCGATGGCGCTCCTGTCGATGGCGTACATCAGGCCCTTGCGGAGAACGGGGTTGGCGATGGCCGGGTTGTTGTTCAGGTTGCTCTGCAGATAGCGGATGTAGAAGATCGAGGTGGGGGTCGCCTTGTAATTGGGGTTCTTGATGATCTCATTGACCGTGGCGAGGCTCATGCTGTTTCCGTAGTAGATCTTGTCCGCCTTGTAGGCCATCAGTTCCGCGTCGGCGGTGTCGAAGTACTGCAGGAGGATCTTGGCGATCTGGGGCTTGGGACCGTAGTAGTCCTTGAAGGGCTCCATGACCGCGTAGTTGCCCGGCTTCACCTCGGTGAGCATGTAGGGGCCGTTGCCGATGGGCTTCTCCCAGTAGGAAGCCAGGTGCACCTTGGCCGGGTCCTCCTTCTCCAGCAGGTGCTTGGGGTACGGGGGCCACTGGGCCATGACCAGGGGGAACGCGGCCACCCTGTCGGTCAGCTTGATCGTGATCGTGTTGCCGTTCACCGTGACGCCCTTCAGGTTGTCCGCCTTGCCCGCCTTCCAGTCCTCGGCGCCGTCGATTTTGGCGAACGCGGTGGCGAACACGTTGTTGAGGGACGCGGACTTGAGGACCGTGCGCAGGCTCCACCCCACGTCCTCCCCGGTCATCGGCACGCCGTCGTGCCACTTGACGTCGTCGCGCAGAACGAAGGTGTAGGTCAGCTGGTCCGCGGAGACGTTCCAGGACTTGGCCAGGTCGGTGCCGACCACCGTCAGCTGGTTGTCGCACATGAGAAGCCGGCGCAGCAGCGTGATCCGGAAGAAGCTGCCGGGATTGGCCCACGCGGCCTCGAACTTTTCCCGGGGCCCCAGGTTCATCATGAGCGTACCGCTCGGGCCGGCCGCTTCCTTGGCGGGCGCCGGCTTGGCGGGTTCCTTGGTCCCCCCGGCGTAAACGCCGGAGGCGAGGACCACGGCGAACAGCGCGCACGCGATCAATGTGAAAACTCTCTTTTTCATCGATACCTCCCTGTTCCTATGTTGAAAAGCGGGGAATTCCCGGCCCTCCAGCCGTCTCCCCGTACTTTCCACCCTTTTCACGGGACCGCCATGCCTTCCGCCATCTCGACTCGGGTGGGGTCCGACACGGATACCTGGGGACCGTACAGGTTGGGCCGTATCGTGGCGGTCATGGAATGGAGAACGGCGGTGTTCAGCTCCGCCCAGAGGCGCACGCGACGGCCCTTCAGCTCCGCGAGGGCGTGGGCCTTCCAGGCCGGGATCATGTCCCGGTCATCCCCGGTGAACGGCACGCAGTCCTCGAAGGAGAATCCTTCGATGGGCTTCGCCTCCGGATCCGTGACCTGGAAGCGGACCCAGCCGTAGGGCGCGTTGACGTTGCAGGAAAGATCCGCCGCGAGCAGGTCGAATGGCTTGGTGCCGATCAGGCCGCCGCGGCCGCAGCACTCGAGGCCCGACAGGCCGTCGCGGCGGACGCTGTAGAAGCAGACGTCCGCCATGTCGCCGTGAAGGAGCTCCTGGAGCCGCTTGTTCTCCCTGCTGGAGCCATGGACGGCGCGCGAGGCGCAGCCCAGGAGGATCCAGTCGCGGCGGTCCCTGGTCTCGAACATGCCGGAGAGGCACAGCTGCGTGTTGCCGTAGGCGGGGGGCTGAGGCCGCGGGACCAGGGGCGCGCGGGTCGTGTGCATCCAGTTGGTCCCGTTGTAGCTGTAGACCAGCTCCGTGTCCATGGAGCCGAACATCTTGGGGTAGCTCTCGTCGGCCGCCTCGGTATGGAACCGCCACAGCGTGCCGAGGAACATCCCGTCGAACCATCCCGCCCAGAGCGCGTAGAGCTGCACCATCTCGCTTTCGTCGTCGTAGCCCGCGTCGGGATGGATCACCGTCATGGGACGGGTCCAGGAGGACATGTCGGCCGACTGGATCATCGCGACCCGGCGGTCCACATTGGAGGCGCGGAAGAACAGCTGGTAGTTCCCGGTGACCGGGTTGCGGAGGATGCAGTTGTACGTGTCGCTCTTGAAGGGATAGACGGCGCGGGCCCCGGCCCAGTCCCAATGCACGCCGTCCGGGGAGCGGCAGAGCATCATGTTGCGCTCCATCCTGGAAAGCGGGGCGTAGGAGACCTTCTCCCCGATGGTGCAGAGTTTATATCGTCCGGCGGGGTCCGGCTCCAGGGCGTCGCGGAACACGCTGGTGCCGTGGATGCCTTCGGATCCGCCGGCCAGGACCACATTGCCGAAGGCCCGGGCCTCTCCCGGCAGCCCGTCGGGCTTGGTGGGCACGTCGCGCCAGGCGAGTCCGTCGTCGCTCTCCGCCAGGGCCAGGAAGCGTTTCCCGTCCTTCCCGAAGTCGGGCAGCACCTCGTACCAGAGCCTGTAGACGCCCGCCTCCGGGCACCATGCGGCGGACGGATAGACGCCGAACTTGCCGAGCTGTCCGGCCAGGACGGGCTGATACCAGTTGCGCTTCACGTTTTTTCGCACGTCGAGCCAGAAATCGTCGAAGAATCGAAGCACGGTCCTCATGCGTCCTCCCGCCCTTGCCTTCTTTGGGGGTTCCTCTGCCGCCAGCGCACGGTTTCGACCGCGCGCGCAAGATGGATCCGCATCCAGCCTTTCGCCCCGGCGGCATCCCCGGCGGCGACCGCGGAGGCGATCGCCAGATGCTCCTCGGAGATCTCCTTGGGAAAAGGCCGCCGGGGCGAGTTTTCCGACAGCCCGATGGTCAGCTGCTGCAGTCGTCCCCCGTTCATCATAGCGTGCAGGTTCTTGTTGCCGCTCATGGCCATGAGCGTCATGTGGAAATCGAGGTCTTCCTTCTTTAGCACCGCGAAGCGCGAGCTGCCCTGGCTTCCGTCCCTTTCGGGGTCCGGTAGCGCGGCAAAGAGGCGGTATGTGGCCTCGTACCGCCTGGCCGCCTCGTGCAGGGCATCCATCTGGCTCCTGTCGTTCCGCTCTATGGCGAGTTCAATGGCCAGGGCCTCGAGCGCCTCACGGATCCGGCACAGCTCGATCATGTCCTCATCGGAAAGTTGGTTCACGAACGCGCCCCGGCGGGGTACGATGCGGACCAGACCCTCTTCGGCCAATGCGACCAGACTCAGCTTGAGCGGCATGCGGCTGATTCCAAGGATCTGACACCACTTTTCTTCTATTATTCTCTCACCGACCTGCAATTCGCCGGAGAGAATTTTGGCCCTCAGTATTTCCTGTACCGCGGTATGCAAGTTGGGCCGTTCGATTCGGTCCTGCATTTTGTATTTTGTATTTTAGATCCAAAAATGGCACATGTCAAAACTTTTTAAAGGTAAAGAGGCTTTTTTTTGTATATGATAGCGGTGGGAGGTTCCATGGAGAGGCTACGGGTGGGTTTCGTGGGTTGCGGAAGGATCGCGAGCGAGTTCGAGGAACGTTCCACCGTGCATCCGGTCTCGATCGCCGGGGCATTCGACGCCAATGGGGAGACGAGGATCGTCGCCGCGGCCAACCGGGGTGAGGAGCGCCTTGGGAAGTTCGGCGCCCGATGGGGCGTCTCCGCGCTCTACGGGGACTATCGGGAGATGCTGCGCCGCGAGCGGCTGGACATCGTGGCCGTGGCGACGCATCCGCCCCTGCATCCCGAGATCGTGGAGGCCGCCTGCGCCGCCGGCGTGAAGGGCATCTTCTGCGAGAAACCGATGGCACTGGACCTGGATGGCTGCGACAGGATCGTCGCCGCGGCGGCGGCGCGCGGGGTGAAGGTCGTCGTGAACTGCACCCGCCGCTTCGACGGCCGTTACGAGTCGGTCCGCCGGATCGTGGAGCGCGGGGACCTCGGGGACCTCATCCACATGGTGGGCCACTGCCAGGGCGCCAAGCCGGTGCCCGAATGGGAGTCGGAGACCGAGGGGCCCCTGCTGCACGACGCCGTGCACCTCCTGGACATCATGCGTTTCTACGCCGGGGACGCGGAGTCCCTGGTGGCATCGGCCCTCAACCCCACCCGGCGCTTCCGCTTCGAGGATTCCAGCCACTCCGTCATCCGTTTCACCCGGGGCGTGGAGGGGGTGGCGATCGTCGACGAGCGGGCCGAGTACTGCGACTTCTCCCTGGAGTTGAACTTCACGCGCGGCAGGATCCGCATGGAGCGCTTCTGCCCGGGGCTCTGGAAGAGCGTCGTCAATCCCCAGGGCGAGAACGGCTGGTGGCAGTCCCTGACCGCCGGGGAGCTTCCGGCCCCCGCGTGGGAGGGCACCGGCATGAAGCACGCCGTGGGAAACCTGGTGGACTCCGTCCTCCGTGGAGCGCAGGTCCGCTGCAGCGACAGGGACGGCCTGGCCGCCGTGGAGTTGATCATGGGCATCTACGAATCGGAACTGACAGGCGGGCGCGTCGCCTTCCCCCTGCCGCGCGGCCGTTCCCCGCTGGAGGCGCTGCGGGGGAAGGGGGCGCTGTAGCGCGGCGCTGCCCGCGGGCGGCTTGACGACCGCCGGGCTTTCAGCCCGGCCGGGCCAGATGGCAGGCCACCCAATGGCCGGGATCGATCTCCCTGTATTCCGGCGCCTGCCTGCCGCAGATCTCCTGCGCCAGCGCGCAGCGCGGATGGAAGTAGCAGCCCGACGGCGGATCGGCGGGACTGGGTACCTCTCCCGGCAGCTCCACGTTGCCCGAGGGCACGCGCGGATCGGCGATGGGCGCGGCGGCCATCAGGGCGCTCGTGTACGGATGCTTGGGCGCGCCGTAGATCACGGCGGCGTCCGCCAGCTCGACGAGCTTGCCGACGTACATCACCGCGACGCGGTCGCAGATGTGGCGCACCACGGACAGGTTGTGGGCCACGAAGAGGTAGGTCAGGCCCAGCCGCTTCTGCAGGTCGAGCAGCAGGTTGAGGATCTGGGCCTGCACCGAGACGTCCAGCGCGGAGACCGGCTCGTCGGCCACCACCAGGCGCGGATGCAGCGATAGGGCGCGGGCGATGCCGATCCTCTGGCGCTGGCCGCCGCTGAAGGCGTGCGGGAAGCGCTGCATGTACTCGCTCCTGAGGCCCACGAGGCGGAGCAGCTCCGCCACCTGATCCATGCGCTCCCGCCGGTCGTGCATGCCGTTGACGTACAGAGGCTCCCCCACGATGTCGAAGAGGTTCATGCGCGGGTTCAGGGACCCGTAGGGGTCCTGGAAGACCATCTGCATCTCGCGCCGCAGGGGGCGCAGCCCCCTGCGGTCCAGGGTCGCCAGGTCCACGGTGCGGCCCTCCGCCGTGCGGAAAAAGATGGAGCCCGAAGTCGGTTCGACGGCCCGAAGGATGCAGCGGGACGTGGTGGTCTTTCCGCAGCCGCTCTCCCCCACAAGGCCCAGGGTCTCCCCTTCCCGGACGGTGAAGCTCACGTCGTCCACCGCCCGCACGGCGGCGCCCTCCGCCTTGCGGAAGGCGCCCGAGCGCATCGGGAAATGCTTCTTCAGTCCCTTCACTTCCAGGAGGGGGGTGGGATCCGTCGCGCTCATGGCGCCTCCTCCTCGCCGCCGTAGAGGAAGCAGCGGACCATCTGCCCGTCCCCGTAGGCCTTGAGGGCCGGGATGCCCTTTCTGCAGGCGCCCGCGGCACGGCGGTCGCAGCGGGGGTGGAACGGACAGCCCGAGGGCCTGTTGATCGGGTGGGGGATGGAGCCGCTGATGGTCGGCAGGTCCTCCCGCGGCGTGGAGGCGGCGCTGGGGATGGAGCGCAGGAGCGCCTGCGTGTAGGGATGCCGGGGAGAGTGGAAGATGGCGTCCACCGGGCCCTGCTCCATCACGAGGCCCAGGTACATCACCGTGACGTCGTCGGCCATCTGGGCGATCACCCCCAGGTCGTGGGTGATGAACACGATCGCGGAGCCGCGCTCCTTCTGCAGGCGCCGCAGCAGGCGGAGCACCTGGGCCTGCGTCGTCACGTCCACCGCCGTGGTCGGCTCATCGGCGATGAGCAGGCGAGGGTTGCAGGACAGGGCCATCGCGATGACGGCCCGCTGGCGGAGTCCTCCGGAAAGCTGCCAGGAATACTCCTCCAGGCGGCGCTCCGGCATTGGGATTCCCACGTCCTGGAACAGCTGCAGCGCCATGGCCTGCGCCCCTTTCCTGTCCACGTCCCTGTGGAGGCGGATCGCCTCCACGATCTGGTTGCCGATCGTATGCACCGGGCTGAAGGAGGCCATGGGCTCCTGGGGGATGAGGGCGATCTCCGCGCCGCGGACGGCGCGCATCCGTTTTCCGTTCTTCTCGAGGCGCGAGAGGTCCACGGGTGCGCCGCCGGCGGCGCCGTCCGGTCCCTTCGGATACAGCAGGACCTCTCCGGCCACGATCCGCCCCGGCGGCTCGATGATGTTGAGGATCGCCTTCATGGTCACGCTCTTCCCGCATCCGCTTTCCCCCACGATGCCGAATACGCGGCCGGGGTGCACGTCGAAGCTCACCCCGTCGACGGCCCGCACGGTCCCCTCGTGCAGGGGGAAGTAGGCCTTGAGGCCGCGCACGGAAAGGATGGGGGCGTTTTCAGTGACCATAGGGGTCCGCCGCGTCGCGAAGGCCGTCGCCCACGAGGTTGAAGGCGAGGACGGAGAGGATGACGATGGCCCCGGGGAGAAGCAGCCAGGGGGCCAGGGCCACCGTCTGGATGTTCTGCGCCTCCTGCAGGAGCACGCCCCAGCTGATGGCCGGGGGCCGGATGCCGAGGCCCAGGAAGGACAGCGAGGTCTCGCTGATGATCATCACCGGGATGGCCAGCGTGCTGGAGGCGATGATGTGGCTCATGAAGGCCGGGACCATGTGGCGGCCGATGATGCGCAGGCGGCTGCAGCCCGCCAGTTCCGCCGCCAGGACGAAGTCCTCCTCCCGCAGGGACAGGAACCGCCCCCGCACCTCACGGCCCAGCGTCGTCCAACCGATGAAGGCCAGGATGATCGTGATGGCGAAGAAGACCTGCGTCGGCTTCCAGTCCTGCGGCAGCGCGGCCGTGAAGAGGAGCCAGATCGGGATGGTCGGCAGCGACTGCAGGATCTCGATCACCCTCTGGATGATCTGGTCGGCCCACCCGCCGAAATACCCGGAGATCCCGCCCAGGAGGATGCCGAGGATCACGCTGAGGGCCACGGAGACCAGGCCCACGGTCATGGAGGTCTGGGTGCCGAACATGATCCGCGACAGCTGGTCTCGGCCGAGGCGGTCCGTGCCAAGGAAGTTGGGCGCGTTCTCCTGTCCCTGCTCCACGGAGCCGACCAGGTGGATGTCGGCCGGGATCAGGCCGAAGATCCTGTACCGGTAGCCGCGGGCGAAAAGGCGGACATGGATCTTCCGCGTGTCGTCCGTCTTCCATTCCATCCGCAGGGTGACCGCATTGCGCTTCCCGACGGCGGAGGGCACCCAGGGACGCAGGCGGCCTTCGTCGAACAGGTGCAGCGGCTTCATCGGGATGAAGGCGCGCGCCGCCTCCGTGTACTCGGGATCCTGGGTGGCGAAGAATCCGGGAAACAGGACCACGATGTAGAAGAGGATCAGGACGACCGCGCTCGCCAGGGCCATGCGGTTCTGGCGGAAGCGCCACCAGACGAGTGTCCAGTTGGCCGCGACGGAGACGCGGTCCTCGGTTTCGATCCCGGCCTCCGGCGCGGGCGCCCCTGCGGCGTCGGGCGGCGTGGGGGTTTCCTTCCTGTCTTCGGCCATGGCTCAGTGCCCCCCCATGCGGATGCGCGGATCGAAGAGCGCGAGCAGGATGTCGGAGATCAGCGTACCGACGATGGTGAGGGCGCAGTAGATGAGCAGGATGCTTCCCGCCAGGTACATGTCCTGCTGGGTGAGGGCCCTGAGGAGAAGAGGTCCGATGTTGGGCAGGTTCATGACGGTGGCCACGATCAGGCTGCCGGAGAAAAGCTGCGGCAGGTACCAGCCGATGGTGCTGATCAGGGGGTTGAAGGCCAGGCGCACCGGGTACTTGATCACCAGCCTCCACTCCGACATGCCCTTGGCGCGGGCGGCCACGACGTAGGGCTTGTTCAGCTCGTCGAGGAGGTTGGCCCTCATGATGCGCGTCAGGCGCGCGGTGCCGGCGATGCCCAGCACGACGGCGGGCAGCCAGGCGTGCTTCAGGAGGTCCACGAAGCGGGCCCAACTCCACTTCGCCTGGACGTATTCCGGGGAGAAGAGCCCCGTGATGCTCAGGCCGAAGCTGGAGAAGGCGACCCACATGAGCACCAGGGCCAGCAGGAAGTTGGGCGTGGCGACCCCCACGTAGTTCCCGACCGCGAACACGTAGTCCAGGAGGGAGTTGTGGTGCGTGGCGGAGTAGATGCCCGCCGGGATGGCGATGGCCCACGTGATGAGGAAGGCGAAGAGGGCCAGCAGCAGCGTGAGTACGAGGCGCTCCCCGATCAGCTCGGAGTTGGGCCTCTGGTATTCCAGGGACAGGCCCAGGTCCCCCTTCACGAGTCCGCCCAGCCAGAGCAGGTAGCGGACGTGGAACGGCTGGTCGAGGCCGAACTGGTGCTGGAGGCCCTCCACCTGCGCCGCGTCCATGGAGGAGCCGGATGCGGCCAGCGTGGCCACGTAGCTGGTGAGGTAATCCCCCGGCGGCGCCTGGACCATGACGAAGATGATGATGGTGAAGAGGAGCAGGAGCACGGGGAGCAGCAGGAGACGCTTGATTATGAAACGGAGCATGAAGCCGACCTCCCTATGGGACCGGGAGGCGGGAGGGGAACCCGCCCGCCTCCCCGGTCCGAACTACGCCCCGAAGGCTATTTCGCGTAGAACCAGATCTCGGGCTTTCCATTGCCCGGCGTGCGCAGGGGCCAGTCCTTGGTCAGGTTGACGGGGACGTTGTGCATCTTCGCGTTGACCACGGCCACGCCCTGGTCGGTGGCCGTCAGGCCCACGATGCCGATCTCGAACAGGTTGTCCACCCAGAGCTTGAACATCTCCTGGGCGATCTTCACCTTCTCCTCGGTCCCCACCGACTTGGACTTGTCCTGCATCTCGACGATCTTTTTCGCGTCGGCGGGAGGTTCCACGCCGTCCTTGCCGTTGGTGTCGTACCACTGTTTCCACAGCGGCCCGAAGGTGAGGTTGCCGTAGAGATCCCTGCGGAAGTCGTACTTCGTGGAGCCGGTGAAGGGGAAGCCCGACGTGTCTTCGTTCCAGAGTTCCGCCTGAAGCTCATTGGCCTGGCGCATCTGGAAGTGCAGGGCGCGCTCCCGGATCTGCATGTTCACCTTGATGCCCACCTTCTCGAAATCCCGCGAGACCAGCGTGCCGATGTCGCGGTAGGGTCCGAAGACCTCGACCACGGAGAAGTCGATGAGCATCCGTTTCCCGTTGGGCAGGAGGCGGAATCCATCCGCGTCCTTCTTGTCCAGGCCGATCTTGTCCAGCATCTGGTTGGCCAGATCCGGCTTGTACTCCGTATACTTGTAGGCGTACTCGTCACCGGGGTAGTAGGGATGGCCCTTCTTGGGCACGGCCTGGCGCGGTTCCCCGGTGCCGAGGTAGGCGGAATCCCAGATCTGTTTCCTGTTGATCGCGTACGACATGGCGATGCGGAAGTCGCGGTTTGCGAAGATCTTTCCCAGTTCGGGGTCCTTGGCGTAGGTCTGGTTGAAAATGACCCCCGCATCCTCGCCGCCGGGGCTGGACCACAGCAGGATCTTGTACTTGCCGAGCTTCTGCTCGTTCTCCTTGAGCACGGGGTAGTTGAGCAGGTTGATGTGGCGCTCCTGCTCGTCCAGTTCCCCCGCGATGGCGGCCAGGTTCAGCGACTGCGCGTCGGAGAAGAACTTGAACTGGACCTCGTCGAGGTAGGGAAGCTGGTTGCCCGCCTGGTCCACCGCGACGTAATAGGGGTTGCGTTTCATGATGAAGATCTGTTCGCTGATCCGGTTGGAGGCCACCCAGGCGGCCATGCCGGGGCGTTCCGGGTTTTCGAACGGGTTCTGTCTGCTCGCGAACAGCTCCACCCAGGTCTTGAACTTCGCGTCCGCCACCATCTTGTCCAGGTCCGCCTTGTTGGCGTACTTGGCATGGAACTTCTTCAGATACGCGGACGGCTCGAAGATGGGCCACAGCTTGTCCCCGAAGTCCTTGGTGGTCAGCTCCAGCAGGAAGTTCGTGTTGGTCTCCTTGAAGGTCCACCGCACGGAGAGGTCGTCCAGCTTCTCCACGAGGGCCGCCGTGCCGTCCTTGTTGAGCATCCAGGTGGAAATGGCCGGCGTGAGGTCCTTGTTCAGGAGCACGTCATTGTACCAGAACATGATGTCGTCGGCACTGAAGGGCGAGCCGTCCGACCACTTGCTGCCCTTGCGCAGCTTCACGGTCCACGTCTTGAAGTCGGCCGACGGCGTGACGCTTTCCGCCAGCTTCATCTCGATGGTGGCCCCGTCGGTCCCGAAGCGGGCCAGGACGTCGTAGATCACGCGGCAGACGCCGTTGGAGTCCGAGGGCCCCAGGAACCCGCGGTGCCACACCCCGCCGTACTGGCCGACTTCCGCGGCCTGCACGACCAGCGGGTTGTCGGGAAGGCGTTTGTCGACCGACGGCAGTTTGCCGGCCTTCACCTGCTCCGCCAGGATCGGAGCCTCCTTGTATTTGCCTCCCGCGGCCGCGGCCTGCGCGGCAGGCGCGGACTGCGTGCCGGCGGGCTCCTTGGAGCCGCCCGCGAAAGCGGACGGGAGCGCGATCAGCGCGCTGAGGAGGATGGATAAGAGCGGGAAAAACAAGCGTTTTTTCATCACGTTCTCCTTTGGATGGATTTGCCTCCCATCGTAAACCCGCTCCCGGCCGCTGTCAAGGAAAAGGTGATGCCGATGTTGGATGGCGTGGAGTCATAGGTAAAACCACCTATGGGCTCCGGCTTCCGCAGCCCGTGGTGAAGCACCTTGCACGCCTCGGCGCCAAGCTCTTCCTTGCGGATGCGGACCGTTGTGGGCGGCCACGTCCCCCATGGTCGACAGACCCTCTTTCCCCCGGGACGGAAACGGAGTCAAAGGATCTGGAACGCTACAAACATGCGAAACAGGATCCCGCGGTCGCAAACGCCGATTGCCAATGCGTTCCTGCCCGCAAGAATCGGCCGCTGATGGCTCAAGCCCGCTTTTCGCTTGACTCTCCGCCGCTCTCCCTCTACGCTCCCGTTCAATGAATGACGTCCAGGAAGCGTTCGGGAAGGCCGCGGCCCTCGTCGCCTACGAGAGGGAGCGTTTCACCGCAGAGGCGGACTTCGCGCGGCAGCTTGCCGCGCGGACTCCGGAGAAGGCCCGCGAGTGGGATACGCTCCTTTCGCGCGCCGGGGACATCGTGGCCCGCGCGGCCTCCCGGGGCGGGGCGGAAGGCGTGAAGGCCGCGGTCCGCGAAGCGGAAGCCGAGCTTTCCCCGATCGGCAGGGCGGCCAAGAAGCTCGTGATCCACTGCGTGGGCCACGCGCACATCGACATGAACTGGATGTGGTCCTGGCCCGAGACAGTCTCCGTGACCGTGGACACGGTCACGACGGTCCTGAGGCTCCTCGACGAGTTCCCCGCCTTCGTCTTCAGCCAGAGCCAGGCCAGCGTCTACAGGATCCTGGAAGAGCACAGGCCCGACCTGCTGGAACGGGTGAGGAAGGCCGTGGCCGCGGGACGCTGGGAGGTGACCGCCAGCCACTGGGTGGAGGCCGACAAGAACATGGTTTCCGGGGAGGGCCTGTGCCGCCATCTGCTGTACACCCGCGCCTACATGAAGGACCTCTTCGGCCTGGAGCCGGAGGACGTGCCCATCGACTGGTCCCCGGATACCTTCGGCCATGCCCACTCGGTGCCCACCTACCTGGAGCGCGGCGGCGTGAAGTACGTCTATCTCCACAGGCCCGGGATGCACGGGGAGCCTCAACCTCGGCCGCAGGCCTTTCTCTGGCAGGCGCCGGACGGGGCGCGCGTGCTGGTGCGCAATGACATGCGTCTGGGCTACAATGGCGTCGTGGGCCCGGGAGTGCTGCGGGACGGCCTCCTTTCCATGATGGACGAACGGGGCCTTCCGTTCACCATGTTCGTCTACGGCGTGGGGGACCACGGCGGCGGGCCCACGAGGCGGGACTTGAGCCGCGTCCTGGACATGGCCGGCTGGCCCGTGTTCCCCGAGGTCCGCTTCTCCACGGCGCGCGCGTTCTTCCGGCGCCTGGAAAAGGAGGCGGAGCGCCTGCCCGTCCTCGAGCGGGAGCTGAACGGCGAGTTCACCGGCTGCTACACCACGCAGACCCTGATCAAGAGGGCCAACCGGTACGGGGAGCGGGGCCTCCTCGAGGCGGAGGCCGCCTCCGTCATCGCCGGACGGGTGCTTGGCGATGAGCGGGCCTGGGCCCCGGCCGCCTTCCGGCCCTCCTGGCGGGACCACCTGTTCAGCCATTTCCACGACATCCTTCCGGGCTCCGGCGTGCGGGACACCCGGACCTATACCCACGGGCTCTACCAGGGCATCGCGGCGTTCTCCTCCTCGGTCCGTACGCGGGCGCTGCGCGCGCTGGCCGACCGCGTGGGCTCGGAAGCCCCGTGCCTGCCCGCGGACTTTCCCCCGACCCGCGCGGACCGCGGCCAGGGCGCCGGGGCCGGAAGCGGCGCCGCGGACGGGGCCCCGAGCGGATACAATCCGGGCGAAGCCGCGGGACGCTACCCCTTCGTCGTGTTCAACCTGGCCCAGTCCGACTCGCTCGAGGTCGTGGAGGTCCCCGTCTGGGACCCGGGATGGGGCTGGGAGGAGGGGAAGGCGGAGACCCTACGCTTCCGCGTGGAGGGTCCCGATGGGGAGGAGTCTCCGGCTCAGGTCCTGGAACGCGGCTCGTATTGGGGCCACGGGTTCCAGAGGATCGCCTTTCCCGTCTCGGTGAAGGGCTTCGGGTACGCCCGCTACGTGGTGCGGGAGGCCGCCGCGCCGCTCGCCGCGTCGGAACCCGGTATCCGGGAGGCGGCACGCCAGATCTCCCTGCCCGTGGCCTGTCCCTACGCCTCCTACGAGCGTGGCCCCTACGGCCTCGAGAACGCCTTCCTGCGCCTGGACCTCGATCCCGCGACGGGCGGCATCCTGCGCCTCCTGGACAAGGAGGGGGGCGCCCAGCTTTCAGGCCGCGGCGTCCCGCTCCTGGAGTTCCTCACGGAGCGCTCCCGGCCCATGAGCGCCTGGCAGATCGAGCACGCCGGGCCCGCGGAGGCGCCGGAGGTCGTGAAGATCGAACGCCTGTCCGACGGTCCATGGAAGGCCCGGATCGCGGTGGACCTGCGGGTGCGGCGGTCCACGCTGCGCCTGGACTACGAGCTGCGCGCCGGGGACCCCCGCCTGCACCTGGCCGTCACGGGCACGTGGGCGGAGCGCGGTGGAAAGGAGGCCGGCACGCCGGTCCTCCGGCTTTCCCTGCCCATGGGCCTCGAGTCGCCACGGGTTGCCTACGAGATCCCCTTCGGTTCGGTGGAGCGCCGCACGGCATACGGGGAGGAGGTGCCGGCGCTGCGCTGGGCGCGCGTCGACGGCCTCCAGGCCGGCCGTGAGGTCTCCTGGCTCCTCGCCAACGACTGCAAGCACGGCCATTCGTTCCAGGACGGGTTCCTGCGGCTGACCCTGATCCGCAGCAGCTGGGACCCGGACATCCTGCCGGAGATCGGGGTGCACGAGGTGCACTGCATCCTATGCCGCCTCCCGGCGGGTGCGGGGGACGGGGAGGCCATGAAGCGGGCCGAAGCCTTCGACCATCCGCCCGTCGCGGTGGCCACGGACGCGCACGCGGGGGACCTGCCCCCAGCCGGCGCGTTCCTCACCGTCCGCGGCGGCGGGGTCGTGAGCGCCCTCAAGGGCGCCGAGGACGGGGACGGCCTCGTGCTGCGCGCCTTCAATCCCGGCGCCCTGCCCGCGGAACTCCTCCTGGAGCCGGGCCCACTCATGGGCCGCGTGAGGGCGGTCCAGGAGATCGACGTGCTGGAACGGCCGGAGTCGGAGTCGATGGTGTCCCTGGAGAAGGGCGTCGTGAAGATGAGCATGGAGCCGCGCTCCATCGGCACCGCACGCGTGCGCTGGGAGAAGGCGTGAGCACGGGAAAAACGGACGCCGCGGATCGGCCCATGCGGCGCGGCGATCGGGAGATCCCGGACCGCGGGGGCGTGGAGGAGGTCCTCCGCAATGCGCGCACGCTGCTCATCCGGATCGACGTGACGTGGATGCGCGGGAAGGGGATCTGGGGCTGAACGCCGTGGCCGTCGCCCGGCTCCCGTTCTTCAGGGCCGGGAGCTTCCTGCCGGCCGTCCTGTCGTGCTATCCTTCCGGCTACACATGAAACGGACCATCCTGACCGTCCTGACGGCAATCGCCGTTGTCCTGTCCACCGCGTTTTCCGCGGCGCTCTGGTTCCTCATCGCCGGTTTCCGGTCAATCGCCGGTTTCCTGGGCGGCAACGCGGCGGTGACCCCCGCCCTCCTCCTCGTCTGCGCGGTCGTGATCCTGCCGGCCCTGATGGCGCTGGCCGCGATCCCGCTGCGCAGGCACGCGGCGGTCCGCGCCGTGGTCGTGGGGATCGCCTTCGGCCTGGCCGTGCTCGAGGCCGGCCTCGGCGTCCTGGTCGCCGTGGAGCTGTACGGCGACCGTCCCGCGGCGCGGAAGGCCGTCACCGTGCTGGAAGGGAATCCTTGCGCGTCGGCGGAACGGCGGCCATCGTGATGGCGCCTGATTCGTGCGGGCCGATGGCCGGCCCCCGCATGAGGATCCGCGCCGCCTTCAGGGTGTCCGGCGGCCCAGGGACGCGACGAAGGCCTCCGGCGTGACGGCGCCCCGGAACAGGCCCGCGACCGCCTCCAGGTAGGCCCGTTCCGCCTTCTCCTCGAGCAGCATGTCCCAGTTCGGGGCATGGTCCGCCGACCGTTCCATGAGCGCCGCCATCCGGGAGCCGAGGTCCGTTCCCATCCCGTTCGCCTCCCGCGAGCCCAGGAAGCAGGGAAGGCTGGTTCCTGACCTGCAGGCGATCCGGTCCTGCAGCGGGGCGATCTCCTTCACGAATGCCGCGGCATCCGCCGCGTGGGCGCCCCTGGCATTGACGCACAGGCCCAGGAAGGCTCCGCCCCAAAGGCTGCTCCCGGCTGCGGCGGTAGCCGCCCCTGGGGCTGCGGCGGTAGCCGCCCCTGGGGCTGCGGCAGTAGCCGCCCCGGGGAAGGCCGCGACGTCGACCCGTCCCTTGACCCGGGATCCGTCGCCCTCCAGGGATCCGGCCAGCCAGGAGCCCTGGTACATCATGGCGGCCCGTCCGTCCCGGAAGGCCTCGATGCCCTCCGCGAACAGGGAGCGGTCCGCCGCCTCCGCCCGGAAGGCTCCGGCATCGACCAGGCGTTTGACGTCATGGGCGGCCGCGAGGAAGGCGGGATCGTCGAACTTCCCCGCGAGCACCCTCTCCCGGACCGCCGCGCCGCTTCCCGCGCGCCGCGCCGCCAGCGTCTCGAAGAACAGGGCGGCGGGCCACCGTTCCCGGTCGCCCATCGCGAAGGCCGTCGTGCCGCCGCGGCGGAAGGTCCGCACGGCCTCCAGCAGGCCGTCGAAGGCGCCGGGCGTCTCCAGGCCGTAGGAACGGAAGAGGTCCCGGTTGCAGAACAGGACCGCCGCGTGGGCGCCGAACGGCAGGCCGCAGGTCTTCCCGTCGACGAGGAACTCCTCCGCCAGGCCGGGAAGGAGCCGGGAACGGAAGGCGTCGTCCAGGTACGGATCCAGGGCCAGGATCCTGCCGTCCGCGACGAGGGGACGGAGGCGGGAGCCGCCCCAGAAGGAGAACGCGTCCGGGCCGTCCGCCGCGGCCAGGGCGGATGCCAGACGTTCCCCGTAGCCGTCCGCGGGAAACGCCTTCACCTCGACGCGGAGGCGCGGATCGGATTTCCGCAGGCCCTCCAGCGCCGCCTGGAAGTCGGTCCATGTGGCCTCGGCGGAGGCGTCCGGGCCGATGACCCAGACGCGGAGCGGCGTCCTACGGGCTTCCAGGATTCCCCTGCCCGCCGCGGGGATCGCGGCCAGGGCCAGGGCCAGGAGGATCAGGGATGCTTTCCGGATGGCATTCTCCTTCCGCGGCAATACGGGTATCGTTCATTCTAGGCCTTTGAATTCGGAGGATGTCAAGCATGCAACGCAATGCTCTCTGGGTGATCTACGGGGAGGATCCGGCGGCCATGGCGCAGGAGGTGCTGGAGGCCTCCGGCGCCGCATCCCTGTTCGCTGCGGGGATGAAGGTGGGCCTGAAGCCCAACCTCGTGGTGGCGAAGCCCTGCGGCAGCGGCGCCACCACGACGCCGGGGGTCGTGGAAGGGACGGTGCGCTTCCTGCGGGACCACGGGATCCGGGATCTGGAGATCCTGGAAGGTTCCTGGACCGGGGACAGCACGCGCCGGGCGTTCCGGGTCTGCGGCTACGAGGACCTGGCTCACCGCTACGGCCTGCGACTGACGGACCTGCAGCGGGACGGGTCCCAGACCGTGAAGGCAACCGGCGGGACCCTGGCCGTCTGTCCCTCGGTGCTGCGCCTGGATGCCCTGGTGAACCTCCCCGTGCTCAAGGGGCATTGCCAGACGGGCATGACCTGCGCCCTGAAGAACCTGAAGGGGTGCATCCCCGACTCCGAGAAGCGGCGCTACCACACGCTCGGCATCCACGGCCCGGTGGCGCTGCTCAACACGGTGCTGCGTCCGGTCCTGGCCCTCGTGGACGCCATCCAGGGGGATCCCGTCTTCGAGGAGGGAGGCACCCCGGTGCGCCTGGACCGGCTCATCCTTGGCACGGATCCGGTCCTCGTGGACTGCTACGGCGCGCAGCTGCTGGGCCTGGATCCCGCAAGCGTGGACTACATCGGCATGGCGGAGGAGCTGGGCGTGGGATGCTCCGGCCTGGAATCGGCCGTCGTGACGGAACTGGGGAAGGAGTCCATGCGCCGCGCCCTGGTGCCGGATCCCGGATCCCGGGAACGGCTGGCCGGCCGCGTGGAAGCGCGCGACGCCTGTTCGGCGTGTTACGGGGGCCTGCTCCATGCCCTGCGGCGGCTGGAGGAGGAGGGGCGCCTGGACCGCCTGGAAGGGAAGATCCGCATCGGCCAGGGATTCCGCGGCGTGGACGGGGAAGGCATCGGCGTCGGAAGGTGCGCCGCGGGGTTCGGTCGCAACCTCCCGGGCTGCCCCCCCACGGCGCGGCGGATCCTTTCCTTCCTGGCGGATCAGCCGCCGGAGCCGTAGCGGTTGAACCAGGCCCGTTCGGAGAACGGCTTCTTCTCCCGCTGCGTTCCGGCGGCCGCCGGCCTTCCCACGGGCAGGATGAGGCGCACTTTGAGATCCGCGGGCACTCCGAGGATCTCCGCGATGCGTTCCGCGCGGCCGTCCCGCCGCAGCACGCCGTCCAGCCAGACGGTCGCGTACCCGAGGGCGGTCACGGCGAGGAGCACGTTTTCCGCGCTGGCGGCGTAATCCTCCACGCCGAAGGAGATGTTCTCCCACGCGGGCTTGGGGTCCATCAGGCCGACGAGGACCGCGGGGGCGCCCCGGACGTTCCTTTCCCCGCCCACGATGTCCGCGATCCCGGAAATCAGCGCCGCGTCGTCCACGATCAGCCAGCCCGTCGTCTGCGCATTACAGCCCGAGGGCGCCTGGAGGCCCGCCCGGACGATCCTCCGCAGCGCCGCGCGGTCGATCCGTTCCGGGAGGAACCCCCCCCGATAGCTGTGGCGTTTTTCGATGGCCTCGAACAGGTCCATGGCGTCCTCCTCGCCCCGATTGTAGGGCGGCGACGGCGGTCCGGCAATGGGCCGGCGCGCGCGGCGCGCCTCCCGCCGTCGAACCGCCGGTTGACAGCGAAAGCGGAGGGAGCGTAGCATGCTAAGGAGGGAGGACCCCGACGGATGGCAAGGAAGAACGCGCACATGGATTTCCGGTACGACTCGGGGCCCGCCAAGGTGCCTTGGGGCGCCGTGGGCGAGTACTACCGGCCCGGGGACGTGGCGGAGTTCGTCCGCTTCCTCCTTCCGGCGCGCCGGGGCTGCGAAGCCGGGCACCGGCAGCTCATGGCCCGCCTCGCGGCGGACCTGGAAAGGCTCGGGGAGGTGAGCACGCCGGCCGCCAAGCTGTCCCTGGGAGGCAAGGTGCGGGAGGCGGAGGCCAAGGCCGCCAAGTTCTTCGGCGTGAAATACGCCTGCTTCCAGAACAACTGGACCGCCGGCATGGAGGTGGCCTACAAGCTGGCCGGGTTGAAGCCGGGCGACGAGGTCATCGTCCCGCCCCTCACCTTCATCGCCTCCGTCGCCTATCCGCTCTCCATCGGCGCCAAGGTGGTGTTCGCCGACGTGGATCCGCGCACAGTCAACCTGGATCCCAAGGACGTGGCGCGCAAGGTGAGCGCGCGCACCCGCGCCATCATGCCGGTGCACATCGGCGGCCACCCCGTGGACATGGACCCGCTCATGGAGATCGCCGGACGCAATGGCATCTGCGTCATCGAGGACGCGGCCCACGGGATGGGGGCCAAGTACAAGGGCAGGTACCTCGGCACCATCGGGCACTTCGGCGGGTTCTCCCTGCACGAGGTGAAGAACATCAACGCCCTCGGGGAGGGCGGGCTCCTCGTCTCCAACCACGAGCTGGGAGCCCAGTTTTCCAGGGGCCGGTTCCTGGGCCTGGACTTCTCCCGCCGGATCCCCAACTGGCTCTACGACGTCGCCCCGCTGTACGACCGCTACGGCAAGCCCCACGTGCCCGGCAACTCCAGCGCCACCGAGATCCAGGCGGTCGGTTTCCTGGTGCACCTGGCGCGTCTGAAACGGATCCTGGCCGCGCGCAAGAAGAACGCCCAGTATCTGAGGAAACGCTTCGCCGGGGAGAAGGCCATCCGGTTGCCGCCCGCGGACACGGCGGAGACCTTCGGCTCCCATCACTTGTTCCTGCTCGCCATCGACCCGGAGGAAGCCGGGGGGGACGTCCAAATCCTGCGCCGGAAGCTCAAGGAGAAGGGCGTCACCGAGATCCCCCACTTCGGCCCCCTCTACAAGTTCCAGATGCTGCGGGAGCTGGGATACGACGGCATGAAACTTGCCCTCTCCTGCCCCGTGGCGGAGGAGATGTTCAACCGCCGCTTCACCCACCTGCCCGTCTACGGTCTCTCGCCGGAGCAGCTGGAATACATGGCGGACGCCGTGCTGGAAAGTATCGGGGAGATGAGGGCGGGAAGGTAGCGCGGTCCCCGGCGCGGTAATCCGCGGCCCCCGGCGCGGTAATCCGCGGTCCCCGGCGCGGTAATCCGCGGTCCCCGGCGCGGTAATCCGCGGCCCCCGGCGCGGTAATCCGCGGCCCCCGGCGCGGTAATCCGCGGCCCTCAGGCGCGGTAATCCGCGGCCCTCAGGCGCCTTCCAGGTCCTTGACCTCCGCGAGCAGTTTGTAGGCGTTTTCCAGATGGCGGAGCGCGGCGTCCACGCCGGCGCGGATGGCCTTGTTCTCCCGGCCTCCGATGCTCCCCAGGTTGGCCAGGGTGTCGTATTCCCCGCCGACCTCCCCGTAGAGGATGCCGTGGAGGATGCGGCTCAGCTGTTTCATGTGCCGTAGGGCGTCATCCACGATCTTGCGCGCTTCCGCGTCGGCGGTCTCCAGCGCGGTACGGGCGGCCGTCCTCGCCTCCTGTCCCGCCGTCTCCGCCACGCCCGCATAGGCCACCTTGCCCAGGTCCCCTTCGGGGGAAAGGCGCCCGTCGAGCATCACGGCCCTCCGGCAGACCTCGACGAACCCGTCGAAGGAATCGGTGTAGGCGGCGCGGTTGTCCGGCTTGTAGAACTCCCCGTTGATGTAGACCAGCTTGAGGTTCCGTTCCATGCGCGGGACGAAGACAGCGTCGTGGAAGCTGCGCAGGAACGACAGGGAATCCGGGTAGCGGGGGACGTAGAGGGCCCCGAATCGGGCGGCCGCGTAATGTTCGGCGGGGGTAAGGCGCGGGATCTCGCAGTAGGCGGCCGCCTCCTCCTTCCATGCGTGCCGCCGCCGTTCCCGGGCGTAGGAGGCGAAGCGCTTCTGCAGCCTCCGTTCCCAGCAGTCCTTGAACAGCGCGTACCACTTCTCCCCGCCGGCGGCCGGCTTGGGGACGTAGGAGAGGTCCCCGTTCAGGAGCTTCAGGACGTCCACCAGCGGCACGCGGCGCAGGAAGTCCCGCACGGATGAGGTGGCGGCGTGCGCGTTGCCCAGGAAGGAGGAAAGCTCCTGCTCCTCCTCGGGAGCCTCGGAGCCGCCGCCGGCCGCCCTGGCGTGCAGGTGCAGGGCCTGCCAGGCCGTCGGGGACGGGAAGAGGCGCACGGCGGCCAGGCGGTCGCACAGCGGACGCAGCTTCCTGCCCGCGTCCGCGAACGTCGTCGGTGATCCGTTCGGCGAAAGCTGGACCGCGAGCTCCTCGATGCGCAGGGCGGCCAGCGCGGCCAGGGCCTCCACGGCCTGCGCGTCGCGGTAGACCCGCTCCCGGTCCTCCGTGGGGATGTGGGTCACGATGCGCTCGAAGCGGAACAGGGCCTCGCTTTTGATTTCCGCCTCCTCCGTGCAGGCGGGTTCCTGGTAGATCGCCGCGGGATCGGTTTCCGCCCAGAGCCTGCGGGGCAGGGGATCCAGCTCCAGATCGGCCAGATAGGCGAGGAACTGGGGGTCCTTGAGGGCTTCGCCCACAGTCTCCCGCAGGTAGGCCAGGGGGGCGCGCAGCTCGTCCACCTCGTCGACCAGGCGGCCCAGGATGCGCTCCTCGTGAAAATCCAGCAGGCCGGGGGCGGAACGGGAGACGCGGCCGCGCAGCTGCGCGAGGAGGCGTTCCGTGAGCAGTTCCTCCGTCTTCCTGCCCCGGAACAGGCTCTGCAGCGCGAGGAGGATCTTCTGGAAGAGGGACAGCGACGCATAGGCCTCCTGCGGGGAGACGGCCTGCCTGCCATCCTCCTGCACGAAGACCGGCTCCTGGAAGTCCGTGGTCTTCTGCGAGGACAGGATCCTGGCAAGCAGCGCTTTGCGCTCCTCTGCGTTCAAGCCGCCGACCAGGTTGTCGAACCTGTCTGACAATCGGTTCCCCTTCCCGTTTCCGCGGCGCTCAGGCCAGTTTCTTTTTCCAGAACGCGATCTGCCGCTTCAGCTGTTTCGGGCCCCCCGCCCCCTCCGGCCCGTAGCGGGCCACGACGCGGGCCGCCCCCAGATGCCCCGCGACGTCGGGACCGATCAGGCCGCTCGCCTGCTTCAACACGTCCAGGGGAAGCTCCGCCAGGCTCTTGCCCTGGGCTTCGGCGCGCGCCACGAGGCGGCCCACCGCGTGGTGGGCCGTGCGGAAAGGCATGCCCTTGCCGACCAGATACTCGGCGAGCGAGGTGGCATCCAGGAATCCCTTGTCCAGGTCCGCCTCGATGCGCTCCGTATCGAAGGAGGCCGTGGAGACGATGCCGACGGCCACCGGCAGGGTCTGCTCCAGCAGGTGGACCGCGGCGAAGGCGAACCGCTTGTCGTCCTGCAGGTCGCGGTCGTAGGCGAGGGGGAGGCCCTTGAGGAGCGTGAGGATGCCTGTAAGCTGCGCCACCGCGGAGGCGCCCTTGCCCCGGATCAGCTCCAGGGTGTCCGCGTTCCGCTTCTGCGGCATCATGGAGCTGGAGGTGCAGTAGGCGTCGTGCAGGCGGATGGCGCCGAACTCCACCGTGGACTGCACGATCCAGTCCTCCGCCCAGCGGGACAGGTGCACGGCCGCCAGGGCGCAGCAGAAGCACAGCTCCGCCAGGAAGTCCCGGTCGCTCACCGCGTCGATGCTGTTGCGGCTCACCTCGGGGATGCCCAGGAGCTCCGCGGTCCTCCTCCTGTCCAGCGGAAGGCTGGTACCCGCCACGGCGCCGCTTCCCAGGGGGTTCACGTTGATCCGCCTGCGGGCGTCTGACAGGCGTTCCACGTCGCGGTCCAGCATCTCCACGTAGGCGAGGAGGACGTGGCCCGCCGTCACCGGTTGGGCGCGCTGCAGGTGGGTGTAGGCGGGCACCACGGCCCCGCCCTGCGCCTCGGCCATGTCCACGAAGGCCTTCTGCAGCCCGCGCAGGAGGCCGGTGAGGCGGTCCGCCGCGTCCCGGGCCCACAGGCGCAGGTCCAGGGCCACCTGGTCGTTTCGGCTGCGTCCCGTGTGGAGCTTCCCTCCCGTGGGTCCGATCCTGTCGATCAGGGCCTTCTCGATGACCATGTGGATGTCCTCGAGCTCCACCGGCATGGGAAGCTTCCCGGCGGCGATGTCCGTCGCGATGGAGCGGAGGCCGCGGAGGATGGAGGAAAGCTCCCTTTTGCCCAGGATGCCGATCTCGTGCAGCATGGTCGCATGGGCCACGGAGCCGTCGATGTCGTAGCACCACAATGCCCCGTCCACGTCCAGGCTGGCCACCAGCTCCGCGGTAACCGCGTCGGCGTCCGCCTCGAGGCGTCCCTGCCATGACTTGCGCGACGATGCGCCCTTTTTGGCCATCTTCCCTCCTGCGTCCGCTCCGATGGTAGGACGGGCGGGGCGGGAGAGTCAACGTTCGCCCGAAGAGGCGCCGGATCCGCGCCCTTGATCCCTTCACCGTGCCGCCGTATCCTCGGGGGAGACGTTAGGAGGCAATTATATGGAAGGTTTGGCATTCATCCTGTGCCTGGTCGGCATCGCCCTCTGGGTCCTCTGGCTTGTGATCGCCCTGGCCCGCAAGGACTTCCCCATCTTCCTGTTCCTTCTCGCCATCGGACTCCTGTGGGGCGCCGCGGACATGGCGCTGGCCCTGGCGGAAAGTCCGGGGGCCTTCGTGCTCCTGGTCATTCCGGCGCTGGTCCTGTTTCCCATGGTGCGGGTCATCAACGAATACGAACGCGGGATCCTCTTCCGCTTCGGCCGCCAGAAGGCGGTCCTCGCAGCGGGCTTCAACCTGATCTTCCCGCTCGGCATCGACCGGGTGCGCAAGATCGACCTCAGGACCTTCACCATCGACGTGCCCAAGCAGGAGGTGATCACCAAGGACAACGTGCCCGTGCAGGTGGACGCGGTGGTCTACTTCAACATTTTCGATCCCGTGCTGGCGGTGGTGAAGGTGGCCAACTACGTCCAGAGCACCTCGCTGCTCGGCCAGACCCTCCTGCGCTCCGTTTTGGGCCAGCACGACCTGGACGAGATGCTGTCCAAGCGCGCGGAGCTGAACGAGATGCTGAAGAAGCTCCTCGACGAGGCCACGGACCCCTGGGGCGTGAAGGTGACCGCGGTGGAGGTGAAGTCCGTGGAGCTTCCGGACACCATGAAGCGCGCCATGGCCAAACAGGCCGAGGCGGAGCGGGAGCGGCGCGCCAAGGTCATCGCCGCGGACGGCGAATACCAGGCCTCGGAGAAGCTCACCGCCGCGGCCGGGGTCATCGCCACGCAGCCGGCCGCCATCCAGCTGCGCTACCTGCAGACCCTCACGGAGATCGCCGTGGAAAAGAACTCCACCATCCTGTTCCCGCTGCCCATGGAATTCCTCGAGTTCTTCAAATCGACCGCGGGAAGGAAGTAGGGGATCCCGGGAGGCCCGGACATGACCTCATGCTGCAGGCGGCGCCGTCCCGCAGCCTGCGCGGGGTCCTCGATGGAGGATCGTAGGGGCCTCGGGCGCGGTTGACGCTGAATTCTTTCCTCGGTATTCTCCCCCCCGGCGGTCGGACCAGAGAGCCGGCCCGTTTCACGGATACCCGCGCAGCCGCATCAAGGGGGGCGCGGAGGAAGGATTCCGCGTGATTGAGCCAAAGACCTACAGGTTGAGGACGGAGACGTCCGTTTTCGTGGGGCATGAGCGTACGGTGGAACGCTTCCTCATCGCGTCCCTCGGCGGGCATTTCCCCGTCCTCAACAGGGACCCGGACGGGCAGCTGGCCGCCGTGGTCCGCGTCGGTGACATCCATATAGGACAGCTGGGATCGCTCGCCGTGACGACGTCCCCGGACGGCGGGGAAAGCTGGACCAGGGTCCGCGTGGTGGCCGACGAGGGCAGCGACATGAGGAATCCCGGCTTCGGCATCAGCTCGAAGGGCACCTGGATCCTCGCCTATGTCGCCCTGGACAGCTACGAGAACGGCTTCTGGAAGCCGGCCATGCACGACCATCACGAGGTATTCATCAGGAGGTCCACGGACAAGGGCCGGACCTGGAGCGAGCCGTGCATCATGGATCCGCACGGGAACAAGCTTTCCTCGCCGTTCGGCAAGATCCTCCATGCGGCGGACGGCACCCTGCTCATGAGCGTCTACGGGCAGAAGGGCAACTGGATCTACCGATCGCGGGACGACGGCCTTACCTGGGGGGATCCCTCGCACGTCGCGGAAGGCTACAACGAGACAGGGCTCGTCTTTCTGGACGACCGGCGGATGCTCGCTTTCCTGCGTTCCAGCGCGCCCATGGAGGACGCCAACCTCTGGCAGAGCGCGTCGGACGACGCGGGCTACCACTGGTCCGAGCCGCACCGGGTGACTTCAGGGAAGCAGCATCCGGCGGACATCATCCGCCTTTCCTCCGGCAGCCTGCTTCTGTGTTTCAGCCACAGGACCCCGCCCTTCGGCGTCTGGGCCATGCGCAGCGTCGACGAAGGCGGGAGCTGGGACAGGGACCACATCGTCATGCTCACCGGGGACTCCAGCACCTGGGACTGCGGCTACCCAAGCTCCGTGCAGCTTGCCGACGGCAGGATCTATACGGCCTTCTACGCCAATGACAGCATGGGTACGGTGAAGCAGGGGGAGCGCTACCCGGTGGGGCTGCACGCGGCGGGGCTCCGCTGGTCCGAGGACGTTTTCGGCGGCTGAGGACTATCCGTCCTTCTCCACCAGGATCACCCGCAGCGCGTGGCCCGGGAGGCGCAGGGGCCCCGCCGGGTCCGCGCGGTCCAGGGTGTCGGCGACCGGATCGTAGAGGCGGCGGGGCCCCTGCACGGAAAGCGACACCGTCGTCTCCACGTCGGAGCTTTCCTCGTTGAACAGCAGATAGGCGTGCACGCCGGCCTTCACGACGTGGCGGACCCGCACCGCGGGGCAGGCGGGCTTCAGGCGGACGTCGGCCGGCACCAGCGCCTCGAGGCGCTCCAGGAGGTGCGCTTCCCCGGCGCCCTCCCCCCAGCGCAGCAGGCGGCCCGCGTCGGCCAGGGGCGCGAGCCGTTCCGCGAGCTTCGGTGCCGGTTCCTCCTCGACGATCAGCGCGCCGTAGCTCATGGCCTCCACGCGGATGCCTTCCCTGTCGAGGACGGCCCGATCCCCGATATCCCGCCCTGAAAGATAGTTGAAGTCCCTCTGATTGCGGAAACAGGCTTCCGCGGCCCGCCACGGCAGCCTGTCCTCGGGGGCCAGGATGGCCAGGCCGCAGACGTGCGCGGCCTCCACGTCCAGCCAGCAGAGGCGACGGACCTCGTCCGCGTGCTCCCGGTAGCGTTCCCACCAGGGGCTGTGGGGCCCCACGTCGGGCGGCCTTTCGTCGAGGCGCGGGCCGCGTACCGAGTAGTAGAACGCATGGGGCACCAGCAGGTTCACCCCGCGCACCAGGCACCAGCGGGAGAGCCACAGCATGTCCGCCCAGGACAGTTCGTGGCCGTAGGCGCCGCAGAACTCATTGGCGTTGCGCCTGCGGCCCGCGTGCCGCATCGCGGAGGAGGAGCCCTTGGCCTGCGTGGACTCGGGCCCCTGGAGGGCGGAAGGATGGTCGGGCAGAATCCTGCGCCACACCAGGTCCTGGCCGGGGATCTGGAACCAGCGCAGGCTGTCCATCTCGTCGCCGACCGCCGGGTGTCCGGCCAGGGCGATGCCGTGCGCGGCGCACCAGCGCGACAGCGGCCGGTAGTAGGTCTCCTCGAGGCGCACGTGGACGGCCCGTTCGTAGTCGCGCCTGTAGCGGGGGGCATCCGGTTCCCTCCCGCTCCAGAGGGCGGGCAGGTGCGGGGTGAAATCGTAGCCCAGGATCCGGTTCACGTGGGAGAGGATGTCCGTGGTGCCTGGCATCGCCTCCGTGCCGCCGTAGCGGCCCATGATGCCGGGCTCGTCGGTGAAGACGGCGGTGACGGTGGAGCCGAACCAGCGGGAGAAGCGCGCCGCGAACCCGTCGTAGACGAGGCGCAGGAAAACGGAGACGGCCTCCGGGTTCAGGATGTCCGCCGCCGGGGGAGCGTCCTCCTTCGGTCCCTCCCCGTCGTAATGGAGTCCCCGGATGGTGCTGCCCAGGCGCCTGTCGTAGACGGCCATCCGGCTTCCGTCGGACCTCCGTACGACGGCCAGGAGGTTCTCCCCCGGCCCGGGGACCGCCTCCCGGCCCTCCGGCAGGTCCCGCCGCACGAGGCCCCGGCAGGCGAACCGCTGGTCCTCGGCCACCACCTGGCCCGAGGAAGAGCCCGAGGGATACATGCCCTCGTCGTAGAGCATGACCTTCATGCCGCGCCGCGCCGCCTCCTCGATGGCGGTGGCGTAATGGCGCAGCAGCGCGTCGGACATCCAGCCCAGGGAGCGCGGGAGCCCGACGCGGGGATGGATGACGAATCCGTGCACGCCGTGGCGCTGGAAGTCCGCGATCTGCCGGAGGATCTCGCGGTCGTCCAGGTCGTCGTTCCAGAACCAGAACGGGATGGGGCCGAACTCGCCCGGCGGGTCGGAGAGCCCGCGCCGCAACTCTTCCAGGGCGCTCATGCAAGCCATGATATCACCCCCGGCCCTCATAGGGAACCGGCGGGAAGCAGGCCGTAGTTTTCCGCGAAGAAACGGTAGCGTTCCGGCACGGGACCTCCGCCCGTGATGAAGAGGTGCCCGGGGCCACGCTCGGCGTGCCCGGGGCCACGCTCGGCGTGCCCGGGGCCGCACTGCGCGCGCCCGGGGCCGCCGCGGCGCTCCAGAAGCCGGACCGCCTGGCGCGCCACCCCGTCCCTGGAATCCACGATCCGCACCGAGGGTCCCAGGGCCTCCCGCAGCTCGCGCTCCAGGTGCAGGAAGTGCGTGCAGGCCAGGACCACGGTGTCCGCGCCGAGAGCGAGAAGCCGGGCCGCCTCGATACGGGCACGGGCCGTCCGCGCCTCCGGCGAGGCGCGCCAGAGCTCCTGCTCCACGAAGTCGACAAGGTCCGTGGCCGGGATGCACTCGACGCGGCACCCCGCGGCATGCCGGGCGATGAGGTCCCTGAGGTATTCCCCTTCCGCCGTCTTGCGGGTGGCCAGCACGGCGATCGTTCCGCCCGGGGACGCGGCCGCCGCGGGTTTCACGGCGGGCACCGTGCCGACGAAGGGGAGGGGAAAGCGGGAGCGCAGCTCGGAGAGGGCCACGACGGACATCGTGTTGCAGGCCACCACGACGAGCTTGGGATCCTCCCTTTCGATCAGGCGGGCCGTGAGGTCCACGGCGAACCGTGAAATCTCCCGCGGCTCCCGTGGGCCGTAGGGGAAGTGGGCGCTGTCCGCCGCGTAGACGTAGCGTTCCCAGGGCGCCAGACGCCGAACGGCCTCAAGGTAGGGAAGGCCGCCGATCCCCGAGTCGAGGAATGCCACAGGCCGCGCTTCGCGCGCCTGGGGCCGTGCTTCGCGCGCCTGGGGCCGTGCCTGGTCCGTCATTCGTGCAGGGCGGCCAGGACCGCGGACATGAACTCCTCCGCGCCCCATTGCCCAGCCCAGCTCATGCCGAGCCGCACCACGACCAGGCGGCGCGATGGAACGACGACGATGGCCTGGCCCTGGTGGCCGTTCGCGTAGTAGAGGTCCGGCGGCAGCGTCGGGAAGGGCCTGTCGGAAGGATCTCCGGGAGAGCCCCGGTTGAGCCAGAAGGAGGCCCCGTAGCTACCCCGGGGAGCCTTGGGGGTCGGCGTGGTCACGTAGGCCATCCAGCCTTCCGGCAGGATGCGCCGGCCCGCCCAGACCCCGTCCTGGAGGCAGAACAGGCCGAAGCGCGCGTAGTCCCTCGCCGTGGCGAACGGATAGGAGGAGCCGATGAACGTGCCGGCCGCGTCGGTGGCCAGGGTGGCGTGGCGCATGCCGATGCGCGAGAAAAGCTCCCTGACCGGGAAGCCCAGATAGGAGCCGAGGTCCGGGAATGCGTCGCGCATGCGGCGGCAGACGATGTTCGTCGATCCAGAGGAGTACATCCACTCCGCCTCCGGCGCCGCCCCTCCCGGGTGGCCGGAGGCGAAGGCCGCCATGTCCGGCTCCAGGTACAGCATCCGCTGCACGTCGGTGACGGGGTCCTTCTCGTAGGCCTCGATCCACCGCAGGCCGGAGCTCATCCGGAGGAACTGGTCGACGGTGAGGTTCCGGCGCGGATCCGCCGCGTCCTCCCTGCGCAGCCTTGCCTGCGCCGCGAGGATCCCGGCGAGGACCGCCACGATGCTCTTGCCCATGGACCAGCCGAGGAGCGGGGTGTCGGATCCGATGCCCGGGGCATAGCGCTCCAGGAGGATCCTGTCGTCCCGCGCGATCAACACCGCGCGGGTCCGCAGCCTGGGACCGCGCGCGGGCTCCGTGAAGAGCCTTTCCGCCGCGGCTTCCAGTCCCGCCGCATCCACGCCCGCCGGCGGCGGGCCGTGCGCTTCCCCGTCGCCGAGGGGCCACGGCGCGTCGGCCGGGAATGCGTCCTCCGGAGGCGGGGGCATCCGCAGCCGGGCGCGCACGTCCTCCTCGTTCCGCCCGCAGAGGAGAACGGAACCCAGGCCGTCGATGAACACCGCCGTGGCGGCGAACAGGCCGGTGCCCAGGAAGGAGCAGGTCACCCGCCGCGCCGCGCGGTCCACGACGGCAGGGGCGAAGCGGAAGAGGGGATGGAATCCCAGGTCCTCGCCCTCAACTGACGCCTGCGGCCTGCGGGACAGGAACACCCCGTCCGAGACGGTCCTGGCCTTCATGGCGCAGCAGATGCGGAGGAGATCGGACAGCATGGCATTGGCTCCGGGAAAGGGAGTGTACCAGCCCTCTGTCGTCTTGACCATAGGCGCGTTCCCTGACCCAATGGGGCCGGGAGGAATCCATGACAGGCAGATCCGTACCCGAGTCCCAGGGTCTTTCCGCCGCCCGTCTCGCGCGGATCGGGACCGCGGTCCAGCGCATGATCGACAGGGAGGAGCTGGCGGGCGCCGTCTCCCTGGTGCTCCGCCGCGGGAGGATCGCGCACCTGGAAAGCAGGGGCCTCATGGACCTGGAATCCCGCAGGCCGATGACGGAGGACGCGATCCTGCGCTTCTACTCCATGTCCAAGCCCGTGACGGCCGTTGCCCTGCTCACGCTCTACGAGGAGGGCCTGTTCCAGCTTGACGATCCCGTGTCCGCCTACATCCCCGAGTTCGCCTCCTTCAAGGTGTTCAAGGCCATGGGCCCCAAGGGCCCGGAGTTGGAGGACCTGGCGCGGCCCGTGACCGTCCGGCACCTGTTCACCCACACCTCGGGGCTCTGCTATCCGGACCCGAAGGCTTCCCCGGTCTCCATGCTGATGTCCGAGGCCATGGGCGGACCTGGCGACGCCGCGGACAGGGCGGACCTGGCGGGGTGGATCCCCCTGCTCGCGAAGGCTCCCCTGGCGCATCAGCCCGGCGCCGGCTACACCTACGGCTTCTCCATCGACGTGCTGGGGCGCCTCGTGGAGGTGCTCTCAGGAAAGGCCTTCGACGCGTTCCTGCGGGAGCGGGTCCTGGACCCCCTCGGCATGGTCGATACGGATTTCTACGTCCCCACGGCGAAGAAGGAGCGCCTGGCCATGGTCTACGCGCGGCGCAAGGAGGGGGGCCTGGAACCCGTCGACTGGTCCAACAACGCCTACTGGAAGAAGCCGCGCTTCCTGTCCGGCGGCGGGGGCCTCGTGTCCACGGCCGCCGACTACCTGCGCTTCGCCCGGATGCTTCTCGGCGGCGGGGAACTGGACGGGGTGCGCATCCTGGGCCGTAAGACCGTGGACCTGATGGCCTCCTGCCACATCCCGCAGCTCATGGACCGGCCCGAGGTGAAGGAAGGCCGGTGGTTCGGCCCCTCGGGGCACACGTACGGCCTGGGAGGCCGCGTGGTGGCGCGGGAGGAGGGCCTCTTCGGATCGGTCGGCACCTACAGCTGGGACGGCATGGCGGGCACGACCTTCTGGGTGGATTTCCGGGAGGACCTCGTCGGGATGCTTCTGCCGCAGATGATCCCCGGACCTCCCGGCCTTTCCTGGAGGTTCCGGTCCCTGGTCTACCAGTCCCTGATCTAGGGGATTCTTTCCAGGAGGGCGATCGCCTTGCGGGTCATCGTGGTCACGGGCAGGCGGGCCAGGTCGGCGGGGGAGAGCCAGCGGCAGCCCGCGGGGGTCCGCCTGACGGCAGTGCGGCGGACGGAGACCTCGTAGCGCCTGTCCATGATCGCGTGGCGGAACCGGCCCGCCGCATGTCCGGGGGCCGCCTCGGGCAGGTCCGCCGCTTCCGGCAGCTGCCAGAACCCGCGGTTCGGTGCCGTGGTGCGCAGACGCAGGAGCAGGGCGGCGTCTCCGCGGCGTGCGGCAAGCAGCGTTACGGGGACCTTTTCGGGCCGGGGCCTTGAGCGTTTCACGGGCAGGCTTTCCTCCAGCCCGAGCCGCCGCGCCCCGCACCGGGCCGCGACGGGGCAGCGGGGGCAGTCCGGACGGCCGGGTAGGCAGACCAGGGCGCCCAGCTCCATGACCGCCTGGTTGGACCGGCCGGGGTCCCTGCGGTCCAGGACGTCGTCCGCCGCCTCCGCGAGCCTGCGCCGCGTCGCGGAGGCTTCGATGTCCCCCCGCTCCCCGGTGAGGCGCGCCAGGACGCGCAGCACGTTGCCGTCCACCACGGCATGCGGAAGGCCGAAGGCGATGCTCGCGACGGCCGCCGCCGTGTACGGACCCACGCCCGGCAGGGCGAGAAGCCCCTCGAGAGTCTCGGGGAAGCCCCCCGCCTCCGCGACGATCCGGGCCGCCCGGCGCATGTTGCGCGCCCGGCCGTTGTAACCCAGCCCGCTCCAGGCGGCCAGGACCTCCTCCTCGGCGGCGCGCGCGAGGCGGTCCACCGTGGGGAACCGCTTCAGGAACTTTCCATAATATGGGACCGTGGCGGCCACGCGGGTCTGCTGGAGCATGATCTCGGAGACCCAGATCCTGTACGGGTCTTTTGTGCGCCGCCAGGGCAGGTCGCGCGCGTTGCGGTCGTACCAGCGTGTCAGGCGGAGGCGGAGGGCCCTTGCGTCCGTCTCGGGGACCGTGGGGCGGATCACTTGAAGACGCAGCCCACCGTCGCCTCGACCTCGGCGGGGATCCCGTTCATGGAAAGAACGAGCTTCGTATAGGCCTTGCTCCGGGAAGGGAAACCCTTCCGGGCGTCATAGAGGATCCAGCCGTTGAGATCCGACGACTTGAGTTCGGTGGCGGGATCGGTGCTGGAGATCCTGACGACCGGCTGCAGGATCACGAATTGCCCGTCCGCCGAGACGGAGAGGACCTTGTATTCGACGTCCATGGCGATCGCCGCGCCGTCGCCCGCGTTCTCGATCCTCCCGGCCGGATACACTTCACCCCTCCTCACGGGTTTTTCCGGCAGGGGAATGAAGGATTTCTCGATGAGGGTCTTCGTCTGTGCCGCGATCTGCGCCGCCATTTCCGGGGACGCGGAAGCGGCGAAGGCCGCCACGATGAGATCCATGTTGCAGCCGAGCAGCTGCCCCCTGGGGCTCATCCGAAAGGAGAAGGACGGGCCGATGAATGGGGCGAGGCCTTCCGCGACCGTCTTCGACGTCGGGTCGTCCCTTCCCGCGCCCCTCTTCGTGTCGGCGATCATGGTCTGCGGCCAGTTCATCTCCATGCGGAGGCGCGTGAAACGGAACTCCATGTCGCCCGAGCCGTCCGGCATGGTTTTGCGGAAGCGGTATCTGCCCTCGAAGAGGAAGTTCATGGCGATCTCCATGCGTGCGTCCTGCTGCGTGACCACCGTCGTGGAGGACATGTCAGCCTTGAATCCGATGCTCCTGCCCGCTGGAAAGACGTAGCGCAGGAGCACGGCGTCGGAGCCTTCCGCGGCGGGGAAGGGGGTATCGGGCAGCGGGTCCGGTGCCGGGGCTGCGAAGGAGGAGAGGGCGGCGAGGAGGGCGCACAGCGCGGACAGTGCCGGTCTTTTCATGGATGATAACCATAGGGGCAAGCCGATGCGGGAGTCAAGGAAGGGCACCCCGGGATGGCGCGCTCTATGCCGCCCTGCCGGCCCCGCCGCGCGCCGCCCGGTCCAGCCTGTCATTGCGGAACCAGAGCACGATGTCCGCGGAGACCATGGCCATGTTGAGCGCGTAGAGCACGATGACGATGTCGCGGCTGTGGAGGACCTTGTGCGCGATCCCCGCGGCATAGCCGACCACGACGACGACGAGGAAGAAGACGCTCTTGCCCGCATTGGTCCGGGACGTCCAGGACTTGCGCAGGGAGACGGGCCAGGCGCAGCCGAAGCAAAGGAGCATCAGGATCTCGAAAAAGCTCATGGGGGGCAAGATAGCATGAAACGGCCGGCCATAGAACCGATTCTGAGAATAGTGCAAAATTTCGTAAGATCCTGGAATGACAATCCATGGAGACGACCCATATACTGCGCCTTCAAGGGGGTAAGAAATGAAAAACCGATCGTCGATTCTGCTCTCGTGTCTCCTGTTCCTCGGCGTCCTCTTCAACGCGTCCGCCGGGGGCGAGAAGGAAAGGGCCGGGGAGCCCGCGAAGAAGGCTGAGGCCCAGAAGGTCACCCTGATCAACTACATGGGGGAGCAGACCAAGATCAACGGCCTGAAGCTCCTGTGCGACTCGGTGACGGCGAAGTACCCGAACGTCACCTTCGAGATCGAAACCGTCACCTACGCCCAGTACACGGGGATCCTCAAGACGCGGATCGCCGCCGACGACGCCCCGGACCTCTTCACGGGCTGGCCGCTCCAGTACGTGGAGCTCATCAAGGCCGGCCAGGTCATGGACCTCTCCGCAAAGGCCGCCGTCAAGCGCCTCCTTCCCTGGCTGACCCAGGAATGCACGGTCGACGGGAAGGTCTACGGCTTCCCCCTGGACGTGCAGATCTACGGGGCCTTCTACAACAAGGACGTGTTCGACAAATACGGCCTCAAGATCCCGACGACCCTGGATGAGTTCGTGAAGGTCTGCGACACCCTCATGGCGAACAAGGTGTATCCCCTCGTGCGGTCCTACAAGAACTCGAATTATCCCTGGGTGGAGTACACCACCATCGCCTATCCCATGCTTCTACAGGAGAACTCCACCAGGAACGTCCTCTGGCAGTCGATCGTCGACAAGAAGGCGAAGTTCGCCGACTACCCGTCCGTCACGGAAGGCCTCAAGCTCTACGACAGGCTCTTGAAGTACACCGAGCCGGGCGACATGGGCATCGACGACGCGCAGGGGATCGTGAAGCTGGCCAAGGGTGAGCGGGCCATGTACCTGAACGGGGCCTGGATGACGGGGGACCTGTACGCCGCAAATCCCAAGGGCCATTTCGGCTTCTTCCCCATGACCTGGTCCAATGACGCCTCCAAGAACCAGGCGCCCGTCGGCCTGGACGACGTGTTCATGACCTACACCAAGACGAAGCACATGGACGGCGTCGACAAGTTCTTCGAGGTCGCAGCCTCCGACCAGGGGGCCAAGATCTGGATGGAGACCGCCAAGATGATGAGCTCCGTCAGCGGCGCCCCGATTCCGGGCGACAATGACGTGCAGCAGGATATCGGGAAGGTGCTGACCCAGGGCAGGCAGATCGCGCGGAGTCTCCTGATCGACCTGGCCGGGGAATACCGGGTGAAGATGCGCGCGGACCTGCAGCTCTTCGCCATGAGCGCCGCGGCCGACAGGAACGTGGACAAGTTCGTGAAGACCCTGGATGCCGATTTCGCTTCCGTAAAATAGGGGTTTCGGGAATCGAAGGCGGTCCCGTGCGGGACCGCCTTTTCTTTCAAAGGTGGGGGCGTATCGACATGGGTGCACGGCAATGAAGCGCGGACTTCGGGACGGGCTGGTAAGCTTCTCCTTCCTCTTTCCCGCCGCGCTCCTGTTCTTCCTCTTCGTGCTTCTTCCCTTTTGCCAGGGGATTCCCATGGCCTTCTTCCAATGGGACGGGTTCAGCAGGCAGAGGACCTGGGTGGGCCCCGGGAATTTCCTCACCATGACAGGGGACGGCGCCCTCCTCGCCTCCCTGGGAAGGACGCTGGAGTTCTCCTGCTATTCGGTCATCCTCTCCAACCTGATCGGCCTGTTCTTCGCGCTTCTCATCCACCGCAAGTCGAGGTTCCACGCGGTGTTGAGGACCGTCTTCTTCATGCCGTTCGTCATCAGCCTGGTGCTGTCGGCCTTCATCTGGTCCTACCTCTACAGCGACGTCCTTTACCGGTTTTTCCGCATTCCCAGTCCCCTGGGAAGCACGCGATGGGTCATCCTGGGACTGGCCGTCATCTCCATCTGGCGGGACTCGGGCTACTGCATGGTGATCTACATCGCCGCGCTGCAGTCGGTCCCCGTGGAATTCTACGAGGCGGCCCGCATCGAAGGGGCCGGCGCCGCGAGGACCTTCCTCTCCATTTCCGTTCCCATGATCATGCCCGCCTTCACGGCGAACGCGACCCTGCTCCTTGCCTGGGGCCTGAAGGTCTTCGACTATCCCATGGCCGCCACCAATGGGGGGCCGGGCCGGTCCTCCGAGACCCTGGCCCTCTTCGTCTACAACAACATCTTCAATTTCTACAAGGCCGGCTACGGCCAGGCGGTGGCCCTCGTGTTCACGCTCTTCATCTTCCTTGCAAGCTTCCTCATCACCAGGACCCTCCGGGGCCTGGAGGTGGACCTGTGAGCGCTTCCAAGGTCCGCCCGGCGGCCCTCGGGAGCCTCGCCGTCAAGCTCTTCTTCGCCCTCCTGTTCCTCGCCCCCTTCTACATCACGCTCTGCTATGCGCTGAAGACCGGGGAAGAGATCACGAACACGGGCCTCGCGTTTCCCACGCGGGTGCACCTTTCCAACTTCAGCGAAGCCGTGAACCGGGCCAATTTCTTCCACGTCATGGCGAACAGCGTGCTCACGACGGTCCCGGGGGTCCTGGGGCTGACCGTCATCTGCACCATGGCCTCCTACATCATCGCCAGGAAGAACACGCGCTTCTACAATGCCGCCTACTTCCTGTTCCTTGGCGCCATCCTCATCCCCTTCCAGACGATCATGCTTCCCCTCTACGTCAACCTGAAACGCTGGGGCCTGATGAATACGCTCGCGGGTTTCACCCTGACCCGGATGGGGTTCCTCATCCCCTTCACCATCCTCATCGTCACGGGCTTCGTGAAGACGGTCCCCAGGGACCTCGAGGAGGCGGCCGGCATCGACGGTGCGGGCCGCTATCGGACCTTCGGCCTGATCGTCGTTCCGCTCCTGAAGCCCATATTGGTCACCTCGGTCGTCCTGAACACGCTCTACCTGTGGAACGACTTCCAGACCGCCATCCTGATCCTCCAGAAAAACGCGGTGCGGACGCTCCCCCTGGTGCAGTTCTACTTTTTCGGGGAGCACAGCATCCAGCTGAACCTGGCCTTCGCGCTGTTCCTGCTTTCCATGCTGCCCATCCTCCTGCTGTACCTGCTTCTCCAGAAATACGTGGCGAGCGGGCTTACGGCGGGTGCGGTGAAGGGGTAGGGGGGAGGTCCGTTGCGGATCCATGTCGATTTCCGCTCGCACGCCTTGGGGATGGATACTTCCTTCTACGCGCTGTTGCCTCAGGACGGCCTCTCCGCGGGGAAGCGCAGGACATTGTTCCTGCTGCACGGGAGGTCCGATGACCATGGCGCCTGGGTCAGGCGCACCTCCATCGAGCGGTACGCCGAGGAGAAGGGCCTCGCGGTCGTCATGCCCGATGGCGGACTCAGCTACTATGCGGACATGGTCCATGGGCCGGACTACTTCACCTACCTCACCGAGGAGCTTCCTCCCTTCGTCCGTTCGCTCCTTCCCCTGAGCCGGGAGAGGGAGGACACCTGGATCGCGGGGCTCTCCATGGGCGGCTACGGCGCCATGAAGGCCGCCCTGAGGCGGCCGGACCTTTTCTCCCGTGCCGGCAGCTTCTCCGGAGCCCTGGACCTCGCCGGGTGGATCGGCCTCTGCCGCGGGAACGGGAACCGGCAGGCCCTGCGCGTTTTCGCCAATGCCTTCGGCGATCCGGACACAATCCCGGGAACCTGCCATGACCTCTTCCGCCTGCTGCGGGAGCTGAAGGCGTCCGGGAAGCCGCTGCCCCGCATCTATCAGTGCTGCGGCACGGGGGATTTCCTCCACGGGGGGAACGCACGTTTCCGTGACTTCTGCGGACAGGAGGACGTTCCCCTGACCTACGAGGAATGGCCGGGCGCACACGACTGGGCATTCTGGGACGAGGCGGTCCGCCGGTTCCTGTCCTGGCTTCCCTAGTCAGGGTCCCTGCGGAAGGCCGACAGTGGCCGGCCGGTGACTTCCCGGAAGCTCCTGCAGAAGTAGGGCACGGCGTGGAAACCCGTCCTGTCGGCGATCTCGTACACCTTGAGGTCGGTCGTCTTGAGCAGACGGACCGCCTCTTCGATCCGCACCTTCTTCAGGAACTCGAACAGGCGCATGCCCGTCTCCTTCCTGAAGACGCCGCTGAGGTAGTTGGGGCTCAGGTGCAGGCTTTCCGCGATCTCGCAGAGCTGGACGTCGGAGCGGAAGTTGCGCCGCAGGTAGTCCATGGCGGCGACGACCTCCCGGCGGCAGGAGACGGGCCGGCGCCTGCCCGCCTCCAGGAAAGCGTCGAACCATGCGTACAGGGCCTTCTCCAGCCCCTCGAGGGAGGGGGCGACGTCGAGCGCCCGCCGGGGGCAGCGGTCCATGCCTGTCAGCGCGCGGAAATCGAGCTGCCTGCGCTTCGCGGCCGCGAGGAACCCGCCGAGCAGCTCCACGACGGTCGCGTCGAGGGTCTCCATGTCCGGTCTCCGCTCTCCGAGCATCCGGAACAGCCCCTGCAGCGCCCCGGCGGCCCCGGGCGCGTCCCCCGTTTCCAGGGCCGCGAGGATGGAGTCGACGCGGGGGCGGAAGAAGGACGGGTCCGTCTCCCGCCCGTCGGGCGCCTGCAGGAAGACCCGGGAGCCGTCGTCGTAGAAGCGCTGTCCCAGCAGCTCCTCCGCTTCCCGGAAACGTCCGGCCAGTTCCCCGAGGTCCGCGGTGGGCCGGGAGACGGCCATGTCGGTCCTGAGGCCCGTGGCGTGCTCCACCCTCCGGACGATCCTCCTCGCCAGGGACGCGAGTCCCGCCCGGGCCTCCTCCCCCGGGGCCAGCCCGGAAAGGTTGACGAGGACCGCGACGAGGTCCCTCCCGGCGAGGTGAGCGAAACGGCACGCCGCAAGCTCCGCGGCCATCCCCTGCAGCGCCGCCGCGACGGCCCCGGGGGTGCCGGAGCCGCCCAGCACGGCGACGGCGAAGAGGGACCGCTCGCGGTCCGGGAAGAGGCACTCCAGGCTGCGGCCGATCTCCCGCGGATCCCGCAGCTCCCCGAGCAGCGTCTTGCCGAGGAAGTCCTCGAGGATGGCGGTCCAGTTGTCCAGGATGTAGCCGTCGCGGTGGCGCTGCCTGCGTTCCCTGTCGATCTTCTCCCCCAGGGCCCGCACGACGGCGTCCAGGTCCGCCTTTTCCAGCTCGTATTTCAGGATGTAGTCCTCGGCCCCGTACTTGAGGGCGTCCTTCACGAAGGCGAAATCGTCGTAGGCGCTCAGGGCGAGGATCTTGATCTCCGGCCAGGACGCCTTCACCCTCTTGATGAGCTCCACGCCGCCCATCTCCGCCATGCTGATGTCCGTGATGATGATGTCGGGCCTTTCCGCCTCCATGATGGCGAGGGCGTGCTTTCCGTTGATCGCCTCGGGAAGGAGGCGCAGGGCCCCGTCCGTGCAGTCGAGGAGGGACTTCACCGCATAGCGGTACATGACGTCGTCCTCGACGATCAGGACCTTGTGCATGGCCCCTCCGCGCCTCCCGCGACCAGGGGAAGCTCGACGCGCACCACCGTCCCCCGTCCCGGGCTCGGGGCCAGGGAGAGGCCGTAGGGCTCCCCGAAGGAGAGGCGGACCCTGTCGTTCACGTTCTTGATGCCGATGCTGTTGAGGCCGGGATGCTCCTTCTTGGTCTCCGCCAGGAGTTCCGTGAACCTGCCTTCCTCCATGCCGATGCCGTTGTCCCCCACTTCGAGGGCCAGGCGGTCGCCGCGGCGCGCGGCCCGCACCCGGATGAGGCCCTCGTACTTGGAGAACTCGATCCCGTGGAGCAGGGCGTTCTCCGCGAGGGGCTGCAGGATGAAGCGCGGGATCCGGCACCCGCGCACCTCCTCCTCCACGTCCGTCTCGAAGGAGAAGCGGTCTTCGTAGCGGAGCTTCTGCAGCACCAGGTAATTCGAGACGTAGCGGACCTCCTCCTCCACGGTGGTGTCCTCCGCCGTCTCCACGGAGAAGCGCAGCAGTCCGATGAGGGCCGTCACCATGGTGTCGATGGTCTCCTGGCCGTTCCTCTTGGCCAGCCACTTGATGGAGCCCAGGGTGTTGTACAGGAAGTGGGGGCGGATCTGCGCGATCAGCGCCTGATGCTCCATCTGCTGCTTGGCCATGCGTTCCCTGTAGACCGTGTTGACCAGTTCGTCGATCCGGTCCGCCATGATGTTGAACCGGAGGCCGAGCAGACCCACCTCGTCGAGGCTGTGGGGTTCGACCCGGACGCTGAAGTCGCCCTTCTCGATGGTGCGCATGCTCCGTTCCAGGGCCTTGATGTTCATCGTGATCCCGGAGGACAGGCCCAGGGCGAGGATGACGGCCAGGAGGAGGGCCGTGAGGCTCACAAGGAGGACGGCATAGCGCGTGGTGTCGGCGTGCCGCAGCAGGTACGCCATGGGAAGGATGCATGCCACCTTCCAGTTTTTCACCTTCGTCACGATCCCGGAGACCATGACGTTCCTGTCCGCGGTCACCTGAACGCTGTCCTGCGAGGCGAGCGTCTCCAGCATGCCCGCCGCCAGGCCCGGGTCCCTCCCGGCCTTCCCATTGGAGAAGAGCACCTGCCCGCCCTCGTCGGCGATCACCAGGGTGGCCGCGGAGAGCGGGGAGTCCTCCCGCAGGGACAGGTCGAAGTAGAGCGGGTCGATGGCCGCCGCGAAGAGGCCGAGGTCCTCGAAGCTCACGGAATCGATGATCCGCCGGGCGAACAGCACGGGGCCTTCCCCCCCTTCCGCCCGCCGCCAGGCCGTCTTGTCCCCCGCGGCGCTGAGTGTTTCATGGAGCTTCGCCATGTCGGGATACCCGGAGGCGGGCGGGCGGTCCAGGAAAAAAGTGGAGCTCTTCTTGTCGAAGGACAGCATCCTTCCGGACCGGGAGAGGACGGCGAAGGAGAGGATGTAGTCGTTGAGGGCCGCCTGCCGGTTGACGCTGTCGATGAGGCTGTGCGCCAGGACGGACCTTTCCACGCCGCCCGCGGCATCGAAGACGTCGAGCAGGCTCTTGAACCGCGCGTCGTCCGTGGAACCGAAGGTGAACTTCTCGAAGTCCTTCGCCTTCCAGTCGATGATGGTCGCCGACTGGCGGATGAGCTCCTCGGAGAACTCCATCGCGTTCTGGGTGATGACGCTCTTCGAGCTCTGGATCATGGCGGAGCTCACCAGGATGACGACGAAGAGGATGACGAGGAGGAAGGAGAGGAGGATCTTGGTCCTGATCTTCAGGGAGGAGACGGCCCGCGGGACGCGCATCATGGGGTCGGACCGTGCAGCGCCTCCGCGACCGCCGCGATGTGTTCCGGCCGCGTGCCGCAGCATCCGCCCACGAGGCGCGCCCCGGCCCGGACGCATTCCAGGATTCCCGCGGCGAACCGCTGCGGATCCATGTCGAAGAGGGTCCTCCCCGATTCCAGGCGCGGCTTGCCCGCGTTGGGCTGCGCGATCAGCGGCAGGTCGGTGCGCTCCCGCATGGCCGCGATCACGGATGCCGTCTCCAGGGGCGTGAGGCTTCCGCAATTGGCCCCCACGGCCGCCGCCCCCTCCGCGGCCAGGGCCGCCGCGGCGTCCCCCGCCGCGTTCCCCATGGCCGTCCGTCCGCCCTTCTCCACGGTCGCGAAGGACAGGGTCACGAGGACAGGAAGCCGGCACTCCGTCCGGCAGGAGCGGAGGGCGCACAACGCCTCGCGCAGGTCGATCATGGTCTCTATCAGGAACGCGTCCACGCCTCCTGCGGCAAGCACGCGGGCCTGCTCGCGGAACGCCTCGATGAACCGCGCCTCCGTCCAGTCGCCGTAGGGCTCCAGGAGCTGGCCGGTGGAGCTTATGTCGCCCAGCACGGGCCGGTCCGCTCCCGCCGCCCGGCGCGCGATGGCCGCACCCTCAGTGTTCACCCGGACCGGGTCCACGTCCATGCCGTGGGACTCGATGAAGATCCGGTTCATCGTGAGGGTGTTTGTGATGATCGCCTCCGCGCCGGCGGCGCGGTAGCTTTCATGGATCGATTCCACGGCGGCTGGGTCATGGACGTTCTGTTGGCCTCCCTCGACGAGTCCCCGCCGGGCCAGTTCCGTGCCCATGGCGCCGTCGAGAAGGGCTACGCTCCGCGACAGGAGGGCCGAGAAACGGGGGGAGCTTTCCATGGAAGGAGTATCGCCGGAACGCGCAGGCGGATCAACAGGCCGTGTCAGGGACCACGCCTGCGGCATGTCAGGGACCAGGCCTGCGGCGTGTCAGGGACCACGCCTGCGGGCGCTGGAGGCGGATCCTTTCCATGGGGTGGGAGTACTGATACTCCCCTGGGCCGCCCAACGTAGCATGTAGGCCGATCCTGCGCGGGCCAGGGGGCCCCCACGCGCGGGGCAAGGCTATGTGAGTCTGCCTGCCCCGTCCATCATGCGTCTTTCTGCCGGCCGGGGTGGAACGCCATTCCTTCGGAACAGCTATGGAAGTCCAGCTGTTTCTCCCTGCAGACTCGCTCGTTCAACGCCAGCATCCATTGTTCATTATCCCTTTTGGATTTCGCCGGATCGGGAATGATCGCAGGCATGACGTGGACGGTGATCTTCTGCAAAGGGAAGTCGTTCTCATCCATCCTGTCGGTATCCTCCGCAGTAATGAGGCAGGGGAGGACCGGCACATTGTTCGCCGCCGCGAAATGGAAAGCGCCCCTCATGAATGGCCGGATTTTCCTGTAATTCCACCACATGGCCTTTTCGGGAAACACGAGAATCAAGTTGCCGTCCCGCAGCAGTTCCTCGACGGCGCACATCAGCTTTTTCATCGTGCCGAAGCTCGAGCTGAGCGGCAGCGTTTCCCAATGACGGAGCAGGAAGCCGGCCATCCCCGGGATGGAGAAATTGACCTCCGCGACGATCTTGTAGAGACGGCGACGGATGCGGGCCTTGTCCATCGCGGCGCGGATGAAGACGCTGTCGAGCTTCCCCCGATGGTTGCAGGTTACGACGGCTCCGCCGCTGACGCTCCTGGCGTTTTCAAGCCCCTCGAACTCCACGCGGTATTGACGCAGGATGAACGGCTGCGCCGCCTTGGCGATCGTGGAGGCCGCGAGCGTGCACAGCCTGCTTTTCCATTTGACGTTCAGAAAATCGACGTCGTCGGGCTTGAGGGTCCTGGCCGGTGGATCGTTCTCGACATCCCTGTTGAACTGGCCTTCCCGCTCGCAGTCCTTGATCCGTGTGAGCAGGGCCAGCTTCTCCATGTGGTTGGCCGCTCGTCGCGCTTTCGTCATGTTCGTCCCCTTTCGGCAATCAGAAACCCATCCCCGCGTACTTCAGGAGGATGTCGTCGAACTCGAAGCAGCGCAGGACGTCGTGAACCTTCCCGATCTCCCAGGGCTTGATACTCTGTATCCGGATCATGGGCCAGAAGCGGAATGTCACGGAGAAGTGGCGGAGCAGGGTGTCTTCCCTCATCGCATGCTGCTCGTTGTACTTCATCGGCAGCGGCAACTTCGCCGTGGCGCAGCTGTTCAGCGCCGTCTGATCCGGCAGGAACACGCGTCGATCCCGGCACATGAGCACCGCCTTCCTGAAAAGGCCGGTCTCCCGGATGCGCGCGAGATTCAACAGGATCACCCCGGAGTTCACGTAGGTCCTGCCGAAGAACCATCTTCCATAATAGTCCGGGACGCCGGCGAGCTCGTACTCCGAGATATCCAGGCCATACAATTCGGAAATATCGCCGTTCAGCACGACATCCGTATCGAGATACAGCACTTTATCCGGCAGATCCGGGATCTCGTCGGCGAACAACCGCAGGAAGCAGTAGGGCGTGAAGCGCGTCTTCCCGTTGGGAGATCCGATGAGCTCCTTCCGATACGCGTCGCCCAGGTCGTGCACGATCACGCGGCTCTCCGGGCTGGCTTCCCGGTAGACCTTCTCCAAGAGCGCGGATTGGTCTCCCGTAATCGGTCGGAAGACCGGGTTCAGGTCCGCCAGGTCCATGGTCAGTACGTGGAGCGTAATGGGATCCCGCGTATGTTTCCGGACGGACAGTGCCGTGATGAGCATTCCCCTGAAGACTGCGGAGTTCCCGCTGCACATCAGCTGTATCATGGTTTCGCCTCCTCGCTCTTCCTGTACTCGATCCTCACGTAGGTGTTGCTCTTTGCCCGCTCGCTCATCCGCCCGTAGATCCGATCGCGCAGCTCCTCTCGGCTCTCCCGGGGAGAGAGGGACCGGTCTGGGAAAAACGGCCCATCGACATGGATCGTGATGCGCGGTCGATCCGTATTTCTCCTGCGATGATAGGTCACCGTGAAGCAGAAGGCGGGGACGTCCCACAGGACCGGATAGCGGAACGACGTGGCGGGGAAGGGGCGGATGAAGGTGCAGAAGGGCCATATGTGCGCTTCCGGGAAAATGACGATCGGCTCCCCTCGGTTCACCCGCGTCTCCAGGGCGCCCATGAAGTTCCGCATGCCGCTCATGCGCGATGGGAGCGGCATCACGCCGACCATGAGCAGCGCGTTCTCCAGCCCCCGTATGGCCACGTTGTCGGGGGAGGCGATCTCATAGGTCTTCCTCGGGAAGGCGATGCATGTCGGGAAAAAGCCGTCTCCGGGCGCATGGGTATGGTTCCCATAGAGGAAGAAGCTGCCGTGGCGGAACGGCTTCAGCAGCTCCCTGTTCTCGATCTTCAGGCGGTAGCGCAGTGCGCAGCCGGTCACGACGAGTGGCGCCGCGATGAAATGGTAGAGGAGGAAGGCACAGGCATTCCAAAGGGGATTCCCACGAAGATAGGGATACTCGTCGGATATCTCCTTGCGCGGGCGGGTGATCCCGGAGAACTCCTGGTTCACCGGGTCCGTATAGTAGCGGATCTCCGGTTCGCCCGGCAGCCTCTCCAGACGCATGCGCGTGTTCCTCGGTTCTCCGTGGAATCCCATGTCCACTGGGTACCAAGGAACGCTAAACTGAGCCTAAACCCGGTCCCCCGTTTCGAAAGCAGGTCTGTGAGGCAGTACGACGGTAAAGCTCGTTTCCAAAGGACCGCTCTCGACCCGCACCGACCCGCCGTGCAGCTGGACCGCCTTCTGCACGATGGCGAGGCCAATGCCGTTGCCTTCCGCGCTGTGAGGGCCGTCCGCCTGGTAGAAATCGTCGAAGATATGGGCCATGGCCTCCTTGGGTATCTCCAGCCCGCTGTCCATGACCGTCACTTCCAGGTCCCTCTCCCGCTCCGCGATGGAGACGCATATCGTGCCGCCCGGTTCCGCGAATTTCACCGCATTGTCCAGGAGGTTGACCCACACCTGGTGCAGCAGCTCCCTGCTGCCCACGATGGTCACTTCCGAGAACTCGGCTTCCAGCGAAAGGCCCTTCGCCTCCCATTTCTTGATCAGGAGAAGGATGCAGCTCCGCAGCTGCTCGGAGAGGTTGAACTCCTCCTCGTCGCTCAGGAACGCCTGGTTCTTCACCTTGGTCAGCGTCAGGACGCTCTCCGCGAGGCAGGTCAGCCTGCTGGACTCGTCGACGATGATCTCAAGGTACTCGCGCGCCTTCTCCGGCGGGACGCCGCCCTTCTGCAGCAGCCTCGCGAAGCCGCTGATGGCGACGATGGGTGCCTTGAACTCGTGGGAGAAGTTGTTGATGAAGTCGGTACGGAACATCCTCGTGTTCTGCAGTTCCTCGGCCAGCTTGTTGAAGCTGCGGGCGTATTCCTGTTTCAAGGGGAGCATCCCGAGGTCGACGCGCGTCTCGAACTTGCCGTCGGCCAGATCGTAGATGCTGGAAATGCAGTTCTTCACCGGTATGAGGGCGAAATGGCTGTAGATGAAAGTGAAAAGGGGGCCGAGCACGAGGCACAGCAGGACGGCCACGATGAGCCCGAAGGCGAAACTGTCCGGTTGCAGCGCGAACACGTTGAACCGGACCAGCATTCCCACTGTCAGGAGCACGAGCGCAAGGACGAGCAGAAGAATCAAAAACACGAAACCCGCCAACAGGAGGTTCAGGGACCGCAAGTCCCTTTTCTGCTCCAGGGTCCTGACGTGTTTCAGCATTTTTTCACCGCCTTGTAACCGAGCCCGCGGACATTCACGAGCTCGAATCCGGTACAGTTCTCAAATCGCTTGCGCAGACGGTTCACGTGGACCGTGATCGTCTCCCAGCCGCTGTCGCTGTCCGCGCCCCATATCTCATCCATCAATTGGATCCGCGTGAATATCCGGTCCGGGTAGGAGAGCAGCTTGTAGAGAAGCAGGAACTCCTTCTGGGGCAGGAACTGCTTCTCCCCCCTCCACGTGACGCTCAGCGCGTCATATTCCAGGACGATCTCACCGACGACCATCCGTCGTTCGCTCGCGATCTTGGCCCGGCGCAGAAGGGCGCGGATGTGCAGGAGCAGCTCTTCCGCGTCTATCGGCTTGGTCATGTAGTCGTCGATGCCCACCAGGTAGCCCTTCTTCCGGCTCTCCAGCATCGTTTTGGCGCTGACCATCAGGATGGGCAGGTGCTCGTAGGACCGCCGCAGCTCCTCGGAGAGCTCGTAGCCGTCCATCCTGGGCATCATGATGTCCACGATGGCGAGGTCTATCTGTTCACGCGCCAGGAGATCCAGCGCGGCGCTCCCGTCGCTCGCCAGGAAAACGCCGTACTTCTCGGACTCCAGCACGGCTCTCAGGAGGCCGCGCGTGTTCTTCTCATCGTCGACGACGAGGATCCGGATCATACGGGCCTCCATTGTTTGGCCGCGGCGCCTCGGCGGGCGATCCGCCATCCTTGGAGGCCGCGCGGGTCGTGTACGCTCTATGGCTCCTCTCGTTCATTATAAGCATCTGCAGGCGATTCTCAACATTGGCGAAGCTCGTATCCGGGTCCAGATCGAGCGGGAGGATCTGGACGGCCGGGAACCTGTCCTTGATTCCCTTGGTGACCCCGCGACCGCAGACGTGATTCGGCAGGCAGCCGAAGGGCTGGAGCACGACGAAAGAGGTGACGCCCCTGGCGGCGTGATGCGCGATCTCCGCCGCGATCAGCCACCCCTCGCCGCAGCTCAGGGTTTCGGGGATGATGTCGCGCACCTCCTCGTAGAGATCCCGCGGACGTGCCGCCGACTGGAACAGGGGATGCTTCCGCGCCATGTGCTCCATGCTCTGCTGCGCGAGATCGAACAGCTTGTCCGCGATGTAGTTGACCCTGGGCAGCTTCGCCTTGAAGTCCCGGATCTCGCTTATCGTGGCGCGGAAGTCCTTCCGCAGCTGATCGGTCACCCTCGGGAAGATCGCCTCCATGCCGTTGTCGACGAGGTAGTCTTCGACGTTGAAGTTCGCGCCCGGATGGAAGGTGACAAGGATCTCCCCCGCCACGAACACGCGGGGCTTCGGGTTGCCGCGGTCGTATGGGATTCCGCGGAAGGCGTCGATGGAGGCGCGATACGCCCCGATGGCCTTGGGAAGGCCGCCCCGGATCGCATCGGCAATGCGGTCGATGCACTCCGCGAATACTCGATTGGCCTCTCCGGCCGCCGACTCATATGGCCTGATCGCCCTCCGCAGGCCGTCCAGGATATCGATCATCATGCAGCCCCAGACCGTTTCGATCAGGGAGGAGGGGCCGAAGATGGAAAGGCCGGGCTGCAAGTCCTTCGTATTGCTGAAATCCGTCGCCAGGATCGCCACGTCGCCGAAGCCGGCGCTGTCCAGCGCCTTTCGGAGCAATCCCGCATACTGCGACATGCGGCAGTCGCACTGGAACTTGACCATGGCCACCGCGGCCTCGCCGGGCCCGTATCCGCCCCGGCGCAGCTCCGAGAGAGCCTCTCCGATCACC
>Ga0153915_10000020_pt1 | contig 156193 bp, 152 predicted proteins | sample Opewatmetagenome_2_FD_107003 | JGI IMG/M metagenome (GOLD analysis project Ga0153915, IMG submission 107003) | Freshwater wetland microbial communities from Ohio, USA - Open water 3 Core 3 Depth 3 metaG | ecosystem: Environmental > Aquatic > Freshwater > Wetlands | place: USA: Ohio, Lake... | reverse complement strand
TCAGTGACCCCCGGCCAGTTCGGTGTAACCTACGAGAAGATCGAGAAGCCCGAGGCCATCCACTGGCCCTGCCCGACCATCGAGCACCCGGGAACCCCGATCCTCCACATCGGCAAGTTTGCCGCTGCGGATGGCAAGGGCACCATGTTCGGTATCGAGTACCGCCCGCCCGCAGAAGTTGCGGATGCAGAGTACCCGTACACCCTGATGACTGGCCGTATTATCTTCCACTACCACACCAGGACCCAGACCGACAAGAGCCCGACCCTGCACAACGATGTACCCGAAAACTACGTCCAGCTCAACACGCTGGATGCAAAGGAACTCGGCATCAAGCAGCACGAGAAGATCAAGGTAACGAGCCGCCGTGGCGAGACCATCGCCATTGCACGGGTAACCGACGATGTCGCACCGAAGGTACTCTACATGCCAATGCACTTTGCCAATGGTGCAAACAACCTGACCAACACCGCGCTCGACCCGATGTCCAAGATGCCGGAGCTCAAGCACTGTGCTGTCAAGGTTGAAAAGATCGCAAAGGAGGCCTGAACATGGCAACAAAGAAAGGCGATATGCTCTATGCCTGGACCAATGATGCAGACATCAAGAAGAAGGCCGAGCTCGGTGGCGCAGTAACCGCCCTCTGGAAGTATGCCCTCGAGGCCAAGGTCGTTGACGCGGTCCTTGTGGTCACGAAAGGTGTGGACCTCTACGACGCGGTCCCGGTTGTTATTTCCGACCCGGCAGAGCTTGCCAAGACCGCCGGTTCCCTTCACTGCGGAACGCTGCTCATGGCAAAACTCGTCAAGAAATTCCTGAACGGGGCCAAAGACCAGAAGATCGGTGTCACGGTCAAGGGCTGCGACGCGATGGCGTTCTACGAACTCGCCAAGCGCAAGCAGATCAATCTCGACAACGTCATCATGATCGGTGTCAACTGCGGAGGATCGGTCAGCCCGGTCACAGCCCGCAAGATGATTCGTGCAAAGTACGATGTTGACCCCGAGAAGGTTCACAAGGAAGAGATCGACAAGGGCCAGTTCATCATCGAGTACGAGGGAGGCCACAAGGGTATCTCCGTTGACGAACTCGAAGAGGCCGGTTACGGCCGCAGGTCCAACTGCCGCCGCTGCAAGATGAAGATCCCCCGCCAGGCAGACCTTGCCTGCGGGAACTGGGGTGTTATCGGCGAGAAGGCCGGCAAGGCAACCTTTGTAGAAGTCTGCTCCGAGAAAGGTGCAGCACTCATTGAAGGCGCTGTCAAGAAGGGTCTCCTTGCCACCGAGCCCGCCAACCCCAAGGGTCTTGAGATCCGCGGAAAGGTCGAGGGCGCAATGCTCAAACTCGGCGAGAAGTGGCGAAAGAAGGACTTCGAGGCACTCGGCGAGGGCAAGGACCGGTTACAGAAGATCATGTCCGAGACCGCCCGCTGCATCAAGTGCTACCAGTGCATTGATGTCTGCCCGATCTGCTACTGTGTTGACTGCACGACAAAGAACCCGGCCATGGTTCCCCCGGGCGAACTGCCGGTCAACTTCATGTTCCACCTGATCCGGTACTCCCATATCGCTGATTCCTGTGTCAACTGCGGGCAGTGTGAGGAAGTCTGTGCAGCTGAGATTCCGAATGCGCTGATCATGCACTCCCAGCAGGTTGAGCTTGAGAAGATGTTCGGCCACACGCCGGGCATCAACATGGAACTTCCGCTCATGGCATATGTCGAGGAGAAGGAAGAGCGTGCACGGCTGAACAACACCGGCAGCGACATGATCTATCAGAACGTGTTCAACCCGGTTGCGAAGAAATAACCTTTTTTTTTAAAATAGAGTTTGTAATGGTCTGCATTTTAAATAGTTAAGTATATTAATATGTATGATTTTAACCAAAACCTTTAGGGTACTTCCCGGTAATATTGTGGTTAACGATTGGTTCGTGAGGATGGATTTTACGATGTTACAGTCCACAAAATTGCTGCTCACCCGGTATATGCCGTTCATGAACTGCTAATCGGTTATCTGGAGTTTTGTTGTCTGGATGCACCAGTATGTTGTGGACTTTCCACAGCAGAATTCAGTGCAGAAACCGATCAATGCGGTCACGGATTCTGATGAGAATCTGTAACATCATCATCCATTCCCTGGATCGTTTACCGGTGCCGAACCCGAACGTGTTCAGCGTTGGAATCCAGGTTGTTACGACCCACTGACGTTATATGTCAGATCATCGTTTTTGAACGAATCACAGCCAACCGTGAATCAGAAAATGGAGCATGGAAATGTCACAAACCCATGAAAATGCATTTACTGGTCTTGAAGCTGCAATTGTGCTTATTGCATTCGTCGTTGTCGCAGCAGTGTTCTCGTATGTACTTCTCGGCGCCGGGTTCTTTACAACCCAGAAGAGCCAGGAGACCGTGCACACTGCCGTTGGCCAGGCCAGCTCCGCCCTTGAAGTATCGGGAAACGTTATAGCGATCGCGTCATCCACAAGTGCTCTTGGAAATGTTGCAATATACCTCCAGCTCGCTGCAGGTGGCACAGAAGTTGATATGACAAAGGTAGCCTATACCGTTTCCACCTCCAATTTCCTGAAGACCTATCCGGACAGCGACACCACCCACATCACACGTGACCGTGTCCAGGGAACAGACTCGGATCTCCTGAGGAACCTTGAGATGGATAAAATCACCATCGTTGTTACGGATGCACAGATCGATATGAACGAGAAGTTCATCGTTGAAGTGAAACCCGATATCGGTGCAGCTCTTCCGATACAACGGACCGCTCCACCTGCACTGGTTCGCAATCAGGTCTATGAGGTTTACTGAAGTGAAGAAAATGAAACGATTGACACACTATGATGAAGGGTTCACCGGCCTTGAAGCTGCGATTGTGCTTATCGCATTTGTCGTTGTCGCGGCAGTGTTCTCATATGTGGTGCTCGGTGCCGGTTTCTTCACGACCCAGAAGAGCCAGGAGACCGTGCACACTGCAGTCGGACAGGCCAGCACAAGTCTTGAACTTGTTGGCAATGTATATGGTGCAGGATCCGGATCTTCAGCGCTGAAGTACATCCAGATCACCGTTGCATGCACTGCCGGGGGAGGGTCTCTGGATCTCTCGAAGTTAACTGTAACCTATCGGGATAATGAGGTATTCAATGAAATTGCGTATGACGTGACCAATTCCCAACTGGATGGCACTGAAGCGACAAACTCACCGACAGCAGGTAAATGGATCGTCTCGCAGGTACTGAATGGTAAAGGTGCGACGCAGACTGCCCTTCTTGAGCCGGGTACACAGTTCACCCTCCAGCTCCATCCCCCGTCAGGTGCGAACACGAATGTTAACCAACAGTTCACCATTGAACTGAAACCCGCGATTGGTGCAGTGCTCCCCATCACAAGGACGGTCCCTGCAGCAATCCAATCGAACAACGAACTCTACTAATTCTTTTTTTTAAAAACTGTATTCTGACCAGGTCATCACGTTATGTGAATTACCTTCGTAGCGATGCATCGATTGTGTATCCGGATGTGGAGATCTCGATGCAAGTGTCCCTGTGGGGAGATGACAATCTCTCACCGCATCATCTGGTATTCCGTGAATGAATTCCCCCAAAAAAGAATGGAATAAGACTCTGGATGCAGGACGGTGCATCGGAGCCTGTACGCAGGTTATCCCCACGTTTCGGGAAATGCCATGTTGGTGTAGAGATCCTCGAGTCGTGCCTTGTGTCCCCGCTCCATGTTGGCGAGCTGGGTGAAGAGCAGCTGTGTCTCCATGTCAGCAGCTGCACTGGCAAGCTGGGTATACATCTGCATGGCGTCAAGTTCCTTCTTGATGGCAAGGACCAGGCCATCAAGTGGTTTTAAATTCATCGTCAGGTCTGGTGTCGGGAGTGCATCGCCGACCTTGTAATCATGCCCTGCTGCGAACTTTATCCTGCTGACGTCTTTTGTGAGGAATCCCTGGAGGAACTCGCGGTGCTTCTTCTCTTCACCGGCAAGCTCAGCAAAGAGCGCCTTTAAGTTCTTGTCGTTAACCTTGTCGGAGACATTCCGGTAAAATGTGTACGCTTCCACTTCGCGATCAATAGCGGTTGAAATGATCTTCTTTGCATCCTCTGTCTTCATGTTCACACCCCGTAAAATATTTTATACCTGATATTGTTGAATAGCGTATTTATATTGTGGGTTAATACCAATTATCCGGCGTTCATGCTACACCAGATCGTTTTTTTTATCGGGGTGCGTCCCGGATTCGCCAGGGTCTCCCGCATATTCGCCGGAGAATAATTCTGTCTCTTTATCGTTTTTGCTTGGGAGTACGTTCCAGGCTTTATTATCGCGTATCTCCCTGTGGACCGGGTTCAGCTGTCAGGTTTGTTCGTCTTCACCGGGTCGTTCCAGAAGAGGTACGCCATGATGAACGGTGCGAGCAGGAAGATTTCCGCGCTCGAATAGATCTGGAATACGGCGATGATGATCCCTATAATGGCAAGGAGGGGAAAGACCAGGGTCCAGCTGACTTCGCGCTCGATCCAGACGGAATCGAGGTCCGGGACAAGGTCTGCCCTGCGTGTCCCGATGTAACGCCACTGGGCGAATGCGATTATGCCGATGATGAAAATATTTGCCTCGAAGAGCATGGCACCGAAGGTGTCGAAGGGATAATCCCCGGCCACGTTAGTGGTGAAGGGAATGAGGCAGACGAACGCGAGGCTCGTGATGTTCATGCAGAGGAGCGGGCGGTCGAGATGGATGAGATGACGGAACCGCTGGTGCTCGAAGTACCAGAAGATGGCGAGAATGATGAACGCGATGAAGTAGTGGAGGAGGTCAGGGAGCACGCTGGTGAGGATAGCCTGTACCGGTTCGGTGACATTTACCTGATCGTACTTGGGCGGGACGCTGATGGTGGTGACGAGCAGCGTCATGGAGAATGCATAGATTGCGTCGATGACGTTGCCGATCCGTTCCTTGGGGATGATGTGGTAGGGGAGGGGGGCAGTCATGATTGGTTGTCCTGTGAGTGATGTTAGCGAGGATGGGAAATAAAACCCGGGGCTGGTTCAGGAGCCAGGGGCAATTCCTGTGCGTTTTTTTGTGGTGGCGTAGTAAAATATTATGCATGAACACCCGCTTTTCCAGTGGTATCGGGGACTGTCCTGGTTTTTAAAAAATGATGTGCGTGATCAGTCGAATCCTGACGATAACCCGTTGCGGATGTCGGTTTTTCTCTCCGTGTTGAGCCTGGCGATATAATCTTCATACCGGTGGATTCTCGTACTGACCGGGAACGGGATGCCAATCGTTGAGATGATCGCCTCGCCCCGGTCGAGCGTCTGGATCTCGATCTCCATTTTACTCAGATCCTGCTTGGCGCTGCCCATGATGATCTCGCGGTCCCCCCGGTCGCCGAGGCCCATGACAACAAAGGTGTTGATCTGTGCCAGTACTTTTGGATCAACGTTCTTGGGCTGCTGGGTGATGACACAGAGCCCCACGCCGAACTTTCTTCCTTCCATGGCGCATTCCCGAAACATCTGGGTGGAGGCGCCCCCGGCGGCAAGCACTCGCTGTGCCTCTTCGATGGTGATCAGTACCTGGTGGCCGGATCCCGATTTCTCATCGATCCCAAAGCCCCGAGCATCGGACCGGTGCCGCTCCATGATCATCCGGGTGATGACCGAGAGGACAAAGAGTTCGCTCCGCTCCCCCATGTCCGGGATGTCGATGAGGACTACCCGGTTGGAATGGAGGTCCGTTATGATCTCCTGCACCGATGAACCCTGCTCGCGGAAGAATGCCCGGTTGCCGTTTGTCAGGTTCTCGATGTGCCGCTGGATCACCCGCACGGGGCCTGACATCGAGTTCCGGATCTGGTACGCGAGGCTCCCCTCCCGGATACCCGCGGCAGCGGGATCCTTGATGGGGAAGATCTCCGGGTCAACGTCCTGGAAGAACCGGATCGCATCTTTCCCGCTGACCCGGGCAAACGCCTCGATGATATCGTACTGTGCCGAGGTGAGTTCATAAAGAATCGAGAGGTCGGAGAGCCGGAAGTCATCGTATTCGAGCCAGAGCCGGTTCATCGCGTACTTCTTCCGGTCATCCTCGCCCCGTATGGTGAAGATCGAGAGGCCGTACTTGCCGTTCGTGTAATGGATGAGCCCTTTTGTCGGTTCCCCGGTCGAGGACTTGCCGCCGCTCACGTACTCGCCGTGCGGGTCAACGATCAAAAGGCCGAACTTCTGCTCCTTCATGCACGAGGCACAGAAGGTCTTCATGAAATTGGACTTGCCCATGCCGGTCGTAGCAAAGACGCCCATATGCTGCGGGAGGACGCGGGCAGGGATCCGGACCGGGACATCTTTTATCACATCCTGGCCGCTCCGCATGAGTCCGACCTCGATCTCGCCCATCTGTTCGGTGAGGAACAAGAAGTCCTCCGCGGTCGGGTCTTCGACAATGGAGAACTTGGAGGGGATGGTGCGGGCCTTGTGGAAGTCCCCGAGCAGGTCCACGCACCCGAGCGGCACGGCATCGACCGTGATGAAGACATCCTCGCCCAGGCCATAGAACTTCTCGGCATAGGCCCGGGTGTCCCACCGGGAATCGGCGAAGTTGGAATCATGCGAGAGGTCGGTGATCTTGGCAAAGAACGTGACGCCTTTGATCGTGTCGACGATCTTCTTGATATCGCCGATGTAGAGCGTCTCGCTGTGGGGGGCGATGAACCGGTAGGAGAGGACGCTCCTGCCAATGAGACGGTACTTCGAGGTATCCGTAGTTTCAGTATCGCGCAAATTCATCATGGTAATCTCCGAACAGGATCTCATAGGTCTGCCGATCGATACCGGCCTCTGCGAGCCTTCCGAGCAGCTCGCCTTTCACCTGCGCCACGATCTCTTCTGTCAGGGCAACGGTGCGATGGGCATCGAAGAGGGGATAGGGATAGCCCGGGATACGGCCGTCTGCGGAGCAGCCGCAAAGCCGGTTCATGATCTCTCCGGCATCCGGAATACCCGTGGCGAGTTCGATCTTCAGTGGTCCTTTCGAGCGGGGATGGAGGCAGGCGACATACATCTCGCCGTGCTGCCACTGGGCGTGCGGGGTATGGTCGAGAATGGCGGGATCGATTTTGATCCACCACGGGGCCGGGATGGTGCGGGTCTTTGCATACCCGAAGACTGCGGGGATGAGAGGGTAGCCGCCGCCCCATGTGGCAGTCGATCGTTTGGATATTCCGGCAAGACGGATCTCCCGGTCTTTGCATGCCAGGGCGATCCGGGTGAGGACCGGGTTGTGGCTCTCGTGGGACACTCTCAACGGGCCGTCCCTTAAGAGAAGGGCGCCGGGCGAAAGCTCGTTTGCCATCCGTTCCGTGACCCAGTACTCGACGGTATCCCGGAGGATTCCCGCAGCCCGCGAGATGTCCTCGTTCGAGAGCGTCTTTCCCGGCGGCTGTCCGAAGCAGTCGGCGTACAGGACCGGGAAGTCCTGGTTCTCTTCGTCAGGGCCGATCAGGGGGAATCTCATAGGCGTAACCGAGCGGCGCTTCCGTTCCATGTCCACAAACGTTGTCTGGGCCGCCCGGATAGCGGCAAGCACGAAGCTGCCGGATTCGAGGAGCATCACATTGCTGCCGTCAATAGCGCAGACCTCTCCGCACGGGGATGCGGTACAGGGAATGAAGTCGGACTTTTCGATGCCGCAGCTGGTTGCGAATTTCTCTACAAGATCCGCCGGGATCGTTGAGCGGATCCGGGCTGCGGCTTCCATCACGGCACTGGTGACCTCGTAGTCGCCCGCCATTACTCCACCATCTTCGCTGCACCCGGGTATTCGTCCTTCATGTACGTTGAATTCTATTTTGGCATAATGGGATATAAGAGGGTGGGAATGCGAGTGAACCTATGTACCAGAAGTACCCTTGTCGAGGTTCTGATGAACCTTTCAACGGCAGAAAACGGGAGGAGTCAACGGTATTCTTAACTGAAACAGGGGATTGTTTTTTCGAGGTTTACCGGTGCGAATAACGTCTGGCATCGTTCCTTGTATTATCTGGCCATAAGAGTATTCTTCTTTCTTCGGCCGGATCAGGGCCCCGGTTTGTTGCCGAAGACTAAACCTATTTATCTCACATCATGATATGGTAGGGTAGAGACAGAGCTCCTCCGGTGAGTGACAGAGATTATCATGACAGATTCTGGCAGAAAATACCGGTTCTCATGGGTACTCCTCGGGGATCTCACCTCCGGGAGACCCAGCCTCGGCCCCACGACACGCCTGGAAGTGTACCGGCTGATGCAGTATACCCTGCGGGATATCATTGAACAGGTGTGCGGGACAGAGAAGGCAGATGAGATCTTCTACAAGGCCGGGTTGCTTGCCGGAAAAGAATTTTACAAAAATGTTCTGGGAATCCCTGCGGACCTGAACGAGTTTGTCCGGAATCTGCAGCAGGTACTGGTGGACATGAATATCGGGATCCTCCGGATCGAGAAGGCGGACGCGGAGCAGGGCTCTTTTGTCATGACCGTGTCGGAGGATCTGGACTGTTCGGGTCTGCCCGAGACCGGCTATGGCATCTGTACCTATGACGAGGGGTTCATTGCCGGGCTCATGGAATCGTTTACGGGTGAACCGTTCGATGTCAGGGAGATTGACTGCTGGTGCACCGGCGACCGGACCTGCAGATTTGACGTGAATCGCCGGTCGCGGTAGATCGTTTTCGTATGGCAGAAAAAACGGCAGAAAAAAAACGCAGGACGCTGCCCCCCGGCTCACCTGATTCCTTGAAGGATGTACTGAAGGCAGTGGAGGATACGTTCCGGACGGAGATCTCTTTCGGAGATCCGGTTCCGCTCTCTGATAAAGAGGCACAGGACCAGCTGAAAGCGATCCTTGCAGATCTCGCGGCAACCCGACAGTTTGCCCAAACCCTGGCACGGGGGGATCTCTATGAGGATCTTCCCGTAACGGGGCGCACTGCCGGCTGCCTCAAGGCCCTCCAGGCCAACCTCCGGCACCTTACCTGGCAGACCGGACAGATCGCCAGCGGCGACCTCTCTCAGCGGGTCCATTTCATGGGGGACTTCTCGGATTCTTTCAATACCATGGTTGAACGTCTTTCCGAGGAGAAACTCAACCGGGCGCACCGGGAAGAAGAACTCCAGCGAGTGAATACTACCCTTGCCGATGAGGTTGCCGAACGAAGGAAGATAGAGGATGCGCTCCGGCGGGCAAACGAGAAGATCAGCATGCTCTCCTCCATCACGCGCCACGATATCCGGAACCAGCTTCAGGTCCTCCAGGGATACCTTGAACTCACCCTGCATACGGCAAAAGACCCGGTACTTCTCAATTATATCAACCGTGAGAAACAGGCCGCAGCTGCGATCGCCGGCCAGGTCGAGTTCATGAAATATTACGAGAGTCTCGGGGTCAATGCCCCGGAATGGCAGGATATCTCCCGGCAGGCCCATGCTGCAATAACCCATCTGCCCATACCGGGTACAACTGACATAGTCATCGATATCCCTCCCATTAAGGTATTTGCAGACGGGCTTATCGAGAAAGTCTTCTATAACCTTTTAGAAAATACGCTCCGCCACGGGGAACGGGTCAGCAGGATCCGGCTCTCCTTCCATGAAACGAACCATGGCGCGGAGATCGTGTACGAGGATAACGGCGTCGGGATCTCTCCCGAAGACAAGCCATTTCTCTTCCAGAAAGGGTTTGGCAAAAACACCGGTCTTGGCCTCTTCCTCTCGCAGGAGATACTGGCGATCACAGGCCTGACGATTCGGGAGGAGGGTGTGCCGGGGAATGGGGTGCGTTTCGTCATCGTTGTGCCGAAGGGGGCGTACCGGTTTTCCAGCACGGGGTAACGGGATACCTGCATTCGGATGATTTTTTTACCGGATCCTGGGTGGCTTCCCGTAGGCAGCATTACAATACGCAGAAAAAGAGGGAGGTAATGGTGGGATAAGAATTATTTCCGGATCCGGTCAGCCATTGCTTTACCGGCCTTGAACGCAGTGTCAAGTTCGGGAGCGTCCGGCACGTACAGGACTTCCTGCGAGCCGACAACGGTGAACCCGGCAGTCTTTAATTCATCGGCAACAATCTTCACGGCACCGCCCTTGCCTCCCATGGATCCGAAGGTGAAAGCGAACCGCTCGCCGGTCCGGTTGAAGTGCAGCCCCTTCAGGTAATAGAGGAGGTCCCCGATGCTCGGGTACGGCATGTCGTTGATGGTCGGAACGCCGACCATGATTGCTTTTGAATCGAGGATGTGCTTGACGATCTCGGATCGTTCGTCCTCGTGGAGGTTGAAGACCTTCACGTCGCATCCGCCCGCAATGACACCTTCTGCAAGACTGTGGGCGAGCATCTTGGTCGAGCCATGCATGGTGTCGTAGATGATCGTCACCTTGTTTTTCATGGCAGAACCGGATGCCCAGCCAACGTATGCCCCGATCACGTTGCCGGGATTGGTCCAGATCTGGCCGTGCGAGGGGGCGATCATGGTTACCTTCTCGATCAGGCCAAGCTCGGTGAGTTCTCCGGCTTTTTTGAGGAAGAGCGGTGACAAGGGAACGATCAGGTTGGCATAGAATTTCTGCGTGGCATCCATCAGGACATGCTCGGGAATTTCGGTGTCGAGCCGCTGTGCGCAGCAGAGGTGCTGGCCGAATGCATCGTTCGGGAAGAGGATTCCCTTCTCGGCATAGAGCGTGAACATCGAGTCCGGCCAGTGGAGGAGCGGGGCCTGGACAAATGCGAGGGTCTTTCCCCCAAGGTCAAGGGTCTCGCCGGTTTTGATATGATGGAATGCTGCACCCGAGAGGGCAGGGAAGTGCCGGAGGAGTCCGGTTTCAGCAATTTCGGTACAGTAGATCGGAGCCTTCGGGAATTTTTTATGGATCTCGACAAGCGCCCCGGAGTGATCCTTCTCTACGTGGTTCTGGACAATGATGTCGATCTGCTCCGTCTTTCCTTCCTTACTGAATGCATCCGCGATGCGGGCCCACATCTGGGCCGAATGTCCCGGGTAGACATTGTCAATGAGCGCAGTCTTTTTACCAAAGACAAGGTAGCAGTTGTATGACGTTCCATCAAGGGTGTACCCGTGGTAAGTCCTCAGGTCCCAGTCAAGCGACCCGACCCAGTACACGCCATCGGCGATTTTGTACGATTCGGCTTTCATGGTTCTCACATTGTTCGTAACTATACGAATGTTCTATTGTTTACGAACAGATTATATATGAATGTTGCGAAACTTATTGCAGGATATGGAAACTCAGTTGTTTAAGGGGAAACGATCGCCTGCGTCCCGACCGGAGGACCCGTCAGCGATCGGTCTCTTCTCCACACCTGCCGGTATACGGACGGTCCAGTCCCCGGTTCGCGTGAAGATCCTCTCGGTGCTCAGCACCCGCGATCGTACGTTCGATGAGATCGTCTCCGTCTCCGGCCGGGCCAAGTCAACCGTATCAGTCCATCTCAAGGGACTGGAGCAGGACGGGATTATCGGTTCGAAGATCGATCCAAAGGACGAGCGGAAAAAGATCTTTTATCTCCGGTCACATGCCCTGGGAAACCTCACCGGCGGTATTCCGGTTGATGACGGGGCGGACCTGGCAGGCCGGCTGATTGACGGTAACGATCCGTTTGGTTTTTACCGGTACATGTTCCGCACGATCCGGGTATCCCTCCTTGCCGAAGGGATCAATATTGACCCGGTGCTGCGCGAGTCCGGGAACCGGGTAGGCCGCACGATCGCGCAAAACCTCGCGGACAAGGACCTTTCGGTGCTGCTGGAAAACCTGGGGAATTTCTGGCGGAAGCATAACCTCGGGACACTGAATGTCGAGTCGCTTGCACCGCTGACCCTGCGGGCATATGACTGTTTTGAATGCGGGAACCTCCCGTATCTTGGCCGGCCGGCCTGTGCCTTTGACTCCGGGATCCTCGACGCGGTATTTTCAGAACACTTCAGAAAACCCCAGCAGGTCGATGAAACAGCCTGTTATGCCATGGGCGACGATCACTGCAGGTTCGTTATCACGCCCCGGTGAGATCTCAGTTTTAACGCGGTTCTTCGGTCTTGCCGCTTCCCTTTTCCTGGAAGGGAAATTCTCCCTGCATGAGCATTCCCTTTTCTCATGCAGCAGACCGGCGCTCACCATCAGCAACGGTATCTTTCATGCCACGATGAGATGGTATGATTAAAAAGAATCTGTGCACTACCACATGGAATTACAGACCGGCAAAATTATCATGCTCCTTGCAGCCGCCATGCCCCCGGTGGCACCGTTATCTCAAACCGTGCAGAATTGCCCGGCTCACCGGTCTCCCGGATAGTAATATCGGTAATGGCAAGGATCTCCCGGGCAAGGAAGAGACCGAACCCCGTGTTTTTACCAAATCCCCGCTCGAAGATATGCTCCTTATCTTCAGAGGGGATGCCAACACCATTGTCTTCATAGATCAGCACCAGTTCACCGGTATCCTTATGCCGGCAGGATAACCGGATCTCTGTTGCGGTCTCACTGTGACGGAGGGTATTGTCAACCAGGGTATAGAGACCTTTTTCAAAGAGCGGATCTGAAAAAATTTCAATCCCCGTGATATCCATACCAACGGATACAGACTCCGGCCGGAGGTCTGTTATCTGCTTTTCTGCGCATGTCCGGAGGTTCTGCCACTGGGGGGCTTTCACGCCGATATTCTGGTAGAGCCGGGTGAATACGATGTGCCGTTCTACGGCTGCGGAAGCATGCATTGCTTTTTGAATATGCCCCCGTGTCTGTTCATCCGCCACGTTTTTTGCCGCGAGCTCCAAAAATCCGCTCACCACCATCAGCTGGTTGAGGATGTCATGCCGGGTGATCGAGCTTAAGAGATTGAGCTTGACATTTGCCCGATGGTACGCCTCTTCAGTCTTCCGGAGATCCGCGGTCCGTTCAACAATCCGCTGCTCCAGGTTGGTGTACAGCATTTTGAGCTCGTCTTCCGCTGTTATCCTGTCAGTGATATCGATACCTATGGAAATAGTCCCGACAATGGTGCCCTGTTCCCGGATCTCATTATTCTGCCACGTGATATGCCGCACGTCGCCCGTTTTTGTCAGGAGGGGAATTTCCAGCTGTTTTGGTATCCCATCCCCCGTCAGATGATCGAGTTCTTCATAGACAGAAGAAAACCGGTCCCGGGGGACTACCACCTCAAACCAGTTTTTACCCTCCAGTTCGGCTCGGGTGTATCCGGTCGTCTTCTCCGCGGCCTGGTTGAAGAGGGTAATCCGGCCCGCGGTATCGTGGCCGACAATGATCGCATTTGCCGTCTCGATGACCGTTTCGGCAAACTCTCTGGCGTTCTCAAGCGCGATCTGTGCCTGCTTGTGAGGGGTGACATCGCGGATGGATTCTATCGCCCCGATTGTGGTGCCCTGTTCATCGTAGAGGGGGCTTGCCTTGGCCCAGAGATGCGTGCTCTTTCCGATCGGGTGGGGGAGATCCAGTTCTGCAATGAGCAGGTTCCCCTCCTGCCGGATGATATGGTAATGGTTGTTTTCGATCCGGTCACCTGGCTGGAGAACCAGGTTGATAAGGACCGGCCGGCGCAGTCCATAGAACGGGATGGCATAGGCATAATCCCCGCATCCCAGCATCTGTTCTGCCGGTACACTGGTCATCTCTTCGATCGCGCTGTTCCAGGCAATGACCGTTCCGGTCCGGTCGATGACAAACGTTGCATCGGGCAGGAAGTTGATGATATCAGTAAACTGGCGTGAAGATTGTCCAAAGTCAGTCCCTGCCTGTATTCGTTCCGTCATGATCATGAGAAAACCTGTCCGGTACTTTGCGCGAAGAAGTGCCGGATACTCGTACCAGCTATATGAAGAAAAATAACTTATAACATGATATATCTTTTTAAAAAATTATTACTCTCTCAATACATGCGGTGTCGGGGGTTCGTTTTGATGACATGAGGGCTGGTGTGGGTGCACTAGGTAAAAAAAAGGAATGCCCATGCTGGTCCTCCCGTGTTCGCAGACGGGCCTGCGTCCTGACATCACCTTGCGGGAGCGGATCATCGAAAACCCGGAATGAGACGATACACGATTACACGGCGTTCCCCTTGCCATCCCGGGATTATACCGGTGTTGACCGTGCCTCTCTTTGCGCTCATCGTGCCGGGAGATTTGCCGTGGATTTCCGGGATGGCGGGGATGAGGATGACCCAAAACTCCTCTCGTGCGTCAGGAAATTATCCGCGAATACCATATCCGCCCGTAGCGATCCTTTGTCTCTGCCAGGGACCGGTTTTTCCTGCATCGCATCAGGTATCTCCTGAACAGTTCAGGTGAGATATCCCCGGCCTGCCAGTTCATGATGGTAAGACAGAATTTCCCGTTGGACCGTTTGAGGCATTCATCCAGTCTCTTCTCCAGCCGTGTTTCCAGGGGATCGGTTCGTTTCCTGATTCGTACGGTATTGTCCGGGGCTCCCGCGTCGCAGGCAGCGGGCAGGCCCGGGTCTTCCTCTTTCCAGATATTCTTGCACCGCTTGCAGTGCATGGTATCGAGAAGACTGTAGACCTTATCGCTGGAACAGAACGGACAGCCTGGCATAATTCATCATTTAGCACGAGAAACGGCCGGCCGGTCCTCGTGCATCACTCCACCTCTTTTATCCTGCTCGCATTGTCTGCGCCCATCTCGATCTGAAGCGTGTTTGCAAACTCGCCCTGCATCTCTGCTATGTGGGAGATGAGGAGGATCTGCGGGAAGCGGGACTCCTGCGTGCGGAGGGCAGTGAGGAGATTGTTTCTCCGCTCCTCGTCCTGGCTCCCGAAGATCTCATCGAAGATGAGGAACGTGGACTCGTGCACCTGGTGGAGTTCAGCGAGATACCGCGAGAGGGCGATTCGGAGCGCGACCGCGATGTCGTCCTGCTCGCCGCCGCTGAACCGGTCGATCGGGTAATCGTTGTCAACGTCCCTCACGAGCAGGTTGAAGTCCTCGTCAAGGAGGACCTGTTCGTATCTCCCGCCCGTGATCTCTGCGATAATCCGGCTCACCTCGCCTTCGAGCCGGCTCCTGACGACCTGCATGAGGTAGACCACGTACTCGGCGATGAGGCTCCGCGTGAGTCTGAGAAGATCGATCTCGTCTTTGAGTTCTGTTGCCTGTTTCTGCAACAGGACGATCTGTTCAGTGGTACGCTTGTAATCCGCGATCTTTTCTTCGGCAAATTTTTTATCCCGTGCCGCATTGGCGATCGCGACATCGGCATCCCGGAGAGCCGTGTCGGTTGCCTTCATCCGGTCTTCGGTTCCGGCTGACTCTGTCGGGTTGTACGGCGCACCGGTTATTTCCTGTTCCCGTTTCGCAAGGTCAGCGTTCCTCTTCGCGATACGTTCCACGAGATCGGCGAGCTGCTGCTTCATGGAGTTTGCCTGGCCGATCTTTTTGCCGAGCTCGGTGAACCGGGCCTGTACCTTCCGGGCCGCTGCCTCCTGCTGCTCTGCGATGCTGCAGGTTTCCGCATTGAACGCGAGGTTTGTTATTGCCTCTGCACAGGCATGCTCTTCGCGCTGCTTTGTGCTGAGCTGGGTGGTGAGTTCCGCGATCGCGCTCTCGAACTCGGCCCGGCGTTTCAGCTGTGCAGCGAGGGTCCGGAGCTGTTCGAGAACCGGTCGCAGGGCCTCGATTGCTGTCTTCTCCTTCTCCAGTCTCTCCTGTCGTTCGAGATCGGCGACAGCCTTGTCCTCCATCTCCCGGAGTTTTGATCCGAACTCCTGCTCCAGGTCCCCGAAGTGGGCACCGAGTTTCTGCCGGCAGAGCGGGCAGATGCCGTCCGGCCCGGCCTGTGCGATCGTTGCCCGGTCGGCTTCGAGTTTTTCTTTCTCTTCTTTGTACCGCTGCTGCTGCGCTGCAAGGGTGCCGGCCCGCTTCATGAGATCCGCAACCTGGTAGTTGACCGCAGTATCGAGCCGGTCGTCCGCAAGCTCCGGGCCGGCACCGATGGACTTCCTGATGGTGGCGGCGAGGCGGGTATACTCCTCGGCGTCTTTTGCAAGACCTGCAAGCCGGGTTTTCTCCTTCCCGATACGGGCGTTTATGTCTGCGACCTGCTTTCGGCAAAAGCCGAGTTCCCCGGTGATGCGCTGGTGCTCGGCCTTCTGCTTTGCGAGCGTGTCGAGCCGTGCCCGGATCTCTGCATACGACCCGGCAGCCTTTTCGAGCTCGTGATACTCGGCCTCATCGTTCCTGAGCAGGACGAGGCCGGATTCGATCGTCTTCTGCTGGGCCGTCTCGGTGGCGAGCTCTTTTTTGATCGCCAGCTGCTGCTGCACGAGCCGGTCGTATGCGGCCTTCTTCTCTGCAAGGACCCTGAGTTGTGCGTCGAGCTCCGCCCGCTGTCTGGTGAGGTCGGTCTTCTGCTTCCCGAGTTCCGCGATCGCGGTGGTGAATGTTGTGATGGATGCCTGGAGGTTTGCGAGTTCTCCTTCGCTCTGCCGGCCGGACATTGCCGCAAGCTCGCCTTCCTTGCGCTGGAGTTCGCCGGTTTTTTTATCGATATCCTCTTTTAAGACTTTCTGGCTCTCGGTGCTCAGGTAATCGATCCCGAGCGCCCGGAGGAACCACTCTTTCCGTTTTCCGGGGGTGTTCTCCAGGAGCGTGAGGAGATCCTTCTGGCCTGCGTAGATCGTGTTTTTGAAATCCACCGGGCCCATCCCGAGCGTCCGCTTCACCTCGGTCTCGACCGGGCTCACGCCCGTTGCCATCATCTTATTGTTTTTGTGGAAGCTGGCATCGTGCGTGACCGTCTTGCCTTTTTTGAACGTGCGCACGACCGTGTAGGTGTCGCCCCCGATCCGGAAGTCGAGCCGGACCTCGCACTTCTCTTTCTGGCCTGCAAACGATGAGACAATATAGTCCGCAGCGATCCCGGTTGCCTGCACGCCATAGAGCGCAAAGAAGATCGCGGTGACGAGGCTTGACTTGCCCGTGCCGTTATTCCCGAGGATGCCGGTGATGCCGTCATGGAAGTTGATCACCTGGTGCCGGAACCGCTTGAAGTTATTGAGTTCGAGCCGGTCGAGGATCATGGGTGGGCTCCCGAACGATTTTTTATTGACGCTCCTGGGGGCCACGCCCCCGCCGCGTGGGCAGCCCCCGGTTTAAAGCCTCTTACCGGACAAATTTCCGGAACTCCGTCCTGACCGTGGGTGAGTGTTCCCCCACCCTTCGGGGATCGCCCGGCCGCTTCGTCAGGACCTCGCCCGGTAATGAGCGGATTCGCGAGACCGGTACGCTCATTGAGACCGCCGCGGGAGCGCGACAGGCATCGCAATGATTGAGAGAACATACAAGGAAATACATCTCCCCCATCGCCAAAACACTTGAAGGAGATCATTCTCCTGTCCCCCGGTGCTCGTCCATCACGGACCGGAGCACATCTCTTCCGCGTGCGAGCGCGAACTCCTTCTGCTTTGCGGAGATCTGCTGCTTTGCCACGAAGCCCTCGAATTCCTGCAGGTAATCGATCATCCGGATGTCCTGCTGGAGCAGGACCGGCGTGTCCTCCGCTTCGGATTTCACCCGGATCTTCAGGTCGAGCAGGTGCTCGCGGACGCCCGCAAGGTTTCGCGTGTCAATTCCCTTCCCGTGCTCCCGCGAGAGGCCGTCAAGCGTGACCTGCGCCATCGCGAACTTCGGGAGATTTTTCTGCTCCACGCGGGCGATGATCTCCTCCGTGATATCCCCGGGATGTACGCTCTGGCATTTGATTGTCCCGCAATCCGCCATCGCCGTCTTCGGGAGTCCGAGCGGCACAACCTCGTGCCGGCCCGGGTCAACGGAGAGGCCGCCCTTTGCATCCCGGATCTCGCCGTACGTGAGGAACTCGGAGGACCCCGAGTACCAGGCATTGTCCGTGATCTGGCACTGCCGGTGGTAGTGGCCGAGCGCAATGTAATCGAAGCGGTCGGAGAGGATCGTGCCATCCAGCTCGTGCTCGGCAACGGTCGCGAGGCGTTTGTCCTTGATCGCGGTCGCGAGGCCGTGGGTCACGAGCACGTTGTTGTGGTCCGGGCTGATTGTTATCTGATCGTAGGCTGTGCGGTAATCTTCGGGCCGGAGCATGTTGGGGATGAGGTGGAAGACGGTGTCCCCGATCTCGACCTTCTCGTACCGGAATTTATACGCTGCCTTGATTGCGGATTTGTGGTACGTCAGTACTTCGAACGGGCTTGTTGTATACCTCGTTTTGACCATGCTGTGGTTGCCGGCGATTATTACCAGGGGGATCTCTTTTTCGTGAAGTCGTTCGAGGGCTTCGAGAACGGTTGTGTAGGCTTTCGTTTTTGGTTTTACCACGTCAAAGAGATCGCCGGCGTGGACGAGGGCTTCGGGTTTTTGTTGTATGATCTCATCTATCGCTGAAAGAAAGTTATCGTACACCTGTTTTTCCCGGAGGTTCATGCCGCTTTCTGGATCGAGGCGGTTGAATGCTGCGAGGCCCAGGTGGGTGTCGGCGATGTGGATGAGTTTCATTTCTTAGATTGTTCGTTGGGTTTTATGGGATATAAGGGGGTGGGGGAGAGAGGTGAAAATGTGAAGATGAGGTCATGAAAAAATTATTCGTATGGATCCTTTGGCTGTATCCCGGTGCGAGGAAATCCGGTATGGTATTCTCTTTTCGGACCTGATGAAACGGGTGAAGCGATCTTATCGTGAGCTGCCGTTTATTGTTACTGTTGCGGGGAAACCCGTGACCGGGAAGATCGACCGGCTCATGGAGTTCGATGACGGGTCGTGGGCCGTGATCTATTACAAGAGCGAGGCGGCCGGGCCGGAGGAGTGATCCGGTACCGTACAGGACCCGGATTTGAGGTACGTTCCTGCGGGTGATCAGGCAAACCAGGACCTGTCCTCCCGGAAAGACCGTATCCCAAATACGCCCGATACGGCCCCGGATTGGCAATCCGGCGATCCGGTTTTCCGGTTCCACAGGAAATGATGTCCACGCCCACGGAAAAAACGATATTTCAGGGGTATTTTCAAAAACCGGGCAAAATGAAGGCCACTTAAACCTGCAAAATAGAAGGCGTCCAGCGCCCCCTTTTTTCAGACAGGTTTCGGGACGTGAAAAAATAACCTCTGGCCGGAGGCCGCTATGACCGTTTTAGAGGGGGGTGCCAGATTTCACGTCGGAGAAGTGAATATACATCCTGCCAGAGGGTCCGGCAGCCCGGAGTGCCGTGTACCAAACCGGTTCGGGAACCGATTGCATCGAAATATTTACCGGGCGTTGAAGGAACGAAGAAGGGCACGATCATTCATGAGGTCTTGCGGGGCCGGGATGCGGCAACCGTGCTGAAGGAGTACGGGGAATTTTCGGAGGAGCATCTCCGGCAGCTCGGAGAGATTGTTACCCGGTTCTTTTCTTCAGACCTGATGAAGCGGGTGAAGCGGTCGTTTTGTGAAGTGCCGTTTGTTGTTACGTTTGAGGGCGGGCCGGTGACCGGGAAGATTGACCGGTTGTGTGAATTTGATGATGGTTCCTGGATCGTGATCGATTACAAGTCGGAAGCATCTGCGATTATGCTGCTTTAGAGGAGGAGTACGCGCTTTCGTTGTCGGTTTATTGTGAGGCGGCCCGGCAATTCACCCGGGGGAATAGTGTAACCAGGGGGATATATTTCACGGAGACCGGGAAGTTTGACATAGTCTCCTCAGTGCAAAATTGAAAAATCCGTTGAAGGTATTTCAGAGAATGTATCAGAGATCAATCTGTTTTCTCACCGGGTCTGACTCACGGTGTGGATGCAATCAATTCCATGCACAAACCTTTGGGTCACGAGCACGTTGTGATGCGATCCGCCGGACTCAACGCATCGCGCATGCGATCCGGTAATCCTCGGCCAGGAGTATGTTAGGGGTCCGGTAAGAAATTGAAAGGTTTTCGCACAATCTTTGTTTACGCATGGTGGAGCCATGAGTGTATCAATTAAGTGAAAATCTTTTATGGAGAAGAACTTTCATTTGAAAGTTCTTCGATTGTGAGCCAACTTGAATTATCTGTGAATTAAAAAATAGATTATTAAGGAGTATAAATTTCGACCGTTGACATTGGTATTAAGTGTATTTTTTATTATCAGTTTCCGATGATAAATATGAATCAATCAAATCATAATGACCAACAAGAAAAAATGATAGGCTTTTTCATACCATGCATCATTTAGTAATTAATACTGGCTAAATCGGGTTGGAAAAATGATTGAGTTAGTTGTTACACTCCCAAAGTATGGAAGTGATGTGGCTTCACAGCATATTTGGTTGAAGATATCCACCGCGTTTCCTGAATTAAACGGTGTTTGCTATTATATGCATCCCATTTTAAAAACTCGATCTGGTGTTGTCCCCGACTTTACGTTACTTACACAATCTCATCAACCAGTTGTAATCCGATGTCTTCCCTATCAAATCGATGAGATAAAAAATCTTAATGAAAAATTTTGGATTGTCAATAATGAAGAAATTGATTCTCCCATTCAAGAGGCTGGGGATTTTGTTTTCCTACTCAAATCCAAATTCGGTGCTGATCGTGATTTAAGAAAAAGATTAGAACCTTATTGTATTCTTGCGCTTCCGTCGATTACCAAAAAAGAATTTGAAAGTAAATTTCCAAATACTTTAAACGATACCCTCGTTATATGGAAAGATAGTGATATTAATACTTTTTTAAAAGAGATTTCCCCTCGATTAACCGATGTTGAATGGCGATTAACTCGATCAATTATTCAAGGAATTAATCCTTTAACAAAAGGTGGTGGCCTTAAACCAAAACCTGCAAGTACACTTGGAGAAGCAATAAAATCAATAGATTCATACATTGCCTTATTGGATGATGAACAAGAGAAGGCTGCACTTCAAATCGCACCCGGACCTCAAAGAATTCGTGGCATGGCAGGAACGGGGAAAACAGTTTTATTGGCAATGAAAGCTGCTCAGATTCATCAAAGATTTCCTGAGAAGCGTATTCTTTTCACATTTAATACTCAAAGTTTGTATAATCAGATCCGAACATTAATAACAAAATTTTACAGGTTTCACAGTGATTCGGACCCCGATTGGGATTATTTACACATCCGTCACGCATGGGGTGGACCACGCAGATCAGGTGTATACTATGATACATGTAGGTATCTCGGTGTCCCTTCCCTTCCCTTTTTTGAAGCTAAACGATTAAATTGGAAATCTCCTTTTGTGTCATGTTGTAAGCATATATTATCGAAAGAAATTGATCCGATGTATGATTATATCATGGTTGATGAAGCTCAGGATTTCCCTTCTGAGTTTTTCCAACTCCTTTTCAATCTGACACCCACTCCTCATAATATTTATTGGGTTTATGATGAACTTCAGAGTCTATTTGGAGAGAAAATTCCTTCGCCAGAAGAATTATTTGGTGTCGATAAGGATGGAAAACCAAATGTAACTCTCGAAGGCGAAGCGTATCCCGGTGGAATTGAAAAAGATTTCATCCTTCATCGCTCCTATAGGTGCACCCAACCTGTCTTAATGTTGGCACATGCGATTGGTCTAGGGTTATACAGTCCTGATGGACCTGTTCAAATGCTTAGTAAGAAAGAGTCGTGGGAAGCATTTGGATATAAAATTGAACATGGCGATTTGGTTAAAGATAGCAAACTCACAATTTTCCGACCAAAAGAAAATAGTCCGAATCCAATAAATGATGTCTATAAAGGATCTCAAGAAATTATTACCTCTCAAATTTTTGAGGATCGTGATAAAGAATTTGATTGGATTGCTCGATCGATTTATAATGATATTACTGTTGAGAAAGTATTACCTGAGCACATTATCGTCATTTGTTTAGATCCTCTCAATATGAAGAAGTACTTACCTCCGATTCAAGAGAGGTTATACTCATTAGGTCTTCAATCAGCAATTCCCGGTTTGGTTGATGATAGTTCAGCATTTGCTGAAGATGGTCGGGTTACATTATCGACGGTATTGCGAGCAAAAGGGAACGAATCATATATTGTCTATGTGTTCAGTTTTGATGTTCTCTATGATTATGTAGAATCTTTACAAAACCGAAATCGAGCTTTTACCGCCATTACAAGATCTAAAGCTTGGGTTCGAATTTCTGGTATTGGACCTGGAATGAAAAAAGCAAAAAGTGAAATTGATAAAATTCTTTCAGATCAACCAAAATTTAATTTTATTTTTCCAGATATGGAAAAAATTCGAGATTTAGATGCAGAAATTGCACGAAGAAAACGGGATATTCGGAAAGCAAGAGATAATCTTACAGGGTTAACAAATGTGGATTTAAATGCTCTAATTGCTCTTTCAGAACAAGATCCTGATCTATTTGAAAGTGTCATCAAGAAGATTGAGGAGGTGACTGGAAAACGTGAATCTAAGTGAGACCTACCAATCTTTAAAAACAACAATATTAGATTGGCCGAATATTTTTATTAATCGAAGAGATAAAAGAGATGACGATACTCATAAGATTTCATGGAATAATTATCTTCGAAGAGATCGAATATTTGATATTCGGCGATCTGATCTGATTGAAATTGTAAAAACGGGTCAATATTCCTTTCAAATAATTGAAGATGGTTCTGTTTTTCAATTGTATTATGAATTTAATGATTACAATAACAGTTTATGTTCTGCAAATTTAGCATATTTCAATACCGGTGGTATTTCCTATGATACATTTCTCGAATTACAATTTTCTGATGTTTATAATGTCGAAACCAATTCCACACATACATTGGATAAAGACATCAACTATCAGGAAGATCTCTACGAAGATCCACTAATTGCTTGGATCAGAATAGATTATTCTCCACATGAATATTGTCGACCGCTTCATCACTTATGCCATATGCATTATAGTTTATTTCCGAATACAAGGATATCAGTGAATGCAGTTCCGACTCCGCGACAATTTCTTGAATTTATTTTAGCAACTAATTATCCCCACCTATACTCAGAAAAAAGATTAAATCAAACCTTTGAGCCCAACGATTTAACTCGTATCGCAGCATTTAACTCTCCGTCTTTTCCCCGAATTGATAGTAGTGTATATAGTGTTTTACCCCATATTAGCATTCCAAATCACTGATTTTCTGACGTAATGGAGCATTTCATTTCCAACATCTCCCCTGCCTCGCATTCCCGGGATCACGCCCGGGCGGGCGCCGTGAACATAACCCGGTGATGCAACCGTTTGAAAATGTTCAGCGGGGGTGGGTGGGGGCCTGATGGGATTACGGCCGGACTTTCATAACTTCGCACCCTGCGCCGCCAGCCGTTCCCGTGCAGCCTGCATAGCATCTTTAAGTTTCTGCTCAAGCACTTCGCGGGGCGGGAGATCGGTAAGATACTCAGAGACATGAATCCCTGATTTATCGAGCTGCAGAAGGCGGATCTGTTCCTGGTCTGCACCAGCACAAAGAATCAACCCCAGTGGTTGTTCCTCGCACGATTCTTTCTCGTGCTCTTCAAGCCACCGGAGATACAATTCCATCTGTCCCTTATATGCCGCCTTGAAATGACCAATCTTTAATTCTATTGCGATAAGCCGGTGAAGTTTCCGGTGGAAAAAGAGCAGGTCAAGATAAAAGTCCTCGTTGCCGATCACCATGCGGTATTGCCGTGCGACAAAACTAAACCCGGCGCCGAGTTCAAGAAGGAACTGCTCCATCTCCTTAAGAATAGCAGATTCGAGATCATCTTCACTATATGTATCCCGAAGCCGGAGAAAATCGAGAATATAGGGATCGCGAAAGACCAGATCCGGCGTCATCCGATCCTCCGTGCGGAGTAGAGAGAGTTCCTGCTGTGCCAGAAGTTCCGGCTTTTTCGATAGGGCCGTCCTCTCAAAAAGCATTGAATCAATCTTCTGTTGCAGCGTCCGTGTGCTCCATCGTTCGATCCGGCTCATCTCTGCATAAAAATCACGTTTCAGCGGATCATCAATATAGATAATCAGCCGGATGTGTGTCCAGCTGAGCGTGGAAACCAGGGATCTTACCCCGTGTTCATCAGGAAAAACTTCGGCAAATCGAATCATATTGAAAAGGTTGCGTTTGCCAAACCCCTCTCCATATTCAAGTCGTAATTGTGCACTCAGTGCGTGCACAATCTGTTCGCCGTATTCCGCACGTTCCCTGCCGAGAATTTCCCGGTGGATTCGCTCACCGATCCGCCAATAGAGCAATGTCAGCCCGGCATTGATGGTAACTGCAACCGCAGAACGCGTATCGGTGATGAGATGTCGCAGGTCGGTAAGTAACTCTTCCGGGATCAATTTTGGCACGGGCTCTGAACTCTCACGCGTTTGCGGCAGATTTCTTTTCCGGTTTGTATCAGACATCGTTTATCCTGCTCACCAATAGTTCCGTACCTCTGGTCTTGATCGAGTCCTCTTAACAGGGAGCCATGAGGAGAGTGAAAGTGAAACATTTTTTTATCGGATATCCCACGGCACTTGTTGTGATCGATCACTCTCCCCAACCACCAACTCCAAATCTCCCTAAAAAATGGTAATGCTCCTCTTCCTCGACACCGAAACCACCGGCCTCCTGAGATACTCCGCCACAGACCCGGTAGAAAAATAGCCCTTGGTTGCCCGGCCGGCCTGGTCGCTCCACGATACCGAAAAACCGGAAAAGCCGGATCCGTTTCATCATCCCCCCGGACTCTCCCCGCATTCCCATGATCTCGCTCGGACGCCGTGAACATAAACCGGTGCTGCAACCGTTTGAAAATGTTCAGCGGGAATCTGCCATAAAAAACCGGGCCGCCTCTCCGCTTCGGTAGTGGGGGTGCCTCTCGGCTGCATTGTTTTGTGCGGGGGATGGCCCCCATGTTTTTGCGGGAGCGGGTGGGCCTGACGGAAAAGAAGAATCCAAAAGAACTCTTCGATGGTGCCTGCGTAAAGATACGATCTAATAGACTTCTTCGTGCGATCCGATATCGATCAGGACAACGGTTGTCCGGCCTTCATCAACAAAATCAAAAACAAGGCGATGCTCATAGGTAATCCTGAACGACCAGAGCCCTTTTAAGACCCCGCTCAGGGAATGGGTTTTCAGTGCCGGATGAAACGGATCTTCTTCAAACTGGACAATTTTTCTGGCAAACTGTGCCTTCAGATCCGGATGCTGGCGGATCCACTTCGTGTAGATCTTTTTGAATCGTTCATCCCAAACGAGTTCAACCATTCAGATCCGCCAGAAGATCCTTTGCAGTCCCGCTTCGGACCGATTGTTTCTGCACGTTTGTCTTTGCCCGTTTTGCCCCACTGACAATGGCGGTGCGTTTTGCGTCGATGAGCCTGCGGTGGAGGATCTCCTGGATGTACTGCTGGTCTTCGATATCGAGCTTATCGACATTTTCAAGAATGGTATTGAGGGATACTGCTTCGGTTCCCATAAGATGCCCCTGTACCATAATGGTTGTTGGCCTACAAAGGCATTTTGATAGAACGGGTGATAAGGATTTCTTACCGGGAGAACTATATTGAATTGAACCCCCTGAATGATCATCGGAATAATGATACTCAGTCTTACGTCGTAAAAATCCGACCCAATTCTATTCCAGCCATAGCGCCCCCTCATTCCCCGGATCACGTATCAAAACCTCCTGGGACCCGTAACCCTTCCGTTTCGGCCGCTGTAACTCGGCTACATATGACCTCGGATCTGCCGACGTAAAACTGAGAAAAATGTGGGATTTATTCCCTCATTTACGAGCATTATTCCCTCTGGATCCGGAAAAGTGGTACATCCGGGGCCGTAGGGGGCCCGGATGGGCTGGTGAGGGGGTGATACCCTTCCATGAAGGTTTGGTTGTGAGGGTTATAACCCGACACGTTTTGTTGATTATGATGGGTTGTGACCGTCCACGTTTTCGGCACGGGCCGGAAATTTTCTGTCCGTTTCAGGAGCCGGTAATGCAACCAGTTAAATCCGCTACACACGGTGTAGCCAATTATATCTTCAGGAACGTCTCCATCGCAATCCCCTTGGAAAAATAAGATAGAACTGGTGGAAGTGCTTGAGATTTACCACGGAAAATCATGGCTGAATTTGCGGGGCAGTCCCAACTGACATACAATTGCCGGAGTTGGCTGCCCTTACAAGTATGCACCCGTCCTCCCCCCATACCAGTACCGGCCACCCTTCCCGGGAAAACTATATTCTCTTGCGGGAATAATGATGGTATAATGAATGAAATCCAGTACGTGTATGACGCCGGCGGCAACAAAAAAAGCGTCATAATTCCCGTAGAACTCTGGGAGCGGACACTTCAGATGCAGAACTCCAAAACTGCACCCTGCAACCCGCAGGAGTATTACGGGATATACCGTGACAGGATTAAAAATCCCAATGAAGTAGCACGAGCCCTCCGGAGTGAGTGGAACCGCGGATGACCTCGTACCTTATCGATACCAATATTCTCATCTATTATCTCGCCGGGGCAATTCCTGATGAAGAGAGACCGGTAATCGACCGGATCCTTCAGAAATCTTTTAACATCTCGATCATCACCCGGATCGAGCTCCTTGGCTGGAAAGACCATACTCCCGAAGGACTTGCCAACGCCCGGAGTCTTCTCGATTGTGCCCGGTGTCTGCCACTCGCCGATACCCTTGCAGAAAAAACGATCGAACTTCGCACAATGGTAAATATTTCGCTTCCCGATGCAGTTATCGCAGCATCGGCCTTGTCACTCGATGCCACTCTTGTAACCCGGAACGAGCGTGATTTTGATCAGGTGCCGGGTCTTGCAATTTACAACCCGTTTCATAAATCCACCTGAACATTTTTTTAAAACCCCCCCTCCCGCAATCAACTGGCTCCTGCCAATCCCCCACCAAACCCCCAACCCCAAATAGCATCCCGGGAAAAATATCAGTGAATATCAGACGATCGTTACATATAATGATGAAATTACAAAAATAATCGAGAGAATTTTTTATGACTTAAAAAATGCGGTGAAGACCGATAGGAAAACCGGCGAAAAAATTAATGTGTGCCGTCCGTTATTTCACGATATGAAATCGATCAAATAATAGGCATCCCTTAACGTTTTTTCTTTTGACGGGGTTTTAGATGTCTGGTTTTATCAGATATGTTTCTTTAGTTGCTTGTGACCTGTTGCGAGTCAATTTACTCCTTGTATCGTCCCATGAATAAACTATTTTGCTGTGGTGATCAACGCCCACTCCACAAAGGAGATCATAGGAAATGCGACCACTGTCACCAGCAACATCTTCGATGGGAAGACCATCTCCCCATAAAATAATATCATTATCTACCTGAGCGTCCGGACAGTCACTGAGATCGACAAGCATCATATCCATCATAACCGGGGATATCATCCGGCAATTGGTATTATTTATCCGCACAACTCTGCCATTTTGTGTTGAACGAGGATATCCATGACTGTAACCAACCGGTACAATTCCAACCCTCATGCCTTTTGAACATAATGATCCTGCACCATATCCCCCCGCATTTTGCCCATCTGTTGTCTTTTCCTTAATTTTATACAATTTTGTTTTAAATGTCATGACCGGCTTTAATTTTGATTTAAGTTTATTTTCAAGAGCGGATGCCAGGGGAGAGGTCGAATTTACAGGGAATGGATTGCCCCCATAAAGTGCAATTCCGGGGCGGACCCAGTCATAATGCATTTTGGGAAAGGCAAAAATTGCAGCGGAATTGCAAAAACACTTTTCACAGTCATCGTATTTTTTTATAAATTTGCGAAATTCTTTTATTTGCACGTTATTCAATGAATGCTCAGGATTATCAGCACATGCAAAATGTGACATAATTCGAATGCTGCGTTCATAGATACTGGAATTATTCTTTAATTTCCGCATTGCCTCATCGGCGTTTTCTGGCGAAAATCCCAGACGCCCCATTCCGGTATCAATTTTCAACCACGCATGAAGTTTACGTGGTAACGGATTCTCATATAACCAATCAATATGATCATCATCATGAAAGACAACATGAAATCCATATTCTGCGGCAATCTCCAATTCTCTGCGGTTAAATACTCCTTCAAGTAATACAATTGGCTTTGAGATTCCTTCGGCGCGTAATTTCAGCGCATCTTCTATTAAGATTATCCCAAAAGCATCCACTTCTTTGTCGAGAATTTTTGAGACCGGAATGCACCCGTGCCCATATGCATTGGATTTAATAATTGCCATTATTTTGACTTTGTGAGTGTCTGCAGGATGGGCATTTTTCAATTCTGCCTTTATGACATTCAGATTATGTAACAGGTTTTTCTTTGAATACGTGCATAACGCCTTCATTTTATTTGAGTCCTTTAAGATAGTGTACACAAAATGTTGTGAAAAGTGAGATGATCTCTTTGGATACTGTGGCTGCTGATTTTCAGCAATATAGTGACTCTACCGACAAATGCCTTACGGTTCACGTTTGGAAAAATCCTGAACGTTTTTTTATTCCCCTGATGAGAGACTTCATCTGTCCACGGCACCACCACAAAAAAAATCTCTGTCATGAAAAGAACGCTCATAGGTTCAAAGCGCGAAGATTCATCATTCAGATGAAGGGAATCGCTGACAAAATGAGTGTCGGTACCATGCAGAGATCCTTACAATATTTTATCGTGAAGGTTTTCTACCGGGCATGTGTATAATAATAACCTCTATCCATTGGCGGCGATCGTTTGGATTTTTTCCCTCGCATCAGGAATCACTGGCAAATAATGACCCAATATTACCCCTGGCATTTCATGGGGTTTTACGCACTCGGATATCTCATCCCCTACGTGTACACGCTGATAAATCTCTTCTGGATCGGGCGCATCAGTAATGATGCGTTTGCAATCACCGAACAATATGAATTCATTGCGCTGGCAATCAATGCCCTCGAGGATTTTATCCCGGTAGGGGTCCTTGCGCTCACTGCCCAGCACTATCACAACCATAAAAAAGTTATTGAGATCCTCAAAGCCGCACTGATCCTCCAGGCTGCACTCACACTCTTCCTGATGGCAATAATTATCATTTTTACCCAGGAGCTGATCGGAATGATCGGGACTCCAGAATCACTCGTGAACCCGACTATGGAATACCTTGTGTTGAGATCGATCACAATCCCCTTTTACATTATTTCCTATACCATCCTCATCACAATCAAATCCCTGCAGAAAGGAAAGGAGGCGTTCATTCTTATCGCAATCTCCATTATCTTGAATATTCTTCTCGATCTGTTCCTGATCTCCAATACGCCGGTCTCCCTGCAGATGGGTGTTTCGGGAGTAGTGATCGCGTATCTCATTACGCAGATAGTACTTACGGTAATTGCTGCTGCCTATCTTTTCCCTCTTCTGAAAACCACTATCCGGTCCTTCCTCACCACGTCATGGCGTCAGGAAGTTATCCCAATCCTCGGGATCGGGGGCTGGAGCGGCCTTGAATGTGCGATCCGTATGATCGGAGTGGTCTGGATCTTAATTATCTTAAACGGGCTCGGGACGAACGAGTACAGCGGATTCGGTATTGCCACGTGGATCTTCTGGATACTTCTCATGCCTATCTTTGCCATTGGAAGGGGAACCAGTATCTTTGTCGGAAATTGCTTCAGCGAGAGACGGTACGGCGATCTCCTGAACATTGTGAAGACCTCCTTTCTGGTAGTGATCGTTTTGGTACTTGCGGTTGTAGTAACCGGGATCTTCTGGTGGCACTACGTGTCGCTCTTATTAAACCCGAATCCAGAAATTGCAGCCTTCTCTGTTGTTACATACTCCTGGCTCATCATCGGCATGCTCGGTTATGGGATCGGAATCATTCTCCGCAGTATCTTTAACGGTACCGGCCAGACACGGTACATCTTCTATGTCGGTATGATCTCCAACGTCGGGATCATACTTCCGTTCTTTATTCTTGTCCAGACAGGAATCCTTACGCCAACCTTCACTATGGTTATGATGGTGTACCTGGTAGCCAACATTGTTGATCCCATTGTCGCCTGTTTCTGGGCACGAAAAGTTGTGGCAGGATTTCCGGCCGGGAACTGCGATGCCGCATCATCGGTCTGATCTCTCCTTTTTCAGGTGGTCGTGCGTAAGGTGACCGTTGGTAAGGAAGATCCCCCGGGTGACCGGGGCTGGCCTGTGATTGACGGCCGGACCGCTGCTTTGCCTTGCCGGTACCCGGCCGTACACAAACCCTATAATAATCCCCGGCCTATATCCCAGTACACGCGGGGTGAAAAATGGGCAAGGCAATCGAATGCATCTACGAGAATAATGTTCTCAAACCGGTAGGCAAGGTCCAGCTCAAGGAAGGGGAACGCATCCGGGTGACCATCGAGAAGATACTCCCCTTTGAACCCATACAGTTAAAGAAGAAACCTGCATCGGAACGCATCAGCGCTCTCAGGGATGAGTCATGGACCTCTTCCCAGATACCTCTTTTATCCCCCCGCTGATCATTGAAACCGATACAACCGACAGAGCCCGGGATTTTCCTCGTCATTCTCCGGCACCTGTGCAGCGAGCATGTCCGTGTATGTAGAAGCATTCTTTGTCGGGATCCGGCTGATAGCAGAAGATCAATTCGGCATTACCAGCACCACCCGACTCAAGGAGCACATCCGCAGTGAAGGCTACGGCTTTGCGGATGAATATATCCGCCACCTGAATGAATTCTTCTCCGGTCTTGTTATCGTGAAGGACTCGTCAAATCTTCAGCGTATCGAAGAGATAGCCCGGATGTACGTGCTACTTCCTAATGACGCACTGATTGTCGCGACCTGCAGGGACCATGCAATTTCGGGACTTGCAACATTTGATCGCGATTTCTCAAAAATAAAAGATCCGGTTCGCGTGAAAATCTAAAAACATTCAGGTTTTTTATTGAATCAAACCAGAAAAAACCCGCGGTCAGTTTTTTTGTATCCTGTTATCCGGACAAACCTCCGCAAATTTGCAGCTCAGGCACTCCCGCTGCGAAGGCTTTGCCGGGAAATCCCCGTACTCGTAACTCGCATTCATCTCCCCAAACTCCCGGGGGATCATCTCCTGGATCTCGGATAACTGCTCCCAGAAAAAGGAATAGGGTTTTGTCGCACCGGTCTTCAGAAATACCAGTTCGGTGCGGATGTCGTCACAACTTTTCCGGTAATACTGCATTGCCCAGAGCACATACGCTGCCATCTGGAGTTCCGACTCGTATTCATCATCGTCCCGCCCGGTCTTCCAGTCCGAGAGGAGGAGCGTGCCGTCCGGCATCTTCCCGATAAAATCCACCTTGACGATGACGCCGACATCCCCGATTTTGAAATGATCGAACGTCTCGTGCCTGAGGCATTCCCGGCCCTTGTAGTCCGGCCATTTCCCGAAGAATGTCTGGAGGCAGGTCTTCCCGTTCTCATCAATGTATGCATAAAACGATGAGGGGATCGTCTCGCCATTGTGGTACTCGGCGAATGTTTCGCCGCCGATATTTTTGTACCGCAAAACTTTCTTTGAGAACTCGCTCATTGCCGTGGCCGGATCCATTGGCTTGTTCTCGCAATGCAACTGGATCTGCTGGTCGATGATATCGTGAATGAGCTGGCCCTGCACGACAAATTTTGACGTGAAGTTCTTGAGGTACCGGATCCTTTCGGGATCCACGACCGGACTGGATTTGACGTACGGGGCAATGTATTCAAAATAATACTGGCGCTGGCACCGGTTCCAGACCCGGTGCCTCGTGAAGGACCAGGAATTTATTTTATGGAAAAAAGGATCGAGATCCGTCATAAGTCCCGGTTGCAGACCGCGAAGAAAAAACTTCCTTTTTCATTTTTCCCGCAGTCCCTGACAGCCCCATCATACGTGAAGTCAGTTTAACCCGGTGTCAGGGAACGCAAAAACCCCGTTTTTCCGGCATGAAATTCATCTCTCCGATGTGAGCCCCCGCTATTTCGGCCATAATCGCACCCTGATCGCACCGGCACGCATGGTTTGGTTCCGGGGATTACAAAGGGAGGCCCCGGCCGGCGTTCAGGCGCCTCACCCAGCTGCACATCGTCATCATCCTCCCTGAGGGGTTCCCCCAGGTCAGTCTGCTGAAAGCCAATGCAGGTGCAGCATAAAAAGTCGTATATACTTCCACTACGCAATCAGCCTTTTATCCAACATGTTGAAGCGAGCGGTTCCCGGCCCGCAAGCCCCGGGATGAGGAGGCACAAGTGCATGAAAACTGTTTTTGTAACGCCTGAACTCTGCATCGGGTGCAGGCACTGTGAGGTCGCGTGTGCGATCGAGCACGCGGAGAAAAAAGAGCTCTTCGCTGCGGTTGCGGAAGAGAAACGGTCGCAGCCGAGGGTGTATGTGGAGACGGGGATGCATTACCTGACCTTTCCCAACCGGTGCCGGCACTGCGACCCGGCGCCGTGCATGCAGGTCTGCCCGACCGAGGCGCTGGTGCGGGATGATGCCACGGCATCCGTGCTTGTGCGGTACGAGCGGTGCATCGGCTGTGCGGTCTGCGCCATGGCCTGCCCGTTCGGCATCATCCGCTTCAACCCGGTCCACCAGCTGGACACGGACCGCGAGGTGAACGCGAAGTGCGACAACTGCATCGAGCGGCAGCGGGCCGGGACGATCCCGGCGTGCGCCGAGGCCTGCAAGACCGGCGCCCTGACCTTTGGGGAGGCGGGCGACCTGATCCGGTCGAGCAGGAAGGACTTCACCCTGCGGCTGATCGCAGCGCAGGAGACCGGGGCCGAAGCACCGAAGATGCCGGCCAACATCAAGGCCTTCCGGTCGATCATGGCACGGCTTGCTGAACTTACGGGGGAGAACTGAGGGGGACAAAAAATGTACGATACATCTGCAGGAAAAAAGATCGCGGAAACGAGAGCGAGTGACAAGGCCGACCAGGAGATCATGGTAAAATCCATGGAGGATGGTATCGAGACCGTCTGGGACCGGTTCGCCGGCCAGCAGCCGCAGTGCGGCTTCGGGAACCTCGGCGTCTGCTGCAACCGGTGCGCCATGGGGCCCTGCCGGACCGAGCCGTTCGGCAAGAGTCCCACGCGGGGCACCTGCGGTGCGGAAGCGGATCTCATTGTTGCACGCAACCTGCTCGACGACCTGACCACCGGCGCAGCAGCACACAACGACCACGGGCGCGAGGTCGTGGAGGCCATGCTCGCTACCGCGGAAGGCCATGCCCAGGGATACCAGATCCTTGACGAGACCAAACTGCACACGGTCGCAACGGAGTACGGCATCAAAACATCTGGCCGGAAAAAGGAAGAGATCGCGGGCGAGCTTGCCCGGGCCCTGCTCGAGGAGTACGGGTCGCTGAAGAACCGGATCCAGATGACCGAGCGTGCCCCGCAGAAGACCAAAGATATGTGGAAGAAGGTCGGGATCATGCCCCGGGGTGTCGACCGCGAAGTCGTTGAAGCGATGCACCGGATCCACATGGGCGTTGACTCGGATTACGCAAACATCCTCGTGCACGCGATGCGGACTGCCCTTTCCGACGGCTGGGGCGGCTCGATGATGGGGACCGATGCCTCGGATATCCTCTTTGGGACCCCCACGCCCCTGAAGGCCTGGATCAACCTTGCCACCATCAGCAAAGACAAGGTCAATATCGTCCTCCACGGGCACAACCCGGTCCTCTCCGATATGATCGTCAAGGCGGCAGCGGACCCGGCCCTGGTCAAGCGGGCAAAGGACGCCGGCGCAAAGGGGATCAACCTTGCCGGGATGTGCTGCACGGGCAACGAACTCTTAATGAGGCACGGTATCCCCCTTGCCGGGAGTTTCTTCGACCAGGAACTGGTGATCGCGACCGGGGCAATCGAGGCCATGGTGATCGATTACCAGTGCATCTTCCCGGCGATCACCCAGACAGCCGGCTGTTATCACACGAAGGTCATCACCACCAGCCGGAAGGCGAAGATCCCGGGCTCCATCTACAAGGAGTTCCGGCCGGATAACGCCTACGACACCGCAAAGGAGATCATCGGCCTGGCTATCGACAACTTCGCGAACCGGAACCCGGCCCGGGTCCGGATCCCGGACAAGCCGGTACAACTGATGTCAGGCTTCTCGGAAGAAGCGATCCGCAAGGCACTCGGCGGGACGTACAAGCCGCTGATCGATGCCATCGTTGCCGGGAAGATCAAGGGAGCGGTCGGCATTGTCGGCTGCAACAACCCGAAGATCAAGCAGGACTACGGCCATGTCACGCTCGCAAAGGAGCTGATCAAGCGGGACATCCTCGTGGTCGAGACCGGGTGCGCCGCGATCGCCTGCGGGAAGGCGGGCCTGCTCGTCCCCGAATCTGCTGATATGGCGGGCCCCGGGCTCAAGTCGGTCTGCAACGCGCTCGGCATCCCGCCGGTGCTCCACATGGGCTCCTGCGTTGACTGCTCGCGTATCCTCGTCCTTGCCGCAAACATTGCAAAGGAACTCAATGTCGGCATCAGCGATCTCCCGCTGGGCGGCGCTGCACCCGAATGGTACTCGCAGAAAGCGATCTCGATCGGCACGTACTTCGTTGCCTCGGGCGTGTACACGGTCCTCGGCATCCCGCCCAAGATCTTCGGCAGCGCCAATGTCACAAACCTCCTCGCCAGCCAGCTCACAGGCATCGTGAACGCCTCGTTTGCTGTCGAGCCCGACCCGCTGAAGGCTGCCGACCTGCTCGAGACCGAGATCAACCGGAAGAGAAAGGCACTCGGAATTTAACCAGGGTCCATTAAAACCAGCTCATTTTTTTGTGAGGACACCATGGACGAACCAACGCTCGATGCCATTATCGCCCGGTATGACGATCCGGCCGGCCGGCTCCTCGGAATCCTCGGGGAGATCCAGGACGCGGACGGGTACATCCAGAAAGAAGCTCTCGTCATGCTTGCGGAAAAGCTGGACGTGCGCCTCTCGCAGCTCTACAGCCTCGCCACCTTCTACTCCTATTTCAGCCTGACACCGGTCGGGGAGCACGTCATCACGGTCTGCATGGGGACGGCCTGCCACGTGAAAGGCGCCCCGGCAATCCTCAACGCTCTCGAGGGGATGCTGAAGATCCAGAGCGATACCTCGGAGGACGGCAAGTTCTCTATCACCACGGAGGACAAAAAATTCACGCTGGAGATCGCCCGGTGCTTCGGCGCCTGCAGTATGGCACCGGTCCTCCGGATCGACGGGAACCTGTACGGGTACGCAACGAAAGAAAAGCTTCCGGCAATCCTGAAAGAGTACGGGTGGGAGCCATGAAGATCGTATCCGCAGCCGACCTCGCGGCGGCACAGGAGACCGGCATGCAGAAGATCCGGCCCGACCGGCCGCGGATCGCGGTGGGCCTTGCCACCTGCGGGATCGCCGTGGGTGGAAACCGGGTGTACGAACGCCTTCAGGAGATCATCGAAAAGGAGAAGGCAGAGATCATCCTGACAAAGACGGGGTGCATCGGCTACTGTAAGGAAGAGCCGCTCGTGAACATCACGATCCCCGATAAACCACTCGTGATCCTCCACAAGGTAACCGAGGCCGACGCAGAGGAGATTGTCAGGGAAGTCAGCAACGGGAAAGTGCCGGAGAAGCTGGCCCTGTGCCGGGTCCCGTCCTGGGACCACATTACCGGGTGTAACATTGAGTACGGCAAAGGATTTACAAAAATTCCCCTCTATGCAAAGGTCCCGTTCTTTGCCGGCCAGAAGAAAGTGGTCCTGCGGGACGCCGGGCTGATCAACCCGGAAGATATCGATGAGTACATCGCGGTGGGCGGCTATGCAGCGGCAAGGAAAGCCCTGACCGGCATGGACTCCGAAGCCATCATCAAAGAGGTTGAAACGTCCGGGCTCCGGGGACGGGGCGGTGCGGGGTTCCCCACCGGCCAGAAGTGGCGTATCACCCGGGATGCACCGGGCGAACGGAAGATCATCATCTGCAATGCCGATGAGGGCGACCCCGGCGCGTACATGAACCGGAACGAGATGGAGAGCGACCCCCACATGCTCATCGAGGGCATGATCATCGGGGCGTTTGCCATGGGCGCCGATACGGGCCTCATCTATATCCGGGCGGAATATCCGCTCGCGATACAAAGGCTGAAACTCGCGCTCGCGCAGGCACGGGAGTACGGGCTCCTCGGCCGCGATATCTTCGGCACGGGCTTTTCGTTCGATATCGGGATCGCGACCGGCGCCGGTGCGTTCGTCTGCGGGGAGTCGACGGCACTCGTTGCCTCCATCGAGGGCAGGACCGGCCGGCCCCACCCGCGCCCGCCGCGGCTGACTGATATCGGGGGCGGCCTCTGGGGATACCCCACGGACCTCAACAATGTCGAGACCTGGTGCAATGTGCCGGTCATCATCATGAACGGCAGTGGCTGGTACGCGAAGATCGGCTCGAAGGGCAACACCGGTACCAAGGTCTTCTCGCTCGTGGGCAAGGTCGACCGCGTCGGGCTCGTGGAAGTGCCGCTCGGTACAATGCTCAAGACCATCGTGTCGGATATCGGCAACGGCGGGGCCAATGGTAAGCATGTCAAGGCCGTCCAGACCGGCGGGCCGTCGGGCGGCTGCATCCCGCTCCGGATGTTCGATACCCCGGTGGACTTCGAGAACCTCAACAAAGCTGGTTCGATCATGGGCTCCGGCGGCATTGTGGTGATGGACGAGGAGACGGACATGGTGGACATCGCCCGCTACTTCATCACCTTCGCCACCGGTGAGTCCTGCGGGAAATGCGTCCCCTGCCGTGAGGGACTCAAACACGCGCTCCTCATCCTCAACCGGATCATGGCCGGGAAGGGTACGAAGAAGGATATCGAAACCCTCGCACTCCTTTCAGACACGATTGCGGCAACCTCGCTCTGCGGGCTTGGCCAGACGGCGCCGAACCCCGTGCTGACAACCTTAGCGTATTTCCGGGAAGAATACGATACGCGGGTGAAACCATGATGCACAAGGAATCCGGAAGGCCGGCCAAAAAACAGGTCACCGTAACCATCAATGGCAAAAAATGCCCGGCAGAGGAAGGCGAGATCCTGCTCGGGGTGGCGATCCGGGAGAAGATCGCGATCCCGCACCTCTGCTTCGAGCCGTCCCTCGACCCGTACGGGGCCTGCCGGCTCTGCATGGTCGAAGTGGTGAAACGCGGGAGGAAGGAGATGACCACGTCCTGCACGCTGCGGGCAGCGGAAGGGCTGGAGATCGTCACCGATACTCCGGAGATCGTAAAGTACCGGAACATCCTGTTCGAGCTCTACCTTGCCGAGGCCCCGAAGTCGGAGATCCTCAAAGCGATGGCGGCCCGGTACGGCGTGACGAAGACCCGGTTCTTAAAGAAACTTGAGGCTGCGGACACGCTCGACAACAAGTGCATCCTCTGCGGGCTCTGCGTGCGGGCCTGCAACGAGATCATGGGGGCCGGCGCGATCGGCTTTGTCAACCGTGGTCCGTACACGCTGGTTGGTACGCCGTATGGCGAACCCACGAAGGACTGCTTCGGGTGCGGGGCGTGCGTGAAGGTCTGCCCTACGAACGCCGTTGAGATGGAGGATACCGGGGATACGCGGATCATGAAATCCTGGAACGGGACAAAAGTGCCCTTATCGAAGTGCGACTGTTGCGGGGAGTTCTTTGCCCCGAAGGGGCTCGCAACGGCGGCCCTGGCCCGGGTCATCCCCTCGTTAAAGGAAGAGATAGCGGTACTCTGCCCTGCGTGCCGGGGAAAGCGGATCGCACAGGAAGAGATCCGTGCCCTGAGCGGCGGTGCAGGCCATCATGGCTGACCGGGAGAGGATCGCCGGGGCGGCCCGGGCGATCCGGGAGCACACCCGCCCGGGAAAGGACCGGGGGGCCCGCATCGTCATCACCGGTAAGGGAGGGGTGGGAAAGACCACGATCACCGCCCTCCTCGCCCACCTTTACGCACAGAAAGGGTATACCACGCTCGCCGTGGACGAGGACCCGCAGATGAACCTCCCTTACGCGGCCGGTATCCCCCGGGAGGAGAGCGACCGGATCGTCCCGCTCTCGAAAAATTTCGATTACGTGGAGGAGAAGACCGGGGCCCGGCCCGGCGCCGGGTGGGGCATGATGCTCCGGCTGAACCCGGATGTTGCGGACGTGGTGGAGCGCTTCGGGGCAAAGGGCCCGGGCGGTGTGAACGTGCTGGTCATGGGCACGATCGAGCAGGCGGCCGGCGGCTGCCTCTGCCCGGAGAACACGCTGCTTGAGGCCGTCATCCACTATGTCAGCCTCCGAAAAAACGAGGTGATCCTGATGGATACCCCGGCGGGGGTGGAACATTTCGGCAGGACCATTGCGAAGGGGTTTGACCAGGCGCTGCTGGTCACCGACCCCACGTTCAACGCTGTGCAGGTAGCCCGGCACGCGGCCGAGCTTGCAAAGGGCCTTGGGATCCGCACGATCTGGCTCGTGATCAACCGGGTGCGCTCGGAGAACGATATCGCAAAAGTGCAGGAACTCATGGGCGACAGCATGGCCCTCTTTTCAGGACAGTTTGTCCTTCCCTGGGACGAGAGCCTGATCGCGTGCGAGCCCGATGTCCGACCCCTGCTGGACGGGCCGTCACCGTTTATGGAACGCCTCCGGGATCTCCAGGTACGGCTGGAAAATGCACATAATGATATCCGGTGAAGTTCCCTGCCCCGGCGAACAACTCCAGACTCTTTATTGCCTTTGCCGGACGAGTAACGGATGAGGACCTGCAATGGTGAACCTGACTGACGAGATCAAGGAATCGCTGACCGGAACAAAGGTATTCTTTCTTGCAACATCATCGAAAGACTGCCGGCCCAACGTGGTCCCGATCGGGGCGTTCAAGCTGCTTGATGACGAGACGGCCCTTATCTCCGACCAGTTCTTCAATAAGACGCTGAAGAACCTGAAAGAGAACCCCCGGGTTGCCGTATCATGGTGGGGATCGAAGGGCGGCTTCCAGCTCAAGGGACAAGTGACCATTCATACATCCGGTGCGATCTTCGAGCAGGATATCGCGTGGGTAAAGACAATCAGGACCGACCTGGCGCCCAAGTCCGCGGTGGTCATGAAGATTACCGATGTGTACCAGGTGAAGCCCGGCGCCGATGCGGGGAAGAAGATTCTCTGAATAACCCGGTAACCGGAATATACCGGCACCGTTCCTTTTTTATTTCCCCCGTTCGGCCCCGGCCAAAAAACGCATGCATTTATCAGGATCGCCGTATGAATCAGACAATCACGGATGAATTTTATGAATGCAGCGAAACGTCACGGAAATTTTTGTCACATTGCCTGTGCAGTCCTCATTATTCTTGCCGTCGCCGCGTCCGGGTGCATGCAGGCTGCCACAACCCCTCCCCCGGCAGGATCGTCCCTGGTAACGCCGGTAAACGCAACCGCCCCGATCCGGGCGCATTACGCCCCCGGGGAGATCACCCGGCTCGCCACGGAAGCGCAGGCAGCCGCCAATGCATCACTTGAGGCTATTGCCGCGATCCCCCCGCAGCAGCGCACAACGGACAATACCCTCATCGCATTCGATACCGCAGTCTCGGATTACTACGATACCATCTCCCCGCTCATCCAGATGGGATATGTCTATCCCGACCCGGCCATCATGGCCGAGGGTATGGCAGTTGAGGAATCGTCGCAGAACTTCATGGATGAGGTTATGACCCGGCGCAACCTGTACAATGCCCTGCAGAATGCCTCCCCAAGGACGCCCGGCGAATCGCGGCTCTATAACGTGACTGTCAGGACTTTTAAGAAGAACGGCCTCGATCTCCCCGATGACCGGCTCTCCCATGTCCGGGCCCTGCGGGCAGACCTGAACAAAATCGAGACCCGGTTCAATGCGAACCTGAACAACGATACCACAACGCTTGAGTTCACGCAGGAAGATCTTGCCGGTGTCCCTGCCGATACCCTTGCGGCTTTCAGCCGGACCGCGAACGGCACGTATCTTGTGACAATGCAGATCCCGGATTACACGGCCGTGATGACCAATGCCGACCGGAACCTGACCCGGCTGAAGATGTACGATGCCTACAACAGCCGCCAGGCGGAAACGAATACGAAACTTCTCGAAGAAGCGGTCGGTCTGCGCCGCACGATCGCGCAGGAACTCGGGTATGCTACGTGGGCCGATTACCAGATGGATGGCAGGATGGCAGAGAACCCGGCCACGGTCATGGCATTCGTCGAATCCATGAAAGAGCCCCTGCAGGAGAAGAACCGTGCGGAGATGGCTGAACTCCTGAAGATCAAACAGACATACGATCCGTCTGCAACGGCTGTTGACCCGTGGGAGGTGGTCTACCTCCAGAACGAGCAGAAGAAACGCTCCTTTGCCTATGACGAGAACGAAGTGAAGGAGTACTTCCCGGCTGATACCGTGGTGCAGGGAATGTTTGCAACGTACGGTACCCTGTTCGGCATACACTTTGACGAGGTGAAGGGGGCGGACGTCTGGTCTCCGGAAGTCCGGCTCTTCCGGGTGAGCAATGTCTCCGACAATGCAACGGTCGGGTACCTGTATCTCGATCTCTACCCGCGGGAGAACAAGCACCAGTTCATTTATGAGTCCGGGATCATCAACCACCGGATAAGGAACGGGACTGTCGTGCTGCCGGTTGTAGTGATTGTTGACAATATTGCCGCACCCACCGCGGAGAAACCCTCGCTCATGACCCCTGATGATGCTTCAACACTCTTCCACGAGACCGGCCACGCCATGCACAGCATGCTCTCCGATGTCCCGTATGGCACCCTGTCGGGGACGAACGTGGAGTGGGACTTTGTGGAGACCCCGTCGCAGACGCTGGAGGAATGGGTGTACGACCCGCAGGTACTGGAATCGATCTCCGGCCATTACACCAATGCCTCCGAGAAGATCCCGGCAACGCTCCGGGACAAGGTCATCGCTGCCAGGAATGCCGGAAACGGGTATGATTTCAGCCGGCAACTGGTCTTCATTCTCTTTGACCTGCGTCTCCATACTTCGGACGGCCCCGTGAACGCGACAGCCATCTATACCGACACCTTTGCCGAGGTGAACGGCAAATCCCTGACGGCCGGGACGCACATGCCGGCAACGTTCACTCATCTCATGGGCGGGTACGATGCGGGCTATTACGGGTATATGTGGTCGAAAGTGTATGCCCTCAATATTGTGGACGAATTCAAAAAGGACGGGATGACGAACCAGACTACCGGCACGAAGTTCCGGCAGGATATCCTCTCAAAGGGCAACACGGAGGACGGGAATGCACTCTTACAGGAATTCCTTGGCCATAAACCCGGGGTAAATGCCCTGTACACCTTTATCGGGATCAATGCGTCGCAGGCACCGGGTGCTGGCAGGTGATTATAAAAAAAGGTGATTCCTCAATATGAGCCACTAATTTAAAACCATACCCCCCTCTTGCGCCACCAGTCACCCGAGGGGGACGGGGCGCATTGCGATGCCTCGGCTTTACCTTAATTGGGGGCACACACAAGTACAGGTAATATGGCACTATCGCAACCGGGGGATGCCCGAGCGGCGGGGGCGGAGGCTTGCCGGAGCCCCCAAGAGCGGTAATGAAAACTTTATTTCAGGTTTATCGCACTTTTGGTGGATGTTACACAATCTCCTAAAAAAAATTCTGGCACACCTCGATCAGAAGAATGCGGTAGTCCCGCATTTCGGGTGGGTGCAGGTACCGAAGATCGCCTGCGATTCCTGCCGAGAAAATCTGATGATATTCTCGTTCGCGGATTCAAAATCACGGTCACAAAGGAATAATTCCCCCTTTTTGCGGGTCCGGTCTCCCGCACACCGGGATCGACACAAAGATCATTTCCCAACGTTAATTATAATGGCGTTCCGTCCGGTATATATCTCCAGACTGGTGCCCCATGAAACGAATCCTTGTCATAACTCTCCTCCTGGTATGTCTCTGTGTGCTTCTCGCCGGCTGCACAACCGCGCCGGTTCTCGTCACGGCATCACCGGGCGATACCCTTCTCCTTTCGGGAGAACACGAGTTCCAGAACAACAACCTCCATGCCGCCGAACGGCTCTTCTCCCTTGCGCAGCAGAACTACACCGCTGCCGGGAACGCGACTGCGGCGCTGCATGCACGGTACCGTGCCACGGTCGCACACCAGATGACGAGCGAATTCCCCTACAACCGTTCGCAGATCGTCTCGATGATCGATACAAAATTCCCGGGCATTCCGGCAGAACGGAAGGCCTCGTGGCTTGCCTGCAACCAGAGCCAGTGCATCGAGAGCGATGGCGAGACCTGGTACTTCCAGAGCACGGGCCCGAATATCCAGTACCACAACCTGGATATCATGCGGAAGACACTGCTTGCCATAAACGAGACCCCGTTCTATGACCAGCTGACACCCTATGCCCTCGCACCCGCAGGGCAGGAGACCGGCAATTATGTTCACCCCGTCACCTGGGACGGGACCGAAACGCTCAGCATCCCGACCGGAATACTCCCGAAGAGCGGGACCCTCCGCCTCTGGATCCCCCTGCCCATCGAAACGGCATCCCAGCAAAACGTCACCATTGTATCCATTGAACCGGCCGCGTATGTCAGGTCAACGACCGGCACGGGCGCGGACATCGGGCTTGCGTATCTCGAAATCCCGCTGGAGTCGGTTACCGGCAGTTTCATAAACGTCAGTGCGAAGTTCCGCTTCACCGCGTACGAGCAGCGGTTCGTGATCGATCCCGACAAGGTCGGGAGTTACAATACGAGCGACCCCGAGTACCGGAAATATACGGCTTCGGGATGGAACATCGCGGTGACACCGGCACTCGTGGAGACTGCACGAGGAATTGTCGGGAACGAGACCAACCCGTACAGGAAGGCGCAGATGATCTACCGGTACGTGATCAACCGTCCCTACAGCCTCATTCCCCATGACCGGCTCAATGCCATGGGCCTGCCGGAAGCGGATTATATCCTCGCCACCGGCTTTGGCGACTGCGGGACGCAGAGCATGTACTTTGCCGCCCTCTGCCGGGCTGCCGGTATCCCAGCCCGGGCCACTGGTGGCAGGCAAATGGTTCCCGGTTACGGGGGCGACCACTTCTGGTCGGAATACTATCTGCCAGGCTATGGCTGGATCCCGAACGATGTGACCGTTGCCGAGGGAGCCGAGTGGTCGTACAACGCGACCGATGCCGAGCGGCAGCAGTATAAACAGTACTATTCTGAGAACCTCGACCCGTACCGCTACATCATCCAGCGGGATGCCGATATCCCGCTCGTCCCGGACCCGGGCACGGCGACATCCCATACCGGAGCACTCCAGTCCCCAAAAATCGTCTGCGATACCTGCACAACAGATCCGGAACTTGCCCTGTCACACGATAGCTGGCAGGTCACGCTGACGAAAGAATAAATCCCCGTCCCTTTTTTTCTGTCCTGTATCCGGTTTCCGGTTTTTAAGTTTGTGCGGGTAGTGTGAGAACCGGGAAAAGAGAGAGGTAACGCATCCGGTCAATGACTGATCCCACGTCATTTTGAGTCCGGATTGGAGATACCAGGTTCCAGTTCTCCAACAGTGATCACGTGTGACAGTATCCGGCTCCCCAGAAAATCAGGGCCCGTGATATACCGGGATATATGGTCGGCAGTGTACTGTTTTGCCTTCATGAGGTCGATCGCCTTTCGGGCAGGACTGATATACTCTTCGGGATACGGGCGTTCCGTTTGGGGGACATTTATGGCGTTAAAAATTATCTCTGCTGGCTTGTTAATACCCCCTGAGAAGTATTTTCTTTCAGGTGACCGGTCGGGAGAATGTGGGGGGAATTTTTCCAGGATCAAACTCCTGGGGAAGATACAATCAGCTATTTCTCCTGCTGATCGTCAGGACCGGCATTCTGCCATAATGGTGCATAGGGTCTCTCTTCACCAGGTGAAAAACAATAGATCCCTATAACCTCTATATAGAAATTAATTTAAGTATATAGTGTAAAAATGAAATATGTGGGTTGGGTGGGCAATACCCGGACCAATCATCCGGGAAATCGCCCGACAATGGAGCATAAGAGGTGATCTCCACCAACCAACAAGGAGGCATATCACTGATGGTATCAACAATGCCCCAAAAAATACGGAGATCGTACACGGATTCGTTGCAGGAATGCAGGAACCATATCGATATTTTGGTGAAAAAAACGGAATCGCTGTACCTGGAGTGCCGGCACGACCAGGACAAAACAGCTCAAATCCGGGGGATGGGAACCGCTCTTGCAAACCTTACCTATCTGGTTAACGAACTTGAGGGTAATTCCCGTCGTTCAGATGTGCCAGAACGATCTCACACGGTCAACGGGATTGCATATCGATCCGTACGGCTCTGTGATCTCGAGCGGATCAGTGACAAATGACGAGGTATCTCATGCAGTTCGTCAGGACAACAAAGATCCAGGATATCATTTATACCCGGTGTGCATCCGGGAAATTCAATGAACCGGAACCCATGCACCCAGAAGATTTTAAAGCCCTTCGTGCCTGGGTAACCGCAAAACAGTCCCGTGAGTTATCAATCAGGAAAACCCTGCACGAAAAACCGGCAGGAGCATCCGCACATTTCATGGGATGAGTCTGATTATCGCGAATCCATAAAAAATTTCGATGACCCCGGCATTGTGCACCGGGGGAGAGATCCTATTCGCAGGATGTGATCGCACATCACTTCTGACAGGGCCAACAAGAAGACATCTTAACCGGAATGAAGATACACGAGAACAGGCACCCGGGAGAGAATCTCAACCTCTTTCTCCCGTGTACCTGTTATTTTCTGGCATCCCGTCATCTGCACAGGATTTGTACAAATATCCTAAAAAATTTTCCACTCACACTCACACGTCCATCTTTCCGGCCATCTCCCGGTCCCAGGATACGATCGCGTCCCATTTGTGGAAGTCCCCGACCGGCAAAATCACTTTTTTATGATCCAGCGCTGGAACCATGAGAGTCTCTCCGGTCGAACTTCCCGAAAAGATCGCAATTGCGACCGGCTGGACCGGGGCACGTGTTTTCTCTGAAGAAGAGCCCGGTGTCCCACTCAATTCCCGTTAATCCGGCAGCTGAGCTCCGAGATTGCTACGAGCGTCTTGTATCCCTTGTCGGTGATGATATAATCTCCCCTCTCGTGTCGCTGGAGAATCATCCCCGCATCAGTAAGTTTCCGGACATGGAAGAGGAGGTTGCCTCCCTTAAGGCCGGTCAACTGGGAGATATCAGAAAATGTCCGGGTCTGGACCGAGAGTGATTTGAGGATCAAAAACCGCTGGACATTTGCCACGGGTTCGAGGAGATCCTTCACCACCGATTCATCAGCAATTTCTGCAGCAGTCCCCGTGCGGTCTGCGGCATTCTGGTAAATCCCGAGTGACTGCATGAGGTCAACCTGTTTTTCAAAGAGGCGGTGGACTTCGGTAAAGCACGTGTCGCACCTGTCGTGTTGTCCCTTGCTCCGCAGGGTCTTCATCTGTTCGCGGTACGACTGGATGATCTCATCCGGAACGTGCCCCTCCTTGATATGCCTGGAAGTATTCTGAAGAAATTCCATGAATACGCCATAACATTTCTCCCGCATCCTGCAATCGCCGACCATGTGCGCTGAGAGATCAGTCCTGGCAGTTTCAACCTGGTGATCCGAAAACAGGCCGGCATAATTCTTCTTTAAATCCCCGAGCACATTCTCGACATGTTGCTGGTTTGCCCGCTCGATGAACCGCCTGAGATCCGTCCGGAGCCCGGTGATCTCCGCTTTCAGTTCGCGGATTTCGCTCAATGTACCCAGTGCTGCACCCATGATTATTCCACCGTTGTTTCAGCATATCCCCTGTTGAACGTGAGGGTCATTTTTCTGTACCGGAATCTTTTGTATATTTTAATGACGCTCAAGTATATATTTGTAACAACCAGACTAATGTCCGGCGAAAAAAATGCCGCCCTGAAACACACGGGAAACGATGTATCGAAGGCAAAGGTTGAAGCATTGCAAAAAGCAGTCAAGGGTGCCTGTTTTTCGGATGCGGAACCCACAACCCTGACGGCTCGACAGAAAATGCCGTTGCTGATATCATCGTTGACCGTGCCGGACTGTACGTATCAGAACAGGATTCATCACAGGAATTTACCATGGTAAAACTATCCGCAGAAATGAAAGAAGCGTTTGGCAAGATGAAGATCTTCCCGGTTGCGACTGCATCCAAAGAGGGTACGCCAAATGTCGTTCCCATTGGCGTTGTTGAGCTCATCAGCGACGATACGATCTGGATTGTGGACAATTTCATGAACAAATCCCTGGAAAATCTTCGTGCAAACCCGAAGATCGCTCTCTACATCTGGGGCCCGGAGATCAAGGGCTGCTTCCAGATCAAGGGTAACGCAACCATCAAAACCAGTGGCAAGGATTTCGATCTGATGAAGGAGAAGATCAATAAAAAAAATCCGGCCCTGCCTGCACGTTCCCTTATAATCGTGAAGATTACCGAGGTGTTCGAATGCCAGCCGGGCCCAAAAGCCGGCAGCAGAATTCTTTAATTTTTTTTATCCGCTGGCAACATACGATGGGATGTGCATCGCAACCGCGTCGGTCATCCCCCCTTTTGTCTCATCGAGGGTCTTGCCGGTTGCGATACTGCCCGGGAGATCCGGTGAATATGCGGAATAATTCTTTTTGGCTTTTTCGATTACCATGGGGAACCTGTGTATCGTATGAACAATCCCTGAATTGAGCCTGCTTAACGATACTGTTCATAATACCGGGAGCAAGGTCCTCGGTCAGGTAAACGGATACGATGATGGGAGGATATCCCCTGGGAAAGTGGGTGGTTGTTTCTCAGGACTTCTTCTGATTGCCAGAGGGCTGGTAATCCGGATGAACCTCCTGGCGTGCCAGGAGAGCAACCGCGAGGAGGACGACGCTGACAATGCACCCGAACAGGAATGCCTGCGAAAACCCGGCTACGAGCACATCAGTTTTGATATTCACGAGAGCCGCCGATGCAATCCCCCCACCGGGAGCAACCGCGTTCATGCCCCCGACAAATGCAATGGTGAAGAGTGCTATCCCGAGGGTCAGCGGTGCGAACCGTTCCAGACAGATGAACCCCGAGACCATGCCCTGGTATTTTTTCGGGACCGCAGTCATCGTCATGGTCGATGCTGAGGTCAGGAGCATGCCAAAACCCAGACCTATCAGGACCAGGCAGAGGACCACGAACCAGACCGGTGAATCCGGCCGGATCCCGATCAGGAGAATATACCCTGCAAGGACCAGGAGCCCGGAAACGATGTTGATCCTACGCCCCCCGGCGCGGTTGTAAAGCATTCCGCCCAGGATCCCCCCGGCCATGACTGCTACCGAGAGCGACGTGAAGATCAGCCCGGCAACCGAAGGGGAATACCCCTGCACGAGCTGGAGATAGAAGGGGAAGAGGTAGAGAATTCCGACATTAGCGACAATCACAAGAACGATCGCCATGTTCGTAAGGAAGAAATTTCTCTGTTGTAACAGGCGAAGGTCGAGCAGCGGGTCGGAAGCGGTAAGCTCACACCGGACAAAGGCGCACAGCGCGAGAATCGCAACGACCAGGCATCCAAGGATCACCGGGTCGGTCCACCCGGCGGACGGCCCTTCGGTCATGGCATAGAGCAGCGATGCAAGCCCGACAGCGATGAGCAGGGCACCTGCACGGTCAAAACCGGGGGCAAGCGGTTTACTTTCCATTGCCGGGATAACCTTTGCCCCGATGAGAAGGGCGACAATGCCGATGGGGATGTTGATGTAAAAGATCCAGTTCCAGGAGAGGTATTGCGTGAGCAGCCCTCCGACCACCGGTGCAAGAGTCATCCCGAGGGCTGCAAACGCAAAGCTCGTACCCATTGCTTTGCCTTTCAGCGCCAGGGGAACATAGGCAGTGATCATGGCCGGTCCCACGGACACGAACATGACCGCACCAACGGCCTGGACGGCACGCGAGATGAGGAAGACGGGAAAGGAGCTGACAAATTCCGGGATGAACCCGCAGGCGAACGATGCGACCGTGAAAAGAGCAAACCCGTACAGGAACACTTTCTTGTACCCGATCACGTCGGAGAGTTTGCCGAACACGAGCACGCACGCAGCCATGACCAGCACGTACACGGTGATCACCCAGCTGGCCATTGATGCCGGGAGGCTGAAGATTTTTGCAATCACCGGAAGTGCAGTCGTGACAATCGTTGAATCGAATGCTGCCATAAAATTGGCGAGCGCGATTGAAACGATCAGGAGCATATACCCGTTTCCGGGATTATCTGCCGGGGCCGGTTCCATGGCATGGACGTTGCACCTGCATCGATAAAGGGATTATTAAATTGTCCCGGACGAAACGTGCCCGGATCCATGAGCCGGTTTTTACCGGGAGGATCACGGCATGATGATGTGAAATACCGGTCTCAACCTTTCGTGTCGATATGTCGTGCAGGTACGATCCGGTGATCCCATTCAACACGTGCCTTCTCTGACCGGGAATATCGTTCGGGCACGTTTGTCTCAGCTGTGATCTCCCGCAATTGCGGTTTTAAGAGATTTACTACTCCCTGTCCGGGTCTTCAGGGATCTTCGGCACGGGGTGAATATAAAATGATAATCAAAGAAAAAGATCTAGCGTCGGACGCAGAAATACCCGCCGCGGAGATGGTACTTCGTGAAGAGCGGGCAGGCCGGGCAGAAACAGCCAATGACTTTCATGCCCGTTTCTGACGACTGGCCGCATCCGCAGAACAGTTCGTTTGGCTGGAATTGTTCCAGATTGTGTTTCTTGTAGTTCTGGCAATTTTTGCAGTACTGCCTGCAGATTGCCCGGTTCTCTTCGGTGTCTTCTACTGTCGGTTTATTGGATTCAAACATGGTAAAATATTCACGATCCTGACTAATAGATCTTTTTATCGTTGGATTACCTCGTACGCGTAAGACCGATCCTCCCCTTTCGATCCTTCCCTGAACCCCGATGATCAATGGATTGCGATCAAATTTTTTAACCGGTCTCCCTTGTCCGGCAGGATCGCGTGAACCGGCCCGACAGGGCGGATTGCAGCCGGCAGTTCTTCGCACCGCACTCTATAAAAAAGGATTATCTGCCGTTTTTCCGGAACAGGAAGATCGCACCGCACAGGACGAGTGCCCCGAGTACCGGTAACGCATCAAGCCCGGCGGCCCGGGATGGCAGGAGGGTGGGTTCCACGGGTGTGCCAGTCGTTGTGGTGGTTGTATCAACCGCGAGCGGCTGCAGGGATACATCCACGGTCGTGACCAGGTCTTTGCTTACCGTGACCTGGGTTGCATAGGGTCTGTACCCGTCCGCGGTAACACTGATCGAGTGCGCATAGTTCGCCGTTACATTGGTAAAAAGTGTCGTGCCGGATCCCGCGGCAGTCCCGCCAACATTTATCCTGCAGTCCGTGTTATCAAGGCAGATGGTGCTGCCCGTCTGGTCCACGTAGACCCGGACTACACCGGTTCCCCTGGTGGGAGTAACAACGGGAGTGATGTGGGTTACCGTGGAGATAAGGGGTTTCAAATTAATGGTGACATACGTGGTCTTTGCGAGATACACGTACACCGGCGTATAGTAATCCAGGTAACCGGACGGGCTTTCGACTGTTATTGTGTGATATCCTTCGCTGGCTCCCGTAAACTGCGTGCTGCCGGAGCTGCTTCCCGCTCCAACGTTCGCGTGACACTGGCTGGTGTCGAGGCAGATGGTCCCGCCGCCCGGTGTGATATCAACCTGGATAACGGTGGCAGACGGGTTGAGTTCCATCTCTGCGTTAACCACGCGGTTCTGGTTGGAGCTCACAAAGACCGTGTCGGACCATTCCACGTACCCTTTATTCGTAACAATGACCGAGTGCCAGGTATTGCCGGTGACCGTGAAAATTGCATCCGTGGTGTCGCAGTACACCGCATCAATACACACGACTGCGCCCGAAGGCGTTGAGTGGACGACGATCCTGCCGGGCTCAAGACCCTGGGCGTGTACGGCAAGAAGGAGAAGGAGCGTGACGAGTATCACGCTTTTCACATGTCTGAAGGACATACTGCGAAGTAGGGATAGGTGATGATAAGAGTATGGGTGAATGACAGGAATTTACAGGTATTCAGCGGAAGGTCTTGCTGATGGTGGAGGTCGGGGGAAATGATCAGCGCTCATCGGTATCGAATCGTTCAACGTAACACTCCCCGGATGACTTCTTCTCCCCGGGTTTTAAGTCCAGGAGGAGACTTTCGGCATGGTCCTGGCAGACATACGCAAAACAGCAACCGATTGACTGGAACCCGATCGCCTCTTTCCCACATTTATCGCACGTTCGTTTTTCCGTCATGATGTTTTTTTAGTGTCTTTTCACAAATACCTCATTTTGCTGCCATCGGTCTGACCCCGGGGTCTGACTACCCCGGTTCAGGGCTGCGCCGGAACATACGGGACGAACCGCTCAGCTGGCTGCAAGATGCCCGATAGTCAGCGGGTACAGCTCGGGATACCCGATGCCTGCGATGACTGCCGGGTCGGAATAAAAAAGACGCCGGGCCTCGATTGCGGAATCCACACGATAAATGAGTATCCCGATTGTGCCATCCGGAGAACCGCAGTCAAGGAATATTTGTCCCTGTGCAATCATGTTCCTGACATATTCCCGGTGCTCTTCCATCGCAGTCTGCTCTTCTGGTGTCATCGTGGTAAGAAAATCCAGGCGTTTTGGTCGGATCAGGGAAATAAAATCCATTGTGCTGCTCATACTGCTGATTACAGTTGTCATCGGTTATAGGTATGGAACGGGTCAGTCGCCTCTGAAAAAAGCCTGATCATGAACCAAATATTTTTCCCATCCATCCCGTTAAAACAGAGAAAAAGGGTGATATACGCTTTTATTTGCGATATTCATTCAGGATATCCTCCGTCTTTGGGGAAACGAAGTAGTTCAGGTACCTGCCGTCCCACCGGGTCACAACCATCTCTTCGTCAAGGAGCGGCTGGAGATGCCAGGAGATCGTGCTCTGGGTAACCTCGAGACGCTCGGCAAGTTCCTTGTTACTGATGCCCGGCGTGCCGAGAATTGTATCCATGATCTCCCGCTTTGAGGGATTCATGATATATCCGTAGACTTGTTTTCTGTTGAGCTGTATCCCGCCATTGGTGAACAGGTAACTCAGTTTCCCGTTTTTCTTCCTGATTACTTTTTGTTGGATGAGTAACAGGCAAAGATGATACCTGGCGGTTCCCCGGTTCATGTCAGTATTTTTTAAAAGATCTGCAAGAGTACACCCGGGATTGCACCCAATATATTCCAGTATGACCATACGGTTTTTATTGTGCAGGACTGCCCTGACTTTTCCTAAAACAAGGGGTCCGAATTTGATCGCCCCAGCCATTGCCCCAAGAACGCCGAGGAACCAGACAATCTGGATCCAGAGCGGAAGTTCAAAAAAAGAGATTGTACTGTCGGCGCCAAGCATATCTGAAGGCCCGCTCTGGGGTGAATAGGGTTCTACCGAATAGCCTCCCTGGACTATTGCGACAGTGACCCCAACCATCAGCAGAAAAAAGAGGACAATTGATGGATGTCTCATTTAATGATACATCTCAATTCAGATGTAATAACCTTGTGATCCTGTGACACTGTAGCCGTACACCTCGTAATACCAGGTTCCCTTTGCAATACCATCATTGTTGATGATGTTCAGGTTGATACGCCCGTTATTTGAACCGTCATAACTGTCATAGTAGGGACCGAACGTGTACCCATCCGGAGAATACACGGTCAGTCGGAGTGAATTCGCTGGAGTACCCCAGTTCAGATCCACGTTCAATGAAGTGATGGTGGAGGTAACGGATTTTGTATGCCAGTTTGTCGTGCCCTGGGTTATCGTTGCATAAACCGACTGGATTCGTATCAAATCGTTGCCGGTATCGTATACCGGTTCAACGCTGTAACCTCCGTTGCTGACAGCAGATACTTGTTCATTTGCCGATACTCCTGCGAATGATGCAATCAACAGAAGCATCATCGCAACAACTCCCAGTCTTTTCGACATGAGAATTGGTTTTTGAAAAAACATTGCTTATTTTTTCTGTCCCAATAATCGAACTGGCAGTTTGAGGATGGGGACAGAAATCATATATCGTGGGGTGCTCAACTCCAGAGAGAATACTCTTTAGAGTATTCCGGGGTCTCACCATTATCCCAGTCATATCTCTGGTGGGACCTCGTTGGAATAATTCCTGGAACGTCTTCTCATACTTCATCAGCTCCCGGGCAGTCAGTGCTCTTTCATCAGCCTCTGCGTATAATCTCTCATCCCGGCATGAAAATGCCAAAAACCTGCCAGACGTATCCTCGTGTTCTCGAAGATTGATCTCTCACTGAAAGCAAACGACGATTGTCCCCACCTGCACTCCGGGTCCCCTCGTGAACCTGACGTATTGCGACGCCAAATGCAGATAATTCTCTACTATCGCGTGATTCTTCCGGTAATCCTGAGGATTCGCTACCAGGACCGCCCTCCACGGCAGGATCTCAGGCCCCCAAAAGCGTCAGATCATGGATCAAAGATTTCTCGGATTGGCATTTCAGAATCTACCAATGAAACAATCACCGTAAACCGGCAAAAGACCGAGATCGGCAATCAATCTGTATGTCAGCGATGAGGAAAAATGACGAACGAACTCTTTTCGTCCGGCTCCCCATCGCCTCTCCGGAGGCCACGGCATTTCGGTCCTGAAAAAATCAAAGTAGAATGTCTGCCAATATCCATGGAGCAGGTTACATGGCGAAGAACACTATCCTGATCGTTGAAGATGATGCGATCACCGCACTGGATATACAAACGGTTCTCACTACTCTCGGATACCAGGTAGCGGGAGTGGCCTCTACCGGGGAAAAGGCAATCGATCTCGTGGAGGCCGGAGTACCTGATCTGATCCTGATGGATATCCACCTGGCAGGAAAACTCTCCGGGATAGATGCCGCTGAAAAGATCCATTCTACCCACAATATCCCGATTATCTATCTTACGGCATACGCGGAGCCCGAACTTGTCGGGCAGGCAAAAAAGACACGGCCGTACGGCTACCTCATCAAACCCCTATCTGAACGGGCACTCCAGACCGAGATCGAGATCTCCCTCTACAAATTCGGGCTTGACCTGGCCTACCAGCGGGAACATGCAAAGCTCGAAGAGCGGGTGAAGGAAAGGACGCGGGATCTGCAACGGGCAAATGAAGCCCTTCAGGAAAGCGAGCAAAAATTCCGCGAATTCATCGATCTCCTCCCGGAGATTGTCTTTGAATGCGACCTCACCGGAAAATTAACCCTTGTCAATGACAACAGCCTCAGGTTCTTCAGTTATACCCGTGGGGATCTGGAACGTGGCCTGAACCTGTTCGACCATATCATTCCCGAGGACCGGGAACCGGTCAGGCAGGGCATCGGAATGATCGCACGCGGGGGGACGACCGCGGGACACGAGTATACCTGCATGAAACGCGACGGTACACGAATCCCCTGTCTGGTATACACGACGCGTGTTCTCCAGAACAACCGCTGTACCGGTATCCGCGGCATCCTTGTCGATATATCGGAGAGGAAAAAGACCGAACATGCCATGCAGCAGACCCTGGAAAAACTGGGCATGCTCAACAGCATCACCCGGCACGATATCCTCAACAAACTTACCGCCCTGAATGCGTATCTTTCCCTTGCCGGGGATGAAGTGACCGATACAAAGACAACCGGATATCTCGGACAGTGCACCGACATTGTTGCAACCATCAACCGACATGTCGAGTTTATGCGGGATTACCAGGAGATCGGGATCCAGTCCCCCATCTGGCTGAACCCGGCAGTCTCTATCCGACAGGTGGTGGCAGCATACTCGTGTCCCGGCATCACGATCCAGGTAGCGGATCCGGGCTGGGAAATCTTTACCGATCCTCTCTTTGAGAAGGTGATTTACAACCTGATTGATAACGCCATCCGTCATGGCGAACACGTGAAGACGATGGCATTTGCCCTTCAGGAGATGGATGGTGAACTCCACCTGGTCTGTGAGGACGATGGCACGGGCATTCCGGATGAATTCAGGAAGCATCTGTTCGAGAAAGGTTTTGGGAGAAATACCGGTCTGGGTCTCTTCCTCGCCCGTGAGATCCTGGGTATTACCGATATCTCCATCCGGGAAACCGGTATTTTCGGCCAGGGTGCACGGTTCGAGATGATTGTTCCAAAAGGGGCATACCGGAAAATTCAGTAGATTTCCCATCCCGCGGCAGCGAATATGCCTGTTCCCAGGCTGGTTCCCCAAAGGAATTCGCCCCGATCTCCTGATCCCCGCGCTTCTCTCATAATTCCTCCGTGAATATCGGTAGTGAACGCCACCTTCTAAAAACCTGAGTGAATCGTTGCAGCATTATCAGCCTCGCAATCGATCCGCGATAAAAATTTTACGCAACCCTTGCCCCCTGCGCATTTTTTCATGCAGGGTCTGGTTGATCAGCAAACCCTCTCACGCCGGACATCGCAATTGTAGGATGTTCAACCCGATTGTAGGATAATTATCCTGCAATCGCCTCCCCAACTGACACCTCATGATCGCGATTGAAATTTTTAGGAGGGTCTGTTTGAAAACCATGCTCGGTAGAATACCGTAATCCAAACAGATGGCGGGTATTCCGAATATCTTTGAAATTTCCCCCTCATTCCCAGCCCGTCTGACAAAACCGGGTATCGTATCATGTTCAGGTATTCCCTTCGTTTTCCGGTAAAAAAACCAAAAAAGATAATTGATCGGTAATAATCACTAAGTATTATGACACTGACGGAAACCCAGAATGCAGAAGTAATAGAGACCATGGCTGCTTATGGCACCGCATACCGGAAGAAGGACAAAAAAACACTATCGGCGTTATTCTCCCCCGATATCAGCGGATTTGGCAGTGGACCGGATGAAGTGATCGCGGATCATAAGGACTTTATCCGGCAGATAAAGCGTGATATGAGCCAGGCAACCATTCTGCTGGTGGAATTTTCAGACCGGAAGATCTCTGGTGAAGGCAGGATTGCGTGGGCAACGTCAACATGTACTATCACATTCACGGTTGAGGGGACAAAGAAACAGATCCTGCGTGGCAGGTCAACAATGGTGTTGCGAAACACCGGGAGCCGCTGGGTCATTGAGCAGTTCCATTTCTCTATGCCCTATGGGGGTCAGGCAGAGGGGCAATCGTTTCCCGGTGCATAACACCGGACAGCGGGCTTGTGGATGCTGCACCCGCACCCTGGCATGACTGCACCCTCACGCGGGACCCGGTCGGCCCCCCGGTTCCTGCGTGAAAATTTTCAAACGCGATCCGGTTAGACAACGTACCCTGATTTTAAACAATGGGGATGGCTGGTGGTTCATCGTGTTCTTCTTCACCAGCCTCCAGGCAATGTCCTGTACGTGGGATTGAGCCCCCTTCCGCGACGCGTGTTCCGATGGAAACATTTCCGGAGTCTGGCGAATCTTTCACCTATACATCTCCCGGAATGACACTATCCTATCGTTCCACAATAACCGATTTATAAAAATAAAAATCTGGATCTCTGTTGGCATCCCGGGATTGCCAGTTCGATGATTGGGACAGAAATCATATATCTGGATATGCTCAAAACAGGAGAGAATACACTTGTGGTATTCCGGGGTCTCACCATATCACAGTCACATCCATCCAGTGAGACCTCGTTGGAATAATCCTTGAAAAAATCTCATACTTCAAACACCTTCTGGAGGTTCCGGCTCTCCCGGATGCACCTGCCAGTACCCTCTCATTTGTCGATGTAAAAACGATCGACACTGTACGAAATTATCCCGGGTTCCACAAACTACATCCCCTGGCTATGGCTGCCCCTCCTTGACCGAATTCCCGGGTTTGAGATGATGACGGGAAACATCCTATGATTTTAAGAGCGCCGGCAACCATATTTTTTACAACAATTTACCGAGTTGTACAATGAGCCCCCCGGGGAACAACCGGCGTCCCTGTTGATAAAAAATCACCGATTCCGGCACCATGTTCGTCCAGGTCATCGTTCAGGAAGTACTGGCATGAAGCGATTTCCCCACATTATCTGTCTGGTATTCCTGCTTCTCTTGTTCCCGATAGGGATTGCAACCGCCGATACCGCAACGGAAAATACGACAACCGCAACCCCCACGGCAACAACTCCTGCAAGAACCGGAGGTACGGTCTATTTCGAGACGGTCCCGAGCGGCGCCACGATCTGGCTGGACAATGTCAAGATCGGAACCAGTAAGATCACGTATTTCTCCGAGAAATCAGGAACCCTGGATGTGCGAATCCAGATGAAAGGGTACGATGAATACAAGGGTACCGTCACGGTCATCGATGGCCAGCGGGTTGATTTCTATGCCCGGCTCAATCCGGTTACCTATGATTGGAATGCCGAGACAACCCCCACGGTACCGGTGACAACGGTCACAACAATCCGGAGGTCAACAATGACGGTCCCCACGTCATGGCCAACACCCACACCGGAATCACCGTTCGATCCAGCGTTCGTGATCGGGGCCCTTACTCTCGGCATCGGACTTTTTGTGATCCGGCGCCGGTAATCCGTACCTTTTTTTGGTGATTGTGTAACATCCACCAAACGTGCGATAAACCTGAAACAAAATTTTCATTACCTCTCTTGGGGGCCCCGGCAAACCTCCGCCCCCGCCGCTCGGGCATCCCCCGGTTGCGATAGTGCCGTATTACCTGTACCTGTGTGTGCCCCCGATTAAGGTAATGCCGAGGCATCGCTAATAGCGCCCCGTCTCCCTCGGGGACTGGCGGCGCAAGAGGGGGGCTGTATTTTTGTGTTCTCCGGAGCGCAAATCTAAAAAAAACCTGAATTGGCTCAATACTAACCATGGGTTAGAAGTGAACTTTACCTAATCACCTTTTTTTTATGATTCACTCATGCGGATGAAAATGTTCATCCATCCGGAACTAAAAAAATCATTTTTCAGGGAACATTTTTCCTTCGGTTCCCTGGCAGGGGTGTATCATAAGACTATACTTCTTCCGGATTGTTCCGGTTTTATAACCTTCATCCTGATCTGACCCGCTTCCGGCTGTACCGCTGCTCATCCCATGAACGCATTATTTAAACAATGACCGGCAATTCCCGGAACAGAGTGAGAAATGAGAAAAACTTCCGACCTGGTAAATGAGATGCGTGCAGAATCAGAACATGCCTGGCTCGTTGCAATTGCTGTCGGGTTTGAAACAGAGACAAAATTTGTCTTCAGTTCACGCAGGCATCCCCTTGAAGAACTTGACCAGCTGGTGAAGAATGGCGGTTCTCCGGTTGGCCTGTTGAGATTTGACAAAGAGAATTCAACCGTACAGGGATCCTACCGCCCGTTTCTGGAATATGAGCATGAGGAATGGGCAAAAACATATCTTGCCGGCCTTCTGGATAAGACGGACGAGATTCTTGAATTAAGCCGGGACCGGGTTCCCGGCTTCCCAAAAGCCTATTGAAAATCCCCCCTCTTCAACCGGTGGTATCTGCCCGCAATCTCCCGGTACAGCCATCACAAACCGGAACTCGTTCTCTTACCGGGAGAGGATACCCGATCTCCCGGATAGAAATGTGTGGGAGTTATTTTTGTGATTTCCCGGTTTTCGTTGTCTTCTTGGAGGGCTTGATGGGTCCCGGGGGGTTGGTATGGGCCGGCAACTCATCGCCATGGGGATGGGAATGGGCATCATGCCGTGGAGAAAGCGTTGGTTGTACCTGCGGGTGGTGGGGCAGGTGTGGCTGCTGGTGATCCATAGGGTGGTGATGGGCATCACCCTCGTTGCGTTCCTTGTCCTGGCCATCCAGTGACCCGGGATGCGACTGCGGGTCACGGGAATGTGGTTTTTGTTCGTGTCGCGGTGACATAATTGATACTCCCGTTGCCTGATGATAAAGGAATGCGTGAGGGCATGCTGGTATGAATTTTGTGAAGTATGCAGGATACATTTCAGCCAGGATCCCCCGCTCCTTCCCATCGGCAGGATAGCAGATGCGATTTATTGCTATCGTTCTGGTTCAGAAAAGCGGGCAGATGAAAAACCCGCACTATAGATAGACATATGAAGTCACGAACCAAGTGTTCACCGTTACAGGGCTATCCGGGATCCGCTGTCATCAGCCGGGCCGGCACTATCCCTACGAAAAAATCGTGACAGGGAACGATGGAAATCCCCGGTCACGCGTGCACGACACCGGGTGTAACATACCGGGAGTACGAACGGCTATGCCGGAATATCAGGAACGAATATACAACCAGTGAGGTAGTACATGTCACAACAGCTTGGCGGACAGCCACTTATCATTCTCAGGCAGGGAACAACCCGGACTCGCGGGAAGGAAGTCCAGCGCTCGAATATTATGGCTGCAAAGGCTATTGCCGGTGCGGTCAGGTCAACGCTTGGCCCCCGGGGCATGGACAAGATGCTCGTAGGGTCTACCGGTGACATCGTCATCACCAACGATGGTGCAACGATCCTTGGGGAGATCGCGGTGAAGCACCCCGGCGCGAAGATGGTGATCGAGGTTGCACGCGCCCAGGATGAAGAGGTCGGCGACGGTACCACGACAGCAGTCATTCTCGTTGGCGCTCTCATGGAACAGGCCGAATCAATGCTCGAACAGGGCATCCACCCGACCGTCATCGCGGAGGGGTACCGCATGGGTATGGAGAAGGCGCTTGCGATCGTGAACAGTCTTTCGCTCAAGGTCGATCCGACGGACCGGAAGAGCCTGCTCAAGATCGCCAACACCGCCATCACCGGCAAATCCATCGAGCAGGTGAAAGGCAAGCTTGACAGCATCATTGTCGACGCAGTCATGACCGTAGCCGAGACCGTTGACGGCAAAACGCTCGTTGACGAAGAAGATGTGATGATCAAGAAGCAGAAAGGCCCCTCCATGGACGACGCCGAACTGATCCGCGGCGTGGTCATCGACAAGACCCGGGTCCATGACGGAATGCCCAAAAAGATTGTCAAGGCAAAAGTCGCCCTCATCGCGACTCCCCTGGAGATCACCAAGACCCAGGTCAAATCGAAGATCAAGATCTCCAGTGCCGATCAGATCACTGCTTTTGATACGCAGGAGCGCGAGGCATTAAAGAAACTCGCTGACGCGATCATTGGCAGCGGCGCAAACGTTCTTCTCTGCCAGAAGGGCATAGCGGATAGTGCCCAGTTCTATCTTGCCAAAGCCGGTGTCCTTGCAATCGAAGACGTGCCCGAGAAAGATATGAAGTATGCGGGCCGGGCGCTCAATGCAACTATCGTCGACAAACCCGATCGGCTCACGGCAAAGGATCTCGGGACTGCCGATCTTGTTGAAGAGGATACCGAAGGCAAAGTGACCCGGATATCCGGGTGCAGGAACCCGAAGACCACGACCATCCTGCTCCGCGGGACAAGCGACTACCTGCTCGACGAGCTTGAGCGGGCGGTTGTCGATGGCACCCGTGTTGTCATGGATGCCATGGAAGACGGTACCTATGTTGTTGGCGGCGGCGCAGTCGAAACCGAACTTCTGATGAAGATCCGCGAGTACGCCCAGACCGTCGGCGGCCGCGTGCAGATTGCCATTGAGGCCTATGCTGCAGCATACGAGTCCATTCCCCGCGCCCTTGCGGAGAACTCCGGTTTTGACCCGATCGACAAGCTGGTCGAACTCAAGAATGTCCACTCCTCGGGCAGGAAAAATTTCGGCCTGAACGTCTACGAGGGTAAGGTCGTTGATATGCTCGCAGAAGGCGTCATTGAACCCCTCCGGTCCAAGCGCCAGTCCATCCAGAGTGCATCGGAGACCGCCGTCATGCTCATCCGTATCGATGACATGATGATCACGCAGTCCAAAAACTGATCCCGCAACCGGGCCGGTGTCGGGCTGAGTAAAACACCCCCGGGATATCCCGGCGGGATGCATGGCGAACAATGCAATGGGGAGGGGGAATCCTCCGGCCATTGCTGCGAACCATGCATATCATTATCCCCTCACACCCCATTGAGAGAACAGCATCCGGAGAAATTATCCATGGGAATCAAACCGTCATATATTAAAAATCTCGGTACCGCACTTCTGGTTAAGCAGAAAGAGTATTTTTCGAAGGATTTCGAAGAGAATAAGATCCAGCTGGGAAAATCAGCAGTGATCGGGAGCAAGCGGGTCCGGAACCGTATCGCCGGATATATCACAAGAAAAATGAATTCTAAAAAACAATCATAACCCTTTTTTGCCTGAAATGAGTCATTCCGGCCATCCATCCCCGTAATATTCATTCAGCCGGTTTTGGCATCAGACACGTCAAAAAATTTATAGGGAAGCCGGCACTCCACGATCCGATAACCCGGATGGTCTTCCCGACTCCCCCGGGGGGAATGCGACACCTGCACGATCCACCCGTTCATCCGGCTCTCCGATTACAGGAAAATTACGGTTACAAAAGAATAAACCCCTGCCCTTTTTTATTGCCGGGATGTTTCCATCCATCGTCCGGGTGTTCCTGCCTGCCCAGGGGCGCTCCTGGCGAACCATTGTCCGGATGAAGAGTCCGGTCAGAAACCGGGATCGCGGAACGGTTCTTCCCCCGGTGAGCGTTCTCACGATTGCCGGCATTCACTCGTTGTTGCACGTGCAGGCAACAGGAAAAAAATCACTCTCGTTTGAAGCAGAAATGTCCGATGACGAGGCTGTGCTTTGTATAGATTTCGCAGGCCGGACAATAGCAGTTCATCTCTTTCTGCGACGGGGCCGATGATGCTCCACGTGCGCAGAAGAGTACATCCGGCTGATATTTTTCAAGGGAGTTATGCTTGCAGGTCGGGCATATTCCGCAGTACTTCCGGCATATCTGCCGGTTCTCTTCTGTATCTTCTACAATACTTGCACTGTTTTTCATAAGGGTAGGATCGTATCACGAGGATAATATGCTTGTGGATTTTCTGGGGGTTATGGGATGTACGGTCCGATCCCCGCCCCGTGTTCGTGATGGATTCTCCCCGGCACGTCTGACCTCGCTGATGGGCGGGAGTGTTTTTTCTGACCGGGGGATGGGTTGGGGAGAGCAAATCCCCGGCGGGATCACGACTCCGCGTTGGCAGCGATGCCTCCCGCGATCCCCGTTCAACACGGGGTATGAAATGATAGGAGAAATCCCGGACCAAAATATAGTTCCCGGACAGTACCTTTCGGCAATCCCAAATATTATCCCCCCGGAATAAACCTGATGCTTCTCTTCATCGATACCGAAACCACCGGTCTCCCGAAATACTCCGCAGCAAACGATATGGGGAAGTGGCCCCGGATCGTCCAGCTGGCCTGGTCGTTATACGATCACGAGGGCAACCGCGAAAGTCAGAACAGTTTCATCATTTACCCGACGGACTTCACCATCCCCATGGACGCTGCCAGGATTCACGGGATCACGACCGAGCGGGCGAAAGCTGAAGGCGTGTCGCTCCACAAGGTGCTCCCGCAGTTCAATGCGGATGTCGCGAAGGCGACAATGGTTGTTGCCCATAATGTCGATTTCGATCTGCCGATAATCACTACGGAATTCCTGCGGTGCCGGCTGGAAACAACGCTCGCGGAAAAACAAAAATTCTGCACCATGAAACCCCGGGAGATTGTCTCGTGGTGCAGGATTCCCAAGTCCTCCGGGAATGGATACAAGTGGCCGACCCTGACCGAGTTGCACCTCCAGTTGTTCCAGGAGGAATTTACCGGCAGCCATAATGCCGGGGCCGATGTGGACGCTTGTGCGAGATGTTATTTTGAATTACGCAGGAGAGGGATTATCGGATAGGATATCCGGGATCACACCCTCTCAGGAAGGAAAACCATGATCCGCGGCTCGAGCCCGACCGGAAGATCGCCGACCCGGGAGCTGCCTCATACAACCTTTGGGACACCCGTCTCTGGCGCCGGTTAGTCCGCCAGTCCCCCGATACGTACCATGGCAACCCTCAAAGTATACTTTCCATTAAAGAAATTATTTTATATACGTGATGGGGTATATTCTGATACAGGTGAATGCTATGAGTTCGGTTTCCATGTCGGAAGAAATGATCTCGATAGTCAGGGCGGTAAAAAGTGCAATCCAGCAATCCATTACACCAACCGGATTGTCCGTGAGTAAGATCGATCTTGAACTGAAAACCATCATCCAGAAAGGCATAGATGGAAAACTCGAATATAAACCCATCAACCTCAGTCTTTCCGGGAGTTATTCAAGACAGGATGTGCAGACAATTTCGCTGTCACTCACTCCCCAGAAAGGAATTGCACTGTTCAGCCTCCCGGACATTGCTTCTGAGTTAGCTGAAGCAATTACCATCATCCAGAATACGATCAAAGAAGCCTCTTCCACGCCACCTGCGTATAATCTCGAGAAAGCCCAGATCACGCTTCAGTTCCAGATCACCAAAGAGGGTGGCATATCCCTGTTCATCGGTCCCAAGGGTAAACTGGAAGATACGCATACCATTACCCTGACCATCGGGAAGTGATGCAGAAGAATACCGTATGATAATCCAGGACGTGTATGGGAAAAAAGGAGTCAGAGTGGTGAATGAATGATTGAAGAAGAGAAAACATTTGATGTCTATTCATTGTCTCCCGGGATGAACGTCGGGGACTTACCTCCGGAAGCTGAAGTCTGTAAACATCTTCCCTATTTTATTCTGCCTCATCAGGCTGTAGTACCTGCCGGTTGTAATGGCACAGAAAAAAGATCAACCGATAACTCGGTATCGTACATCCGGTTGTTAAAGGGGCTCGACTTCCTGTCTGGTTATGACCCGGATGCTATCAATCTCAGTCTCGGCCCTGCGTATTCCCTTCCCGGGGATGACCCGTTACTGATGACCTGTCTTGCATTCCATGCAAAAAATATTCCCGTTATCGTTGCTGCAGGCAATTATGGCGTATCCGGAGAGGGAACCCTGCAACCCCTGGCAACCAGTCCCCCCGTGATCTCTGTGGGAGCCACAGACAAGCAGAAAAAATTGCTGGCCTCATCAAGCCGGGGGACTCCCGGAGGTCTCTGTCCCACGGTCGTTACCGATGGATCTCCGCTGGATATTGACACTCCCATAAAATATCCGCCGGAGACCAGTTTTGCGGCACCCCGGGTAAGCCGGCTTGTCCTGTACTTACAGAGTTATCTCCGGTTACTGGTCAATGACATATTCGTAACCGACAAGGACAGTGCCTTCGGCGCACCGATCCGGCGTCCCCGGATCGGCATTGCCGATACGGGAGTGAATCCGGATTTGTTGCCCCATTCTGGCAGCAGTTCTGCATTCAATCTTGGAAAAGGCGTTGATACGATACGCATGTCGCGATCAAAAGAAGAACGCGATTGGTACTCCCGGTATTTCCGGTTCCTGAATGGATGTGGAATAACCACACCGCCCCTCATCACGCCGGAAATAATTAAAAAATCCCTGGAACTGTCTGCAACCCGGTTTGACAACCACAAGCCGTTTGAAATCGGCGCCGGATATGTTGATGAAGATGCGGTCGATGCATTCCTGCTATCGATAGATGCAAAAAAACTGACGAACCTGCTGTATCCGGATATTTTTAAAGAAAGGGGACTTTCGGAAAAATTAACAGATTTCAGCGACTCGCTGGGATCACTGAAGAATGAACGGACCCTTCAGGCGTTTAAGATCCAGGTATTGCCGGAGATTCAGCTCATCGTGGCAAAAGTTATGTGACGGAACCGGATGACACCCGGATCACCGGCCTGGACACGTAGACCGGGACCGGACTCCGGGCGCTGGCGATCGCGATCCCCTCAACGGTCAGCCTCAGGAAGAAAAAGTACCTGCAAGTCGCGATTACCAACCATCGCAGCCGATCGGCTGACTTCGATCTTCTTGTGCGGGAAGTTCCGGCACTCCCGCTCACGATGTAACCAATACCGGTCGGTTGCACTATCCTGTCTGGAAATATTCATTGGGTTTTACCGGCAATTTAAGATCAATGAAGGTAATTCCCGGTCTGGCGATTCTTGGAATTCTTGCAGCATCGGTTTTACTCGCGGGATGCACGGCTCCTGCAACAAAACCGGAAACCGCTGAAATGAACGCGGTGGCAGAAGAGATCTCAATGTCCATCAACAATGGTCTTGGTGATATCAAAGAAGGGCTCCGGAATACTTCCCATAATCTCTCCGCAACCGGCCTCTCCGGCCCTGCTGCCGGGGCGGCCATGTCCGAAAACCTCCGGCACTACCCGTGGACACTCACCTCATTCACCCTCTCTCCGGGGGGGATCGTCCTGGCTGCCGTACCGGACGATAATGCCGGTTTTGTCGGCTCGAACCTGAGCGGACAGTCACACGTACAGAAAGCGAACGCGGACCGGGCGCCGACAGTCAGCGGGGTCTTCCCCCTGGTGGAAGGGTTCACCGCGATGCTCCAGACCTACCCGGTATTCTCCACATCGGGAGAGTACCTCGGCTACGTTGATATCACGTACGCGCCGGAAGTCTTCCTTGCGCAACGGGTCAGACCGGTGACCAACGGGACATCGTATGATGTCTGGGTCATCCAGAAGGATGGCACCGAGATTTACGACACAACGCCGGAAGAGATCGGGAAAAATATTCTCACCGATCCTGTCTATGCGGATCCCGCCCTGCAGGAATTTGCAAACCGGGTCGTGCAGGAGCCGTCCGGTACCGGGAGATATACGTTCTGGAACCGGGAATGGAACCGGAACGTTACCAAGCTGGCAGTCTGGGATACCGCAGGGATCGATGGGGCAGAATGGCGTGTCGTGGTCACAAGGGAAGATGGCAGTACCCCGTAAACGGGAAACCTGACAGCCCATTTCCTCTTTTACCGGTCCCGATCCCCGCCCGCTATCTTCTCCGCTTCGTACGTTCCGGCAGGATTCACCCGGATCCGGACATCGATGACGTTCTCCACGTTCTCCTTGATCCGCTCTTCAAGAATGGACGTGATCCGGTGGGCGTCCCTGACCGTTATATCCGGGTCGGTCTCGATGGTGAGACCAACCGCGATTGCACCCCCGTAGGACCGGATCCGCCGCTCTGAGACAAAGCGGACTTCCGGTGTCTCTTCTGCGATCTTCCCGATGAACTTCATCACCTGGATGGACGGGCTCGCATCGATCAGTTCTTTTGCTGCCTGCACGGCCTCGTTCACGCAGTACACCAGGAGCGCCAGGCCGACAATGATCATGAGCACGGTCTGTATGACGATAACCGTGGGTGCCATAACCAGGAAGATGCCGCTCAGCAGGAGGATGGCGGCACTGGCAATATCCAGCCGGAGGATCATCGAGTCCAGCATCAGGAGCCGGCTCCCGTTTTTCTTCCCCGCGTCCCAGACATACTGGGCGAGAAGTGCGAGGATGACGATGATCGCAGCGGACAAAAGAACGGTCATCAGGCCGTATTCCGCGGGCAGCAGTTCCGGTGGGTTTGTCGTTGCCTTGTAGATGATCTGGATGACGAACAGGGAGATTGCCAGGGAGAAGAAGAGCAGGAACAGCGTCTCGATCCGGCGGTAACCGAAGTTCATCTTCAGGTCCGCTTTCTTTGAGCCGACCCGGATGGCAAGGAGCATGATCGTGTCGGGAACCAGCCAGGCAAGGTTACCGAATCCTTCGATCAGGAACAGGTTGTTGCGGCTGAAGATCCAGAAGATAAGTTCCCCAACCCCGATGAGAACCGTCACCAGCATGGAGAACATCAGGGTGCGTGAGACCAGCTGCGACCGCTGCTCTGCTTTTACGCAATCCGCAGAAATACCCGGTACACGTCTCCGGTGCAGGCCCGAAACCATGGTATCGTAGTTCGGGTATATGGTGGAAGGTATAGATATATCCGCGGGTGAGTCCCGGAATCGTTGCCTGTTCCGGCACGCATACCCGGAACTGGCATGTTTATAGGAATTCATACCCCACGGGTATTCATGAAACCGGGCCTGCCCCTCATATCCTTCTCTGTCATTCTCGTTCTGCTGCTCATTGCTGCCGGCTGCACCCAGCCCATGTCCGTTCCCGCAACCGTGCCGACAGCAACGGTGACGGCAGCTGCAGTCAATGTAACAACCAATGAGACGCTGGTCGCGTTTGTCAACGAAGCCGTTTTGTACGCACAGACCCATGACAAGGAAACAGCGCTTGCTGAATTTTCCAACAGGAACGGCTCGTTTGTCCGGGGCGAACTCTATATCTATGCCTATGATTTCAACAGCACAACCCTCGCCCACCCGGTCAGCCCGGAAAAGATTGGCGTGAGCAGGATAAACGAACGGGATGCGCTTGGCAACCTCTATGCCGGGCGATTTATTGATGCCGTGAATAACGGCTCCGGGTTTCTCTGGTTCTATTACATCAACCCGGCACACAACAATGCAATCGAGAAGAAACTCGGGTACGTGGCAAAAGTGAATGATGACTGGTGGCTGGGCTCCGGCGTCTATTATGGTCCCCTCGACCCGTCGGTTGCGGCTTCATCCGGGGCTCCATCGACCACGCAGGAGATCAAGGACTTCGTGGACTCTGCCGCAGCATATGCACAGAAGAACGGGAAGGATGCAGCCCTTGCCGCGTTCAGTAACAAATCCGGCCCGTTCACCCGTGGCGATCTCTACATCTACGCCCTGGATTATTCCGGCAATGCACTTGCGCTCCCCTACCAGCCGCAACTTACCGGTACCAGTTTCTTCAATCTCAAAGACGTTTCCGGCAGGTATTATACCCGGACCGAGATCCAGCTAGCAAGAGACGGTGGCGGGTATCTCCTGTTCCAGTACCCGGACCCGTCCCGGAATTATACGGTGAGATACAAGATCAGTTACGTGCGCCCGGTCGATGACACCTACTGGATCGGGGCCGGCATCTATACGACCGAGAACAAACTTGTCGATACGGAACTCCGGCAGTTTGTTGCGGATGCAAAAGCCTATGCAATGGCCAACGGGAAAAAGAGGGCGCTGGCCGAGTTCAATAACCCCAACGGCTCGTTTGTCAAAGACGGGCTCTACATCTTTGCCGACGATTACAACGGTACTGTGCTCGCATGGCCGTACCGCACCGATCTTGTCGGGGTGAATATGTTCAATGCAACCGATGCCATGGGGTCATACCATTTCCAGGCGATCCTCAACAGCGCCCGTAATGGGACGGGGATGGTCGAGTACTATACCCAGAATCCATCAACCAACACGACCCAGCTGAAGATCGGTTACGTAACCGATGTTGACGGGACCTGGGTGCTCGGTGCCGGCCGGTACATGGAACCCGGGACGGTCAACATCAGGGAATAACCATCCGCAAGATATCCGAAGATTACCCGGACAAAACCTTTTTCGATCATTGTCTGACGTTCAATGGTTCCTGCGGTACGCATTGCTATACTTTTGCAGCAGTACGAACCCGCTGTTTTGACCGGGACATCCAAAAAATCATCTGGATTGTCCGGGCCAACAATCTTCGTTGCGGGAAATCCGGGAACACGTGCCGGCTTCTTACCGCTCATCGTCTGCGGGATCCGTTCCGGAACTATCCCGGTGCACGCCGCAGGAAAGCGATCGGTCCGGCCTGGGAAATTTACAAAATCATCGTCTCACGTCTCTAAACACATCTGCTCTCTTTCATACGTGGAGTGAAAAAAGGATATTCGTGAATGGCCGATCAGTCCGGCCCCGGGTCATACTGCCCGAAGGACCATGATCGTGATATCATCATATTGCAGGTGATCCCCGGCATGGGCAGTGATCGCAGCAAGGATCTGGTCCATGATCTCCTGTGCCGGCCGGTTGCGGTTCGCTGAGATGACCTGGAACAGCCGCTCTTCCCCGAACTCCTCATCATTATTGTTGATCGCTTCCGTAACGCCATCGGTATAGAGCACCAGCACATCGCCCGGCTTCAGGTCTACCTTGACCGACTGGAGATCCACCTCATCAATAACCCCGAGTGCAATTCCCTTGGCCTTGAGAAGGCGGACTGCCAAAGCCCCGTCCTTCAGGAGCAGGGGAGGGTTGTGGCCGGCATTGACATAGTCCAGGGTCATTGCCCGTGCATCGAGAACCGCGTAGAAGAGGGTGACGAACATGCTTGACTTCGAATCCTCATAGATCATCCTGTTGGCATGTGCGATTGACAATGCCGGATCCGCATTGACGAGAGTGCTTGCCCGGATCAGCGTGCGGGAGAGCGCCATGAACAATGCTGCAGGAACGCCCTTCCCAGACACATCGGCAATCACCAGTCCCCACCGATCCTTTGCAACCGGGATGAAATCATAGAAATCGCCGCCAACTTCCAGGGCGGGAACATTCTTTGCAACGAGTTCGATCCCGGCAATCTCCGGCGCACAATCCGGGAGGAAACTCTGTTGGATCCCTTTTGCGATCTCCAGCTCTTTTGCGAACCGCTCTTTTTCTGCGGTTGTGCGCTGGAGTTCATCCATATTGTTCTTGAGATTGACTGCCATCGTGTTGAACGAGTGTGCGAGATCTTCAAACTCGTCGCCGGTTTCAATCTGGACCCGGTGGTCGAGATCGCCGGCACCTATCGCCTCCGCCCCTCGCCGGAGTTCCTCGACCGGGCGGGTGATGATCTGGGCAAACAGGATGGAGAGTATCGTTACGATGATGAACAGGATCACGAAGAGCACGAAGAACAGGTTCCTTGCCGCATTCATCTGCTGGTCCAGGTGCGTCCCGGTCTCCCCGGTTGCATTCACGATTCGTGCACGGGTCTCTTTTGCCGGGGCGATGATATCATCGACCGGCATCACGATGGCAAGGCTCCAGTTCACGCTTTTTAACGGGGCGTATGCAATGTATTTCTCCTCGCCGCCAAGGGGAACCCGTGCCGTGCCGCTCTTTCCTGCCACCATATCCCGGGCAACCGCACTGAGCGCTTCATTGTTGCTGGTGAGCAGGTTTTCCGTGGTGAACGACTCGTCCCATTTACGATCCGTGGCTGCAATGCCCGGACGGGAGATGACATTTCCCCGGCTGTCGATCAACAGGGCGTATCCCCGGTCGGAAACCTGCGTATTGATGATCTGGGTATTGATCGTGTCCAGCGTCACGTCCGCACCAACGACCCATGCCTTCCCGTCATCCATCCCCGCCACCCGGGAACAGGTGACCATAAGCCCTTTCCCGCCGGCATCAACATAGGGATCCGACCAGACCAGGTGACCGTGTTCGCGGGCGCTGATGAACCAGTCGCGGAGCCGGGGATCATATGACGCCGGGATGCCATTATCCCACGGGTGGTTCCAAAGGATGCCGGATCCCGTCCCGATATATGCCTGGGTGAGACGGGTATCCGATGCCACCAGGGGCAAGAGCAGATCATCGGTCTCTGAAAGCGCGGATAATTCATCCGCAACCGATTCCCTGGTGACGCCGGGTGCAAGGAAATAGTTGGATGTATTTTTCGGGTCCGGGGGGCGTTCGCTCTGGGAATACAGGACACGCGTTGCAGGTGAACCGGGACGCTGGTGCACGGTACTTGCATAGCCGGCAAGGGTCTCCATCTCGGAATTGACCTGCTCGAAGATCACGTTGCTGATATCGGCCTGGTCCATTGCGAGGCGTAACAGCGATGACTCGGCATTCGCTTCCAGTGCCGTGGTGCTGTCGGATACGGCCCGGGTGCCCAGCTGGCCGCTGCTGGTGAGGGCATAGGTACCCATATCGCTCATGGTTGAGAACGCCGCAAAGCCGACAATACCAAGCGCTGCCATCGATATCGATAAAAAAACCAGGAGGATCTTGGCTTTGACGGTCAGCCGCTGCCAGGCCCGGGGATTATTCATAATGATAGTGTGGCGGAGACGGGAAAAATCCTGTTGTTGGTGTCGCGACCGTCTCTCTCCTGACCGCGCCCGGGTCGTTTCCCTGCTCCGTACAACCTGCGGGACGATACTCTGCGAATCAGGTCGGGTACTATTCAGAATAATAAGAAAAATGGAAGATTGAATGAGGATTTTTATTATCCTTCACAATACCGGGATGATGGACGCATGCATCCCCGCAGGAGCGGCTGCAATCGATCCAGGAACCATTGTCTCTCCCTGTTGGACAGAGCCTCAAATCCATTGAGGAGCGGTTGTCCGGGAATTTGGTGTATCATATCGGGTCATTTCCTGTCCGGGAGTTCCGGGACTTATCACGTGGTTTATTCCCCCGCGATATAAAGGGCGGGATCATGGAAAAAAAACGGGCAGAATTTTCCATTTTCATGGACGCACCCCGCGATCGCACCGGTCGTTTGGACTACGGACTCATGCCGTTGCGTACGACTATACCGGGATCCCGCTGGTACTTCTGTACCATCGGAACCTGTGGATCCGGACCGGCAATAGCAATCTCCAGCGAAAGAACAATCTTCTTCTGGGAATCTTCCGTATTACTCTTCATGGTCTTCGATCTGCTGATGGACCCCGGAATCAACGTGGCGGTCCAGACCTTCTCCGTTCCCGTCACGGCATTGTTCACCCAGGGTGAATTCCTTGACTCCATGCCGTGGTACTTCCTCATTATCTCCCTGATCACCTTCGGGCTGCATCCCCGGTTCGGGGTCCGGCTTGCCACGGTGTTCGGGTTGAATGTCGGTCTCAACGAGGCAGTCAAGCTTTTCAGCCACATGCCCCGGCCGTACTGGGTCTCGGAGGCAGTCACCGCATATTCCGGGCATTCCTCTTTTGGTTTCCCGTCCGGCGCCGCTATGTCCGGGGCGGTCATGTACGGATATATCGCAGCGATCATAAGGCGCTGGTGGGTGGTGCTGGTCTGCATCATCCTGCTCCTTGCCACAAGCATGGTACGGATCATCTCCGGCATCCATTTCGCCCTTGATATTCTCGGGGGCTGGGTCATCGGGCTCCTCCTGCTCGCAGTCTTCCTGCTTCTGATGCCCAGGGCAGAAGAGTTCGCGGCCCGGTTATCCCGGCCGGTACGCCTTCTCCTGTTCATCGCAGTTGCGGCAATTCCGATCCTGCTTGTTATCCCGGCGTATCTCTCGCTTGCCGGCTGGCAGCTGCCCTCCGCATGGGCAAATCTTGCCCTCCAGCAGTCAGGAGAAGCAATAAATCCGGTCCGGATACAGTTTGCCTGGGGTGCATCCGGCATTATCTTCGGGAGTCTCTTCGGCTACGAGTTCCTCCGCTCCCGTGGCGGATGGAACCCCCCGCAGGACCTGAAACAGCGGGCAGCCGTTGTTGTTGCCGGTATCCTCTCGGTCCTCGTGGTCAATGCAGGTATTCCCTTGGTATGGAAAACGATCGGCATCACGGCTATGATCCCGCAGCTTGCCGCGTTCCTTTCAATGGCAGTAGTCATGTTCTGGCTCATGGCATGTGTGCCGGCTCTTGCGGCAAAGGCCGGGTACACGGGATAAGATCCTCGCGAAGGTGGCGGAGCGTATCGTTACACCTCCGGTAAATGCGATCAATATCGTGTAAACCATCCGGTCATTCAGAGGAATCACAACCCGGGGATGCCCACGCGGCGGGGACTAATTCCCCCCACCCGGCACGTACTTTCCAGTATTACACTATCAGCTTGGTCAGCGATTCATCGCCATCGATCGCGATGAGATAACCTCGTAGATCTTCAATACGGTCGGGGATGAATGACAGGTTGCAGTTTTTCTGAAGTACTCCTGCATGTGGGGTTGCTGGAGATGTTCATCGAGATGTTCCTGGCTTTCCCACTCTTCAATGAAATGGAATACCCCGGGAACGTAAGCATCAGAGACCAGTTCATAACGCGTGCATCCGGCCTCCCTGCGGACGGAAGGGATGATCTTTTTGACTTCCCTGATAAAATCCTGTTCACGTTCCGGTAAAATAGTACACCTGGCATCAACAAGTAACATGTGTCGTCTCCTGTCCGGGAATCCGGATCATGCTATAGATGTACGATCCCATCATGTTTCCAATTACCTGATGGATGTTCATCTTTCTCACGGGTAACGTATTTCACGAGTTACCGACAGGGGGGTATGCCACATTTTTATCCACCATTCCTGTATTTTCATAGAAACTGTTTTATCATTATGAAGAAAGAGTGACATGAGACCGCCATGCATAACAACGGGGATGCTGTCAGTGAGGTTGCTGCCGAGATCCTGATACTCGGTCTTGTCGTGATCCTTGGTGCGGTCATTCTCGTGATGGTGTTTGGCGTCATACCTCAGATTCCCGCGGGTTCCTATCTTGCAACGGAGTTCTCCTTAAAAGAAATGCCCGGCTATTCTGCGGTTGCCATCTTCCACCGTGCCGGTGATACCCTGAACTTCACGGGCAATGCCGGTATGCCCGGCGCAGCGGAGGTCTCGATCATCACGCCAGCGGGATCCTTCCCCGCCGTTCCTGATGCCGGGCTCCCTCTATTCCGGCCCGGTAATACGGTCTACGTCTATTACACCGGTACCGATTACCGCCTCGTCTCCGATCTCTCTGGCGTGACCGGTGTCCCGTTGCCCACAACCGGCCTGCGGGTGACCCTTGTCGATCTCATGTCCGGTCTGCTGATCACGAAATGGGACCTGTTGCCGGCAGGAATTCCCGTTACTTCATCTGCAACCACGACGACTACAACGACAACACCTGCCACAACAACTACGACAACGACAACCGCAACAGCAACTTCAACCGCAACCGCGACTGCAACCGCGACTGCAACAGCGACTGCAACAGCAACGCCAACTGCTACTGCTGTGACAACGACTCCCGCTCCAGGGTACTCCGTCCGCGTCTCATGGAGCCCCCCCGGGCTGGGATATATTTCCATCTCGCCGCCAACCCCGCTCGCCAATCCCGGCACAGTATCTGTTGCGTCAGGCCAAAGCCAGACGTTTTCATTTGTTCCGATAAAGAAGAAGGCAGTCTCCACCATTGTCGTAGACGGAACGACAGTGTATAGCGGGTCAACCGTTAATGTCACCGTCACCTATGCACTCACGAACGTGGCAGCCCCGCACACCATTGCCGCCACATTCGGGTGACGGTCAGGGAGGATCCTATGTACAGAGCAGAACGAACCAGAACAGGAACGCAGATCCGGAAATCTCCGGCACACCCCGGCCCGTTGAGCGGGATACGGGAGGTTTTTACCGTTCCCCAAAAGAGTGATTATCATGGATGAGATCCCTGTTGAGAGTACGTTCCGGCAGTACTGGAGGCCGGTGTTACTCCTTGTGTTTTCGGCCGGAGTGATTCTCCTCACTGCCTATTGTCTCCAGAACGGTATCCAGACCGTGTTCACGCACATCTATTATGTTCCCATTATCCTTGCAGCCTACTGGTACCAGAAAAAAGGCGTTGTTTTTTCTGCAGTGCTGGGCATCATCTATTTTGGACTGGTGGTTGCCATTACCGGGTACAATCCCTACAATACCGTTGCGGCATTCGCCCGGGTCGCGGTCTTTATTATTATCGCAGCGGTGACGACGGTTCTCTCCCTGCAGATCTCCGTCCAGCAGAGCGAGATTGAACGCTCTGAAAAAAAGTTCCGCACGATCTGGGAGCATGTCCAGGCCGGTATCATGGTTGTTGATGCGGTTTCGCACGAGATCATTTCGGTGAACCCGGCAGCGGAGCGGCTCACCGGGTACACCGAGAAAGAGATGATCGGGCATTCCTGCCACAGGTTCGTCTGTCCTGCCGAAAAAGGGGCGTGCCCGATCAGCGATCTGGGCATGACCATCGATCATTCCGAGCGTTTTTTACTCAACCGTGCCGGGGCAGCGGTCCCGGTGCTGAAGACCGTGACGGCAGCGACCATCGGGGGCCGGCAGGTGTTCATCGAGAATTTTGTTCCGGTTTCTGTTGCTGAAACGACAGATAAAAAATGAATACATTTTTCGGAGATTGCCGGAAAAATTCCCGGGAAAATTTTCTTTTTTGTCACAATGATTTTTCTCTTTCCATTATTTGGTAAAAAAACGCTTGCAAAAATTCCCCATCGTCCTCCAGAAAAAATCCCCTGCCCCACAATGTTTCCTGGAGCAAAGGCCGGCACCGGCAACCCTGGCCGGGCCCGCTGGCAGGATGCGTGTCCCCTTCTCCGGCGTGAAATCCGGCACCCCCTCTAAAACGGTCATAGCGGCCTCCGGCCAGAGGTTATTTTTTCACGTCCCGAAGCCTGTCTGAAAAAAGGGGGCGCTGGACGCCCGCTATTTTGCAGGTTCAATTCGGCCATAATAACCTCATTTTTAAAAAATAATGCATTTCCACCGACTTTTCCAGGTGCGTGGACATCATTTCCCGTGCAGGTAAAATATCGAATCGCCGGATTGGCAAACGGAGCCCTGTACGCAGAGATCCGGGTAGTACTCCGGAATACCCTGATCTCCTGGTGGAGGAAGCGCACTGCCTCCGGCCGGATTCCCCCCGGTATCGTGGTGGAGATCCGAACTTATGCACACGAGCCGTGACGGGTCGTTACAGGTTTCATACCTGTCGCAGGTCATGTGAGCCGCATCTCAAACGAGACGGCCGCTCCCCCGGGATCCCCGGCGTTCAGGCTCGTGCCCGGCATATGCGTTCAGCCTTCCATGAATGTAACGGACCAGCGCAGGATGCCGGTGCGGCCCTGCCCGGTCCAGATGTTTACGTTCGCGGCGGTCGGCGTGATGTCGGGGCCGGAGATCCGGCAGCTGAGGCCGCACTGTTCGGAGGGTTCGTCTTGGGAGGGGGCATTTTCTCTTTTAGTATTTTGCCGGGGGTGGAATATGTGTTATGGAGACTGCTGTGTTGATGAAACTATTCTCGGAAATACATTGTATTTACCTACATTCCTGTAATGTGTGGACAATATAATCGTAATCAAGGAAGGGAAATCTCAGTATCAATATATTTTCTTGCATACTCCGCAATCTGTAGATTCTCCGGTACAAACTGATCGTATTTTTCACGTGTCCTGCCCTGAAACTTTTCAGCAATCTCTTCCGGAGATGGACACGAAGCAAGCATCTCTTTGTATTTTTCCAGAATCTGGGATGGCGAGACGCCCTTGAATTTTAATGCGATCTCTTCATCCTCGACATGCAGTTTGGCAAACTCTTTTCCTAATGTGAAGAGTGTCCGGTGTTTTGCCGACCCCATCCAGGTAAACCAGTATGTGAAAGGCCCATCGACAACAAATGGATTCTCCGCAAGCCCGGCTTCTCGGGCTGCATGCTGTGCTTCTTTGAGCATGACCTGCGCCTGAAGATTGAGATATGCGGGAACGTAATCAGAGATCACGATCTCGTGCATCTTCTTCCGGATACGGTGATGAATATCCGCACCGCCCCCGCCAAAATATTTTGGCACTTTACCTCCTTTTGAAGGCTCGACAAGAATTTCACATCGCTTGAAATCAATCTCAAGGATTTCCCAGCGACGCCCCGCAAGAATCAGGAACTGGCGAGTCTCAAGATCCGGGGCAGACTGGATGCTCCCAATCTTTCCTCCCTTATGCACGACACTGAACTCTTTCGGTGTTGTGAATGCCGAATAAAATTCAAAATTATTGACAATTTTTTCACCTTCAAGACCAAGAATCAGGACATCTCTCTCGTCCTGTTCGATCAGGTCAACGGCTCCCATATTCCGTAAAATCCGGAGGAAATCTTCTAGCTGAACATTCTGGAACGCTCCGTCTTTTACGAGCGTATCAAAGAGATCCTTTGCAGTTGATCCACCGTGCTCTTTGATGACACTGAGAACCTGTTGGATCAATGTTGAAAAATGGAAATATCCAATATGAGGCGGCTCATTCCATTTCTCGATCATCATCTCTGACATCGCAACCGCCCGGAGCAGTTCTGGATGTAAACGTTCAACAATAGAATCCTCTTTAGATTCTTTCTCAATGATGAACATGATAAGAATGGATGTCTCTCCTTCTTTACGTCCGCTTCTGCCGAGGCGTTGGGTAAGTGAATTTACCGACCATGGAGCTCCAATCTGACCGATGCAGGAAACATTCCCGACATCGATTCCCATCTCAAGAGTACTCGAACAGAATGTTGCCGTCGGCCGGTTCGATTTCAGAGCATCTTCGGTATCTTCACGTTCGCTCTTTGAGAGTGAGCCATGATGAATCCGAAAACAATCCGGCAGGCCCTTTCGTTCGAGATATTTTCTCGTACTGTCCGTATAGAATTCAAGGAGTTCCCGACTATTTACAAAAATCAGAGCGGTTTTCCCATAGAAATACCGGGCAATATCTACGATCACCGGTGACGCGGTCAGGTCCTCTTTCTTTTGTTCGTCTTTGGATGGATTTTCAAGAACATAACCCCGGACGAGATACTGAAAATCTTTCTTTTCGTTTTTGTCTTCAATAACCCTGATAGACTCAGGGCTACGAGGCAGCATCCATTTTTTTACCAGTTCCGGATCACCAAAGGTTGCAGAGAGGCCGATGAGCCGGAGACCTTTCGGACTTTTGTGGATTACCCGGGACAACAAACTTTTCAGGTGTGCTACCCGCTCGGAACCGATGAACGAGTGCATCTCATCAATAACAATGAACGAGAGCGAACCAAAAAGTTTGGAGAGCTGATTGGGATGATTGATAAACAAAGACTCGATTGATTCCGGCGTGATGAGGAGAACTCCGGATGGATTTTTCAAAAATTTCGCCTTCCCGCTGCTTCCAACATCCCCATGCCATTTGAAGACTGGAATTTCTGCCAGTTCGCATAACTTTTCAAGACGCTGGAATTGATCGTTGACAAGAGCTTTCAGGGGACCGACATATATTGCTGAAACTCCGGCTCCTTTCTTCTCGACAATCAGTGAGAGGATCGGAAGGAATGCAGCTTCTGTTTTACCGGAAGCAGTTTTTGCTGAAATGATCAGGTTATGATCGGTTATGTACAATGCCCTGATTGCATCCGTCTGAATCGGCCTGAGTTCCGACCATTCCATCTTGTACAGTTTTTCCTGAATTGTTGGATGCAGGTATGAAAAAGCAGTTTTTTCCATGAGGTGTTCCGGAAAAATTATAATTTGAAGGATACCAGCTCATCAGCCGGTTTTGATACGATTGTTTTTTTCGGAATATTTTCTTCCGAGTTTTCACAGGGTTCTAAATTGTCCTGAGATTTCTCGATTGAAGTATTACTCAACAAGACCTCCCACGAGGTCCCGGGATTTTGTTCGAGAATTGAAAGCATGCGGACATAACTCCTGACAATATCTCTGGGGGTCAGGAAGAATTCTGCCCCCAGTGTTTTCTGACAGTGCTGGAGAAAACTTTCGATGCCTTTGTCTGGCATAAGATATTTTGCCGGATCCTCATAAGCAAAGACATTCCTGATGTTGTAAAGCAGGACATAGGTGTCTTCCTTTGACAGGTTCTCTAGTTCGATAACCGGTCCGCTGAAATCTTTCAATCCTGCCACATTGAAATCATCTCTTGTGACGAGTCGGCTGGCAAGGGCCCCATAGCTGACAAGACCTCTCCGCTGGTCCTTGAGGCATTCATCAGTCCCGGCGAAAATAAATCCTATTCCAGATACGCCACCCTGGTTGCAATCATTGATGATATGGAGGATTGTTTCATAGTTCGAGTTGCGAGCCTGGACATTATTAAGGCGATGAGACAGTACTGCCAACTCGTCAAGGTTGACAAGGAGCCCGGAATACCCGGCCATCTTCACAAACCGACCCCACAATTTCAGGTAATCATAGATATTGCCATCTTCAATGATCGTCCTGACGCCGAGATCCTGCCGGGCTTCGGTCTTGGTAGAATATTCTCCCGAGAGCCAGCGGATTGCTGAAGCCATGAGAGCATCGTCACCTTTCTGGTATCCTTCAAAATACTTACCGAGAACGGTTGCAAAATCATACCCGCTGACAAATTCCTGAAGGCATTTCAATTCTTGAGGGATCTGTTGAAGGATTTCATCAGTACTCTTTCCCTCCTTCCTGAGACGCTGATCAAGATCAGAAATCCATCGTTCGATAAGCCCAGACAGGGCACCGCCCTCCGGTTTTGCCCTTACTGCAAAATTGTGGACTAATTCCGTATAGAGTGCACGTGCATGATTATCCGATGAATATAGCCGTCTCTCAAGACTGATATCTGCTTGGGCCACGACAAATTTTTTTTCAAGGGCTACTATCCGACAGAGGTTTAAGAAGAAACTCTTACCCGAACCATAACGCCCGATGATGAAGCGGATCGTCGCCCCATCATTCTGAATTTTTTCCAGGTCAGATAAAATTGCGTTGACCTCGTTTTTCCTTCCGACTTGGATATGCTCAAGGCCAATCCTTGGAACAACCCCCGTACTCAGGGACTGGATAATCGCGTCCCGTTCTCTTTGTTTAAGTTTTCCCATGATCCGCTTCACTCACCGACAATTAATTCACTTCTTGTAATTGACTATGATACGGCTTTCGCTTTCTTCCAGCAGGAAATCGCCCAGTTCCTCATCGGCCCATGTATTAATGTCGTCGAATGCGGCTCTCGGCATCAGGTTATGTTTTCTGGCGAGACCGGTAAAGTCGTCCTGGCTCAACTCGTTCGATTTCATAATATCGTGTAACATCGAGAGATATTTTATATCCAGCATAGGAATGGTCTCTGACGGGAATGGAAGATCTAACTCCTTGAGCCTGCCATCAATCGGTATCGAAGCATCCGGGATTTTGACTTCCGGTTCCATGTTCTGGATTATCTCTTCCTGTTCCTGCTCAAAAACGGAAGCAAGAATATTCTGGACCGCCCGGGTATCCTCCATTGTTTGTTTTAATTTTTCCCGGTTTATGGTGAATTCCGGCGTAATCTCTCGTGGCGGAATTATTTCTCCACTTCGTATCCCTTCGGATTTGAGTACGGTTACAGGTTTTTCAGGAGTCTGTCCGATAAGGAGTTTTTTGATTAGTTCCTCAGAAACAGTCGGATTAATTTCGAGTGCTTTGAAAACCGTTTTCAGTGCTTTTTGTTCTTCCTTTACGAATTTATTATCAAGAAGAACAATATCTCCGAGGAAGTTAGCGAGAGCAATTTTTTGATCCGGACTCAGGTATTTACTCAAACGTTTACCAATTTTTGAGAGGGCTGGCGGCGAAATTTCCAGAACTTTTTGAAGTCCTTTGAGGCATGTGATCTCTGAAGGGTTCAATGAGAATTGTTCAGAAACAAAATTATGAAGATATTTTTCTTCAGTTTCAGTTACCGTTTCATCAGACGCCGCGATCCCATGTGCCATTTCAAAAATTAAAGCTGCACTCTGGAAATTTTCTGAAACTGATTTCTCTCTCTCTTCGATGGGGATAAGTGCAACCGTATCGTCCCACTTATATGATGTACCGGAAATGGTTTGATCCGGCACGAGAGCCCATCCAAAATCACTTGCCGTCGAGGTTACCGTTTTACTCTGACTTGATGTAAGCACATTCCTTTTCTCAATCCCGATAAGGTGAGCGATATCAGAAACCTGAAGGATAATTGATCCATCAACGGGTGGTCTGGATGAGATAAAATTGCGCCATAATTCCAATTCCGGATGGGAAATGTCGTCTTTTAACGCATCAGGAAGAAGACTGTAAACTTCTCTTGTTATCGATCCATCTGTTTTATTCAACTTATTTACAACGGGTTTAAGTTCATCAATGCAATCAATCCAGATTTTTTTCAGGGTTTGAAATGGTGGTGAACTGAGACTTGGGATAGGTAATGATAACGGTTCTATAAAATTCGAGCCTTGGGAGTAACCCCCGTACTGTAAAAGTGATGGACTGGCCGGCCGGTAATTTAAAGGGAATTGTTCAAATTCGGAAATAAATTGTATTCCGTCAGGGAAATTTTGTTGGAATTTCTTTCGGAATAATTGCGTCAATAAGTCAGGGGATTTTTTTGTAATATTGGTTTTTTGGAATTCGGGAGAATTTTTTGAAAGTGAATAGCATAATTTCCATTGAAGTGACCGATTATTCGACCAAAACCAGGAGATAAGAATTTTCGTTGATCTCTCATCAAGGTTATCGAGAGAGGGAAAATATCTCCTGATATCCTCGTCGTTCATTCCTTTGAGTTGAGAGCCAATTATATACGCTTTAAATTGATTCAGGTATGAGTTGAATGAATTCGATGTTGGATACTTCAGTAAGAGACGATTGACCTCATCTAAAATTATATCAAAGTCTTTCTTTTCAATAATTGCCCGTCTCTCAAGACCATAAAAAAAGATAAACGCATATCCAATTTCATCCAGGTCATTATTTCTTCCCTGCGAGAGCCACGAGAGATATTTCCATCTCTGGGCAGGAGTTAGTCCGGAATATTGTGGCCAATACGGTAATGAAGGTACATTTGTATTTTCAGGTTTTTCGACCTTCAACGATGTTGCAATACATGAAGCATCTGGATAATTGTTATTTGACCAGTACATTAGTGGATTGTGAATGGTAAATCTCTGAACACTGATCGACTGACCATTTCCAACCCATGTCATACCTGATGTTGCATAACTTGGAACCGAAACAGGTGGATCGTAGATAGAATGTCCATGAACCGTAATCGACTGATATTGATCATCTGGTTCATCGGTTTTAGAAATATTTTGAGAACCGGGGACTTGATCCACAATTTGAATATTGCTGTAATCTTCTTCGGAAATGATTTTAGTTGAAGATTTTTCTGTACTCGTTGAGTCTTTGTGTTGTGAAGACGACTCACTCTTCTTTCCAAATAAACCTAGGACAGAATCAATAAACCCTGCCATAACAAATTCTCCATTAGTATTGAACCTATAAAATTTATTTGAAAATAATTTCCGGTAATAAAAAATTTCACGGTGTGATAATATTTTAAAATCAAAACAGGTTTTTCCCTCTTCCGGCACGTCCACCAGCCAGTTTTCCGGGCGATCGGCCGCTGTAACCCTGCCAGACTCTGTCTCTGGTCTCTGACGTAAAAATGACCTAAAATTGAGCTAACCCTGTCTCTTTTTTGAGGAACTATGTCTCCCGGGCGGGTTGGGGGTGAGTTCGGCAGGAATTCTCCGACGGAGAGCGAGAGATCCCGGATCACATCTCCCAGAATAGGATCACGACCACACTCTTCCCATCGGCAACCCCTATTTCTCCGTCGTAGATCCCCTACACCTCTCCAAATCAGCCATGGCACCCCCTCCATCCGCAGATCACCTTCCAAAACCTCATGGAACCCGCGACCCTTCCTTTTCGGCCGCTATAATGTGGCTAAATATGCCCTCTGATCCACCGACGTAAAAACGAGTGAACTGCGGGATTCATTTCCCCATTTTCCGGAATTATTCCCTCGGGTTCCGGAAAAGGGATACATCCGGGGCCGTAGCAGGGCCGGATTCGATTACGGGAATGCAGGTCTCTCATGGTGATCATGGCATGTCGGATAATGACGATCGGCGACGTAAACTCCAGCCCATATCCCAAACCCTGCGGCAGCAACCTATCCTCAAAAGAAACAGGTTCTAAACAGGCCGGTTTTTCTCCATGGAAAAACGCCCGTTTTCCTATCGGGCGCAGTGCAGGGATTTTCCCTGACACTTCCCGCAAAATACCTCAAAACAGGCCGGTCGGGTTACCTCCAAAAGAGGCGATCCGGGCCTGCTGCGGGCCCGGATGGGTGGGGGAGGGGGTGCAGGCCCCTTAAGGAGAGCGTGGCAAAGCAGTAACCAGTGGAGATTCATCCGGTTCAGACACGGGAGTTTTTCCTGACCTGACACTGAATTGAAAGAGAGCAATCGATCGAATCCGTTCTCCGGAATTTTTTAAAAATTTCCCAAAAAAATTTCGCAATCTATCCGCAATAGACTGGAAAAAAATTTCTGAAAAAACCTGATACTGTACAAGAATTTTAAAAAATACCCGCCACGTGAAAAATCCTCCCCGAATTTACCGGTATGATTTGTAAAAAAAAATTTATCCGTCCGTGTTTTCCGTAACCATTTTCACAAAATTTCCGCTGGATGAGATTGCAGGTTCACCCGGAAAAATCATTGCAGGACACGGTTCAGACCGGCCGGATACCCTCCAGCACCACCAGTTCCTCCCTGTTTCCCGGTAACATCTGCAACCGAGGGGATCAAACCGTCCGGCATCAAACGTGTCGGGAGGTTTTCCTAGCCCCCTACGCATCCGTAACCGGTGTTGGAACATTCTCCCTCCTTTTCTTCCACCTTCCCAGCGTTTAAATATCCATCAATGTAAAAAATACAACAACTACTCATTCGTGAGGATTTTTTATGATTGATATGTTGCTTACCAAAATGAAAGGATTCCTCCTGAATCCCGTTGAGACATTCCGGCAATCAAAAACCGAGGATCTGACAACAGTATTTTCCTATTTTGGCGTGCTCCTCCTGATCGATGCAATCCTGACCGCGGTGATCGCGGCATTCGGGATCGAGAACACGGAGATGTTTGCCGGACTGTCGCTCGGCGTGGCAGTTCCGATCCTGGTATTCTTCATGATGCTGATTGGCGGGTTTATCGTAACGTTCATCCTTGCCGCATGGATTCACCTCTGGGTGTACATTCTCGGCGGCAGAAAGGGCATTATGCAGACCGTAAATGCAGTTATTTATGGCAGCACGCCCCGCATGCTTCTTGGCTGGATCCCGTTCATCGGGATCATCTTCCTGCTCTGGTCTCTGGTCTTAAGCGTGCTTGGGATCCGCGAGCTTCAGGAACTCAGCACCGGTAAAGCAATCCTTGCGGTTGTCATTGCCGTCATCATCCCGCTGATCCTTCTCGTTCTCCTTGCAGCCTGGTTGTATTCATCCGTCATGACCGTGACGGCGGTCCCGGTTGTCCCGGCGTACAGTTGACCCGGTAACGGTTTCCTCCTTTTTTTCAGCATCGGTTTTGGGTTCTTTACAGAGCATTGCCGGCCCGGGGTTCCTGATGCCACCGCTCACGGTGTACCCATGCGACCCCCCCTCCCTCAAAAAGTCCGCATATACCTAAAATTACGACGTGAAAATTACCCCTTTTCACTCAAAAACCGGAAAGGGCAAAGGGGGGTCGCGTGGGTACAAAAATATTTTTATTGCCCGGACCTCCCGTCCGGAACCGGATAATTACGAGAGTAAATCGTCGGGCATCCCCGGATCCGGACCGGAGAACTGTACCCACGCGACCCCCCATTGAAGATAATTGCATCACGATCACCGGGCCTCATGGCCATGGTGCCCGGTTCAGCACCACGTAAAAAAAACGAATATTCAAAAAAGGATGGGAGATCGGGAGATCCGGAATTATCCCTACATCTGCAACAGACGGGAGGCAAGATAGTTCGCTTCTCCCTCCTCTGCTTTTTCTTCCCATGCACTGACGGTCTCATTGTAGAATGCAAATTTCGGGTTATACACAATGCCGGTTGCGCCGTCCCGGAGCCCGGTAATCTTTTCTCCCCCCGCAAACGACCCGTACAGATATTCCTCGATGCCGGTATACACGACCCGGTCCACCCGTTTTATTGCAGAGGCCAGCACGAAATCCGGGCCAAGCGGTGACTGGTCGGAGTCCGTACCGATAGCATACCTCCCGGGGGTGGTGTTTGCTGCTGCAAACATTCCAAGGTTGGAGGCCCCGGCACAGGCATAGATCACATCCGTCCCGTTGCGGTACATTGCCTCAGCAAGCCGGCCTGCCTGTTCCGGGTCCTTGAACCCATCCGGGGAATCCTGCTGCACATACGCGAAATCGACCGGGATCGAGGGATTGACCGCACGGGCACCGTCCGTGTAGCCCTGCCGGAACGCATCGAGCAGTTCCGTCTTCATCCCCATGATGACCCCGACCTTCCCGGTCTTTGTCGCCGATGCCGCGAGGACGCCGGCAAGGAAACTGTCTCCATAGGAAGTGATCTCATACGCCCTGACATTGCCCGAACCGATCCCCGACATGTCAATGGCAAGGAACCGGATATCCGGGTTGGCCTTTGCAAGCTGCTGCGTATAATTGGCGTACTGGAAACCAATCGTTATGATAAGACCGGGTCTTTCCGATACACTGGCATTTGCAAGAACCGCCGGAACGGTGTTGCTTTCGGCAAGCGTGAACTCCCTCGGGGTAACGGCCAGGTCCTTCTGCGCTGCCAGGAGACCCTGGTATGCACTGTCGGTATACGACCGGTCGCCCTTCTCCGATGCATACACGATATAGACGGATGGATTCACCGTCTCGTGAGGCACCGTACCGGCAGCAACGATTGCCGCAAGGATAAGAACCGCTGCGCCAATGATACCAAAAACAAGGTATTTTCTGTCCATGGTCATTTTCCCGGAAGATGGGGGATTGTTATCCCATCAGGTCAATCATGCCCGGTCCCGGTGGAAAAAAAGCCGGAACCGTTTTCATGCAGACATATTGGTCCTGATTTCTCATAAGCATGCCGGGTTTTACAATCGCATATCAAAATGCGGTGATATGATAATACGCAACGATTCCGTATCGTTTCCAGGGTACGGTAATCCCGTCATCAGCCAGTAAGAGTACCTGCTGCCGGAGAATTCATTGACTAGGGAACAATCCCGCACAACCATTATTGCCCCCCGGTCCGTTATCTTTCCGCATGGCACCGGTAAAAAAGCGCAGGGTGAACCGCAGCAGACCGCTGGCAGACCTGCTGCCTGCATTACTGCAGACTGCAATTGAAGAGAGCAATGATTTCATCCTGGCATTCGAGACGGATCCGGACACCGGCCGGAGGAAGATCCATGTCATGAGCGGGAAGTTTGTCACGCCCTGCATGCTCCGGAAACTGATCGGGCAGGCCGAATCGCAGCGCGACGAGGGCTCCACGCGTATCAGCAGGAGATGGACAAAGAGAGAGAGCAGCGAATGAGTCCTGCTGCACAATCATACCAGCGATCCGGACTTGCACTTTCACCCCGCCCCATCCGCTGCTTAATACCCTGATCGTTCCGTTGTCTGATCATGGAATGCCAGTACACCAGCTGCCGCGTGACCTGCCACCGGTGCAGTCATGTATGGACCTATATGGGAATACGTCTCAACTCGCTCCAACGATCCCGGCGCCCGGTGAAGGTGCCGTGCCCCCGCTGTCATGCAAAGGTCACGATGGATACCCATGAGGCGATCTGAACGGGATACAGGAAAACTGCGATCCTTTTCAGGACCGGATCCGGTACTGCTCCCGAGGTACCTGGATCTCGAACCGGACACCCGTGCCAGGGATACCGGTCTCCGAACTGGAGAGGCCGGTGATCTCCAGGATCTCCTGTGCAAGGAAGAGACCGAGTCCCGTGTGCTTCCCGAACCCGCGCTCGAAGATCTTCTGTTTTGCTTCAACGGGCACGCCCACACCATTGTCTTCGTAGATGAGGGTGATGCCACCCGGTGAGTCCGTACTCCGTATGCTGATCATGGTCACGTGCTCTCCATGCCGGAACGAGTTGTCCACGAGATTGTAAAAGACGCGTTCGAGAAGCGGGTCGGCGAATATCTCAATATCCTGCTCCGGGGAGACAAACGTGATGCCCCGGACACCCATCAGGGGCACCAGATAGGAGAAGATCCGGTTGATATTCATCCATTGTGGCGCCTGCCCCCCCAGGCTCTCGTAATCGCGGGCAAACTCGATCTGGTGCTGGATGATACGTACCGCACTCTCCTGCCGGTCCAGCCATTCCTGTACCCCGGGATCTTTTGTCGTATCTTTTACACTGTCGATGGAAAGCAGCAGTACGGTTGCCTGGTTGAGGATATCGTGGCGGGTGATACCGGAGAGCAGTTCCAGTTTCTTCTTTGCCCGGAGCAGGCCGAGCTCGGCAACTTTCTGCTCCGTGATGTCGCGGATCAGGACCAGCCGGCCCCGGAGTTCAGAGCCTTGCGAGTACACCGGGATACAGCGGATCTCGAAGTACTGCTTTATGCCGCCGGTTTCACGTTCGAGCTCGTGCTGCTTATCGTCAACACCCCCCTCGCTGACAATGGTCTCCAGGAAGGGTGCTGAACAGGGAAGGGTCACCGCGATCGTCGTGCCGATGGCATCTCTCCGGGATCGGCCGGTGATGCGTTCAGCCTGGGCATTGAGGCTGACGATCCGGCCCTGGAGGTCAATTACCACGACACCGTCACGCATATTCTCGATGACCAGATCCTGGGCAACGGGGGTGATATCGAGCAGCTGGTACCGCATCATGCCAAAGAGGATAAGAAACCCGGCAATGGCAAATGCGAACGGCGAGGGATCGATAAAACCGGAAAAACCGAAGCGGAGAACAAACGCCAGGTTGAACAGGAACGGGATGAGCGTGGCGATGAGGATGATCGTCATCTGGTCGCGGTACATCGCGGTGCTCAGGGCAAACCGCTGGATGAGCAGGACAATGGCGGTACCGATCAGCAGGTACGAGTAGATGCTGTGCAGCCAGAACGCGGGGCCGTACGTGACTTCGTGAAACAGGAGACCGCCGTGCAGGATCTCAGTCACCGAGGTGTAATACAGGTGATGCCAGCTGTTGGTAGCGACCATAACAACCGTGAAGACCGGTATCACCATGAGCAGGGCAACGTTCGATCGCGTAATCCAGTGCTCCCGCCCGGTATATTCGAGGGTGAACAGCAGCCACCCGACAGGGATGATGACCATGCCGACATACTCGATGGAGATGGCCAGCATCTGGGTGGGGAGATCAGCGCTCGCAAGTTCAAGCGCGGTACAGAATGACCAGAGGCTTGTCGCAAGCATCAGGATCGTAAACGAGCGGGTGCAGATATGGGAACGGTTGAGCCACCCGGTGATCGCAAGGATTGAGAGGATCACCCCGCAGGTAATAAACGCGATGAAATACGGGGAGTATTGCCAGATCATGGATGGGTCACCCGGGGTGCTGCTGCAACCGGCCCGGTACAGTCACCGGCAGGATCCTTTTCCTGCGGCCTGTTATAGCGTACAACTCAGGAACTATATAGGACATCGCTGGTGCCACGGGGAATCCCCGGCCCTTATCGTTCGATAAGGTGGATGTGCTCGGCGGTCTTTTTTGCAAGGGCATCGCGGCCCTGGAGGCGTGCCACGTCCGACGTGGCTTCCAGCACATGGACGGTATCCTCCATAAATGAGAGGATATCTGCGGGAAAGACCTCGATGCCGTACTCGTCCAGGAGGTACGAGGCGATCTGCCGGTGATCGAGGCCGTTCTCGCGGAGCTCGATCACTTTCATGGCAAACTTCTTCTCCGGGCAGCCGCAGAGCGGGGAATCCCGGCAGGTGCAGCGCAGGAAATCATTGAAAAATGCGAGGATCTGGTCCCTGACCCCGAAGTCGAGGGAATCGTAATTGATATGCGAAGAGAGGGTCTCGAGCATGTTGCCCGAGAACGCCATTTCCGGAAGGCGATAGCCGGCGAGCCGCTCGAGTTTCTTTGCGTGACGGAACCGCGCCCGGTCAGCGATCAATCGTCGTCTCCTGTCGACTCATCGAAGTTCTTGAGCGAGGTCATTCCCTCGTTTATGCGCTCGCATTCGATGAGCCATTCGTCAAAGAGGGTCGGGTTCTCGAGATCGTCCTTGACATATTTCCCGCAGCAGGCTGCGCCGTCAATGACCGCAGCCCCGACATTGGACGCGGTCTCAAGTGCGGCTTCCATGTCCTCCTTGCCGATCTGGTCCTTGCCTTTCTTGACCAGGGTCTTGATATCCTTGTCAAATTCCCCGGACATGTATTTCCTCACGCCGGCAAAGAGCGCAAGTTTGGGCAGCTGCAGGATCCCGACCAGTTCCTCGAGTTCCGGGTTCTGGGGCGTTGCCATGACGATCGCCTCTACGGCGGCAAGTTTGTCCATGGCTTCATCGCGGGAGAACCGCTTGTTCTGGTAGAGCTTGACGATCTTCAGGACCTCGATCGTGATATCCACCGAGAACCCGTCAAGGATCCGGAACCCTTCGGGCATCTCCTCGCTCTTGGGATCTACTTCAAAACTCGATTCCGCAAGGGTTTTGAGCCAGTTGTCCCATCGCTCCTGGTTGTAAAAGATATAGAACAACTTGAGCGGCGCCTCTTCCTCTTTTTTTGTCGCCTTCTTCGCCATTTCAGTACACTATTCCCTCCCGTGATTAAATGATTTCGCTGTGCAGGCGGGAAAAAGGGTACCGGATACCCCCGCTCCCGGAAAATGACGGGCGCTTCCGGCCCAGGATACCACGAATGGTTATCACTCATGAATGGCAATAGTTCCGGGAGTATGGCAGCAGGAAATGCAGAGCCTGCCGGGACACGTCTCGTCATGGCGCGGTACGGGGAGCTCTTCTTAAAGAGCGAGCCGGTGAAACGCCATTTTATCGGTATGCTCCTGCGGAATATCCGTAAAGCCCTTGCTGCTGCCGGCCGTACCTGCAAGTACGAGACGCCCCGGGGAAGGATCCTGATCTATGGCGATGATCCGGAGCAGGTTGCAGCGATCGTCTCGCGGATCTTCGGCATCGTGGATGTCAGCATCTGTATCCGGACCACCGCAGATCTGGCAGCACTCAGTGAGGCGGGACTCTTCCTTGCATTACCCAACCTCTCTGCCGGCATGAGTTTTGCCGTCCGTGCCAAGCGCCAGTACAAGACCGGCCTCAACAGCCAGGAACTGGGGATGGAGGTCGGGTCGCACATCTACGACCATATCCCGGGACTTACGGTGGATCTCGATGAACCGGAGTACGAGGTCTTCGTCGAGGTCCGGGATTTCGGCGGACTTGTCTATGACAAGCGTATCCCGGGGCCGGGCGGGTTGCCCTGGGGCACGCAGGGCCGGGTCCTGGTTCTCCTCTCCGCAGGTATCGACTCTCCCGTTGCCTCGTGGCTTGCCATGAAACGGGGCTGCGAGATCACGCACCTGTATCTCGATGCCGGGCGCTGGGCCGGCACCGATGTGACTGCTGCTGCGATCGACAATCACCGGAAACTCTCGCTCTGGTGTTCCGGTAACCCGGCCTCGCTCGTGATTGCCAACAACGAACCGCTCTTTGACCGGATGAGCCAGCTCAAAGTTCCCCCGCGATACCGCTGCGTGATCTGCAAGCGGTTCATGCAGATGGTGGCGGGCCGGATGATGGCGCACGAGGGCGCCCTTGCCATTGTCACGGGTGAGAACCTCGGGCAGGTGGCATCGCAGACGCTCGCGAACCTCGGCGTCATTGCCGATGCGGCAACCGTCCCCATCCTTCGCCCGCTGATCACCTATGACAAGGAGGAGACGATCACGATCGCCCGGAGGATCGGTACCTTCGAGGCAAAACCGGGCGATCTTGCCTGCCGGGCAGTGCCGAAGATGCCGGCAACGGCAGCGGTGCTCGACGAGGTGAAAGAACTGGAGCAGCAGATGGGGATGGATGAACTTGTTGAAACTGCCTGCACCGGTCTCCGGTTCGTGACTGCCCTGGATGGCCGGATCATGGAAGACCGGACTGCTCCGCAATCCTGAAGGCAGCTTTTTTTCTCTAAGGATACCAAAAAAGTTTTCCGGAGAACATTTATTCGTCAGAGCAGGCGGTGAGCAGCCGCGATAATCGTCCTGAGCGCCTTGACCCGGGCAAACCACTTGTCATCTGATTCGACAACGGTCCAGGGTGCGATCTCCGTGCTGGTCCGGGCAAGCATCTCGTCAACTGCCTCATTGTACTGGTCCCATTTCTCGCGGTTCCGCCAGTCCTCTTCCGTGATTTTGTACACTTTTTTGGGATCGGATGCCCGTTCATTAAACCGTTTGAGCTGCTCCTCTTTGCTGATCTCCAGCCAGAACTTGACGATCCCGCCCCGGGAAGAGTACACGAACTCTTCTTCCATCTCGTTGATCTCCTGGTATGCCCGCTGCCAGTCGGGTTCGGGACAGATCTTCTCTACCCGCTCGACCAGCACGCGCCCGTACCAGCTCCGGTCGAAGATCGCGATATCCCCCCCGATCGGGAAATATTGTATGAACCTCCGCAGGTAGTGGAGTTCTTTCTCGTGTTCGGTTGGCGCGGCAACCGGGACAACGTAATAGCCAAGCGGGTTCATGAAGCGCGTGACCCGGGTGATGTTCCCCCCTTTTCCTGCGGCATCCCAGCCTTCGTACACGATGATCAGCGGGATCCTCCGCTTGAAGAGGAGATAGTGCAGTTCGAGCATCTCGACCTGGAGCTGGGAGAGCGTCTCCTGGAGTTCCTCTTTGGTCAGGACCTTGTCGGGATGGGAGTGGCGCTTCACCGGGCTCTTTTTCGGCTTTGCCATCTCCAGGGGTTTTTGCTTTCTTGTCTTCCCGTCTTCAGCGGCTTCGCACCGTTTCTCCAGGGTTTTTATGATGGTTGCATAGACTTTCAGGATCGCATACTTGCGGTCAGTGGCCTCGACAAGCGTCCAGGGAGCGTAAGGGGTGTCCGTCTTTTGGATAAAATCGTCAAAGACCGGGAGTGCGTCGTCATAATGATGGTGGAGGTTCCAGATCGATGGCGTCACCAGGCACGCGGTCAGCGGGTTTCCCTCCCTCCCTTCAAGCCGGCTCTTCTGCTCCGCTTTGGTGATGTGCAGGAAGAATTTCATGATGACCGTCCCGTCATCAGCCAGCTGCCGCTCGAAGGTGTTGATCTGACGTGCACGGCCTTTTAAGGATTTTTCCCAGCTGGGCTTATGGGACTCCTCGGCGATCACCCGGGTGTACCAGCTCCGAGCAAAGATCGTGATGCGCCCCCGGGGAGGTATCCGGAGCCAGAACCTCCAGAGGAACGGGTGTACCCGCTCCTCTTCCGTGGGCTTATCGGTTTTGTAGAGGGTATACCCCCGGGGGTCGAGTGCATGGACGATCTCGTGGACGGCCATCGTGATCCCGGACGCGTTCCAACCCTCGATCACGATCATGGTGGGGATCTTCTTCTCGCGGAGGGTACGCTGGAGGACACCGAGCCGGTCTTTGTACTCTTCGAGTGCGGCCTCGTATTTTGTTTCGTCTGTTGTCTTTGTGAGATCGAGTTTATCGAGCATCTGCGGTTCCCTGCGGGTGGAGGTGTTGTTTACGTGCTCCTAGGGCATGGGGGGTGATAAGGGTTTCCGGAGCGGGGACAGGTACGAAGTAATGTTGCGTGAGATGAGACTGTGGTTTGAATTTAAAACCACGCATTCATTATGTGGATTATGGGGACCTCGTAAATTTTGAACTATTCTAGTAATCTCACATGGTTCTGAAAAGTGACTTATCAAACGGCGTGTTTTTTAAATAATGGTTGTCCCATTCCAATTAAAAATTTGTTTCTCAACAAATGCGTGATATTATTGAATAGCTCTGGAGGTTAGATAGCCTACAATACCCAACGAAAATAGAAAAACCAGACATACAATCAAAGTTAAAATTCGTAATTCGGGAACTGGAAGGAGAATAAGTAGTATTTTTAAGACATAACCTAGAAATATCGAAATCGCAGAGAAAATTAACAATAATGGCCATGAAACATTCACCAAATTCAAGCAGTCTTCACTTTTTACAATAGTTATATTGCCAATTTGTGTGATTCCAACGTTATTTAGTGGCAATTCATTATTTTTGGATGTCCAAAAAATAGTATCTTTCATAATTTTTTTCTTCTGATTCTCTGTTGTTAAAACTAGGATAGAATCGATTTCTGAATCGTGTAAAAGAAATGCATCAGGTATTGAATCCCCTGTTTTAAATTGAATTATTGATACATTTCTCGGTAGTGAATTTAAAAAACCCAATATCGCAATTATGTAGATAAGTTGGAGATCAATGAAAATTATTGATAAAATATTAAATGATAATAATGCCCCGAAAAAAGGAACGAGAATCGTCAAAAAGAATATGTAAATAGATAGGCTTTGGAAATCTTTTGAAAAATTAATCCTTTCTAGGTAGAATGATAGTTTTACCAGATTTTCATAATTATCAAAATTTTTCGAGCGCAAATAGTAGACAATGATAATGTTGAGTAATGCCATCAATGCAATTGTGAATAAGAAAAAAACTTCAATGAATTGATCGTTTGATAGATCTTTAAACCATCCTTGAAAATAACCCCAAATAATTATACAATCATAAAAAAGGCTTGCAAAAAACGCATATGTAAAAAAATTCAACAATTTGGCATAATCCGTCGTTTGGTTTGAATCAAAAATATTTCGGTTTTTCACATATTCGAAAAAAGCACAATACACGATAATGCAACCAAATAAAAATGCAATGTCAGTAATACCCTTTGGATAAATCAGATTTCCGAGTATAGAATTCTGAAATGATGTTGAATTAATTAAGCTGTTCTGCGAATTGGATATTAAAATAGAGATATCATATCCTGTGAAAAATTCCTGAAGGTTTTCCGTTTTGAAAATCCAATAGACCCCAATCGCACTAGGAATAAATACGAATAAAAATGTAATAAAAAACGAGAGAAATTTCCACCAGATATGGAAAATGCAAAACCGATTGGACACTTTTTTCATATATTGCAGATATCCTGTTTGAAATCTAATAACCAATATTTCGAACAGTCCACGAATAATGTGAATAATCCTATTCGTTGGTTTACTCGGTAATAACGCTCCACAATAATCACAATATATCTCTTGGTTGGGGTTTGGACCTCCACAATTCATGCATTTTTTCATAGAATAAAATCTCTCACTTTGTTGAGAATGGTGATTGGCGTAACTTTAATTATTCGAAATGGATGCGATAGTTTTCTATTACGTTTAATTATCATTCAATTTTCTAATAGACCGATTTTTTATTTCTAGCGAGATAACTGCTATTTTTCCTATCGGAAGAACGAAAAGAAATCCCAAATCCGATAATACCATTTAACTTTGCATTTGCTATCCCCAGAAACTTCATAGGGAATTGAATACCGTTTAAGAACGGGATATTTTCTTTGAGCGATGTTCCATAATTTATGGCGAATTTTCTGCCTTACTTTATGTCCACGTGCTCCGTGTGTTATGTAAATTGCATGAGAAGTACTGACGATTATCCAATTTACTTTGTACCATCTTGCAGGATCATCTTTGACATAATTGACCACATGGGAAATATTCCGCATTGCGATTCCTGTGTGATTTACGCGATATTTCATTCTGATTCCTTGCAGACATTCATTTTTCCAAGATATTCCAGAAGATCATCCTTTGAAAGATCCAACCGGATAATTTTTTTCAAAGATTCTCTGATGTAATGTCGAAGAATTTTGACATCATCTGTTTCTCCAGCATAGTGAAAAACCGGTTTTCCTTCATGAACCAATTCTGATCGTTTATCATAGAGTCTGGTAATCTCATTGCGTATGTTTTGAATTTCATAATTTGAGTTCCCAAGTAATATTCCGACCTCATCAGAAAGTATTCTAGAAAAATTTCGATATTGTTTCGGTTTGAAAAGCACCTCAAGGGAAATCATCAATGACAAAAACGCATGGGAATCATTATCGATAAAATATGATACTTCATAGTTCTCATGTGCCAGAGTTATGTAATTGGGTGGTTTGGGAATCAGAGTTATTTCAATAAAATTTTGAGCTGATTGAATTTCCATATCATCGAGATGATAGATATTTTGTGATTGTGATGAAGATAGTCCTCGGGCAAACAGAACAATGGGTTCATCTTTATCAAAATAGTATACGATCCAGTAGGGAATGTGTACATTTCCCTCTTTGAATAATCGCAAAAGGCGAAGTGATTCTTCAACATTCTTTTCCACAAAATCATAAATGAACAAGTAAAAATTGTGATTGGTTTCGGGTTTTCCAGCCTCGTTTATCGGAAGGTCAAATTCAAATGATTTTTTTATTAAATACAATCTTTCGGACTGCAATACAGTATGACCGAATCGCCAGTAATTGTAAAAATTTTTGAGGGGAATCTTTTCGAGATTGGCAATAAATGAAATACCATCCATTTTGGTCATTGAGGCAAATTCGAAGCCCACATTCAGTTTTATTTTCAAAATAGATGCATCTACATTTGCTACCGGGGCAAAAAAATACAATTTTTGAACTGGCATTTCATTGAATACTGAACATTCAAGTATTTTAAAAAGGCCGAAATGATCCTGATTTGATTTTTACTATGTAGAAATCCTCTTTCGAAAAGATGGGGGCTGATGCCCCCATAACCCTGATGGATGATTGCCGCCGCCCCGAAGGGCGCCCCGTGGCGGCCTCAATTACTAGTCATCCAAGGAATCTGAAAATTTTTATTTTTTAAAGGGGAGGTTAATACGTTGTCATCGAATACGTGGGTGCCTCAATGGCGGAATGAAGTCTGAATAGTTCATCAGAACCATGAAGATAAGAAGAACCCATTACAGATCTTCGAAGCCCCGAGAGCCTCAAAAGTTGTTGAATGATCTCTACAGCCCAAAAAATTTCAACCGGACCCTGCCCAAAAAATTTTCATCACCACCTCAGCCCCTGCTCAAAATCCGCGAGCCGATCAACCAGACCTTGCTTGAAATTTTTTCAGCAGACCCTGCCTGAAAAATTTTGAGCAGACCTTGCATGCAAAAAGTTAACCAGATCTTTCTGACCGGAAAACCAGGTAGATTGGTCTCCGTCGTAAAAAAATCCGGTAATTCAACCAGACCTTGCTCAACATGCTTTCAACCAGACCCTGCTTGAAGTACTTTTGATCAGACCCTGCCCGGAAAATTTCAACCGGACCCTGCTCAAAAAATTTTCATCACCCCTTCAGCCCCTGCTCGATTTGCGCGAGCCGATCAACCGGACCTTGCGTAAATTTTTTTCAGCAGGGTCTGGCTGGAAAAATTTTCCGGGCCGGAATATTCTCTGCGGTTGGCAAGGTGCCCCTCAAAAAAGGGGAGCGGATTCGGGGGACCATCGAGAAAAGACTCACATTCGAACCGATCCAGCTGAAGAAGAAACCTGCATCGGGACGGATCAGTTCTCTCCGGGACGAGTCATGGATCTCTTCTTAGTGCCCCAATTATATCCTCCCAAGGCATTCTCGAATGGAGAGAATTTTCAGATGTTAATTATCAGACACACTAAACTCGTTGGGGTGTTGGTGCGATAGGGGGAACCGGTGGAGATCTGTTGTAACTCGACCGGTTTTCTGTCCTGTTCACGGAGAACGAAGAATTGGATAATCCGTTATTCATGGCCCTGTCGTCTATCGGCGTAGAAAGAGTCGTGATCCCGACGAGGGTGCGACTCAACATGCCGTACTCACTGCAGGTCACATGATAGAATTGATTGTGGTACTCGATGAGTGTGCCACGGTTGCATTCAAAGATTGTTTTTCCCTGACAGATCTTCTTTATAAAAGCATCATACCTGCTCACGTTTCCCTCGAACGAGTTCACATATCTCCAGCCACTGTACCAGACCCCCGGGTCATTGTTCACGCCATGCAGATAGCTCTCAAGTTCCGGGTACATCTGGAGATCTTCATACGTCACCCGGGTGCTGTTGATGTACTTGACTATCCGCACATCCGCTTCCTGGATGTCAAAACTTGAATCAGTTTTTAGCGGGACCGGAGGGGTCAGGTTCCCCGGTTTCGTACTATTTTCCAGTTGTGACTGAAAAACTGATCCGGGAATCAGGGAATATAGAATGATGCCGGCAACAATGAACAGGCCGATTAGAATTAAAATTGTGAAATTTTCTTTCAGTATTTTCATGTAACATCACTCAACAAGATTGATATCTGATTGATCTTTTTCATCTGATGAACATTATTGTTAAGATCGAATATCTTTTCGGATAGTATCCCTGCTTTGTAAAAAAAAAATTTTAGGGATAGTGCGCATAGGATTCTGTTATCAGTCTCCCAGTGCTATCCCATGATGGAACAACGCTGACATATGGCTGTGCAGCAGCCGGAACCAAGACTGGTTCCTGCCATGCATTAATGGGGTAGTTCCAGCCATCATACACATCGATAACCCATTCGTCGATTACCGGACTCGTTGTTGCAGAGAATGTGTCCGTAGAAGGAACATTTATCTGGTTATACTCGCTCGATCCGTCTAATTCCGTAAATGATGAGACGGTTGATGCTGCAGTAACCGTATATGATTTGATCCATCGTTGAGTATCCATATCTTCAAAATCCACCTGGTATCCATAGCCGGAATTGGTTGTCTGGACATGATACCCGTATGAATGAGGAAGATCAAAAGGATCAATTGCTACATGCCCCTCCCAATGGGACCAACCGGCTGGTAGGATGGGACCTGCGGCTCCATTCCTATAAAGCGCCGGATAAAGCTCGATTCCAGCCAACTCATTTCGATCGAAATACTGGACAATAATTTCCAGGGCTTCACCGTTATTGAATTTATACTCCCTTTCGGCAAACAGTTTAAACAAATCTGCTCCTGATCCAGATAATGTCCAGCTGTATGGCCTGATCCGCCCTATGCAGTATTTATAATTCGTTGATAACGCCTTCCCGGATACGGACCATTGCGAAAAATTCTGGGGCACACTTAACGTTGTTGCATTCGTTATTTTTTGCAAGGATGCGGAAATTCCCGATTTATCAGATGATATCTTTTCTGCATTTATCGGCATGCTGTTCTCATCCAATAAACCAGGAACGGGATACTGGCTACTTGGTGTTATCTGAATTGATCCATCCACGGTTGTGGTATGTGATTTCAGATCCGTAAAATTCGCATAGAACCGGCAGAAATATGCAGGAGGCAGTGTCAGTTTTCCGTTAACATCTTCCTTGATGAAGGTGAGGTATAACTGAGTTGGCATCCGTATCAGAACAATCGGTTCATCTGGATAAATTCCCGCCTCGACCTTGTATGCAGAAGGGAAATTTTTATTTTCTGCAAAATTCGATTTCGACTCCAAATACGAAATGGGAATTTCAATGAGATCAGAATTGCTGTTTTGACCGTATTTTGCAAGGATTTTCTGAGAGAGAATGATATTAACCATCTCAGATTCGGGAAGCCATTTTGCGGGTTTTGAGTCTTTGAGGTAATCATCTGGGATATGGTGAGGTGCAGGTTTTTCAGGTATATCCAGATTGCCTGAATCAGAAAGGTTTACCCCTTGTTCTTCTCCAGCACTCACCATCGGTACCACTACCATCCCGGCCAGCAACAGTACCAGCAGGATAGCGATTGTTTTCCGAAGAGACATTTTTCTTTCATCTCCGTTTCTTTTTCACCTTGTTACACCCGGGGGGGGACGAAGCCAACCTTCATAAGATCGGATGATGAAATCCACATGCCAACGGGCGGAGTCGGGTTCAACGAAGTTCGTCGCTTGGTGAACCCGTTCTCTTCTTTCGGGACAATACGTGTTGTCCGCAACGAGCAATTCGAAACGTTGCTTTATACTCGTTCTCACCCGGTACCTTCCGCTTTCGGAACTGCGGACTGGAATAACCTTCAAAAAAATCTTAACCCGGACCTCCCTTTAAATTTTTCAGCCGCCCCTGTCCGGAAAACTTTGCTCTGGAGAAAGCCCGGATCCAGACAAACGGTATGAGCCTGTCCCGGTTAGTGAAGAAGTCGAAAAAACTCCATTCCGGCTGGTCCAGCCCCGTTTTCCCCTCCACGTCCAGAACTCCGGCCCCGGACCCGATCCTCTGCTGGAACAGCTCTGTACTCTCCGGTTTTTCTCAGTGCAAAACCGCCTGTTTGACAAACCGGGCAGATAGCGTGATTTTCCAGATAACTCCTCCAAAAAAGGGCCGAAACTGACCGGTCGCGATCCAGCAAAAGGGGGGAAACGGAGCCCGATACGGGCCCGGATTGCCCGGCTTCCTGGAAACAGGGGAGTCACACCACCCTGTGGCAAAAAAGCGATTGTACGAATCACCCTCTGACGGGGGGATCTCTGGGGGGTATCCCCCGGTTCACTATTCCCCAGAGTGGCGGGAGACGGCAGGAGAAGTGCGCAAAGCCCGGGCGCCATAACCGTTTCGTGGTCCACGAATAATAAATCAAAAAAATTTCAAATTTTTATTCTTTCACGGCAAGCCCGTTCTCCCGGGCAATCTCCACAAACGACCGGGCGACATGCTCCGCCTGCTTCGTTGTCATGCCGTACGTGTTGAACTTCCAGACTTTTGTCGCGCCGGGAATCACACCGGTGATCCCGCGTTCTTCCAGCGCGGACGAGAGATAGTATCCGCGTTTCTTGTGGGTCTCGGCCGGCTTGTCGAACGATCCCATGGTATCGATCCGGGTCATCGTGTGCTTCCGCGGGTACTCCGAGAGGCACTTCGTCCCTTCAACAGAGAGCAGGGCATCCATCACGATCTTGTGGTTCGCAAGTTCGCGGTCGAAATGTTTTACCCGCTCCTTCACGTGCGGAAACGAGGCCATCATGCCAACGAGCGTTACGCCCATCAGCGTGCAGCCCATCATCTCGGGCTCCTTGATCCCGAACTTCCGCTGCGTGACATCGCCCACAATGGCCGTTGTCCGGAACACTTCCTTCTCCCGCTCTGCGGTTGCAGCAAGGATACCGGAGGGGGCCGGCGCCGCCATGCTCTTGTGGCCGGACCCGATCACGAAATCAACGCCCATCGCCTTCCCGTCCACGGGCAGGATGCCGACCGTATAAGCGCCGTTATACGCAACCGGGATATCGTACTGGTGCGCCACCTTCGCAATGCCCGTAACATCGTGCATGTTGCCGTACTGGTAATCGACATGGTCGATGAAGGCAAGGACGGGCACCCGCCCGAGCTCGCGCTTCACGGCCTCGATCTTCTCGGCAGCGGCATCGGGCGTGACAAGTTTCTGGTCGTTTGCCGGGATCTCGCGGGCAATACCCCCGGACTCTTCGACTGCCAGGAACTCCGTGTAGTGCGAGAGCGAGGTCAGGAGCACCGGGTCTCCCTTGTTCACGTAGGTTTGGGCAACCGCCTGGAATCCCCGCCTTGCACCGGGCACGGTCCGGACCGCGTCCATGTTCAGCCACGCGGCGACATCCTTGTGGAACTCCGCGATCGGCGGTTTAGTGATATAGTCCAGCCGGTTGGGCTTCCGGCAGTTGTCGCAGACCGAGTACCCGTCACCGTAGGCAACCACCGCTTTCATCGCATCGGCCGTGAGCCGGCCGCCGGCCTGGATCGGATCGATGTTGATGCAGAGTTCGTCAACCTGCCGGGCCTCGATCCCGTTCCCGCACCTCATTTCAGCATCTCCTGCTTCAGCGACCCGACCTGGCGTTCGAGGTTCTCCAGGAGCCGCTGGGCCTTTACCTTCTGGTCCGCATCGAACTCGTGGGATGGCGCGGTCTCCCGGAGGAGGACGCGGAGATCCGTGAGCGTATAGATCGCCTGGAAGGTCATGTCGACTGCCCGTTTTGACATCTGTTCACCTGCTTGTATGTTAGCAGTCCGGGAAATTAAGTACCTGTGGTCTTCGGGGCCGGTTGGCACCTGGGTATGCACTCAGGGTACAGGTACGTATCTAAGTTTCATGCTCTTTATTTGCAGAACGCCAAAATACACATAAGCCGGTGAATCATGAAACCAGCACTCAGCCAGTTCCAGAAAGAGATCCGGCACTTCTCGCTCGTAGTGTCAACGAACCTTATCATTGGTACCATTGCCATCGCAGCCGGAATACTGTACATCATTGCGGCAATACTCGGACTTACGACAAGTCTTGTCTCCCCCGAATTCCGGATACTTGCCGGGGTGATCGCCATGGTCTGCTTCGGGCTCGGGGTAAGCGTACTCCACTTTACACTCGGGATCTCCCGGGGCATCAGGACCATCAAAAAGAAGCTCGATGCAGAAGGTCCGGCTATCACGGATGACCGCATAACCTGCCTTATCGTAGAGATGATCGCCTGTTACCGGGACATCAGAAGAACGCTTGGCACGATAATCCTGATTGGCCCGCTCTGCGGATTATGTATCTTTGTCCTCGGGATAATGGCCGGTCTTGAAGCATTTACCCTCACTCACGGCGGCATATCCTTTACCCTGAACAACCGGATTACTATCCTCGCCCAGGCCCTCACCCTCGCAATCGTGGTGTCCAGTCTTCTCGCGTCGCATTATGTTACTAAGTTCGCCATAGCATGGAACCAGCGTATCGCGGAGATCGAAACATCGGAATGCGCATTAAAAAAGACGCTGGGGCTGGAGGACCCATGAGCGGACGACGGACAGTATACGAGATCTACTGGGAGATCCTCGTGTACTGTAAAACACCCCGGGGTTTTACCGCGATCATCAACCGCTGCGATCTCAATTCAAAGACCGGCCAGGACTATCTTGAATTCCTGGTTTCACGGGGATACCTGGAGACCCTGGCTGAGGGCGAAAAGACCCTGTATCATGCAACGCCAAAGGCTGCCGAATATACCGCACTCTTCAGTTCGCTGTACCAGAAACTCTTCGATTCCACGCCGGGATTCCGGTTATAACCTCCCCTGTTTTTTCCTGCCGGTTCACGATCCCGAATCGGGTACATGGATCCGGGAGATCAATCTGAGAACGCCGTGAGGTTGGTACGGGAAGGCGGATCGCGGACGGTTCAGATACGTCTCCACGCTGCCGGCGGAACATGGATCTCGAACCGTGCACCTTTCCCGGCAATTCCCGTCTCACGGATCGTGATACCGGTCACTTCAAGGATATCGCGGGCGAACGCCAGGCCAAAACCCGTATTGGCCCCGACACCGTACTTAAAGATACGCTCCTTATCGGCATCAGGAACTCCTGTACCGTTATCCTCAACGGTAATGAGCAGTTCGCCGCTCTTCTGGACAGCAGCAGCCAGGGTGATCGCGGTCAGATTCCCCCCGTGCCGGAGGGCATTTTCCAGCAGGTTGTAGAGGACCTTGACGGAAAGGGGGTCCGCATAGATCTCTGCGGGAATGATCGTCCGGGTAATCGTAACATTCTCATGGGGGAGATCGTTCACGGCATGGGCGACCAGGGTCTCCAGCTCCTGCCAGTCCGGGTGGTAGGTCCCGATATACAGGTACTCGCTGGAGAACCGGAGGTGCCGGGTGATCTTCTCCACCAGATCGATGGATGTCCGGAGATATTCCTTCCCGGGGGAGGTGGTATTGAATTCTTCAAGCAGCAGCAGGTACCCCGACAGACCGGTGACCAGGTTGTTGATATCATGGCGGGTCAGCTGGGTTAACAGGGAGATCTTCTCGTTGGCCACCGTGAGCGCCCGCTCCTGCATCTTCCGGTTGCTGATATCCCGGATGATCAGGACAACACCGACAGGTTCCCCGGCGGGATCCTTTACCAGGGAACCGGCAATGCTGACAACGGTATTTTCCGTAGGATCAATGACCGATTCGAAATCAGTGAGTGCCCCCTGCTCCTGGAGGGTGGTCATGAGGTTCCCGCATTCCGGTTCCGGCAGGAACCGGGAGAACTGCTGGCCTGCCATACGGTTCTCATCGGTCCTGAAGATCCGGGCTGCTGACTCATTGACCTTGATAACCCCGCCGTTCATGGCGATAAGTACCAGGCCGTCCGGCATGGTCCTGAGGATATCCGGCAGCGCCGTCTCCGCGCTGAGCGTGAACAGATCGTACCGGTTGATGGCATAGGTGATAATGAGGGCGAAGAGGAAGAACCCGATGAAGACGGTGTTGGGAAGGTAGATCCCGAAGATAGGTAAGATGGCGCCGGAGATGGAGCCAAACGCGATCGCGGTTGCAAGGGCAATGCAGATAAGCCCCACCTGCCGTCGCTTTTTCTCGCTTTCAGCCCGGGTCCATGCCTGGTACACGGCAAGGATTGCGAAGAACAGTGCAAGAAGGACAAAGACGCTTACTGCCATGTGGGCGAGACTGTGGATATCGGAGCGGTAAATATAGCCGGTGCCCGGCATATTCACGACATAAAAGATCGTGTTCGTGAATAATCCCAGCAGGCTGAAAAAAAACGCCGGCAGATAGAGGAAAACAATGAGGTACGGCAACCGTTCCCGTTGTGCAAACGCGTTTTTTGTATACACAAGAACAAAGTGGACTGTTATGACGATGACAACCGGCCAGAACGAACTGGCCTTCAGCCAGAAAAGAGTGCCCTCGTACGAGCCGGTATACCAGATGAAAAATTCCCCGAGAGCCCAGTACATGCCCCCCAGCATACTGGCAAGAAAGAGGCGGTTTACCAATGATTTCGTATTCTGGGCATAGACAAAAAAACCCAGGGCACCGGCAGTAAATGCTGATAGAAGACAGAAAATTGTCAGGACGGGAAAAAGTATCATTTGTGTATCAGAACCTGGTCTGAGCTCTGCCGGATTGTCCCGGTCGGCTGTGCATTTTATATCAGTACAGAAAAATGCTTGAGAATATTTGTGATACGAGATGAAAATAGTTTTTATCAACCATTATTATGGATTGCCTGAATGAATTGCGATCCATACCCTCGGGGATAACCCCGGAATTTAATTGTTGCATTGACAACATTTATTCCCCATCCCCTCCTTGTATATGGCTACATATGAGCTCATCCCCATAGGAAGAGATCCCGTTTGGTGCGGTTGTATCGCTCACCAACCGGGGAAAATATATCTATCTGAATGACCGGCTCAGGCCCATGGGTCTCACTGCAGCCCAGTTCCCGATCATCATGCTGCTTGCAAAGGAGCAGAATATCATGCAGGAGAGGCTTGTCCGGCACTACCATCTTGACAAGGGTACGATTGCGCGGTCAGTCCGCAAGCTGGAGGACGCCGGGTATATCCGGCGGATCACCGATCCTGCCAACCGCAGGGCCGTCCGGCTCTTCCTGACCGGGAAAGGCGAAGATGCCGTGCCCGTTCTCAGGGCGATAAATAATGACTGGGAGACCCTGGCATACCGGACTCTTACTGCACAGGACAAAACAATCGTAAACGTCCTGATGCACACGATAGCAGGAAACTGTCTCACCTATATGAAGAAATCCGGAGGTCCCCTTGATGCAGGCGAATAACCAGGAACAGGCCACAGAAATCCCGCATAGCAAAGACATGAAGGCGGGGATATCGCTCCTGATGGGCGATCCCAGGAAAGCGATCATCAAACTCTCCGGCCCGATGATCGTGGCAATGTTTTTGATGTCCACCTACAACATCGTCAACGCCATCTGGGTGGCCGGGCTTGGGTCCGATGCACTGGCAGCGGTCGGGTTCATCACCCCGCTCTTTATGATCCTGATGGGGCTCGGGAACGGGATCGGAGCCGGCGCCGCATCTGTCATCTCACGGCGCATCGGTGCAAAGGACAAGGCAGGTGCCGATAATGCCGCCATACATGCGATCCTCATCACCATCATCATCTCAGCCCTCCTGACCGTTCCGCTGATCCTTCTCACCGGCCCGATCATGACGCTCTTCGGTGCGGGAGAGACCGTAGGGCTTGCAACAGAGTACGGACAGGTCATCTTCCTCGGCCTGGTTCTCCTCCTCTTCACCAATGTCGCGTACGCCATCCTCCGTGCGGAAGGAGATACGAAACGGGCGATGTATGTCATGGGTGCGTCCTCCGTCCTGAACATGGTACTCGACCCGATCCTCATCTACACCCTGGGGATGGGCATTGCCGGGGCCGCATGGGGGATGATAATCTCGCTCGTGATGGTGACCGTTGTTCTTCTCTACTGGTTCTATGTCAAGAAGGATACCTATGTCTCCCTCTCGTACCGCTCATTCTCGTGGGACCGGAAGACCATTGATGCTATCATGGGGGTTGGCATCCCGGCCAGTTTCGAGTTCTTCCTCATGTCGATCCTCGCGATCTTCATCAACGGCCTGCTGGTGGCAACCGCCGGCACGGACGCCGTGGCAGTCTATACGGCAGGCTGGCGGGTCGTGTTCTTTGCGATCATCCCCCTGGTTGCCATCGCCACATCGGTCATCTCCGTGGCCGGGGCTGCGTATGGCGCACGGACGTACGAGAAGATCCGCGTGGTGCACAACTTCTCGATCCAGATCGGTATTGCGATCTCGCTTGCCATCAGCGCCATTACATTCGTCTTTGCCAGCCAGATTGCGCTCATCTTCACCTACTCACCGGATAGTGCGCACCTGGCGCCGGAGATCGCCCTCTTCCTTGCCACGATGTGTTTCTTCTACCCGTTCGTTCCGCCGGGCATCATGTCGGGCTCGATCTTCCAGGCAACCGGCAAGGGGATGTCATCCCTGTTCATCTCGGTCATGCGGAACCTCGCATTTATTGCGGTCTTTGCCTACCTGTTCGGCATCGTGCTCGGATTCGGCGAGCATGGGGTCTGGTGGGGGATTGTTGTCGGGGACATCATCGGGGGAACCTTCGCCTATCTCTGGGCCCGGTATTACATCTCGCGGCTGATTGCCAACGGATAACTTAAAAAAGCAGACAGAAGGGAAATAACCAAACGAACATTTTTTCCGGCATAGGAGAACAATAACCAACAGGAAATACGGTATGGATCCGGATATCGAAATAATACGCGATCATGTGCGGAATGTCCTCAACGGGTCGGGTTCCCATGGTCTCGATCACATTGAGCGAGTCACGGCGCTCTGCGAACAGATCGGCCGGGAAGAGCATGCCGACATGGCCATCCTGATCCCTGCTGCCCTGCTCCACGATATCGCCCGGCCGCTTGAGAAAGAACAGGGTCTTCCCCATGAACAGGAGGGGGCCCGGATGGCAGAGGAATTTCTTAGGTCCATACAGTACGATGCCCGCTGCATCCCGGCCATTGCCGCAGCCATACGCACGCACCGGTACCGCTCAAAAGAACGGCCTGCTGCACCCGAGGCGCAGATCCTGTCCGATGCCGATAAACTTGATGCGCTGGGAGCCATCGGAATTGCGCGGACGTTCGTGCGGGCCGGGGAACACGGGGGATCGATCCAGGACGGCATCGATCATTTCCATGATAAACTGCTGAAATTGCCGGACCTGATGTATACGGGAACTGCCCGGCGCATTGCACGGGAGCGGCACGCATTTCTTGTACGGTTCCTTGCCATTCTTGAAGAAGAATTATCCATCCAACAGGGATAGTCCCGCTATCAATACCTTCATCATGCTCTACGCCCTAAATATAGACCGGAGTTGCTGTAATTAATAATAATGCAAAAAAACCAGATGGCTCTGCCGGTGTCCCGGAGTTCAATCCTGACGGGACACCCGTTGTCCGCGTGAGGCTGCCAAAGAAGCGGTTGAACGAGCAGTTTGCCATCGCCGAGCTGATGATGGGGGCAAACCATATCCGCGTCCGTTGCCAGGATGGCGTTGAACGGATGGGCCGGATCAAGGGCAAGATCAAGAAACGCGCCTGGATCCGTGAAGGCGACATCGTGATCATCGTCCCGTGGAGTTTCCAGGACGAGAAATGCGATATCCTGTACCGGTACCTGCCCCCCCAGGCAGACTGGCTCCGGAAGAACAACTATCTTTAACCTTTTTCATTCAGCCCGCCAACCTGCAGGGTAGCATTATTTATTATACTCTGTCTGCCTATATTGTATCACAGTTGTGAAAGACTGTTTGAGAAATAATCATGTACGGATCAAATAATTTTGGTGGCAACAGAGGGCCCAGAGACTTCGGACCCCGCGAAATGACAAAGACAACCTGTTCGGACTGTGGAAAGGAATGTGAAGTTCCGTTCAAGCCGACCGAGGGCAGGCCGGTATACTGCCGCGACTGCCTCCCCAAGCACCGGAAACCCCGGTTCTAAATTTTTTCTGTTCTCTTATTCATTCAGGATTTTTCATTGTTCCTCTCTGTATGAGGTTTATCCCAGGGTATGCACCATGAGGGCACCCGGTCGTGTTTTGTTTCCCTGGTACCGTTCAGGATCTGCGCGACATCCTCCGCATCAGTTCCTCATAGCTTTTTGCCAATGACACCCAACAGACCGTGATGGATATCGCAGGAATCATCTGGCCGCTGTTCTTTCCCCTGCTTGCGGCGTTTGTGGCAGCCCTGAACATCGGGATCCGGAAGTACACGGGCACTGCGGCACTGGAAAATTTCCTGATGTGGCAGCTTGCCATAGGGTTCGGTCTCTCCCTTCTCTACGGGGGGTTCGGTCATCTTGCCTTCCCTGACCGGGTTGCAGAATCGATCGGCTGGGCAACCGGCAGCCCGTTCCAGAGCGAAGTCGGGATGTGGGATGCGGCAATGGGGATTGTCGGGTTGTTCTGCCTGAAATTCCGGGGAGAGTTCTGGACCGCGATGGTCATCGGTGCCGGGCTGTTCTCGTTCGGGGCGGGCCTCGGCCATGTCTGGGAACTGGTGGTCAAGGGGAATACTGCCGCGAACAATGCCGGTGCCGTGATGTATATCGATCTCATCTACCCGGTATTTCTCGCAGCACTGTTGGTTATCTACCGGAAAAGATCTGCCGGAACCGGCAACCGGACCCCCTGATTATCGTCACGGTTCCGGTACAGAACGGGCGCAATGCGCCCGGATTCCCGCGCAGGGTCCCGGAATGAGATAACCGAAACGGTCAATAGGCCGGCCGGACAACTACTAGAGAAATCCATACGAATGGTGAAGAAACATGGGAATTTTTGACAAATTAACCGGAAAGTCTGCAACGCTCACACCCAAATCGGCACTCGTGCTCTCGGCAATCACCGTGATCGCCGCTGATGGTGTCATTGACGATGCCGAGATCAATGACCTCGGAAAGATCGTTCGCGGCGACCGCAAGTCCATCGACACCGCGATGCAGGTGCTCAAGGGAAACAAGTTCCCCGGCGTGATCGACATGGTTGCCGCGGTTCTTGACGAGAAGCAGAAGATCGCGACCCTCGCTATCCTCTGTGATATCGCCATGGCTGACGGCGTTCTTGCCGGTGAAGAGAAGAAGGTACTCGAGATGTACATGGAAAAGTTCGGCGTATCCGAGGCAACCATCAAGCCCATCATCGAAGCGATCGCCATCAAGAACGACTTCTCAATCTTCTCTTAAACACTTTTTTACAGCCATCTGACTGGACGACGTTCAAAGAGACCCGGGAATTCTCCCGCTCCATCCGGAATTATTACCGCCGTTCAGGTCTGCTTAAGTCGCCTTGCAGACAGGTATGCGATGGTCGCACCACACCGGTTGGTTATAATACCGGGTCAAAACAGGATTCGAACGTTTTCCCGGGGATCAGATAACAGGACCAGGTACCTGACGGCTACAGGGTATCTGTACCATCAAGAAATTCTCATGGGGGAGCAGATTCACCACGAAAAAAAGATTAGAAGTTCGGTGATCCGCTGGTTGTCGGGTTATACCTGCCGGTCACCGGGGTCTGGGCCGGTACCGGGGTTGCTGTCGGGACCGGTGTCACTACCTGGGGATCGCCAATATCCGCGACATGGACATGTTCCGTTGTGCCCGGAAGGATTGTACGTTCCCCCTCATTTGCCGGGCAGAACGTGACGATATACTGGGTCAGGGTATCGGCATTAATGTTCTGGCAGGTATAGGTGGAGGTGCTGTCATCGTAGGCATAACTGTATCCCAGAGGGAAATAGTGCTTGAAGAACCGGGCTGTGTTGATATCCTGGGGCCAGTTGTCCGGATCGCACTTCATATTCCCGTGTACCTGGTAATCCTGGGCCGATCCCCACGGATCCCTGCAGCAGGTCATATTGGTGAGAGCATCAAGGGCATCCATTCCATTATTTTTCTGGAGATTGAGAGCAGAGGCATAAGCGCAGGCACTCCGGATGGCAATTGGGGTACCGGCTGCATTCTTCATCTCAAGTTTGTCTGCACTCAGGTTGGACCATAATTCTCCGATCAGATCGTGATCGCTACCAGCTTTTGTACAGGCATACTCCGGAGGCTGGAGACCTGATGCGTTTTTGGTGCCGGGGACAAGTTCCATGGTCATCGGGATGTTGAAACCGTCCACGGCACTGATATCATAGGTGTCGATCCCGTTCTGATCAAAGTTGATCTCACCCTTGGTGGCAAGCGCAATGCCATGGCCGCCGCACTCGAGTTTCGGCTGCCCGTCATAATATGCCCGGCAGTTCTGGAGTTCCTGGTCGCACTTGTAGTTTCCCTTTCCATCAGAGGTGCAGCTGGAGCTGGACCGGGGCCAGAATGTTCCCTGCCAGGACTTCTCTAGGGTACTGGTATGCGTGCCGGTCTTTGCAGCAAGCAGGAACCCCCCGTTGTCGACAAGCGGAGTTCCCTTGCTGCAGGTGTTCTTGTTTCCCTCGCCGCATGCGACAGCAGGGCAGTTGGTCTTGGGAGTACACGTGGAATCCGGGAGGCACTGGCATGCGCCATAGACCTTGTTGTCCCCCGGGTTGAGATACTGCTGGCCGCCAACGATCACGACCGAGACATCGTACGAGCAGTGGTTCTGGAACTGGATCGTGTGCTCTGCGGCACTAACAGGAATGATCAGGAATGTGGCCAAGAGCAGCATACTGAGAAGGATTCGTTCGTTCATAATAAAACCTTGATAATGATGATAGAGTCCTCTGTTTTTCAGTATTTCGGTTTATTCTCGGGGAAAATAAATGCCAATAATAAAATAGAACTGAACATAAAAAGAAAGATACCTATGAAGGCCAGCGGATTCGCAGCAATCATACTTCTCATGACGATTATCCTTCTTGCCGGCTGTGTCCAGATCACCATCAATGTCCCCCAGATGCCGGGAAACACGACGTCTTCTGCCTCACAATCGGTCACTGCTCCCGTTGTCACGGAAATACCTGAAGTGGAAGTCACAACCCGGTCTGTCCCGACGGGCAGCACAGATACGAAAACCGCATCCTCCAGTTTTATCACACCGGTCGGCGATACCTCACGCATCGGTCACCGGACATTCACCTTCTACTATGCCCCGGATGGCATCGCAAAGGAGTACACGATCCGGGTGCCGGTCAACATGTCCGTCTATTACGGAGCCCGGCAGAAGACGATCTCCCTGCCGGCAAACATGCAGAACCCGGAAGAGGTCAAAGAGTATATCGCCACATTCGAATCCGACCCGGCCATGGAGGAACTCTACCGGGATCTTCTCGTCCAGTTGCGCAATCTCCGCTACCAGGACGGGGAATACCTGTCCGATGACCAGTACCTGGAACTGATCGTTGCATTCGTCCAGCAGATCCCCTATGTCGAGAACCCGTCATCAGACAGGAAATATGCCATTGAGGTGATCTACGACAAGGCCGGTGATTCGGATGAGAAGACCCAGCTCCTGACACGACTTCTTTCCCGTGAAGGATATGATGTCGCAATCCTTGTGTACGAGGATCTCGGGTATGCGGCAACGGGGATTCATGTCCACAAGGAAGTCCCCGATGCCTCCCTGAAGGTGTTCTCAAACGGGAAGAAGGATTATATCTTTGTCGATCCCAGCGTCTCACGGTTTATCGGGAGCGTCCCGGACACGTTCGTAACGGCGAGCGACCCCATGATATACCCGGTAGGGAACGGGACAAAGGAATATGGGCCGGTCGATTATGTCTGGAAGGTTGTCGCCGACCTCAAACATATGACCACCCTGGGCAAGATCGACAAGAATTCTCCGATCAATGCATGGGACAAGTTCGGTACCTGCAAGTGGATTAAAAATTCCAAACTTCTCATGAATACCACCTGCTATTGCTGCGACATGTAATTCACTTTTTTTCCGGTTTGTCAGACCCGGACTCGTCATGTCACTCTGCCCCATCGTTCCTGCACGACATCAGGAGGGGTCGGAGGAGAATTCATGCTTGGAGAACGGAAGCGTCTCCTGTGCAACAAACAGGCCGCGGTACGCACTGTCGGTATACGGCAGGTCGCCCTTCCCGGAGCTGTAAATAATGTAAACTAAGGGAGTTCCTTTTCCTGCGGCAGGATAAGAAAAACAGCTGCTGCCAGGAGAATGAGAATTGCGGTAATCACCATGCCCAGCGTAAGATTCGATCGGTTCATGGTATCAGGAAATTTGTCACCGGCTGGTCGATACTGGTATTGTCTGTTACGATCATGCTGACATGCGATCCGGTAACCTTCTCGTATGCAGCAATATAGAGATCCCGGATTGAGAGCGTGGTGTCGGTTTTGATCAGGCTCATGGCGGTTGAAGAGAACTCGTCCGAAAGCCATTGTTTGATGTCCATGTCATAGACTGCGCCCAGGGAAGGCTCATTGTCTGCTGCACCCGTGAGGTAAATAATACCCGGTGCGGTGATGGTGGTGGCAACACTCTCGCCAAAACAGGTGTCGATGACAAAGAGGACCTGACGGTATTTCTGGTTCGCGTACATGGCACTGGTCATTTCCGTGAATTCCTCTGTGGAGATCGCATCATCGTACCGGAAGACGATCTCGCCGGGAGAGCCATGACTGGCAATATAGACGAACACATTGGTACTTTCATTGCTCTCAAGTACGACGGGCGTCTGCGCAGTCCGGGTTCCGGTCAGGACATTCCGTACTGTTTCAGACGAGACGTTCGTACCGGAATAATCAACCACGGCCCCGGACCTGAGGTTCTGTCCTTTGGGGATATTGTGGACATCGCCCTTGAGGGGATTTTCAGAATCGGTGGGGATGTCGTCATAGATCATCAGGATGATATGATCGTCGTCAACGCCATTCTGCCGGAGCAGGGTATACACGTTCAGGGCATCGGACTGGTGCCGGTAATTGGTCCAGCCCCGCGAGGGTCCGACCACCACGGCCCAGAGGCCGGTCTTCGCAATGGTGGGGAGCCCGTCACCGGTCGTGTTCAGCGATGAGGACATGAAGCGGGATGATGCACGCGAGCGTGCAACCGATTCCCCGGTCTTGGTCCCGGTGCCGGTCTTTGCCGAGGTATAGGTCGCAACGGTCCGGTACTGCCCGTCTTCAACAATCCAGTGGGAGTACCAGGTAACAAGCGGATCAACCCCGTAATCGATATCATAATCAAGGGGTCCGCTTGTACCGGAGATCGCCGGTGTTGCGCCGCCCCGGATCAGGGAGAGCGCCTCGTGCACGTCCTGTGCATCCCAGCCTTTTGCCGTACCATTGCCATAGATGACGGTCCGGGCCGAGTCGGCAGGCGATTCGAAGAATGTGGCATCCTGGCGTGCCGAGATATACGCGGCAAGCAGGAGCGCATCATATGCTGGTGCTGCGTAATCGTCGGGAGCGTGGCCAAACCGATCCTGGTAGGCAACAGAGAAACCGGTGGTGGGATCTGCAGTCGGGGAGGTTCCTTCAATGCCTTCGGCTGCGGTTCCCAGCAGGGTCGTAAGAACCGGCGTTTCTGCAGCATCGGCAAGGAGGAGTTTCACAGGTTTGCCTGACCGGTCAAGAGCCCGCTTGATTGCTGCGGCATCGGATGGTCCGCATGCAGCGATGAGGTACTCCGGGTTCTTCTCCAGGGCACGGGCAACATACCGGTCAGGATCCGTGCTGCCCGGCTCGAACTGTTCAATCGATGCCAGATTGAGACCGTACTCGGTTGCAAAGAATCCTGTCCAGTCATGGAAGGTCTTCCCGTAGGTGGTGTTCTCTGCAAGCAGGGCAACGGTCTTTACTCCCTTCCCGTTCAGGATCGAGACCATCGTCTTCACCTGTGCCACATCGCCCTGGGTGGTCCGCCAGAAATAGTCTTTCTTCCCGAATGCCCGGACGATATCGCCGGAGGTTGCCGTGGGGCTTATCAGGATCTTCTTCTGTGCAATGAACTGAGGGGCAAGTGAGAAGACCTCGGTGCTGGTCGAAGGACCGATCACTATTTGGATAGAACTGTCCGCGAGGAGCTCCTGCGCCATCCGCGTGGCATTGCCGGTTCCGGTATCCTTATACACCAGTTCGACCTGCCTGCCACCGATACCGCCTTCCCGGTTGATGTTGTCCTTTGCCCATTCCAGGGGCTCTTTAAAATCAATATCGCCGGTCATCGGGAGAAGAACCCCGATTTTTACCGGTGTCATGGCATGGCAGAGGGTATACCCGGTGAAGATCGCACCAACAAGGATCAGGATAACAAGGGCGATAAGCCCGATGGTTTTTCGTTCGATGGATATCACCACGGGATGACTGACAGTACCGGAAGGGTGTGAATCGGCAGGTGACCTTCGGTATGAGATACGAAAAGATGGGAAAAACAGGATGATAAGGATATTTATCCGGTTCTGGAGGGCGATGCTGCCGTATTATTACCGGAGGGAGAGGTCATGGGTCCGACCGGGCCATAATAGATGCCGGAGCCCAGCCACCAGGCATCATCGACTTTTTCCACGTAACCGAGTTTCTTCTCTACGATCGATTTGTTGGCCGGGTTTTTGTACGAGAACTCAACAAATCCGGATCCGTTGACTGCTGCATTACGGAGATTCGTAATGAACAGTGTCCCAAGCGCATCAGGCTCATTGATCCTGCTCACGCCGAGTTTTTCCGGGCTGAACGGGTGGGCAATGGTGGTCCCGTTGAAATCATAGGCATAGATGTAGAGATCCCCGCGGACGAACGAGCCGTTCGGATTCGAAAATTCATTCAGGGTGACATTTTTATCATGCGTATGGGCGTACGCGACTGCTTCCCTGACAAACGCAACCATCTCTTCTTTTGAGGAACTTTGCTGGGTTACGGACGGAACTGTTGCTGTGGGGCTGGATGCAGCTTGCGTGCATCCCGCCGCAACGAGCAGGAGAGAAAGGATGAGGAGGAGGGAGATGATGATCGATACGGATTTCATGCCTATTCAATGGGTTGCATTCCCGTTTAAATATGAAGGATCTCCGGGGAGATACTTCAGTTCCCCGGCGGGGCCGGGGTAAAGACAAGGATCGGTTTTCCGTCCGGGCTATACAGGGTCAGGACACGGTCATGGACCCGCAGCGCAGCTGCATCTTCGATCGCTGCATAATACTGCTGCTCCTGAAGCGTGGCATGTGCATCTGCGCAGGCCATCGAGGTGGTTGTCACACGGGAAACGACCATCAGCGTTGACTGGACCATGTACCGGCCGGAGTACTGGTTGCAGCCTCCCGACCCGGTCAGTTTCCCGTCAGTTGAGAATTTTGCGGTGATGATCGTGCCGTTCATCACCGGGGTTGTAGAACCGTCAGGGTTCTCAAAGGACGAAAGCGCCCAGGGATTTTCCGTGATTGTAGTGGCAGCAGTGGCACCCTGGCCCGAGAAATTCATGAAGACAACGAGGATTATGAGAATTGCTATGAGTACGACAGCAACGTACATCATGAACCCGCCCGGTCCCGCAACTTCCGGGCCATCTTCCAGTGCGGCTTTATCCTGTCCAGGTTCATCCGGCATAGTCGGTGTTCACCCGGCAACGCATTAACTGTTTCGCCCGGGGAAACGGGGATTGCCGGGACGTAACGGGGTCGGAAGGGAACAAGTTCAATTTTGTTCCGGATGGTCAGTCCCAACCGGTGATATACCTAATCCACGTGCGTGAAATCCGGATATGCTGCCGGCTGCGAACCCCGTATGAAGATGCCGGCATGGTTGTAGACCGTTGAATTCGCACTGAACGGGGCCGCTCCTTCATAATCGTGCCAGCGGGAGACGAATTCCTCCCGGGGGATGATGCCGTGTGACCCAAGCAGGGAGGGATCCTCGAAATAGACATTGTCCCGATCAATGCCAACCACGACCATATAATGCCCGTCCTCCCAGATGTTCTCCCACGAGAGGTTGGCCTCGCTCTCATCGCGCCATGCCTGGCAGTCGATGATCACCGGCGTCTTGTTGGCAATGGCAGATTCGAGATCGCCAAGCGTGAGATTGGTCTTCAGCCCGGCATCCAGGCCATAAGCCCGTGCAACACGGACAATGGATTCGGGAGGAGTCCCGGCATCTTCTGTAGTACCCAGTTCCTGGATGAGCGTGCCCTCGCGCTTGTCGATGCCCCAGTAATTGAGGACTGCCTGCAGGGCAGATGCACCACAGGAATACGGCTGGCTCTGGCGGAGATCCGGGACGGTATCAATAAGACCGGGGACCGCAGTCCGTACGGTCTGACTGGGCATGACAGGTATCGGAGCAGATCCGCTGACGCAGCCGGATGAGAGGATACTCCCTGCAAGGAGGGCGAGGAGAATGATGGTGAGAATGCAGGATTTGCGCATGACGGGACCTTGACAGATCAGGTGATTGTCCCGGAACCATTTATGGTTTATTTTTGTGCCATCCATTGTATGACGCTTCACCGGGAACGGACAGTGAGGGGCATGAAACACATATTCCCAATCCGGTAACAAAGACGCGATGAGGGATAGTTCCCGGATCGCTAGGGATTCACAGCCCTATGCAACGAGAGCCCTCCATTGCATCCGGCTCCGGTTCTTCATCGTCCCTGATAACAATCGTCTTCCAGGAGACACGTCCTTCTTCAACAGCCTTTTTGATCAACTGCTCTGTCCGCGAGAGCCGTCCCCCTCCTTTTTTCACCTCAACAAGAACCACGCTGATTGCGGATCCATCCCCGTCCTTTGCATCTGTGTACCCGTCAAAGACCACGAAATCGACAGGATTGCCGATGAACCGGGCATCAGCGGGAGCATACGGAAACTCAGGCAGGAGCGGTGCCATCTGCTCCGAGATCCTGCCTTTCAGTGTTGACCGCGAGCGGTTGACGGAGTCCTTACGGATCTCTTTTGTATGCTCATTCTTCCACCGGTCGAAATCATTCTGCACCATTCCGGTGATCACGCAGACCTTCATGCGGTACCAGCAGTATGCCACGGATATGCCTGCGAGAAATGCTGCAAGGATAACGAGGATTTCCGCGATTGTCACATTCCGGAATTTGACCGGGGAGATTATCAAGGAACGGTGCGGGGAGTGAAACTGGGAATCCCGACGTTCCCGCCATCACGGGCCTGAACCGGCTGACCCCGGGATCCGAAATCACCGAAACCCCGGCTCATCCATCCAATCATTCTTTACACCGGGACCGCGAATAGTATACCATCGTACAACGTTTAGCAATAGTTATATCCGGGATACCCGGATAAAGGACACAATATTCCTCTTTTGCAAACATTTTGTGTACTGAGTAGCCGGTCCGATGTAAGGCCGGAAGCAATGTGAAAAACAAGATCCATAGTTCAATGACACAACAATCAGGAAAACCAGAAATTCTGGGAACCAGGACCGGGTATGTCATCCGGTTCATCTGTCCCGAGTGCGCCGCAGAGAATCATATCGTCAGCAAAACCCCGAAAGACCATTACAAGGAGTCCCGGGACGCGAACTGTTCAAAATGCAGGACGCGGTCGCGTGTACTCACCCCCCGGATGACCCAGGGATCCGGTTCTGCACCGGTAATCTCCCCCAGTGGATACAGGGCCCGGTAATCAAGCGGGAGAATGTAATATAGGAAAAGCCGTGCCGGTTCAGCGATTGAGCGGATGCGTCTTTTTATTGTCCCGTATTTCCTGCCACCATCAGGATCGGGACAGAGTTCTTCATGAAAATACCGGCATGCAGCAACCGGAATACCCATTGGAAGAAAAACACCGAAAAGATTCCAAATTCCCACCATTTATCACTGCTTCTCACACATACGATAGAGAATACGAAAACCACCGGTGATTCACTCCATGACAGGTACAGACAGTTCTTCCCGTCCGGTATCCCGTAAGGTTCTTGCGATTGTAGTTGTCCTTGCAATCGCCGTGATCCTTGCCGTACTCGGGCTCATGTTCAGCGGCATTCTTCTCCCTAGGCAGAATACCGTTCCCCAGGCGCCGGAAAACACGGCCGATGCAGGCACACACCAGCTCAACTGCAACACCGACGATCTTTCTCCGGACAACACTACCTGCTGCTACTGCAGGTTCAACCTCCAGGAAGCGAACCGGGAGAATCTGAGAGCCCCGACAGTGGTGGATATCAATGAGGCAACCGGGAACCTGCTTGTACGGGGACCCATGCCCCTCACTATCCGTAACGGTGCCGGAAATCCTCCGGCAACCTATGGATGTAAAAACGAGAAGGACTGGTCGTTTGCCTATGACAACTTAAGCCGGATGATCCGGCATGAGAGCACGTCCAGCCCGGCCTACTTCACGAGCGGGAAAACTGCGGCACTCCAGGCAGATCTTGCAGGATTCAATCTCGCCGATTACGAGCTCATCGTCATCTCCCTTGTGGATAATGGGGATGTCGACAGCCACTACCTTAATATCGAGAAACGGGATTTCGGTGGAAAAGCCAGCACGTGTTCAGAACCGCTCGCTGAAGGAACGATCCATGGCCAGCCCGGGAGCCTGCTCATCTCGACAACAGGATTCTGTAATGCCGGAAATCCTGACAACAGCGAATGCCAGCAGTACCTCACCATGGATGTGAATGGCTACTGCAGTTATGCCAACCTTATCTCGCGTATTGATACCCTGATGTCCGAAAAACCGGCATCCGGCAAGAAACGGCTTATCTACTATCACTGTGTGCTCGGGACTGACCGAACCGGGGGCGTCACGATGGGATATCTCATGAAAGCATCCAACCTGAGTTATGCTGATGCGCTGACGTATACCACGTACCTCGGGAAAGACTCTGGCACACCCCATGCACCGAATCTCGGATCCAGGACCCTGGCAAAGGCATACTGCAACATGATCCATGGCACGTGTTCTGATACTGCGGTTGCTGCTGCACTCACGCCCGCTGAAACGGTCACAACGGCTGTCCCGACAACAGCAATAGCCAAGGCGACAACACTCATGCCTGCCCAGACCGCAGTATCCGGAGCGCGGTACACCCCAGGGACCGGCGGGGCAACATTCTGATTTTCTTAACCTGAATTTTTTTATTGCAACAGCACATTCCGGGAACGGTTCTGCGGTTACTCCTCAGGTATACAGGAGGTACTCTGCCATATCCTGTGCAGGTCCGGCCCGCAAACACTTATCCAGATTCCGGGCGAACAATGAACAGGATTTTTATGGACGAGCCCCAACCCGATGACGAGCCCTGTGAGCAGTGCGGGCTCTGCTGCCGTATCTTCGGCCCCGGTATTGCACCGACCCCGGCAAACGTGTATATCTGGATAGAGCAGGGGAGATCCGATATTCTCCGCTGGTATGTCGCGTTCAGGGAACACGGGGATCCCGTTTCCTGCACCAGCCTCCGGGCCGAAGACCTCGGAGAGGTTATCTCTTTTGAGATGCGCCATCCGGAAAGCGGGGAGTATGTCACCGTCTGCCCGTTTTTACGCCGGGTGGCAAAGTCACGGTACCTCTGCGGGATCCATCTGGTGAAGCCCGAGATGTGCTGCCATTACCAGCCATGGGTCTGGGGTGAGACCTACTTCAACAAGTGTCCTGCGCTCAAAAAGGCTGAACATCCCTGCCGGTGGCCGCTCTGATTGCCGGTACTGGCATGCCAGGCATACGGGATCGTATGAGAGCATACCCGGTTGGAACCTAATTGCCCTTTTTCTTCCAATTTCCGTGTCTTTATTAACACGGTTCCCAAACCACTAATCAAGGACTTATTTCTGGTGTTTAATGACTGAAAAAACCCCGATAAAAAAACCGGCATTCCGATGGATCTCCCTTGTCGTGCTTGCAGTTGTTGTTGTGGCTGTGGCAGTTTTCTCATGGGCCGTACTTACCCCGTCGCAGAATCCTGTGCAGGCACCGGAGAACGATGCTGCCGCCATGTCCTGTTCGGACTCGTCTGCTGACGGCAGTACCTGCTGCAAGAATATCTTCAATCTCCAGGAAGAGAACCGGAACCAGATGGCATCACCGACCGTTGTCGATTACTCGGAAGCGACCGGCAACCTTCTCATCCGGGGACCTGAACCGGTCATCCTCCGCAGCGGCGCAGGAAACCAGAAGGGATGCCTGAACAGCAATGAATGGCATTTTGCCTACGATGAACTCAACGGGATGATCCGGCATGAGAAGGATGTTGCACCGGCCTATTTCTCCGACAGCAAAAAAGCAGCGCTGATCAGGGATTTACAGGACTTCAACCTCTCGGATTACCAGTTCATCGATATCAGCCTCCTCAATGCCGGGGATTCGAACGCGGCTCTTTTCGCTGCCGAGAAGAATGCATACGGGGGAAGTTTCAGCACCTGTTCGGGAAGCGCGAAGATCCCATCCACGATACGGAGTGGCACCGGGAACCTGATCTGGTCGAACACGATCGGCTGCCCCGGCAATGATGATACGTGCATCAATAACCGGCTCTGGACGGATAACGACGGTTTTTGCAGTTACGCTGACACGGTCAACAACATCTCGGCCATGCTGAAACAAAAAGACCCATCCGGCAAAAAAACCCTGATCTACTACCACTGCAATCATGGCGCAGACCGGACCGGGGGGATCACGATCGGGTATCTCTTAAAGGCGAACCCGGCTATGACGTTTGACGATGCGGTCACCTATACCACGTATCTCGGGCAGACAACGGCCATCAATCGCTGGACTCCCGAACCGGGCGCACAGAACCTGGCAAATGCCTATTGCAAATCCATTAACGGGCTCTGCCGGGTCAGCGACAATACAGAGGCCGGTACCGTGAGCGGAACAACAGTGGGAACCGTTCTTCCCACAGTACCAAGTACCGTCATAGTTACCCCACAGCCAACTGCGACCACCATCCCGTCCCAGACCGCAGTCACCAGATATAATCCTGCAACCAGCGGGAATACGTTCTAACTTTTTTTATAACGTTCGCCGAGTGAGTGAACTGATTCCGTCATACAAGAACAGCGGAAACGTTCATCCCGTTATAATCCAGATACACCACAGATAGCATGATCACACGACCCCTCCCCGGTATCCACAGCAGCCCCGATGCCATGATCAGTCCCTTCACGGTGTGCGGGACACCCCCGGCGGGAGGGATATCCCGTGTCTGGTGAGATGGACCTCAAACTGGAGGCGCTCTCAAAATATATCGTTACCAGCCCGTCATGGGCCCGGTCGCTTGCCCTCATCCTCATCCTCTCCGGCTGCGTGGAGGTCATGGCGATGCTGGGAAGCGGAAAAAATCTCACGAACCCGGCCCTCTTCCCCGTTGCAGCATACCTCATCCCCGCACTCGCTGCCCTTGCCCTGACACCCTGGCTGGCCCGGCGGTTCTCCGGGAAACTGGATCTTGGCTGGTCGGGACTCACAGCAGCGCTCGGCCTCATCATCTCGATTTTCATCTCCCTCTCGCCGATCCTGTTGTTCCGGTTCTCGTTCCCGCTCTTCTTTGCGGTATCGTTGGCACTCGTCTTCGCGTTTCGTATGCTCCTCCTTGCAGCGGTGGTCGATTTCCACCTCAGGCGGGTCGTAATCCCGGCGCTTCTCCATTCCGGTATTGCGGTTATTGGTGCGGCATCATTTCTCGGCCTTCAGTTCGTGCAGATCTCCATCCTGCTCCACATCAGTTTCGCCATCGGGGTATACCTCTTCATCATTGTTGTCGAACGCCCCATGAAGGCAAACTTCAAAGTAGGACCGCTCGAACTGGTGAACGCGTTCCTTTCACACCTGTCCGAAGGCAGCAGGAAGCTCGACGACTTCTTCCGGAGCATTGGCGAGAGCGTGGTGGTTCCGCAGGTCTCCCTTGTTATGCAGCGGGAGGGAAAGGAGGAGATCTTCGTTACGATCCCCAACGTCCACCCCGGTCCTCTCGGGGAGATCGGGGGGAGTAACCTGCCAAAGATTCTCCACGGGATGTTTGGCAATGCCTCGATGGTCTTTCACGGCTCGGCTTCGCATGATTTCAACCCGGTCGATGAAGTGGAAGTCGGGAAGGTGGGTGACGCGGTTCTCGCGGCTCGTCCCCGCTCCTGCTCCAATAACGGGTGCACACCGTCAGCACGGTACCGGTGCGGCTCGGTGGATGTGCTTGCGCAGGCGTTCGGGGACACCGTCCTTGCTATTGCAACCCGGTCGCCGCTGGTTACGGAAGACCTCGATTTTGCCCTTGGTTTTTCCATTATGAAAACCGGGGAGAGATATTTCCCCCATGTCGGATTTATCGATGCCCATAACTGCATGGATACCCTGGCGGACGGGGTGTATTCGGGTACGGAACTCGGCATGGAGTATCTCGGCGCAGCGGAGAGTGCATTTGCCGCAACCGCACGAAAAGAGCAGGTCCCGTTCTCAGCAGGATATGCCCACCGGAAACTCCCGTTCTCACGACAGGAAGGGTTTGGGGATCTCGGTGTCCAGGTCCTGGTCGTGAATGCCGGCGGACAGAAGACCGCATACGTCCTCTTTGATGGCAACAACATGCAGACCGGAACCCGCGACGAGATCCGCACAAGGCTGCTTGGCATTGTTGATGAATGCGAGGTCACGACCACCGATACCCATGTCGTCAATACGATCTCCGGCAGGAACCAGGTGGGTCTCCGGGTCAGTGTTGATACGTTTTATCCCCTTGTCGAGGAAGCAGTCCGGGAAGCGCTTGCAGATGCCGCTCCTGCCCGCACGGCCGGTTCAACCGCGTGGTGCCGGGGGATCGTGGTCTTCGGCTCGCAGCGGATCTCCCAGATCGCATCCACGGTCAACGGGATGATAGGGTTCCTGGTTCCCGTTGCAGCGATCATCATCCTGGGCGCATTCCTGACAACCGCGATGGCGTATTTCCTGCTGGTTTACTAACTGCACGCTGACCGGACTCACGTCGGGAAACAGATCCGGTGACAGCGATCCTTTTCCCCAAAGGCTCCCAAACTATCTGTATGCACGAACTTCTCCGGGTGCTGTCCGACCGGAAAGGCCAGGCATGGATTCTCGTAACAGCACTTTTTTACGTGCTCGTTCTGGTCCCCTTTAACCAGTACCAGTGGGTGATTGCGGGGATCAGCGTACGTCCTGCTGCGATCCTGCCGGTGGTCTGCGGGATCTTCTGGGGCCCGGCCGCAGCATGGGGACTGTGTACCGGTAATATTGTGGGTGACCTCTTTGGTTCGTGGTCCCCGATGAGTATTGTGGGCTGCATCGCGAATTTCCTGTACCCGTATATCTCGTACCGGCTCTGGCACCGGCTGATGCAGGGACGGGAAATCCGGATGGACACCTATGCTCTTGGCTGTTTCTGGGCAGTCACCTTCCTCGTAACGTTTGCCTGTATGCTGCTCCTCGCGGTGTGCGGCACGCTCTTCTTCGGCCGGCCGTTTGAGAGTAAGTTCTACAGTTATTTCAGCAACAGCATCATCTGGGCCATGATCGGAGGCCCGATCCTGTTCTGGCTACTCTACGAGCCGGCGGTCCGGAACAGGTTTGTGTACGGCGACCAGTGGAATCGCGTGTCCCAAAAGGCTCCATCCTGATCATGGTCAACGGTCCGACATGTAGTGATGAGAATGTCACATCGTACGAATTACCCTTTGAACGGGGCAGGGAACGTAACGTGAGCGGGTTCACGATCCTCATGCCGGAACTTCCCTGTCAGGAACAACGGTCACGGTGACCGGAAAACCGGAACCGGCCCGGGTATTCCGGACTCCCTGTCAGGATAAGGGATCTCCGGAATAATTCCCTCATTTCTTACCTGAACAGGTCATGCAGGGAGAACCGGTGCGGGCCAAGCCTCCCGTCAAAATTCGATGCCCCGATATGGCTTGCCTGTCCGGTCTCCGCGGCTGCCCGGATACCCGCGGCCATGGCTTTTTGTATCGCTGCTTCATCTGTCCCGTTCATGACAATCTCGTAGATCGAGCCCACGCCATCCGGCACGAGTGAATCGGCAATCCTGCCCTTCAGGGAGGGACAGAACATGTGGTTGGTACTCGCCGGCATCGGGAACCGGTAATTCTTGCAGGCCACCTTCGACCCGCTCTTTACGATTCCGCCGGCAAAACTGGTAATAATTCCCTTCATCCCCCGTATGGCACCGGCTCCTGCCGTTGCCGCCAGAAGAGCAGACTGCGGGTCTTTTCCCATGACAAGGAAATTTCCCCCGGCGATTCCCTTCACCGTGCCGAACCGCTCCTCACCGGTATAATCGCCTTCCATGACAGGGATCTTCCAGCAGTTCCGCCCTCCGACGACACACCGCTCTTCATACCGGTCCCCGAAATAATGCATACGGATAGAAAACCGGGAGGCCGCATCCGGCAGGCCGTCAAATGCGCTGGCAGTCGGTGCCGGGAGCACGCACTGGGAGATTCGGGCGGCAACATTGGATTTCATATTCTTCTTCTCGGCGCAGATCAGGATCGAGACACCCGGTCTCCCATCCGGGGTCTCGCCAGGGAGCATCCCGCACTCTATCCCGGCCTCGCAGGGGCAGAAGATCTTGGACGTCGCAAAACCCGTGGAGGTTACCGCGGTTGTATACGCCCATTCCTTCGTGGCTGCCGTGATGACAACACGCGAGAGCCAGGTCGGGAATGCCTCGGCAAAGGTATCAAGGATTTCAGTACCGTTGATCTCCATAATCGCGTCATCCCTCAGGGATATACGATCCCTTCTTCCGTGACAATAGAATCCATGCGGACATCGGTCTCGTCCAGCGGAAGGCTGTCGATCTCCTGGCAGGCAAACGCGATGCCGATCTTGCGGAGGTCGGGGAATTTTTCCAGGAACCGGTCATAATACCCGGCACCGTACCCGATCCGCCCGCCGGTCCTGTCGAACCCGAGCATCGGGAGGAGGATCGTATCCACCTCCTCGCCCCGTGCCGGGATCTCGCTCCCAATGGGCTCGGGGACGCCGAATGTGCTCGGGACCAGTACCGCAAGGTCCCGCAGGTACGAGAGCCGGAGGCTTACGTCCTCCTTGACGATGATCGGGACAATGACCGGGTTCCTGCGTTCAAGCAAGGCAGTGATGATCGGCACCGTGTTAACCTCCAGCGCCTTGGAGGTATAGGCCATCACGGTCTCGTGCTCATCGATGAGGGTCATAAGATGGCCACAGATACGATTGCTCTTCTTCAGCCGGTCTTCGGGTTCCATGGCATCCTTCCGTTCCCGCAGGATCTTCCGTATGCTGTTTTTCTGCTCCCGCATGGGCAGTAGTAGAGAACGAGAATATTTATGCTTTTCCGGGTGTTCAACGGCGGGATTTTTTTTAAGCCGGTAGTATCTGGGATGCCCTCATGCCCTGCCATGAGATACAGATAGGAAATACCGGATCATACCGGATAATTATCGGAAAATAACAACCAGAAGGACTATACCGGGATAGTTCTTTCAGGCCAGCCAAAAAAACCAGACAAGGCAGATACAGACCGTAACAACCAGGATCCGGAACCACCATGCTTTCCAGACCGGGCACCCCGCATAAAACTCATACGAAAGAAGATCTGTATCATATCTTTGCAGGGCCCATTGCCACCAGGTCCGTGTCATACTGCACGCCCATACCCTGCTCCGGCGACCCGGATAAATACGCAACAGCATGCATTCATGTCGGGTTTTTTTCCCGGAACGGGAAAGGTAACAGGCAGCATCAGAGCAGTCCATGAGCCTGATCGATCAGCTCGATCGTGTAATGGTGGGGGTAATCGCTTTTTTTGAAGGGTGCAGTCCCCATGATGTAAAACCCGAAACGGGTCTCCCGGATGTGGTTGGAATAGAGAAAATTCAGCAGGGCGCTGATGGACTGGGAGGAACTCCCTGCCAGGTGATGGAACTGTGCAATGTCCCGTGCCGTCACGTCAGCGCGGGAGAGATTGTTGTGGAGCAGGTAGGCACAGATGAGATGAGCATAATTGTATCTCCGTGTGGAATCTGTCCTCCTGTGCCCCATTATCTGCTCCCATTTTCATGCTTTTGTCCCTCTTTGGTTTACCGGGGGATAGTAGTATGTATCGATCCAACATTAAAAAAATAAAATAAAAAATCCATGAATGGTTTTCCGGAGCCCATCCTTGAAAAAAACCCGGAGAACACAAGCAGTCATCATTTTACTTGTGCGCAGATGGTTGCACGGGGATTTTATCGATCAGATCAAAGGAACATGTCGCATTCCCCCGACAGATACATCTATGAACCCACGAAGCAATTCTCCCCCATAACAACTGAGTAACAACGTCATTACATCTATCGTTGCACCGCGAACATGCCCCCACAACCCGGTACGGTTGGGGCAGATCTGTTCCGGACTTTGTTTTTTCACAACGATATTGTTTGATCAACCGTGTGCCCCCACGCGCAAAAACCGGCCTACCGGGACCCGGGGCGCCTGGCCGTGCACACCGGCATGAACAGGGACAACTCTTCTGCACTCAGGAGGGAAGACCCGGAACCAACCATAAATTTGAGGAACGAAATGTCACAACAACTTGGCGGGCAGCAGATCATCATTCTCAGGGAAGGAACTACCCGGAACCGGGGGCAGGAAGCCCAGAACAACAACATTGCTGCCGCACTGGCGGTAGCAGCAGCGGTCAGGTCAACGCTCGGGCCGAAGGGAATGGACAAAATGCTCATCGACGGCATGGGAGAGATCGTCATCACGAACGATGGCGCCACGATCCTGCAGCAGATGGACATCGAGCACCCTGCCGCAAAGATGATGGTGGAGATTGCAAAGACGCAGGACAAGGAAGTCGGTGACGGCACGACATCGGCGGTCATACTTGCCGCGGAACTCCTGAAAAATGCGGAGAATCTTCTTGAACAGCATCTCCACCCGACCGTTATCGCGGAAGGATACCAGCAGGCGGCAGTAAAATCCCTCGAGATCCTTTCAGGGATCGCAGTTACGGTGAAACCCGGCGATCACGCGATGCTGAGAAAAGTCGCCGAAACGGCAATCAGCGGTAAAGGGGCAGAGGCATACAAGGATCTGCTCTGCGACATGGTCGTCAAGGCAATAACGAAGGTCACGGATTCCGATGGCACGGTTGATATCGGGCACGTGAACGTCCAGAAGAAAGTCGGGGGGGCCATTGAGGACACCCAGCTGATCGATGGAATGGTTATTGACAAGGAACGGGCGCACCCGGGCATGCCAAAGGAAGTGAAGAACGCAAAGATCCTTCTCCTCAACGCGGCGCTCGAATACAAAAAGACCGAGGTCTCCGCCAAGATCAATATCTCCATGCCCGGCCAGGTGCAGGAATTCCTTGACGAGGATGAACAGATGATCCATGCGATGGCGGACAAGGTCATCAAGACCGGTGCAACGGTCGTGTTCTGCCAGAAAGGCATCGATGATATTGCCCAGCACTACCTGGCAAAGGCGGGCATCCTTGCGGCACGCAGGCTCAAGAAGAGCGACATGGAGAACATTGCACGGGCAACCGGAGCAACGATTGTCAGTACGATTGACGCGATAACTGCGGCCGATCTCGGGTCTGCCGGTCTTGTCGAGGAGAAGAAACTCTCCGAGTCCGACATGATCTATGTCTCGAAATGCAAGAATCCCAAGGCAGTCTCCCTGATCATCCGGGGCGGATCCGAGCACATTATCGAGGATCTCGAACGTGCGATCCACGATGCCCTGATGGTCGTCAGCGTTGTCGTGCAGGACAAGAAGATTGTTCCCGGTGGCGGAGCGCCAGAGATCGAGGTCTCGCTCCAGCTGCACCGGTACGCCTCAACGGTCGGGGGCCGGATCCAGCTCGCGATCGAGGCATTCGCCAAGGCACTTGAGATCATTCCGCGGACTCTTGCTGATAACGCCGGTCTCGATCCTATCGACATGCTCGTCGCGATCCGGGCTGCCCATGAAACCGGGAACCGGACCTTCGGGCTTGACGTGTACAAGGGAAAACCGATCGATATGCTCAAGGCCGGTGTCGTTGAGCCTCTGAAAGTGAAGACGCAGGCCATTTCGAGCGCTACCGAGGCCGCGGTCATGATCCTGCGCATCGACGATGTCATTGCATCCGCACGGAGCGCAGGGCCTGCCGGCGGCATGCCACCGGGCGGAATGGGCGGGATGCCTCCCGGAATGGGATAATAGCAGCCCGGAGATTCTTTTCTCATTTTTTATTCGGACGGGTCACCAGGGATCAGAACCGTTTCGCGTCCGTGTCCCCGTCGATGATTACAGATCTGTCCATCGCCATTACACGCATGACCGCAGGTCCGGAATCCTCCGGGTGAGTCACCGGATCCCGACACCGCCGCACATGTCAGCATCCTTCGCAGAGTCCGGGTTGAGCTGGCCGGTGGCAAACTCCGGGTAATGCTCCGTCATCTGTTCCACCTGGATCACGCCCGGTTGCCGGTTATCCAGAAGGATGACTACCATCGGCAGGTGATAGTTCACTGCGGTGACAAAATCCCCCATGGCCATGGAGAACATCATGCGTTGGGATACTCCCGGGTTATCGAGGAAGCAGATAGTGTCCGGCAGGGTTGGGGAAAATGGAATGGGGATATAATCCGGTTAATGACTGTCCCACAAAACCTATTTACGGTTTTTCTTCATCCGTTCCCGGATATAGATGATCTTTCCGACCTGGTCCTTTGACTGCCGTTCATCGATCTCGAACAGGTCAAGGGAGCGTATGAGATCGAAGAATTTCTTGAACCCGTAATTCCGCGAATCAAATTCCGGGCTTTTCTTCTGGATGTTCTGACCGACAAGCCCGAGCTCCACCCAGCCCTGGTCATCCGAGGAATCCTCGACACTGTTCTTCAGCAGTTTCAAGAATTTCTGATCCTTCTTCATATCCTTGAAGACCGTGGCGTTCCGGTAAACGGGCGTGGCAGTCCCCACGTGCTCCGTTGCCGGTTCGGTTGGCCGCAGGATCTCGGTATAGATGAATTTGTCGCACGCATCGACAAACGCCTTGGGCGTCTTCTCTTCGCCGAACCCGTACACCATCAGGCCGGACTCCCGGATCCGTGAAGCCAGTCGGGTAAAATCGCTGTCGCTCGACACCAGGCAGAAACCATCCAGGTTCCCCGCATGGAGCAGGTCCATGGCATCGATGATCAGCGCACTGTCCGTTGCATTTTTCTTGACCGTATAGTTGAACTGCTGGATCGGGATGATCGAATTGGAGAGGAGGACATCCTTCCATCCCTGGTGCTGGGGCGTTGTCCAGTTGCCGTAGATCCTCTTGACCGAGGCTACGCCGTATTTGGCCACTTCGTCGAGCAGGTTCTTGATGATGCTTGCCTGGGCGTTATCCGCATCAATGAGTACCGCCAGTCGCTTCTGGCGTTCGATCGGGACTGAATTATATTCCATTGATTCAACATTCGTTTCAGAGAATTTAATCTTGAGGGTTGCTTTGGAACCGGCCTCCGACCGGGGGGTGGCTGGTTAACACAAGGGTACCTGACGGGAAATGCCCCGACCGGGTCGAGAGGAAGAATCATCATACCCGGGTGACTATTCCTGCATAGGTGCAGGAGCATGGAACCCCCGGACCCGACTTTTCATGACGCAATTATCGACTTCTTACCGGACGCCACGTTCGTGATCGACCTGGACGGAAAGGTCATTGCATGGAACAAGGCAATGGAAGCGGTGACCGGAATTCCGGCTGAAGCCATGCTCGGGAAAGGAAAATACGAGTACGCCATCCCCTTCTATGGCGTGCAGAAACCGATGCTCGCCAACCTCATCTTCATGCCCGAAGCAGAGATCGAGAAACGATATGATTCCATCGAACGGATCGGGGACACGCTCGTTGTCGACATCTTCATCCCGGACTTCCGGCCCGGCGGGGTTTTTTTCTGGGCAAAGGCCAGCCCGCTCTGTGATCCGCAGGGAAATATTACCGGGGCAATCGAGACTATCCGCGACATCACCGACCGGAAGCGTGCCGAACAGGAGATCGTGCGGACTACCCGGAAGATGGCGGAGATCATCGACTTCTTACCGGATGCCACGTTCGTGATCGACCTGGACGGAAAGGTCATTGCATGGAACAAGGCTATGGAAGCGGTGACCGGGGTTCCGGCCAAAGACATGCTCGGGAAAGGAAAATACGAGTACGCCATCCCCTTCTATGGCGTGCAGAAACCGATGCTTGCCAACCTCATCTTCATGCCCGAAGCAGAGATCGAAAAACGATATGATTCCATCGAACGGATCGGGGACACGCTCGTTGTCGACATCTTCATCCCGGACTTCCGGCCCGGCGGGGTATTCTTCTGGGCAAAGGCCAGCCCGCTCTGTGATCCGCAGGGAAATATCACCGGGGCGATCGAGACTATCCGCGACATCACCGACCGGAAGCGTGCCGAACAGGAGATCGTGCGGTCCCGGCGGAGTCTTGCCGATATCATCAGTTTTCTTCCCGATGCCACGTTTGCCATCGACAAGGACGGCAGGGTCATCACGTGGAACCAGGAGATGGAGGATATTACAGGCATCCCCGCTGCATCCATGATGGGAAAAGGGGAGTACGAGTATGCGATCCCGTTTTACCATGACCGCAGGCCCATGCTCGCCAACCTCATCCTCATGCCGGAGGCAGAGGTGGAGAATCTCTATACCCACGTGCAGCGTGAGGGGGACACGCTTGTCGTGGACACGTTCATCCAGAACCTGCGGGGAAGTTCGGGCAGGTATTTCTGGGCAAAGGCCAGCCCGCTCTATGACCTTCAGGGAAATATTACCGGAGCGATCGAGACTATCCGTGATATCACCGAGCGCCGCGAGATGGAAGGCAAGCTTGTACGTTCGAATGCCGAACTCCAGATTGCCGCTGACATCCAGAAGAGCTTCATGCCGGAGGTGATCCCCCAGATAACCGGGTTCGATATCGCTGCCCGGACGGTCATGGCCAAGGAAGTGGGCGGCGATTTCTTTGACGTGATCCCCTTCGAGATCATCGCTCTTGACAAAGGAACGCTCGGGCTCCTCATTGCCGATGTTTCCGGAAAGGGCGTACCGGCAGCACTCTTCATGGCATTATCCCGGATCGTGGTCCGTGTGAATGTTCTCTGGCATCGCGACCCGGCAAAAGCGATCTTCGATTCCAACAATATCATTGCCCAGGATTCAAAATCCGGCATGTTTGTCACCCTCTTTTTCGGCATACTGCAAGAGAAGGACAGGACCCTGACCTATGTCAATGCCGGCCACAATCCCCCGGTAGTCTTCCGGAGCCGGATGGATACTCTCGAGGAGCTCATGCCCACGGGTATCGTGCTTGGTGCAATCGAGAACCGGAAGTACTTTTCCCGGACAATATCGATTGGTCCTGGCGATGTTATCGTCATGTATACTGACGGGGTCACGGAGTCGATCAATGCACAGGAAGAACTTTTCGGCGAGGAGCGGCTCAATGAGGTCATCCGGAAAAATGCCCGATGTCCGGCACAGGAAATCCTCGACGCAATCCTGCTGGCGGTCAACGAATATACCGGCGATCTGCCTCAGTTCGATGACATCACGCTGCTGGTGATCAAAGGCTGAATTCACGGGAAATACTCCGCCACAATCCCGTGATGCGGATGGGGTTCCGCCACGGTTAAGTCCCGGCAATGATAATACCCGGTACCAGATTCCACATGCCGTTTGAATGCAGCCAGTGCGGGGAATGTTGCAGCCACCTTGGCCTTGTCCATACGATACGGGAGGATTACGGGAACTACCGGTACCTTGTCAACAACGAGTATACCGGAGAGAAAACGGAAGTGACGGTTGACCCGGACAAGTATGGACTGTTCCGGGACCGGAGTATATTTTCCGAACGCCCCGAGGCATGTCCGTTCTTCCGGTTCGACCGGAACGAGGCAAAAGGGTACTGCACCGTCCACCTGACACGCCCGGAGATCTGCCGGGATTATGGCTGCTGGCGCATCCTGATCCTTGACGCGGAGGGGAAACGGGCCGGGCGGATCATGTGCCAGAGATTCCTTGCATCGGAAGAGGAACGGCTGACAGAAATTTTTGAAAACGAGATCAACGCCATCACCGAACCCGATGATGCTGCCTGGGACGAGCGGCTCATCCATGTACTGGGTGCGGCAGGCTACACGGTGCTGTTGTAATCCCCCTGCCGGGACAATCAGCCACGAATCCGGTTATTTGGCGGCCAGTGCTTTTGTCTGGAACTTGGGCCGGATTTTCTCTGAAAAGTATTTCCCTATCTCTTCCGAACGCATGAGATCGGCGTAGATTTTCGGCGGGACTCCCAGGTACTGGTAAACAAGCCGGTTGTGAAATTCGATCTCCAGGATTTTTGTGCTGTCATCATAGCCGACAGAGTTCAGAATTCGGGATTTAACAGGCTGTCGTTCCAAACACATCACTACTGTCTTACACGTGCGTTGACGGGTTAAATATTTTTATAAAAATTTTAGCCCGGGACAATGGAAATGGAAAAAACCGTTTCAGCCGATATACCCACCTTGCGCCACCGGTCCCGGAAGGGGGCGAGGCCCGGATTGAGGGGATAAGACTTACAGAGAAATAAGCCCGTTCGGGGCTCCGATTCCCAGTTTCCCGCTAAGGACGATTCCGGGAAAACCCGTAACACCCCCGTTTTCGTTTCCTGTGGAAAATAAGCCCGATTTTAACTTTGATTATCGAAATACGGCAGATTTGCCCCTCACAGAATGGCCATTACGGGCCATCGAATCGCGAATAGTTCGGGCACCCTGTTTGCCCCATCCGACCCCGGGAAAGGCGATTAAAACGCTGATACGAAGGGCACTTTTCCGGCAGGGTAACAGCAAAACGTCGCGAAGATCCTCCTACAGGACGTACGCCGGAACGAGAGCCATTGTACTCACGCTCACCGAACGAGATCTTCTCATTCCCCGGTCGGGGGAATATCTCCCGGATTATCCTCCGGATTATGCTCAGGCGGGAGTTCGGGCGCACGGTCCTCCTGGGGGGAATGCTTTGCCTGTTCGATTTTTAAGAGAATTTTCCCTGCTTGTGAGGGGGCGTGGATATCCCCGTGATCCAGGGCATTTGTCAGCGCTTCAACAACCGGTGCCCCGATATTTACCAGGAAATTTTCCGTACGATGTCGCACGATCGGGGAGGGATCATTGAGGGCAAAAATCAGCGGCCGGATTGCCCCGGTGCCGCCGATTTTTGCAATGGCTGTGATAACCCCCAGGCGGATATGGACATCGTTGTCGCCAAGAGATTCACCAAGAGGGCCCAGCGCCTTCTCCCCGATCTCTTCAAACGCATACCACTGTTCTTTCCCGATCAGGAAATAGGCCCGCTCCACCGGGTCCTGGGGAACACAGTTGAGATCCTCAAGAATGCCCGCCGCAATCGCTTTACGGGCATGATCTCCTTTACAGAGCAGATTTACCATGTCTGCCCGGGCCGGTTCGCCGAGCTGCCGGAGGGAGTCGGTTGCAGCGAGAACACTATCCTCATCAGGGTTGTACAATTGCCCGATAAGCGGCCGGATTGCAATGGCATCGCGCAGCATCACCAGCGACCGGATGGCAGCAAGGTTCACGTCACGGGAGGGATCCCCGAGGATATCGGCAAGGGCCTTTGCACCGCGACGGTCTCCCAGGAGTCCGATCGATTCTGCAATAGCCTGGCGGGTTTTTGGGTCTGACGCCCCATACAACGCGTGCCCGAGAATCTGCACGCTGCGGGGATCGTGAATTTTCACAAGAACGCAGGCTGCGGCTATCCGGACCGATGCATCAATATGATCCAGTGCACCGTCAAGCTCATCGACAAGAGATCCGCCCATTGATTCCAGCACCCCGGCAATGACCGCCTGGACCTCGGGATCTGAACGGGCATAGGCATGCAGGAGGGGAATGACCGCGGGCTCCCCGAATCCCCGCAGGATCGTGGCCGCTCCTTTGCGAACCTTCGGGTTTTTATTCGCCAGATCGTGGATACACCGGGAGATATCCTTTTCAGCGGGTACCGTGGCAGGTTCCCCTGACATGGAGGCCTGCTGCGCTTCATTCTCCTTCCTGGCAACAAGTTCCCGGGCTTTGGCACTGATCTGCTCGTTTTCATCATGCGTCAGGAGGTCCAGCAGATCGAGCGCACGGACATCATCAGTGAACAAGAGTACATCCAGCGAGACTAACCGGGTCTCAGGGTCGCCTTCCGTCTGGATCTTTGTCAGGACATCGATCACCAGGGAATCGGGTCGCGCCACCAGGGACCCCAGCACTTTTGCCGAGGTGAACCGGACATGCTCATCAGGATCGGTAAGAGATTTTACCAGGGGATGAAGAACCACCGGGTCCGGGAATTTTCCCAGGGTTTCAAGCGCAGCGGAACGGATCTGCGGCTCGCGATCTTCCGTTGCTTCGAGCACAGGCCGCATGGCAAAACTGCCCATACCGGAGAGTGCCCGGATTGCCTCGGAACGGACGGATGCACTCGGGTCCATGAAACACCGGACCAGGGAGGGAATCACGGAGGCATCCCGGAAACATCCCAGCGATTCCGCAACGGCCCTGCGGATATCGGGATTGGGATCGCCCACGAGGGAGATCATTACTGGCAGCGCCTCGGGGGCGTTTATCCGTCCCAGTGCATGAAGTGCGGCGATCGTCACCGCGGGATTCTCATCCCGTACGAGAGCGGTGAGATCGTTAACCGCCGGCTGGCCAAGGGGCTGGAGTAAGGCCACGGCATTCAGTTTTGTGCTCTCATCTGCACCCGCAAGCAATTCGCGGATCTGCTCCAGGCGTTTTTTTATCTCCGCAGGGCTGATCGCACCCGACGCACCGTAGGGAGTGCAGGTATCGTACCGGTCTGTGCCATCCCGGGGCGGCTCCCGTTTTTTGAGAAGCGCCAGCATGTTCCGGGCTGTACCCATCAGGTGCTTGTCATCCCCATGGATAATGTCCGTAAGACCGGCAATCGCCGGTTCACCCATGCTTATCAGCGCTTCCGTGATCACCAGCCGGCCCAGCACCTGATCGTCGTCAAGCGCCCGGACAAGCAGGGGAATGATCGCCGGCCCCATCGTTGCAAGGGCACCGGAGTTCTGGAGAGCAATGAAAACCTGGACTTTTTCGGCAGTATCCCGGGCAGTCCAGCCGGTCTTTTCAAGCGATACTGCCGCAAGGGTCCGTACGGCGAAGACCGGATGCGAAAGGGACTCGAGCAGGAACTGCTGAACCTCGGGACATGCCAGGTGCCCCAGTGCAGAGATCGCAGCCTGGATGATCCGGATATCCTCGGTTTTTTTCGCAAGCAGGATCAGGTACGGCACTGCCCGCAGGTCACCAAGAATCCCCAGCGTGCGGATTGTACCGGACTGTACCTCGAAATCGAGGTCGCCGAGCACCCGGACAAGGGCAGGCCCCGCAGTTTTTTTGTGTACTACCACATGGCCCCAGTCCCGTTTGGCAACATCGTATAATGCAGCGGGCCCTTCCCCCTGGGGAACCCATTGGATCCGGTCAAGGGATTGTGCAGCAGCGTACCGGACCAGTGCATCCGGGTCCCTGAGCCGGCCTGCGATATTTTTTTCCGAGGATTTTCCCAGGAAGCCAAGAGTGAGAACCGCGCCTTCACGCACAAAGGCACGATCATCGGACAATGCCCGGACAACGGGGATGCGTGCCGGTTCTCCCAGGTGCCCGATGATCCGTGCAACTTCCAGACGGTTTTCTTTGACCTCGTCGTCGAACGAGGCGATCAGGCACTGGAGCGCAGGAAGACCCATTGCAAGGAGGGTGTCCCAGTCACCTTTTGCCACCAGGTACCGGATCCGGCCGGGCATATCCTCCGGCTGCCAGGACAGGTGATCCAGTACCGCGACCACATTCCGCCGGAATGCGGGACCCTTCTTCATGAGGGCCAAAAAAAGAGCGTCCCGGGCCGGTTCCCCGCAGCGGGCAAGGGCTTGTGCAACGCCGGGGATTGCATCATCCGGTGCAGTCTCGAGGAAGGTGATCAGCGCATTGCAGGCATCATCACCCCCGATGGTTCCCAGGGCTTCGATTGCGGCCCGGCTCACCTCCGGAATATCGGCAAGACTGTTCACCAGGGGCTGGATACTGGATTTATTCCCGGTTTTTCCGAGGGATACTGCAGCAATTTTCCGGATATCCGGTTCCGTCTCACCATAGAGTACCCAGCCGATTGCGTGAATGGCACGTTCCTCTGGACACGGTCCCAGGAGGGTTACTGCAACCTCCCGGACAACCGGCGATTCGTCATGGATCGCATCGATAAGGTCGCCAACAACACTTGCCTGCATGGAGGCGATAATGCCCGTGATGATCCCGCAGACCGCGGTGGGACTGTCTCGAAGGGCAGAGAGGAGGATCAGGACAGCCGGTTGTCCCGTCTCCTTCAGTTGATCCTCCGCTGTTTTCCGGATTGCCGGATTGCGATCAGACAGTTGTCCAACAAGGATCCGGAGAGTATGTTCATCGCGTGGCTGCAATGCACCCTTCTTTGGCCCGGCCAGCAGGTCCGGCTGCCACTTGCGGATAATATCCAGAGCCTTTTTCTGAACGATCGGATCCGGGTCATCCCGCACGGCACAGGCAATCCAGAGAACCTGTTCGTTCTCCATGGTTGCCAGGGTATCAAGAATCCCACCCCGTTCAGCAGTGCTTCCGGCCAGGATCAGCCCGGGGATGATCTCAAGAAATCTCTGGGGAATTGTCTTTGCAACGGCATCCAGTGCCAGGGCCGCATGAGTACGTACCCCGGGATCCTGTTCGGTGAAACCCCGGATGATATAGGGTATCACTACGGGATCCTTCATCGCTCCCAGGGACCGTATGGCGGCTGCACGTATCCTCGTATTCCGGTCCCGGGTCTTGGTAAGGATGGCCGGGAGTGCCGGGCTGCCGATAGTTCCCAGTGCAGACGCTGCTGCGCTCCTGACCCCGTCATCAGGATGAGACAATTGTTCGATGAGGGGCGGGATCGCGTATGCATCCTGGATGACGCCCAGTGCGCGTGCTGATGCAATCCGCACGACGGTTTCAGGATCGGTTCGGAGCAGGCGGATGAGAGAGGGGAGTGCCCTGACGCTTTTTATGGCACCGAGGGCTTCGGCAGCGGCCGATCGTACCCCGGTATCGGGATCCTGTACTGCAGTGTGGAGGGGATTGAATCCCGGAAGGCCGGTTGCTCGCAGTTCTTCAACAGCAACCACCCGTATCGCAGGGTCCGGATCACGGATCAGTGCGGACAGGCGCCGGATCTTCTCTTCAAGAGGTTCTGCGATCTTCTGTTCAAGATCCTCCTCGGGGTCATCGAACGTTACGGTCAGTTTCTGGTCTTCGGGGATTGCCTCATCGCTCAGCAGCCAGGAATGGTTGCTGATTCCTTTGAGAACCGGCGAGATGGACCGGGTACCCGCTGAGGTTTGTATCTGCGCAAGTACCTCTGTTGCAGCATTTTTGAGCGGATCGTGAGAACTTTTCTGTGCCTGGATAAGCGCCGGAACCGCGGCTTTTCCCTGCGAGACAAGGATCGCGGTCACCTTGTTCCGGATGCTGGGATTTGCATCAAGGAGGGCCGGGACAAGAGCAGGAATTGCCTCCGCCGGGAGCTGGGAGAGTTTTTCCCATTGTTCCTTGGCAATCAGGAGCCGTACCATCTGCTGGTTGTTCTCCGGCTTCCATCCCAGTTTTTCTAAAGCCCAGACCGCTTCGATCCGTACATACGGCGTGGAATCACCCAGCGCGTGAACAAGGACCGGAATGATCCTGGTATTCCCTATCTTGCCGAGCGCTTCAACAACAGCGGAACGGACTTCAATCTCATTGCTCCGGATCAGCGGGGCGAGCCGGGGGAGGGCCTTTACGGATTTGATCTCCCCGAGTCCCTTGATCGCCCCGGCCTTCATCCGGTAATCTTCGTCATCCAGTAGATCGAGTAAGACGGGAACTGCCGCTTTCTTTTTCCGTATCAGCCCTTTTGTCTCGCCCAGTAAGACTGCACAGGTGACCTCCTCGCGGATCTGCTCGGGAGGAAACACCCATCCGATCTGGGTCAGCGCAAGAGCGGCCCGGTATCTGACATCCCGTGAGGGATCGTTCAGCGCGGTAACAAGATAGGGTCCTGCCGGTTTTCCGAGGTATCCCCATGCGCCGGCTGCTGCAGCCCGGGTTGCGGGATCCGTGTTCTCAAAAAATTCTGCAAGAAGGGAAAATACCGGATCTCCCCAGAGAACGAGCACCTCCCCGGCAGCGGCCATCAGGTCTTTCTTTCCGGGATCCTCAAATGCACGAAGGATACAGGGGAGGATGGTTGTCCCCGTTTCTGCAAGCCCGGTGATGATATCCTGCCGGCGTTCCCCGATACTCCCCTCCAGTGCACGGACCAGTTTTTCGGTTCCACTATCGATATCGGTTCTGCGGATACCAAAGGGAATGGTCTGGTCAAACATGCATGAAGGAGTATGTACCGGTGTTGTAGTTTTCCGGCCGGATGGATAATGGTACTAGTACGCCGGAATGGTTGATAACCCCATGGATTTTATAACAATGAGCCCCCCATTGCCCCATCCAGATCTTCCTGATGCCACACGGGTTACCGGGACGGCCCCGGAGAAAAATACGAAGGGGCCTTTGGCCCCCGACACGGATTGGTGGTCATGCAGGAAACGGCAAGCCATCGTTGGAAAAAATATGACCGCCCGTCCCTGCCGGGGGGAGGGACGGCCAGCACCCGTTCAGATGACCAGGGTCAGGAAGAGCAGGAAATACAGGGTAATGGTGACCGGGGGGATAACCCGTATGGACCAGTAATCGATCTGTTCAACCCGTGAGGTATTATGGGTCTCGGTGAATCTCATGATAAGGATGCCGGAAAGAAGTGCCATGACGAGCGTTGCATACGTGATGATCATGAACAGGTCGAGGAACGTCGCATAGGCAACAGCCGGAATTGCATCGGCGATACGCCAGTGGATGAGCACTGCGGCAAGGAACATCGAGGCGTTCAGGCCGAGACGGGATGAGATCTTCATCATCAGCGATGAAAGCGAGACGATGACGATGAGCATAATCGGCAGGAAAAATTTCAGGACTGTTGAGGTAACATCTCTCGTAATACCAAAACTGAAGACTGCCCGGGAGTACGGAACCTCACCGGGGAGATATGACGCGTTTGTAACAGCAAAACGGGTGCCGGAAAAGGTCCATCCCGGGAGGTCTGCTTCACGATAGAGGCCACTCGTTTCCTGGTCAATGACAAAGAGCCGCTCTTGTTCGTTTTTCTGTTTGGACTCCATCTTGATAGAGAGAGTATGCCGGTCAAACGGGTAACGGCTGAGGTCGGGTTCGGTCGTCAGGACGGAAACGATCCGGTACTCTTTTTCATGGGGTGTATCTGTGACGGGTGTGATCGATGTTACTGCCCCGTTCATAAGCTCGAAATCATTGATCGATACCGGTGTATCGGATTTGAGGTTTAAGTAATAATCCACGCCAACTGTCCCGGCTCCCACGTCGACACGGTTGAAATCTATAACATAGATGCTGATGGTCACATTTTCCGGTGCATTTCCGGCCGGTTGTACTGATATGTTGGAACCTGATCCCGCAGAAGCGGGGACCGCTATCAGGAAAACTGCGAAGGCGATGAACAGGAAATACCAACAGATGCCGCGGGTCCCTTCACGGGATCGGCCACATGCCCGGGCAGATACTCTCCCCGGTTTCTGATGGCGGGCAATACTTGTATCATCCATGAATAAGATGAGATTTTCATACTATTAATTCCCCGTTTGATCTGCTACCGTCCGCGTATCCGTGTGCGAGTCCGTCTGCCGGGGCCTGCAATACTCCTGGGATCGCCGGGCAATCGTTGTGCTAAAAGTATAAATACCCGGAATAAACGTCAGCGTTACGCCGGCCAGTACAGCTTACTTTCACCCCCCGATAGGATACAGATTTATTAATCCGGGAATTCTTGTTGTGAGCATGTACACCCGCGAGGCATCCGCGCTCGATCTGTTCACCGATTCAGTCCGGCTTATGGGCGATGCCACGCTCTGCGCGGTGATGGAGTTCGACCGGCAGCTCGACCCCCGTCTCCTTGAAGAGGCAGCGCATGCGTGTCTCCTAGCTCACCCGGTCCTGCACAGCCGGCTTGTCCGGGGGAATGGCCCGGCATACTGGGAGATGGCAGAACCTGCATCTTTCCCACCATTACAAGTCGTGGAATCCAACGGGAACTATCACCCTCTGGTCATCGGGCCGGTTGATCCGTATGGTCCGCTGCAATGCCGTTTCCGTCTCCTGCGACGCTCTTCGGGAGATGTGATCGTCATCAACCTTGCGCATGCCGCTGCTGATGGCTTCGGCCTCCAGACGCTCATGTCCCAGCTGCTCCAGGAATACATGCAGCCGGGCAGCCTCTCTCCCGCGGAAGGGGGGATCCCGGAGCGTGACACGCTCTGGACAAGGAGATGGCCCCATGAAGAAAAACCGGTCTCTTCCGATATGCAAGTGATCAACCCCATGTGGCCCGATCCGTTCGGGACATCGCAGCAACCCACCACGTATCACCGGGAATGTATCACTCCTTCGGTTCTGGAAGCGATCCGGGCGGAGGCAAAACGGCTCGGGGGCAGTATCAATGATGCGCTGATGGCGGCCTACTTCCTCGCCATGAGTGATCTTACGGGGCACCCGGGTCCGATTGATATCTATTTCCCCGTCAATCTCCGCCAGCACCAGAACGATGGATCGCGGGTGATGAGCAACCAGGCGGTCAATGTCTGTTTTGCTCTCGAACGCAGGTCGGGTGAGGGAATGAACGGGATCCTTCCCCGCGTCATTGCAGAGACAAAGCGGCTCAAGGCAGGGGGATGCATCGGTATCGCCGAACAGGTTGAGATGGATACGGCCTCTGACCCGGAGGGCCGTAATATCCACCGGATGGTGGAGCAGATGGCAGCCCTCCAGAGAGCGGGTCTTGCGGACATTTTTATCTCGAACCCCGGCACGATCACGCTTCCCGAGGTTGCAGGACTCTCTGATGCCTATCTCTGCTACCCGGGGGGTTACATGCCCACTACCTGCTTCCTCACCAGCACGTTCCGGGGATGCATGACGATCACCATGGGATACCAGGACAGTAAAAAACCGAGGGAGGGAACACGCAGGGCCATGGATCTCTTCCGACACCATCTCCTGTCTCTGGCGGATACCGGGTAAGATACCAGGGAACGTGGCTGCCGGGCACCGGATACCAGTGCGACATTATTTTTCACGTTGCCGGATGAAATGCCGGTACTCGTCCGGACCCCCGATGAGAACCGGCCCGGTACGTTCGTGCGTGGGAATTATATGGGTGCAGGACCGTTGTGACTGTACCAACACGGTGAGGACGCCATTGTATGATAACGCAGGATATTGTGAAGAAACTCTGGGATGAAGCGGGAAACGGGAATATCGCAATCTGGGCAGATGATACCATGACCGTGGTGCCTATTGATTTTGAGAGAAATAAAGCGGGACAGACACCGCTCGCCATCCTCAAGCCCATTGCGCTGGTTAACCGGTATGAGCTGCTTTTTTATGCCCTCGCTGACGATGAACTGCTCACTAAAATTGAGACAACCATCCGGGCAGCCGGGGGCAGGGTGACCCGGGGTCCCAAGGCATAGGATTCCTCCGTTCCGGAGAGACTGCAACCCGGTTCGATCAAAACAGCCCCGGGCAGATGAAATCTTTTCATATCTCTTTTGTTCTTCCCGCAATTCTTGCGGTTGGCATTATGCATTGACGGGTGTACGACCGGCACACCGCAGATTGTTCCGGTAGTACCACAGTCATACGGATTGAGAGCTCCCGGTATACGGGATCCATCCGGCACGCCCGGCTATTGAAAACAGAAAAAAAGGAGTGATGGCCGGCCCGGTCACCCGCCAGTACTGGGGGGCCGGTGACATGAGAGCGTCCGGCCGGGATGCTGCCGGATGATTGGGTTATGCAATTCCCGGTTCAGATAACGCTTTCAAGTTTCTTTTCAAGGACGTCAAGCCCGTTCTTGACATCGACAAGGGTCTTGCCGCCCGTGAGGATGATCTTGCCCGACGAGAAGATCAGGACAACGATCTTCGGTTCGGCAATCCGGAACACAAGCCCGGGGAACTGTTCGGGTTCGTACTCGACATTCTCGACATTGAGCGTGACGGTCAGCTTGTTGAGGTTGATGTACCGGCCGAGATTGTACGAACAGACCATGTTGGTGACTGCAACCTGCGGTTTCTTGAGAGGCTCAATGCCCGCATCCTTTAACGATTTGATGACAATCGCAAGCCCGTCTGCAAGCGCCTTGTCATTACGGACACCGGTGATCACGATCTTGCCGGACGAGAAGATCAGGCACGCGATCTTGGGATCCGCGATACGGTATACCGCGCCGGGAAACCGTTTCTTGTTGAGCTCACAGTTCTTTACCTTGCTGGAAAGTTCAACCAGATCGATGGATTCTGCAATAACACCTGATGCAACGATGTTCTCAATCTTCAATGATTCGTATTTTTTATCGGACATCCAAACACTATGACGCTGCCGTAACCATAAGACTAATGGACAACCTTTATGAGGGGTGTAATCCGGAAGGCATAAAAAACCTGCATTATGGGGATCGTGTCTGGGCGAACCGGCCGTTCCACGCATACTGCTGCGGCCGCGGGAAAGGCTATTGCACTGACCGATGATCCCGCAGCGGGCATAAAAAGGGAATGATGGAAATACGATCTCCCGGGCAACAGGCTGGTTATCCATGGTGTCTCCCCGCATCAAAATGAAGGATTGTTTCAGATCCGCGCCGGGTTCAGGGGATTGGATCAGATATCTCAGCCCTGGTACGGGGATCCCGGGAACGGCCTGCGGTCGTATGCCGGGGCATCCAGGTTCCCAAACGGATAACCTGGAGCACAGGAGCAATCAAATCCGTGAATGCCACACTACAAACGGTGACGTATTCTCCATAAGGCATGTCGCCGTTTTCGTATTTCTTGTCATTTGCGGCACATCCTGGATCCCCGGGGGGAGGTATTCAGGGGATGTGCTCTCGGGAACAACACCAACCCGACCGGGACCCTGCCGGTGTTACCCGAGGATTGCCCGCACGATCCCGGCCGGCAGCGTGGTCTTTTTTCCGATCTCAGCTTCCGTCATCCCTTCACGGTTCAGCCGGCGCACGAGTGCGTCCATGGGCTCGCCAATCTCGATGACGAACCCGTCCGGGTCATGAAACCGGAAGACCCGCTGGCCCCAGGGCTGTTCGCGGATTCCGTGGACGATCTCTGCACCGTACGACCGGACGGAGGCATACGCATCGTCAACATTCGCTGATTCAAAATAGACCTCAACATCGTTGCCCTTCTCCGGTTTCACGGTCCGGCCATGGATCACGTTCAGGGCATAGTCCTGCTGCCAGAGGGCGAGGCCGCTGGTGTACCCGACATTGAGGCTGTGGTCCATAGCAACTTCCTGCCTAAGAACCGATTCGTAGAATTTCCGTGACACGTCCATGTCCTTTACCATGAGGACAAATGCCGTGAGTTTGCATTGTGCTGCCATACTACCCGGAAGCGTGAGTCCGGGGAGACGATAAATGGATGGCGGGGAGCGTGAAAATAATAGCGGAGATCGGTACTGACGGGACCGGCCCCCGGGATTGGTTCGATTTTCACCACGGTTTTCCGGGACTTCAGGGACCGGTAACTCACGGGTAATCCGGGGAGAAACCAACAGGGAGATGGTTCCCGAACGATTTCCGTTTCACCCGGGAGAATGAACCCGGAATACCAGGAGACATTCCCGATTTTCCAAAACAGGTTCTGAACAGTTTTCCGGCACGATGTGATACTCTTCCGATGATAGAAGTATAACCGACGATCATAATCTTTGGTGATTCCTTAATTAACGCCACCAGTAAATTTTTGTTTCAGGCTTTTAAGGCAATCCTATAAGCAATATATCAGACGTTCTTGGGGGCTTCGGTTTCACCTCCGCCCCCGCCACTGCGGCATCCCCCAAATTGCGATGACGACGTATCCCCTATTACCGACTTCTTCCAATCATAATGCGCCCCGTCCCCCTCGGGGGACTGGTGGCGCAAGAGGGGGGTATGGTTATAATTAGTGGCCCATATTGAGGAATCACCCAATCGTTTATCCCGGTGATCTGCACGCTCGTGCCGGGTCGGGTCCCGGCCTCACAGGTCTTTTGGCAGGGGAATACCCTGGACGCGGAAGAACGAGATCTTGTCCCAGTACCCCCGCTGGAAGACGATCTTATCGTTGACCACATGAAAGAAACCACAACCCCGGAGCCCGAGGGGATCGCGCCATTCCATGATCGCCCATTCACCATCTTCGAACAGGTTCTCGACAATGCAGATCATCTTTGCCGATGCAAACGATTCTGCAAACATCCGGCGGATGGCTTCCCGCCCTTCAACCGGTGATTCGGCGACCTGATGATTGATCGCATCTTCCGCGTACAGGCTGGCAAGGGCATCGGCATCGGCACGATTGAAGGCCTCGACAAACGCCCGGACAATTTCGCGTGGCTTCATAGGTAAGGGAACTATTCTCCTCCTCAAGGAAAATAATCCTGTCGGGTTGAATCCGGAAGGGTTGCAGGGTCATGAACGTTGATGGAGATTTGAAACAGGCCGAAAGGGGAAAGCGACGGGCCGATTTGAAAAATCCATGGTGTGTGACCTGATTCACGCTGAAGGAAGAGCACCCACAATCATTTTGTAAAACCCAGGGAAACCCATTATACTAAAAACCGGGAATAGTTCCTGCACGGTACTCATCCGGTTGATTAACCTGATAACGGTCACAGCACGCTCCATTTTCACGAGCCCCTACCAATCCGGCAATTTCTCTAAAAACCCCACGGTCCACCGGAATGCAGATCGTTATTAAAAGGAACCATGCATATGACAAAAATACCTGTCTGGTACTATGACGAGATGAAATTCTCCGGTGTCGATTTTTCCCGGATGGAAGAAGTGGCTGCGTATGACTCCATGCACCGGAAGCTCCGCGATTATGCCAGGACAACCGAAGCGATCATCCGCCGCTTATCCCTGGATTCCGGCAGTACGGTGATCGACCTCGGGTGTGGCACGGGAGCATTTGCATTGCACGCTGCAGGAAAATGCCGTACCATTTACGCTGTTGACGTATCCCGGGCAATGCTTGATTACTGTAAAAAACAGGCAGAAGAGAAGGGCATCGCCAACATCGTATATTGCCACGGGGGTCTCCTCACGTATGAGCACATAGGCGAACCGGCCGACGCCATAGTCTGCGTTGCCGTACTCCACCACCTTCCCGACTTCTGGAAACAGGTCGCCCTCACCCGGTGTTGTGGCATGCTCAAACCCAAAGGCCAACTCCTGTTGTTCGATATTGTGTTTCCCTCCGGCACCGATAACCTGCACCAGGCGATCGATGCGTGGATCAGTTCCATGGAAACGATGGTGGAGGCCAGGCTGGCAGAAGAGGCTGTCATCCACGTAAAGGATGAGTTCAGTACCTATGACTGGATCCTGGAAGGACTGATCCAGCGGAGCGGATTCGATATCAGCTCAAAAGAGTTCAGCAATGGACTCCAGGCAACCTATGTCTGCACGAAGAGATGATAACGCATTTTTTCCGGCCGGTCTGATGGTGAGCACCGTTTCTGGATCCTGGTGGATCGGAAGGGAATGACGCGGCTTGTCCAGCGTGAACCGTTTTCCGGCATTCTCCTCCCGTTTCTCAAAAGGTATCGCTGATACACAACACGAGCCAGGAACGATTCATGCCATGATCAGGAACACTGCAGAACCCGATGAGAAAAACCTGTGACGGGAAACATGAACGCCGGGGATACCGGGAAATACCTGCGAAAAAAACCGCAGTTATCGCCAGGTATATTTCCTTTTTTGATAAACAGGTGATTATGAAACGAAAACATGCCGGCCTTTGGATCCTGGTCGTTATGATCATTGCCACAATACTGGTATCCGGCTGCACGGGCCCGACGCAAAAACCTGCTGTGAATACTTCACCGTACGGTTCTCCTCATGATACGAATGCAATAACTCCGGTACCTGCAACAAGTTCTTCCGGGAATACACCAGCGGCACAGTCCGTATCAGCAGGAAACAACCGGTTTGCGTATGACCTGTATGCAACCCTTGCCAAAAACCCGGCGGGCGCCGGGCAGAACCTGTTTTATTCCCCGTTCTCCATCTCATCCGCACTTGCCATAACCGGGGAAGGGGCGAAGGGAACAACTGCTGACGAGATCATCGCGGTATTCCACTTTCCGGACAATGACACGATACGCAGGGAAGGTTTTGCCGGGATCAATGAAGGGATTAATGCCGCAGATACCGGGTACACCCTCCGGACCGCAAACGCGCTCTGGGCGGAAAAGAGTTATCCCTTCCTCCCGGCATTTACCGACATTGCCGGGACCTGTTATTCCGCCAATGTAACCAACCTCGATTTCAAAAATACCCCGGAGGAATCCCGCGCAACCATCAACACCTGGGTTGAACAGAAGACCGAGAACAAGATCCGCGATCTCCTGCCCTCAGGAAGTATCGATCCCTTAACCCGGCTCGTCATCACCAACGCAGTCTACTTCAAGGGGACCTGGGCCCGGCAGTTTGATGTTAACCAGACACAGGATGCAGATTTCCGGACAGAAACCGGAAAAACGGTAACCGTCCGGATGATGCAGGACACGAGTGAAGACGCAAAATACCGTTACGCAGAAACCGACCGTGTCCAGTATATCGAGCTGCCCTATACCCATACTGCCAAAAAAGCCTTATCGATGATAATTATTCTCCCAAAAAACGATGACGTACAATCCGTTGAGGCGGTCCTGGATGAACGTAACCTGTCAGCACTACAGGACGCCGCAACGTCCCGGCGCGTGCTGTTGTACCTCCCGAAATTCCATATGGAAACCGAGTACCGGCTGCCCGGTACCCTGAGTGTCATGGGGATGCCCACGGCATTCACTTACGGAGCTGCGGATTTCTCCGGCATGGACGGGACAAAGAACCTGTACATCAGCGATGTCATCCATAAGGCGTTTATCGATGTGAACGAGGAAGGAACCGAAGCTGCGGCAGCAACCGGGGTTGTCATGGGACTGGGGGCTGTTGCCCCCAGCAGTCCGACGGTCTTCCGGGCCGATCATCCGTTCGTTTTCCTGATCCAGGATAAAGAGACCGGAACGATCCTCTTCATCGGTCGGGTGTCAGACCCGGCCGGTTCCTGATCTTATTTTAGTTCGTGCTTTTCCTGCAGGTAAAGAGTGGGGAGGATATGAGATTTTTCCCTGCCATCGCTCAAGGGGGGACCTCCACGCTGAAGCCCGGGAGCCTGTCGCCGCATGCTAACTGGCAATTGCCGGAATATGAACGGGTACTGGAATTTGTACATTACAAAGTTTTTGGAAGAGTGAACGTAGCAATGTGGCTGGAGACTGCAATAGATAAAAAAGTGTATCGGGATGAATACTTCACAACATGACTTCGACTGCATAGGACTCAGCGTCTTTGAGAATACTTGACCGGTCTTTCAATCGTTCATATTCATCGGGTGTATAACAGAGATAGTCCACGTGTTTAGGAAATCGCACAGATTTCATTACTGTCGCCATACGGTTTACGAACGGGATTTCTCGGAAGGATTCTGCGACTATAATAACATCAATATCAGAATCATCGGTGGCGGTGCCTTTCACCCGGGATCCAAAGACCTTGACTTTTACCGGGGAGAATATCCGTACGAGCGAGGGGAGAACGTCGCGGTAAAACTGTTTAAGGTACCAGTCCTCTTTCATTGAGCATCCTCCATAATTTTCCGGGTACGATCGGATACATGGTCAAAGATATTTTTCGCGCTCGCTATACGCTGCCGGGCAAGAGTCTCATTGTACTGTTCAAAAGGAATACTGTCGCTGATATCCGGGTACCGTGAAAACTGGTAATCTGCGGAAAGATCCATGATACATTCGAGGATTTCATCCGGAAGATGGAGTGTCCTTCCTAATTCATCGATAAAATGGGTTTTTGGAACAGGTTGACCGGAATATGCGACAAGCCCTTTGAGAAGTTTCTCTACGGACTGATGCGAAAGAAACGCCGCAACGTCATACCCTTCGATGCCGATATTTTTCTCCGCCATCTCCAGATCATGCAGTGCCTGTTTTATCCACTTCCTGGCAATTGCAGTATCCTGTTCGGTCATCGTCATCCCCGGATAGAAGCCTGGTGTAATAAGTACACGATCTACGGGAAACCAGAATAACTTTCGTATCATTTTTCTTCAAGGGGTTGTGGTTTTAATGGAGGGGCTCCTGAATGAATGCAATGTCTTCGTTAGGCCGGTGCCGGCATTTTTGGGGTTTTGGAAATTCACTTACCGGACCTTTTGGGAAATTGAACGATTCCGGAAAGGGTCAGTTACTCTGGAACCTGACGGCATAGGCCCCACCCGTTCCCTCATAAACCCGGGGGCTAGCTGGCGATCGCATACCGTTTGGTAATTGACGGTACATGAACGGGCACCGGAACGTACACGTGATTATTTCAAAGAAAGAAAATTTGTGATCGGGTCCGGTGATCACAGGTTACGTGTCACAGAGAAGGTGACCCTATCATGCGTACCTAACTTATCGTCAGATAACAGATCTTCCGTGGCGGTGCTGTCATAACCCGATGGATGGCAGGGTTCCCCTTCATTATTCCCGATTCCTGGTCCCCACCTGCCTGTCCAGGATAAAAAATATTCACGGTCGTGCACTATCGTGCCCGTGACTGTACCCGGGGCTCGATGATCGTCCAGATCCAGTCAGCAAGTTCACGGATATTTTTGGTCTGGAGGTATATCTCACCCGGCCCGGTAATCTCGGTGACGAATCCTTCACCGCCAAGGATGGTCTCTTTGAGTCCCCCGAATTTGATCACCTTGTACTGGCAGGTGTCGCTGAATGCCACGAGATGATGGTTATCAACGATCAGTTTTTCACCGGCAACGAGTGTATGCTTGTCGATGGCGCCAAACGTATTGATGAAGAGGGGCCCGGCTCCCGTGACTTTGATCATGAACAATCCCTGGCCAAAGAGTCCTTTCGTGAAGCCCTGCCACTGGATATCAAGGTTGACGCCCTGCTGGGAGGCCACATACGCCGCTTTCTGGATGATGAATCCCTTCTCCGGTCTCACATCGAGCATCTCGATATCGCCCAGCGGTGCAGAACTGAACGCAGCTTCTCCGGAACCTGCAGTCGCGGTGAAATCGTTTATAAAAAATGACTGCCCGCCAACAAGCGTCATGCCAAGGGTGCCCCAGAAGCCTTTCTCCCGCTGATGGGTCTTCACTTCAAGCGTGGGCTGCATGTAGGTCATCGATCCCGCTTCGGCCGTGAGGGATTCACCGGCACTCAGCTGCACAACGAGGAGCGAGTACGCGGGTTTGTACTTGATCTCATACTTCACGATTACCAGTCCTGATTCGTTGTATCGTATCATCAGGAAAGAGATGAGCGTTTTGGTTGCTGACGGGATATTGTGATCTAACCTCCTGAAGATCGTTCCCAATAACCTGATCCGATGAATAGCAAAACCCTGTTTGGGTAATGAGGGCAGGCGTTTAAAATTTTTCAGAGTGTTGTGAGAAGACACTGAAATTTTTTATTAAAAATCGTGCCAGTTCGATGATAGGGACAGAAATTGTATATTATCCCATTATAAATTGCGTAGTGTGGATGACCGGAGGTTGTCCCGAAATGTGAAGGACGGATTCACCAAGCGACTAACCTGTGTTGAACCCGATCCTGCCCGTAGGCATGAGAAGATTATCTTCTGATTATATGAAAATTTTCCTGTGCCTCCGAGCGTAGCGAATACAAAAGGAGTTGGAAACAAATGCAACTACGCAAACTGGGCATCGTCCTGCTGGCACTGCTGCTGGCAGCGATGGTGATGGTACCGATGGTGAGTGCGGGGGAAGGTGCTGCAATAAAAGCAGATGCCGATCATCCGACAACCGGAATGATTACTCCCATATTTGACCCATCGGAAATTATTCTGAAAGAACCAGTGAACGAATCGGAAATTGTATCATTTGTGTTTCCTGAAGAATGGTTAATCAGGCAAAAAACAACTTATGATACCGTATCCATCACTATTCCCCGAACTCAGCTTATGACCAGTAAGTTGAATGATGGATCTGGAATTGAGGTTAATACGAACCAGGCAATTGAAAAAACTGAACGCGTTGCTTTGCTGCAGATCCCAAAAGAACTGTTAAAACAAGAGAATACACAAAATTCTGCTGAAATAACGCTGGATTATCCTCTCACCTATTATTCATTCTATCCAGATATAACTGAATTAACAAAAGCAACCGAGCAAAGAAAAATGGAGAGGATCTCGAAACAGCATCTGGAGATTGTTCGAAATTCAGATAAAAAAACTGTTTCAACCGGTATGAGTCCAAAGGCATCCACGCTCTATGCAGAATGGGACCTGTGGAAACGATCATCCACCAGTTATACCCCAGTTGCATTACGGGGGGATATGAAACCTGATACGTTTTCCAATAGTGGACAGAGTACTGCAATCTATCATGAGACCGAAATTCATCTCAACAGAGCTGATGATACGGTTGAACTACTGTTGTGGTATTGTGATGACGGGCACATCTGGTTATCTGCACCCATCTATGACGAGGGCGTCTTAAAATGGGGTACTGGAGGAACCGGGATGAAATGGATCGATATCACCTCGAAAAACCGGGTGAATTATGAGTTCTATGTCAATACCAATGGCCAGTACAGCATCAACTTCTATAATACAGGTACTGGAATATGGTATACTTTCAACTACAATGACAGTGATAACCCCTCAACATATATCAACCGCATTGTGCCATCTACCGAACTGACTACTGATACGGTTAATTACTCGTTTGACTCAATCACGAACACTATGAAAGCATACGAGACAAAGGATTCAGGCAACCCAAGTTGGATTGGGACAGGTCAGCGTTTTTCACACGATTACTTCACGGGAAATGCCAATTATGTCCTGATGAATGCATATAAGATTGGTGACACAATATATTCGTATCACCGGGCTGCAAATTCCCAATCTTAATTTTTTATGAGGGATTATGAAACCAGAAAAAAAGAAACGGATTCTCTGGTTACTGATTTTAGGATTCAGCATGATTTTTTGTATTTTTCCGGTGATTTCGTGTGCACTTCCTGATCCAATTTCCCCCGTTCCAGCACCGACACCACTGGCATTTGAACCAATAATGAAAAAAGAGGTGTTCGCATACGGGGAAATCATCCCCGTAACCGCAGAGATACGAAATACTGGGGCCATCCCGATCAACCTTACAGGAACCCCTCCTGAAATCGTGATAAGCGCCCGTAAAACCGGTTGGAACCGGGGAACCATAAGAACGATACCCGGTGGGAGTGAATCCCCGACACTTGGGCCGCATGCAAATCAAAGATGGATCGTTTCCTGGGATCAAAAGGATGACCTAGGAATGCAGGTACAACCTGGTGTTTATTACCTGACCATGAATGCTTCCGGAATGAACGCATATGCTGAGGTTGTTATACTGTCTCCCGATGGTGCATTGACCGGTACCATCTCACCCAAGCAAAATGTCACGAGCCAGGGAATTACAACACGATTGGAATCGGTCGTATTGCATGAGAATGAAGGACGTGTCACGGCTCAGGTAATTCTACCTTCAACTTCCATTCATTCCGGTTCGCTTCCCGGATTTTCCCAGATTACTGCAGAATACCGGGTTGATAACGGGTCAAATATGAACTTCAGGGATGTATCCGGAAAAATTCTGGAGAATGGAGTATACGAAATAACCTGGCAGACCGCACCGATACCTTGCAGTGCCGGGGTACTGAATGTCAGGGCAACAAAATTTGATCCATTCCAAGGGGATTGGAATTTCACCGTCCCTCTCGATTCGCTTTCACAATGCACATCGGGTAATGGAACGACACTCTCACGAGAGATTGTTATCGGTAATCCGACACATTTGTCGACATCGCCGACACCGAAATCAGCTCCGCTTCCCGTGATAATCCCCGTCCTCGCATGGGGATTCGCTGCTTTCCTTGGAGGTTTTAGAGAAATGTTGAGAGGGATATTATGAAATTATTAAGCTAGGTGCGTTTTGTGCTTTAGAAGGATACTATATTGACGATGACAACGATGTTTCAGGCACGATTACATTTTACAACATGAAATTTAAAGATGTAAACCTTAACCCAGTTACATTAAGCTGGAATAGATACGTAAGTACGGGTATGGAATTGACAAATCTTAATGTTGCAGGGAGTGGTATGAGTCCTGTATTATTGTGGACAAATAATTAATCATTTTTTATGTACCATATTTATGACAAGGGGGGTATCAATGGTAGAACACATTCCGCGAAAAACTGGAGTGATAATGATATCCACGGTTCTTCTTATGATCATTATATCGGCAGGTTGTATCGGATTTGATCAACAGAAATCAAACAATATTTCAGAGCCGGTACAATGTCAGATCGCTGCGTCATCAGAAAAAATTGTGACCATTAATGAGACACACAGCAACTCCAAGGTATGCGCAAAACCGGGAAGCACGATTACTATCCAGCTGAAGGAGAACAGCAGGACCGGATACCAGTGGCAGATGACTGCCAGTCCGGGGCTGGAAATAGTTGATGAGGGTGTCAGATGGTTTGATGAAAACGATCTCCCGACGACGATTGTGGGAATTAAAGCAGTGCATGAATGGAAAATTTCCACGAAGGAACCGGGCATTCAGACGATTAAGGCAATTCTTCGACGCCCTGAACGGGTTACCGGCTCTGAGTCAGTATTCAACCTGAATGTTGTAGTAGAATAATTGGCAGCCTTCCAGGCATACATGCATTTATGAAACATTTCAGGATCGCTGTCGACCAGAAGAATGCGTCAGAATCTCTGTTGAACATGTGTCCGACACACGGGGTTGTGATAAAACTCTATCCAGACTACACTCCGTTAGAGATCTCGTTTTCAATAAAAGATGTGACTCTATCGAGGCACCGGGATTTTTCTGAACAAAACCCCATAAGCTGAAGGAAGAAAAAGAATGGACCTGCACAAAATGGGCGTCGTCCTGCTGGCACTATGGCTGGCAGTGATGGCGATGGTATCGATGGTGAGTCCGGAAAACCCATCGGTGAGTGAAGAAGAAAAAAACCTGAAATAAAAAATCCGGTCATAGGTTCTTGTCTCTGCGTTCACCGATCTGCTGGCGCCACATTGCATAATACAACCCCTTCTGGTCGAGAAGCCCCTGGTGAGAACCGGTCTCAACAATCTTTCCGGCTTCCATGACATAGATCACATCTGCGTGCAGTATGGTAGACAGACGATGAGCAATCAAAATAGAGATCTTGTCCTTGCTTGTGGAGATATCCCTGATAGTATTGGTGATATCCTCTTCGGTCAGGGAATCAAGTGCAGATGTTGCTTCATCAAAAATTAACAGGCGGGGATGACGCAGCAGGGCCCTGGCAATAGAGATACGCTGCTTCTCTCCGCCGGACATCATCATCCCGTCCTCCCCGATGAGCGTCTCAATGCCCAGAACAGAGCGGCTCAGTATCCCATCACACGAAGCCTTGTGCAATGCATCCATCATCTGCTCGTCGGTCGCATCCGACTTCACGAACAGGAGGTTCTCCTTTATCGTACCCGAGAACAACTGGGAGTCCTGCGTAACGAGGCCAATCTGCCTGCGTAACGGGTTATACCGGATAAGTGTCGAGGGCTGGCCATTGAAATAGATCTCCCCGCTGAGAGGACGGTATAACCCCGCCAGGAGTTTCATGAGTGTTGACTTGCCCGCACCCGAAGGACCGACAAACGCGATCGTCTCGCCGGTCTTCACGTGGAACGAGATCCCGTCAATGGCATTATACCGGGCAGTCTTGTGGCGAAAGACAACGTCTTCAAACCGGATATCGTTCAGCTCATCGATCTCGATCGGGTTCTCCGGTCTTTCTTCAATCGGCTTCTGCATCAGATGGTCGAAATTATTCACGGAAACTTCGGCCTCGCGGTAACTCACGATCACGGTGCCAAAATCCTGTAAGGATCCAAAGATTATTGCGGTGATGAACTGCATCGAGACCAGTTCCCCCGTTGTTAAGACTTTCCTGAAGATTAACCAGAGAAGGATGAACAGTATCGACTGCTTGAGGATGGAAAGCGTCATTCCCTGGAAAAACGTCAGCATGCGAATCCGTTTTACTTTCGTCATCTCCAGGTTGAAGATCGTTAAATTCCGTTCCCGCAATCTCTTTATTTCAGGGAAGGTGAGTCCAAGGCTTTTCACGAGCTCGATGTTCCGGAGGGATTCGGTGATCACGCCGGAGATCTCGGTCGTCTCGCGGTTGATCTCTCTCTGCGTAGTCTTGATCTTTTTAGAGAACAACCAGGTGAACGATCCCAGGACGAGGATTCCGATCACAAAAACAGGTACCAGCAGCCAGTTCCTGGTGATGGAATACACGATGAGAAAACCAATACCGACAAACGCGGAGAAGAGGACATTGATGAATGCATTGATGAACGTCTGGGTATCTGACCGTACTTTCTGCAATATCGATAATGTCTCGCCGCTCCGCTGGTCCTCGTACTCGTCATAGGACAAGCGGAGCGTCTGCTCAAGTCCGTCGTTGTATATCTGCATCCCGAACAATTCCACTGCCAGTCGTGCGAAATAATCCTGGAATGTTTTTGCAAACCGGGCGAGCAACGCGAACGCGACAGCCACTCCCAGCCAGAAAAGTACCCCTGCTACCAGGGCATTTTCCGGGATGTAATTTGGATTCAGGGCATAATCATCGATGATCTTCCCGAAGATAATCGGATCGACAAGGTTGAACAGCTGGCTGATACCCGCTAAAACGAGAGCCACAACGATCAGCCACTTCTGCGACTTGAGGTACTTCCAAAGGATCATCATTGTTCTGGCAATCCGCCATTGTTTCTTCTTCTCATATATATTCGACGGCATGCATGCGGTCCGGAATCTCTGTCGGGCAGAAGATCCCTGTCATGCAATAGGATCCCTTCTCCTGTTCTTGTCTGGACCAACTCCTTACGGGTACCCGGAGTCCGGTTCATCCGGAAAAAATGTGCGGGAAGACTCCCGGAAAAAAATTATGTTTTATTTGATTAAGCGTTCTTAAGCACGGGTGCGAAATGCTCGATCATAGGGTGTTTCATATCGGCAAACACTTTTTTCCGGAAACCGGGGATCCTTGTCAACGGGACGAGGACTGCATTGAGAAGCCGGACCTTGAGATCCCCCTTGCGGGAAATCGAACATCCCGTGTGCCATGTAATACCGGTAATCTGCCTGGATGACGAATCTCATGCCTCCGTAGATAGTATCCCGGAAGATCTTGTGGCCGCCGATGGCGTAGAATGTTTTCGGGGGGATATATTCCGCATCGGCACATTGTACGAGACGTGTTGCCAGGGTATCGAGCAGGGCATCGAGTTCCCCGGAACCTGACACTTCGTCCGTGACAACATGGACATGGGACCCGGTGCCGGTGATTGCAGCCGTTTGACAAGTGCCGGGAATGGGAATGGGTACCCTGATAAACACGTGAAAATCCCGATGAGAGAAAAAATGTGACCGGGTCCGGTGATCACATTTTACGTGTCACATAGAAGGTGACCATATCATGCGTTCCGGACCCATCGTCCGGTAGTAGATCTTCGCAGGTGGATGCTACTGTAAATCCCTCTTCATTCAGGAGGGAGTCCAGGATCTCACGCGGGTAATAATGTGTCCAGAAACGGTACACCGAATGCTGATCGGGTTCTGAGCAGACACTATGCTGCTGGAGTATAACGTGTGCCTCTGGATAATGGAACGTCTCTGAAAGGGCAAGATAGGGGCCGTCTTTCCAGAATCCGCCATCAGCCACCTCCCATGATTTTCCGGGAATTTTCATTGCAGCCGGTGCTTTTACGTTGAGCGTATCAAAGATGAACAATCCTCCCGGTTTCAATGCCCGGTAAATATTTTTCAGCAGCCGCGTTCGATCAACCGGAACAAGCACATCGAAATCGCAGAAGATCATGATTGCCAGGTCGAACTGGTTCTCAAACGAGAGATCAAGATAATTCTTCTGAAGATAATCTATCGTCAGGTCTTTTTTTTGTGGCATTCTGCCGGGCATAATCTAGGGAGCGTTTTGAAAAATCTACGCCGGTTACCCGGTGTCCGTGTTCTGCCAGCAGTTCACAATACAGACCGGGTCCACACCCGAGATCAAGGATTGATTTTTTATCGTTGTCCAGATGGGTCTCTATCCATTGGACTGTTGTCTCAATCGTACTTCGTTTCCTGCTTGCTGCATCGCAGTCCGGGTCCAGGTGCAGCTCAAGCAGGTGCCGGGAGATATGGTCATCCTCCCACATACCTGCATTGCCTTTTTTATAGAGTACCGGTTTTTTTATTGTCTCTGATAGACGGGATATCTGCATTGTAGTCTCCAGATTCAAGATATTTTTTTACACGCTACCTGTTCCACTCATCAGGTACCTGCCCGGTACCAGAATACCACCTATGGGCAGTCATCTGGTTACGGGCACCTGAGAGGAATGATCGATTCAGATCGTTTCTATCTGGAGAGTTGAATATTCAAAGCCTGTTAAACTCTGTGAGTTTTCATTAAATTTTTTATGGTCGGCCCGGTTTCATGCTCTTACGGACGGCATGGAAATATCCCCTCTACCGCAATGAGACCGGGCCGTAACGCTTCACCATCCAGATCCTGGCGGGCCTCAACAATCCATTCACGCGCTTGTGTAAGTGAAAGATGATCTTTCTCATGCGATGACCGGGTCTTTCCACACTCTAATTGTAAAATTGGTGGAAATTTTTGTTCTGTAGAAATCATTTGATTTATACCATGACGCTCTTGGGGGCTCCGCCTTCGGCTCTGCCCCCGCCGCGTGGGCATCCCCCACGTTACGATGCCTCTGTATTACAGGAATAAATTTTTCAATATTGATGTGTTGATAGTGTATTCTGGGGGCATCGTAATGCGCCCCGTCCCCCACGGGGGACTTGGGGCGCAAGAGGGGGCGATCTTTTCTGTAAAAGAGGATTTCTACAGAGCAGAAATTTTATAATCCACGATATGCTATGCTCCGGTGTCGCACGAAAAATATAGTCACTTCGCGTGAATCATGAAGCACCCGGTAGATCACGCGATAATCCCCGACACGAATCCGGTAAAGATTTTCTGCACTGGCAATCTTGTAGGATTCGTGCGGTACAGGATCACGAGCGAGTTTCTCGATGTGTTCAGAAATATTGGGGATGAGATCGCCAGGAATTTTCCGGAGATCTTTTTCAACGCTCTTTTGAATTGGAGCGTATGTTACCATGCCCGTGAATCACATCACGCGTTTTTTTTAGTTCGGCAAGGCTTATCGTACCCTCATCCCGCCGCTCGGCAACCATGGCAAGATCGTGAAGATCTTCCTTGAGGTGCTGATATTCCGTGAGCGGGAGGATGACTGCGACCTTGTTGCCGTTCTCATCAACTACATGCTGTTCAACAGCACTCATGGGAACTCCTTACCCTACATTGTATTCACCAGATGATATAATCGCTTTTTGTACGCAGAGGGCATCCGGATCCCCGGCCCTCACAGAGGGCTACACCCCCTCACCAGCCCATCCGGGCCCGCAGCAGGCCCGGATCGCCACTTCCGGGGGTAACCCGACCGGCCTGTTTTGGGGTATTTTGCGGGAAGTCTCATGGAAAAACGCTACACATCGCCCGATTTGGGTACGGGCATTTTTCCGTGAAGAAAAACCGGCCTGTTCAGAACCTGTTTCTTTTGAGGGTAGGTGGCTGCCGCAGGCCTGAACCTGCGGAGGAGGTGAGGGCTTGCCGGGTACTTTGGCATCTTTAATCAGGAACTATTGTTTTCATCTGCCTCATGAACAAAACAAAGGCAACAGTTCCTTTTTCACTATACTCTGCCAGTTCGATGATAGGGACAGAAATTGTATATTATCATATTATTAATTGCGTAGTGTGGATGACCGGAGGTTGTCCCGAAAAGTGAAGGACGGGTTCATCAAGCGACTAAACTGTGTTGAACCCGGTCCCGCCCGTAGGCATGAGAAGATTATCTTCCAATCCTATGAAAATTTTCC